>QMCD01000132.1_pt1 | contig 52451 bp, 68 predicted proteins | sample 1821841 | NCBI WGS metagenome assembly QMCD01 (sample SAMN01991225, study PRJNA193472) | Termite gut metagenome, whole genome shotgun sequencing project. | isolation source: worker | host: Macrotermes natalensis
GTTTAATATTTTATTACTCTACTTAGCTGCTGATATAAAAAAGGGGTCTTTTGTAGTGAAGGAGCCGCAGCGCAGGCATCTCCAGCACGCGTCGCACTTGCGCACCATCTCGAACTCTGTGGTTAACATTTGGTCGTGCAATAGGCAGATTGTAGCTACAGTGGCGGCCTTAGAATTGCCAGTCTTTATTTTCATCAGGAACCTGCAGGCATCAGTTGTAGCTACTCCGGGGTTTGAGGGATTGATGCAGTTACAATACTCCCAGTTTGGGACCTCCAGCTTAATGTCTAACTTAATTCGCTTCTTCCAACTAAACATACTTGTAGTTACCGCCCTTCTTGTGTTTATAGAACGTATGTTCGGGCACTTTCTGCGCCTGAGAGTCCTCTTTAAACTTAATTTACTCGTAGAGAGTCCTAGGGGACTCGTTACGAGTCCGTGGGGGTGAGACGAAGATGTATACTAGGCCTTATATCACGGACTCGCAGCGAGTAAATCAGTGATTTTAGCACTTTTCTCTAAGGATAATTATATCATATTTGGAAGTGGATTAAGTCAGCCCTGCAAATACAGTGTGGTTACTACCCGGCATTCAGTGTGGTGAGGTAGCTACTGTTGGATAGCCCTGGTGCTGAGGGGATATGCAAGCTTCTCTACAGAGACTATAGCATCGTCGATAGGTATGCTTAGGTTAGACACTAAGTACTGGATAGCACACATATCGTAGCAGAATGTGCTACTGCCGTATACAACAGCTCTGTAGTTATCCTTGATAGTGCCGTTGCAGTAGCTACAGGTTTTCATTGCTATTAACCTCCCTGTTATTACTGCTTGTAGCTATTAGCGCGGCGAGGTGGCGCACAGCGCAATTATAAGCCTCACCTATAGCAACCCACCATGCACACCTATCTTCACGGCATTTGACGGGCGCTCCGCCAATTCCTTGGATAGTACGATTGTAGCTCATAGGGCAGTCCATCACTCTTCTCTACCTTTCTTGTACATATATTCAGCCATGCGAGACGCCTTGTAGCACTCCTTGCAGTCGCGACGGTACCTTGTAGTACCGTCGCGCTTATTAGTGCCGTCTTTGTAGAAGTTATCGATAGTCAGTAGCTCATTGCATGAGCTGCATACTTTGTGTGTCTCAGTGTCACGGGATGCCAGATGAGACTTCTTTGTAGCGGCGAATAGCATTAGCTTACCTCCTTAACCCAGTCATGCTTAGGCGTATCTACATATGCATGGTACATGCAGCGCGGCGGCCCAGGGATGGTGTACTCATAGCAGCCTTCACAGTAGTCATATGATTCCCTGACCAAACGCGAGGTTGTAGCTACAATGGTGGTGAAGTCCTTAGCAGATAGTGTTATATTGATGGTACCCTTCTCTGTCACAGACATGGCTAGGATTGTAGTTACCTCGCGGCCGCCGAGTTCGTACCCGGCGGCATTAACAGCATTCTGTAGCTGCACCATGCTAATCATTTATTGGCCTCCTTTGTAGCTACAATCAGCCTTTGTCCTTTGCCAGTGCCGAGGCCTACGCCGTATGCCTTGAAGTGCTTCTCGCATACGTCGGCCCAAGAGCCTATGGTGAGTCTGGCATCATATTGCGCATAGATGGGGCCGTCAGTATGGTCACAGATATCGCATAATGGTAAGCTGGATACATATGCTTCGTTCTTGCTAGACATTGTGCAGTCTCCTCTCATTCTTGGTTAACGTCCGCGGCGACACTTTATACCAGTAGTCAGTATACTTGTAGATACGCCGAATGTCATCGCGCTCTGTAGCTATATACTTGTTGATATTGAACATAAGCTGTGGCACGGCCAGATGTAGAGCTTCAACTGGAGAGTCAGCATACTGTAGTTTAGTTATCAACTCCCACCGGCCTTGTAGTATCCCTGCGCCGCGGCGCTCGACTTTATACACAGGCATTGTAGCTCATAACCTCCAATCCCAGTCTTCGATGACATCCTCCCAGCCGTCTGCATACTCGATGACTTTGTCTTGCCCTTTGTATCCTCTGTATATAACCCGCCCATGTGTTGACTCGGGCTTTGAGGAGTTACAGCTTGGGCAGCGCCACACTACAGATGGCCGCATGTTGCCACAGATAGCACATTGTAGATCGTTGACCCAGCTCATACAGCAAACGCCTCCTTACATAAGCAGCCCTCTATCAGCCTTGCGATGTACCCTTCAAGCTCAGTGACAAGCCTACTAATCATAACTCATACACCACCCTTATGCACTCATTTCGCTCAGCATCATTATGCAGGTTGTAGGTAGCGGTGTGGCTAGGCGTGCTAACCATCATCTCGTAGATAGGCGGGTTGCGTAGGCGCTCGGCGGGGTTGAACGAGCCACCTTTTATGCGCTCCACAATATCCATGGACTCATAATCATCCTGTGGATTTATGTCACTGCGCGCAGTGGTATAGCGGCGCCACACTGTAGACTTGTGGTTCACAATCTCTCGCTTGAAGCCCTTCTTTGTCAGTACACTATGCCAGTTAACCTTTTGCATCGACTAAACCTCCCCTTCACAATCACACAGCGCCTCAATGCACTCTTGGCAAAGCCACGCTTCCACAGGCGCTATAAGTAGATGCTCGCTTGTAGCTTCCTTAGATACTGCCGTCGCTCCGCAAAATTCGCATTTCATTTGTTACGCCCCTTTCATTCATCGGCGCCGCGGCGAAGTGTCACGGCGCCTTTACTATTTATATTATATCATATCAGAGCGCGGATTAAGTCAGTATCTGTAGTTACCATAATGCCACTTCACGAATGCTGTAGATAGCTAAATGGCCGATCTCAATCTTACATTCGTACTGCCTGGTTCTGATGCCCTCATGTTGCGTCTTTACTACCTCTGTACCGAGCTCGCGTGCTACGCACTCCATCTCTTCATCTTCTGCTGCAACATGCAGATAAGCTGTAGTGCCGCTATCATTATAGGCACTATCGAATGTCACCCCCTTTAATTTAATGTTCATGCCCTTGATATTGTTTAGCATGGTGGTAATGTCCTCCAAAGATTTAACCAACTGTTGCATGATACTAAGCTCCCTTCATCTTTATTATGGTGCGCTTACTATTTATATTATATCGTACCAAAGCGCGGATTGTACCAGTATTCGTAAATATTGTGTAGCTACTGCGCGGCGTCCACGTCGGCGTCCGGCTCTGCAAACAGCTTATTAATATACCTTGTAGATACATGCGGCCGGTTGTCAAGCGCCCAGATTTTATCTGTCCATAAAACCCCATCATTCTGTAGCGCAGCGCTAGCAACCCTGTATTGCTCTGCTGTGGCGGATAGGCCGTCTGCTAAGTGTACTATATGTGCCTCAAGGCATCTAGGCGGCACCGCGGCGCCATATTCCTGTTTTCCATGATGACTCAGTATTATGTGCTTTAAAAGCCTGAGCTTATGCTCCGTGCGCTTGTCAATTGCTGGGAATAGCGATTCTGCAAAGTTATCGATGAAGTTGGCTCCTATGAACGAATGTTCGAACAGCTGTCCTTCAGTTGTCATCTCAATGACAGCCCCGTCAAACTTGTAGCTAAATAGCTTGCCAATATCGTGTAGCAGCGCCCCGGCAACTACAAGGTCTTGTTTTACTAGGTGTAGTATAGGTTCATCAATGCAGAGGTTAAAAGCTATTGTAGCTACCTCGAAGCTGTGAATAAGCACACCAGCTATATAGTTATGATGTACAGCTTTAGCGGCTGGGGTGCTCTTCCATTGATCCTCCAAGCTTTCAAAACAACTTGTAGCTACACGGCGCAGACTTTCATCTGGTATGTGTGTAGCAAGCCACATAACATTATCCCATATTTTATCGACACTATGGCGGCTTGTTGGCACAAAGTCCTCTGCTGTATGGGTTAGGCAATCAGCCATCCTGTAGATATTCAACTGCAATTGCCCTTGGTACTCTGTTACCTGTGCTGTTATCTCCAGCACTGTGTTCTTCTCCGGTATCTTGCCGCTCGCCCAGTCCCAGTAGTTGCCGGGAATTGTAGTCTCCCCATCTGAGAACACGAGCTGTAGATACGGTTTCTTCATCCTCGTCTCTCTTGCGGTTGCGCTGAGTATCAATAGTGGTAAGGAAACTTGTTGATTTACTTTCAGTGAGGAAATTTTTATAATGTTTGGCACTGTACTTCTCCTTCTTGGCGCTGAACACCATGTTATTTTCATCGTATATAGATAGCTCATAGAGCTCTTGCGGTACATCTGCTAAAACGTCCAACAGTTCTACAAGTGGGTTTAGGGTTTTTCCTGCTTGGTATGATGGCTTTGTCATTGGGATTGTCACAACATGCACAGGCACAAACTCGTCAATATTAAGCACATACTCAACAGATGTTAGTACTAGTAGCTTAACGCCGTCTCTAGCTGCTATAGACACCTGTATATACGTATAGTCACCTGTACGGATAAGCTTCAACGACTGAAAATTGTCCCAAATAACACTAATGCCAGTCTTATGGGCGATCTTTGTAGCTAGCTGCCTTTTCTCTCTAAGCACCCTAAAGGTCATGTTTGGCCCATTCTTAGGCTTCAGCTTCTTTCTTGCACTACGCATCTCAGACTGTAATATCGGAGGCGGCGGCGCGGCGGCGAGTTCCAACTGCCTTGTAGTTACCTTACGTGGTATGGGCACAGGCTCAACCTTTTTTGTCCCGCCGAGTGACTTCACATATGCCGGATTCTGCTTTATGAACTTTGGCGTCTGCACAATGATTTGGGGAACCTCCGCTACAGGAGTAATTGTAGCACTGGGCGCCCCATCGATTGACAGCACTTTGGCAACTTGAACACCATCTGTAGTTCTTGTAGGTACTAAGGGCTTAGCTACAAGTACCTGATCTACAATATCTGCTTGGACATGCGGGATGTTTTCTACAACCAATGCTGCGGGTGCTCGGACCTCTGGTTTCTTGTATTCCCAGTTTGGCATTGCTAATATCCTCCAATATCGTTTCCTTTGCCAAAGTAACCGCCAATAGTGCCTACTTCACTGTTAGCGAAGTAGCCGCCATTAAATACGTTGTAGTTAAGGAAGTCGAAGTTGTCTGGCTCTCTAAAACCGCAGTCTACATCATCTTCGATCTTCTCGCCCCATGATGGGTTGCCGTACTCTACGCCTGCAGTTATTGGTACTCGGAATGTTTTGAAGTCACTTAAGAGCCACCTAACTATAGGTATGTGTTCTAGTTCAGACTTGTGAAACTCAAACACGATCTCATCGTGTATAGGTAATAGCATGCGAGTTTGTAGTTTATTGGCCTTAAGATACCTGTAGATAAGCACCATCTTCGATTTTATATAGTCTGCAGATACTCCTTGTATAAGCGCGTTTGGTGCTTTAAAGGATTCGTCGGGTTTTAATCTGCGGCGCCTACCGTAAAAGTTCTTTATATACCCACGCATTTTGTTCACCTGGTGTACTGTAGCAATAAAAGGCTTGAGCTCTGGAAGACTACCAAAGTATTTAGCTTTAAACTCTCTTGCTTCGCTTATAGGCACCTTTAACGAATTAGCCAGTGCTTCGTCACCCTGGCCGTAAATCAAGCTGAAGTTTAAAGTTTTTGCACGTTGCCTTTCTTCTTTTGTCACTTCGGACATAGGTTTGTTGTATACTAGCGCCGCGGTGCCTAAGTGAATATCATGGCCTTTCTTAATTGCATCAATCAGGCCTTCAGCTTTTGAGTAGTGTGCCGCGTACCTATATTCTATCTGATCTAAATCCATGAACACCAGTTGCCATTGATCGTCGGTAGGCAAGAACATTTTACGTATCCGCGTATCCTTTTTGTTTAATGTTTGCAGAGCCGGTTTTGTTATAGACATCCGCCCAGTAGTCGCTTCAACAGAATTTATATTGCAATGCACTTTAAAAGCTGAGTCACGCTGTGAGTAGATACCATTGGCGTAGGTGTTTAGTAGCTTCTCAGCTTTGCGGAATTCAAGCAGCTTATCTACAAGGTCAACCCCATGTTGAGAACTTAACCGTTCAAGCTCGTTTTTATCCAGCTTAACATTGCCCTTATCTGTATAGCTGAATATATTTGGGTCTGTACCGACTGACAGTAAAGCTTTATGCAGCTGCTGGTTGCTATTCATATTAAACATATAACCGACAGCATCATACACAGCTTGCTCAGAGGTGTCTACAAGTGTTTGTAGTTCCGTCTTCAATGGCACTTCGTAAGACTCATCAATCTTCATCCCGTGCCGCTCCATCTCATATAATGCCATGCCAAGCTCTATCTCTGTTTGGTATAACGGTAAAAGCTCATCTGCCACAACCGTCTTAAGCTCGTTGAAGAACGCAACCTTACAGTTATAAATATCAGCATTAGCGTAAGCTCCCAGTAAATCATCAGGGAAGTTCTTGTAGTTAGTAATCCGGTGTGCTGACTTGTAGTTAGCGAGCATATCCTCAAACACGCTTATACCACCTTTGTGGTGCACCAGATCTACAAGTGCAAACGAGTTCCTGTTCTCATTTGCAAGCTTAGCTAGTATAACTGTGTCATGCAGCTGTCCTTTAAGCTTTATGCCTATATTGTGGAGAATATGCATGTCGAAGTGGATGTTTTGGGCTACCTTATCTATTGCTGGGTTTTCAAACAGAGGCCTCAGTTTGTAGAAATTAGCCCAGCCATTTTCTTCGCTGTCATATATTGTGTAGCAAGCATTGGCATCGCAGATACTAACTACAAATGGAACATCTTGTGGCGTTGCAGACTTACCTGACCCGACCCAGCGGCGCACGAAGCCCTCAGGCACATTGTAGCTGCTTGGGTACTTCACTGTGGTCTCTGTATCAAATGTAATGAACTTTTTACCAGGTAAAAGCTCTGTGGTGAATGGTACAATATGCTCCACGAAGTCATCCGGTACCTCATGCAGCACATAAAAATTGTCAGGCACCAACTCAGCAAAAGTGTCAGGATTATAGCTCACCACGTTTGTAGCTTTAACTACAGGTCTTCCTTTAGCTGGCTTGACCACAGCATTTACTTTTGCTTTCGGCGCCGCGGCGCGGGCGCGGGCTGGTGCATCAGCAGATGCACCAGGTCTCTTAGATGCTCCGGGCTCATCGAACACAATCTTACCATCAACAATCTGCATCAGTTGCTTGCTCCCTTACAACATATTTGTAGCGCATATAGCGTGCATTAATCGAGCGCGTCGGCACTCTGTCTATACGCCCTTCAACTACAAGGTCTTCTACTACGTACCGTATACGCGACGGTGACATCCCAGCCGCCGCGGCTATCTTCGCCGCGGCAACCTCCATATTATTAAACCTTGTAGCTATCACATTGTATAAATGGTCGCGCTCTTCCTTAGCCGTCATAATCACAAAAGTTGCCAACTTGTAGCTACACTTCCTTTCTATTGTATTGCGCAAGATCTATAGCTGTGTTTGTAGCTACAGGCATGCTTAACGTACAATTGCATATACCAGACCCACCATTAATAGGGTGGTTACTGCAGGATCTGCATGCTGCCGGGAATGCATCAGTTAGATTCTCAAACGGTTTATTAGGCGTGAATGGCCAAATAATCTCTCTGCTGTAATACTTAGGTGTATCTTTGGCCGGCTCTATAGGGCTATCAATCTCTAGTGGCCTTTGTATATCTGCCTTAAGTGCTTCCTCCTTAATTAGCCCAGATAAAAGCTCCTGTAGCTCAAACAGTCTTTGTAGTTTCATCTTTAATTCCCTCCTATTGTATATGAGGCCTATATTTTACTTGTTGCGAGTCCGTGAATTCCTTAATATACTTGCCTTAGCCCCTCATTCACGGACATGCAGCAAGTTCATAGGACATCATGCGAGTACCTTAATTAGTCTCCTAGATTTGTAGAACGGCTATTCCAGCATTTCTGAGTAGTTCTAATCCTGCAGTGTCTTTCCACTCCTCGATATAGTATACTCTGCCAAAGCCACCTGGCGCATTTATTATGGCAGCAGCACATGTAATGCATGGCGACAGTGTAGTGAACATAACCTTCTTAGGTTCGGCGCTAGTAAGCTTTATCAATGCATTTATCTCAGCATGTATGCACCCGTAGCGCCCACCACACATACAATCATTTAAGCCCTTTGGGCCGCCGTTTATACCTATAGATAGAATGTTTGCAAAGTCTTGATCTGTAGTTATCGCTGCAGTTTGGCGCTCGCAACACTTAGAAAGTGTTGCGAGGTCCTGAGTAAACCGTTTGAAAACTACAATTCTAGCTGGAAGTCCTTCCATGTAGTTGCCTCCTTTAATCTTGGATATAAGTATTGTTTAATTCGTTCAAGGCATGCTTTTGGGTCTTCATAATTTGAGCTTGTAGAAGATAGCCAAATGAATGGATTGATGTGGTGCTTTTTGCCGGCGCAATTGCTACAGATTGGTATGACATTCCAGTCGCAGTATTGTCCATTATCTTGGAATGGAATAAACATACCTCTTGTAGATATTTCCGGGGCGCCACAGGTAGCACAGACTCTAAAGTACGATATCGCATTACTCCACTCCGACTCAGTAAGTGTATGGTACTCTTTTGGTACCCTGTCTACAGCAGTTATCCAATGTAAGTGTATGACCTCGTTGGCCTCTCGCTTGTTATAATAAGCATTCATTGGCGCTTTGGCGCTTAGCAGGTCGTTTGACTGAATACGTTGTAGATCGAGGTGCCTAGCGTACTCTTCGACTATGGTAAGGGCTTTGTTGCACTCGGCACAGTACACACCATCTACAAGGGGCCTTATTAGCTGGCACTTATGGCACCGTCCTTCTGGCAACACTGCGCCGCACCATCTACAGGTGCCCCTGTTGTAACTTATAGGGAACTCCCAGTCGCAGCCGGGGCACCTGATTGTAGCTATACTTGCCATCTCAGTACAGGTATCTGGTGTGGACATTCATTGAAAAACCAATTATACATTGTAGATATAGCACCAAATATTGCAGGGTCCTCAAACAAATTATCTCCACGTGCTAAGCACCGCTTTACTAGCGTTTGAGTCGGAGCGGTGGCGAAGATATACATCGCCCCGCGCCGCCTCGACATCTGCTCAAGCTCATACACCATTTCAAGTGGGAACGGTTCATCGCGGTTCTTAAGCACCCTGCCATAGATATACGTTGAGACCCAACACCTATCTACAACCAGGTCTTTTGTAGATGACCGCAGTAGCTCTGCGTAATAATTGAGCAGCTCATTGTTGCTCATAGCGTCTGTCTTGTTAGTTCTGTGCACATAGGTTGATGTGCCGAGTATATTTATTAGTTGACTTGCTAAGGAAGTTTTACCTGCTCCGTCTGGCCCCTCAATCAGATAAACCATTATTAGCCTCCTTCATGAACAATAATTATGTTTTCTTTTTTGAGTCTGTACCCAAATGCCAAGTTACCATTATCACAGAACAAAGCAATCTCATCCATAAGCAACCCGGCGCCGTTGTGCACTACCTGATACTCACGCTTGTAGATACTAGGCCCGAGATAAAATACTAGCGTCTTGTCTCTGTGTTGCTTAATGTATTCAACCTGCATATTGTAATCTAAATGGCGCGGAATCATTAAGCACTGCGCTGCAATGTCAGAGTACCTCATACCTACTAATCCTCAAATATCAATGGAAACTTAGCCCGCATAATAGCCTCAGGTACTGAGCACTTATGGTCTTGCATCTCGTAGTCTTCACTATCGCCAAACAACGCGCGCCTGCAACTCATATGGCCTTCCTCACACCTGTTGTATCTGACGCATGTTGGGCCGGCGTGTTTAAATAGATGCTCACCATCTGTAGTTTTCAACAGCGCATCCCAAATCTTCAAAAACACATACTGTGTTTCTGTGGTATTGCGATTGCAGGTACGCTTGCTTATCATGTTCTTCCAAGCTTCATGATTTGCGTTAATTATTAGAACATTTCTTAAGCCCTGCGGCGCGGCGTAACCCGCCGTATCATTGTCAGTTATAGAAGTAATATACTTGTAGCTAGCCATTGCAGTAGAGCAAGCTTCCAAGTAAAACTTCACCGCCTCGCCGCCGCGCTCAGCTATCGCATACGGAACTACAAAATTGTCTTCTGTAGTTTCACTGTAATCTGAGTACTGACAGCTTGCAGATACATAGTCAACACCTACCTGATGGGTTCTGGCCTGCATCAGGAAGCGCCGCGACGCTCCTACTATTGCCACAGTTATCGGTGCGAAACGTTGAATAGTGCCATGAGGCAACTTAGCCAAGTTCTCCATGAACTCTCCAGACGTTTTCTCAACACACTCTTGGCGTAGTTTATCAAGGTCAGCCATTGTAGATATCTTGTGCCCACGCTGAGTAAGCTTGGCTAGGAACGCCATTGTAGCCCCAGGGAACCACATGCTGTTTAGCACTTTAACCTCAATCTTCTTCATCAATACAATCCTCCAAATCTACAAATAATGTTAACAAATCTCTAATAATGCCCTGTAGCTGCGCCGCCGGATGGTTCTTTGCTAGCATGGCATCCTCAGCTTTTAAACGCTCAAGTGTACCATCTATCTTTACGTCTGCCACAGCCTTAATAACACGTGCAGCATCTTCCTTGCCTAGACTAACTAGTGCTTCTTCATACTCCTCCTCTATCAATTGAGCTGCTACACCAAGTGTTAGCTCATCTGTATCGCGAACCATATGGTGGTCACCATTAGGGTCTGCCATGACAACTACAAAATCGTTTGACCTGTAGCGAATGCCGTTTTGAACAACCTCAACATACGACTCATTGATATTGCTGTGAGGCGTTCTTAAAAGTACTGATTCATTCAGCATAACCATTGTCCTGCCTTTCATGATTCTCTTTATTCTTAAATTTATACATGTAAAACAGCTCGCTTGGTGTGAATCCTAATACTATGCCAATCTCCAGCAGAAAGTGCAGCATATCTACAAACTCATTTCTGGCCTTGGCAAACCTGTAGTTACAGTGGCTCTCATCTACAATGCCATACTCCTTCCAAGCTTTTAGATAAGGTAGCTCTTGCAGCATCTCTGCACACTCTATTTGCAGATGTAATGTAAGGTCTTTTATAAACTCGACCCTGCGCCGCGGCGACCATTCTGTCCAGCCAGGTTCCAAGCGCCTGAGTAGTTCAGCTTGCTTTTGCCACATTTCTTCAAGCTTACTGCTATCGTTTAGGCTACTCTTATCTGCTTTACTTATTAGCTGTTCTATTTCTGCAGGTGTTATCATTTTCATTATACAGCCTCCTTAATAGTCATTACCCTAAACTCAACAGTCTTAGGGTACTTATCATAAAGGTCAGGGTAATCAGCCTTTAAGGCATCAGTGTCAAGCCTTGTCTGCTTGCGAGGAGACCACTTGACGATGTGCCCCGAAGTGTACAGGATCTCATTTTCCTTCATCAAGTCCTTGATTTGATTCTGCGCTTGCTCCATTGTTTTCTCAAGCAACTTAATGTCTCGCTTACACTCTACAATAGTATGTGCTAGCTCATCTATAAGACTGTCTGTAGATATAAGCTCAGAGCCATTGACAACGTTACTGTATACTTTATTCGCAAACTCAGTGTCACTCTGCTGCATGGGTGGATCTACAAGCTTGAGCACATTGTTATACCAAAAGTCGCTTGTAGCTACAAGTAACTTCTGTATCAGCTCATCATCACGCTGCACCTCATAAGTGAAGAATTTGTTGCCACCCACAAGCGCTGCAAAATGCCCGACCTTCAGTCCAGTTACAAACAAGTACCACTGTAGTTGGTAGATGTATGTGAGCATTATCTCGCCCTCATCCCATTCATCTTTCTGGTACTCGCTTGCCGTTTTAACTTCAAGCACGCCATAAGGCACGCCATCGTTATCTACAATCAGGCGATCAACATTAGCGAAAGCCCAATTGTAGTCTTTGTGCACCAGCGTTGCGTTTGCTGGTACTATCTGCATACCAGTTCGACGCGCGAACTCCTGAGCTACAACCGGTTCTAGCAAGTGCCCGAATCTCATGCGCTCTTGTGCTGCTTTGCCCGGCTCAAACTCTACCGGATACTGACCAGTCTTTTGTAGGTACACCTGACGAGCAGATGTAAACGGCGAGACGCCCATTATAGGGCCTATATCTGACCCGCCTATTCCTTTGTTTCTTGCGATCTTCCAAGCTTCTTCATCATCCTCCTGCCGAACATTACTGAATACCCGGCAGTTTGTTAAGTGTCTAATTGGATCCATGAATAGTAGCGCCTCCTTTAAGTTTTGCGTCTGCACAAATGTTTTCCATATTTTCTTTTGCAACACCTACTTTTATGCCATGAACTGTACACCACATAAATCTAAGCTCTGGCTTAGGCAGCTCAGTGCTATAAAAACAATCTACGCACCTCATGCTAGATTCACTCCTTTATTATATCATATTTTAATTTAGCATGTATCAGTTCTTACTTATTCAGCGCGGCGGCGCTCATATTTCAGCCTCTGCATATATTCGCCGCCGCGCTTCTTGCACCTCAGCTTTCGTTATAGGCTTGTTGATCATGCTCTCAAACAGCTTTGTGCCAATTGGCATTCGGGTATAGTCCTTCTTAGCACCAGTCCTCATGATAAGCTTGTTACTAAGCAAGTATTTAAGTATCTGCTTTACTTCTAGCTGATCAAGGCCTGTGCGCTCCTCAAGAGCATTGCGGTCAAAATACGCCATCTCATACAAAGACTGAGCAAGCTCATTATGGTCCATAACTTGTAGTAACATAAACTGCTTACGCAGTTGTAAAAGGTTCTCGTCTGAATCATTAGACCCCTCTTGCTCAATTGCGCTAAGCTTATCATACCCCATGCTAGGGTCACAGTATAAGCTGTTAAGGAAATCAACTACAAAGTCTACATGCTCAGGCTTAACTACAACCTTCTCAAAAGTCTCATCTGTAGATACCACGCACGCAGCGCACGCAATTGACAGCCTAGCAATCTTTAACCTCTGATCCGCAGCTTCTACAAGCGGTACTTTTGATGAGTACTTGCGTCCCATCTCTGTGGCACGTTTAAGAATCTTACTTGTAGCATCCGGGGCAAATATAATTTGATCAGGTTTTCTTGACCAGGCCCACAGCACCCTGTCTTTACAAGCTGCTGAGGTATACTTATGTGTAACTACAGGTATACTGCTTATGTCTCTGTTTATCAACTCTGCATCAATCTCATTTGATGCTACGGCTACTGCTAAATCAAGGCGCCTTACGTCTTCTGCTTTGCCAAATAGTTTGAGAATTGCATTAGCACCATGCGCTTCAGTGTTAAGCGGCCTACCATTCCTAGGATTCGATAGGAATATGACTCTAGTTCTGGCATCCGTTTCAGAGGTAATAACACCAGTAGCTTTAGCAATACCTGAAGAGCGTACGTCTGACATTGAAGCCAGCGTATCTTCAGGAAGTCCAGAAAGTTCGTCAAGAGTAATTAAACCCCCATCATTTAATGGAAATGCGCCCCATACTAAAAACCAGCCTTTTCCTGTTTGCTGCATACTTGCAATAAGACCTGTTCTTTTTGATGACTCACCTGAGTAAATTTCACCAAGAGTATAGTGCTGCATCAGTCGCTCTACAAGAGTAGTTTTTGCTTGCCCAGAGTCTCCAATTATAAGAGCCTCTGCCCAGCCTCTGCGCACTAATTGGTCTTGGAAGTTAAACTGTATAGCTGTGTGATATACTAAGTCGACTGCAAAAGCAACTTTACGTCGCTCCCATACTCTTGTAACATTATACTCTAAGTCAGCATGTATATTATCAAATTTGCTGCTTATTGTTTGATCATCCTGTAGTTGAAATAGTTTTAAATTTTCTATTACCTCCTCAGTTAGCTCAAAGTCGGCTATTAAGTTTTTCTCAGGAATAGCTTTGTCAAATAGAAAGGTTGCATGCTGGGTTTGGGTATCAGGGAATAGGTGCCCAAATAATGAGTACCTCTGGTTAGCTTTAAGCGAATCCCCAAAGTGGTATCCCACACGTGTAACATACTCAGCATTACGAGTGAAGCCAAAGTTTGCCTGTGCTTTAGGTATTAAGCGTACTTCATGAACATTGTAGTAGTCCACAATTTTATGGTCAAACATTGGACAATCATATCTAACCTTCAGAGCTTCTCCTATAGCCTTTACTTGCTGCGAGTCCGTGCACTGTATCAATTTAAGTACGCCTTTCTCATGTGTAGAGAATGTGTGAACCATCTCACCGGCATACTTAGGTATCTCGCATGTTGAGCATTTCTTACTCTCGCCAGGCTCTGGGCATCTACAGATAACTGTTTTTGGGCATACAAATGGAAGCTCACCTCGACCACTTACCATTACGGGTATCCTTGTGCGCTTACCTACAAGTGATGCTGCTGTTGCATCAGCCAAGTGTGTTTCTTCCAACTCTTCATCATTGAAGTCCTCATCAGTATCAGTTGGATTGTAGATAAACTCCTCAGCTGAATCTAGCAGTGCTTGAAAGTCCTTACTGCCTTGCTGCCACTTAGTAAAGAAATCAGTAATATCGCCTTTTGCTGGAAAACCATCCGGCCACTTAACTACAAGCACTTTGCATACTTTGTAAAGCTGTTTACACAACTTACTTGTAGCTTTAATGCCAGCTTCATCATTATCCTGTGCTAGGTAAACATTTTTATTTCTAAACAGCTTTATCCACTCTGGCCTCATAGTGCCGGCACCTGCAGTTGCACATGCCGCTTTGAAGCCATGCTGTTCAGCTACAATCCTATCTAGCTCTCCCTCACACCAGACTATCTCCTTACAGCTGTCGTCAAGCAAATTCTCTATGCCATACAAGCGCACATCGCCGTATGTGTTACCAAGTTCATCCTTGTAGTTAATTACCTTATATTGATCGTTGTCGCTGTTCCACTTATATTTGCGTATGTTGCTTAAAGTACCAAACTCATCATATATAGGAATAGTTATGCGGTCTCCATCCCAACCCAGCTGAAAATCTACAAGCGTCTTATCTGTCAGCCCGCGGCGCTCGCTTAAGACTCGCCGTATTGGACCTGTGAGTTTCATCAGCGCTTGGTGGTACTGAGCTACAAGACCATTGTCTATTTCAGGCCTTGTAGAGCCTGAGCCGTCTGGCCGGTCTAGATTCAGCATATCTCCCAAATACAGCCAGGTTTCTTCTTTGGTCCAGCCATTAAGTTCCTTAGTCATTGTATGCACATTGCCTTTGCTTTGACAAGTCTGGCAATAGTACACGCCATTGCTTAGGTTAACTGTTAGTGAAGGGTTTTTATCTTCTCCACCTTGATGCCTTGTTGAAGAGAATGGGCATGTAGCTTTCAACTCTGTGCCGCCGCGGCGCTCGACATTCTCCAATATACTTAAGTAATACGACTCCTTATCTACAGTGGAGAGTATTGTGCTCGTATAATTTGACCAGCTACTCATCTACAAGTAACTCCCTCCTTTGGACAGAAATGCCGCGGCAGAGCCTCACTTAGTAAGCGAGGCGCCGCGGCATCTACAATCAGAGTAATTTAATACTCTGTGCTGTCCAGATCGACTCTTGGTCCGGTCTCTGTGCTGGCCGCTGAAGCATCTTCCATGTCAAACTTCATTGTAGCCATAGTATTTCTGTAAGTGGTGAATAGCTGATGCGCAAACGCACGGTCATCACCACCTGTAGCTCCAGCCGGCTTAGCCTCGATTATATACCACTCATTACCACCTTTGGCCATAATTTTCTCATTGAGGGTATAGCCGAAATTAAACATATTTTGCATGGTTACTTTAGCCAAGCTATACAGCTTCTTACCTTCATTGTAGTTCGTCTTGCCGAAGCTGAGTATAACAGGCATCCGCTCGCCCTCAAAGAAACCCATGAAGTTGATATATTTGGTGCACTTGGGTATTGCCTCTTTACCAGTCTTGCTATTGTCGAACTCACACAGTCTGCACTGGGTGCATATTTTTAGTGTGCCATCGGAGCCCTCAGCCGTTTTGCCGTCTCTTGACATGCATGATATACCGCCGCCATCGGAGCGGTCACGCCAAAGAACATTGTTGTTGAACTTAAATACTGGAATAAAAGTCTTCCCATTGTAGTTATCCTTGGTCAGCGAATTAATGATATCGCCTTCCTTCGCCTCGCCACTTTTGCGCTCAGGACTTAATGTCTGGATAACTTTAATACGCGGAATAATCATGTCTCCCGGTTCGTCATCCTCAAACCCCATAGGGGCATCGGACTGAGTGGCGAGCGCCGCCGCGCTTTTAACATCCTCTAAAGCTGTGGATACTGGACCAGTTTTCTTTTCTGACATTTGTGCATTTCTCCTTTATTATATTTAAGGCTGAGTGCTTCTTATATGAAGCTCTCTTCCTTATTTATATTATATCATACTAGGAAGGAAAAGTAAATAGGGAAGCCTCACGAGTCTATCACAGAAAACTCAGCATTTACTGCCTCTACTTCCATTGTAGCTACAAAGTCAGCTACCACGTTCATAGCTACAAACCTGGCTAGAGTATCAGGCTCAAAGCAAAAACCGTTGTTTTTAATTGAGCACTCTTGCACGTCAGCCAACTTACCTGTTATACGCAGCTTTGTGGCTTCAGCTGCATACTTTGTAGCTACTGCGTTTTGCAACGACTTTCCTGTTAAGTCGGTCCTAAGTAAAGACAAACCGGTAACTTTGCCGAAGCTTACAATATGCCCTTTAATGTGATACATACTAAAATCAATACCTTTAGCTACAATTGCATTGTGTACGTGGCGTATCTGACGCCAAAGGTCCTGATTTTTAACAGGCTCCATTGTAGCAGTGACCCAGCCCTTTGCTTCCCAAGAATTCAACCAGTCCTTAGTTATAGCATTGAACAAATACTCAGAGTCAGTTATTATCTGAGCTTCTTGCCCATTGCTGTGTATAAAGTCAAATGCCTGTAGAAGTGCCATCATCTCGCCGCGCTGATTTGTAGAATTATACTCATGCAGCGCAAAAGTTTGGCTAGACTGCTGCTCATTATCTACAGTGTAAACTCCTCCTGCAGATATGCAGTCTGGCTTACCGTTTCTGCGGCACGCGCCATCTATAGCAATTGATACCATTACAGTAATGCACCCCCTACTAATACAATAGCTAAGCATACGCCCATGTGTATGGCGCTACCTACTATAAACCAAGGGCGCGATTCAGGCAGTGTAACACGGTCAAGTGCCCGGCCCATGTATGCTAAAGAGTATATAAAGTTTAAGCCAAACAAAATAGATTTTAAAACAATCACAACATTTCTCCTATCCAAATAAACACCATATTGTTATAACTAAAAATATCAAACTAACTAGCCCAACTTGCCACTGTAATGTAGCTACAAATATCATGAATAGTGCGCCTGATATGAAGCTCAGCAGCAAGCACATCAGCGCCAGGCGCTTCACTCCTCAGCGCCTACCAGCCGCTTAAAGATTGGGCAATTCAAGGATTTGCCACCAGCTATGCTTGTAGATTCACCGAAGCTATCAACCTCTATTAGTTGGCCTATCAAAGTGCTTCGCTCTTCCCAGAAGCGCTGTCGTTGATAATCGCTAAAACCTGATCCTACACCAACTTTGTAGCCTTCGTAATCTACAATCAATGCCCCTAGCATACCCTCATACTTATGCTGGCCTTCGATGAAACCCACAATTGGCAAAGTAAACTCTTTTACAAACTTTACTTTTACCAAATCATTTGTGCGCCCCATCTTATAAGGAGCATTGCTAACATTAAGCATCACTCCCTCGCCGCCTATTGAGCGTATAAATGATAGCGCTGGTTCAATCTGCTCCTCGTAGTGTGCTTGTAGCATTATAGGCACGGCGACGATGTGTTGAGCCTGCTCTATACCTTGTACTGACATAGTAACACTGTGCATGTCAAAATCGTCATCTATAAATGAGCCTGTAGAATCATTAAATGTAGCTGCAAGTCTGATCTTACGATTAATTGCCGACTCCTTAAACTTGCTAGACTCCACCTCTGCTAATGACACCATATCAAATATATGGAACATAAGTCCAGTCTTTGTACCTTTCAAAGCAGATAGGGCCATTGTAGCTTGGCGCTGCGCAATAATATCCTTAAACTCACCTGTAGCTACAAGCTCGCCATCATACATGTACCCCTCTGGTAAGTACTTGACAACTTCCTCAGCAATCTCATCATGCCCATTGTACTCATGGCCGGACCTTGAGTAAAACCGCGCCGCCCCGCCTTGATTAAATACAAGGCGCCTAATGCCGTCAAGTTTTTCTGTGACTACACACGGCCACTTAACTTGAGGGATCTGATCAATGCGCCGGCCCAGCATGCAACCTATTACAGGTATAAAGTCTTTGCCAAATACCTTGTTTAATGAGGTTACACTGACTCCACATTGAATATCCTGCTTAATCACGGCTTCTACAAACTGTGCAAGACCAGGCTCGTCTACGTCATCAAAAGCGTTTATAAATTTCCAAGCCATATTTATGTCTGTAGAACTACCTGTCTGATGTTCTGTAAAGAACTCTATAATACGTGCTACTCGTGGCTCATTAGGCGCAGCAAGTGCATGCCATCCAGCGTCAAGCTTCTTTGTAGATATGCCAGTCCTTACATATGGGTTGAACACAAACTTCAGCACCTGTAGTGTTGATTCATGGTCTTTAATAGAGGCCAAATGCTGTAGCGCCGCGGCGCCGCTTAGCTCCTGCAATCTACAGATGTCTTCGTACGCCTGTCTCATAATTCAATCTTTCCTTTCAAAGCTTTTCTCATATTATTGCAAAATACCTTCAAAGTAAAACTCACATATGATTGTGAGCATCCCACCTCCTCTGCTATTGCTGTGTCACTCACTTTAAAATCATTCTCCTCCCATAAATAAATTATGCGCTGTTTGAGATCTGGCAGCTTATCAATCTCCTCCTTTAGTACTTTACTTAACAATGTAGTACGCTCGCGCTTATCTACAAATGTTTCTATGGTTTCACCGTCAGTTAAAAAATCTTCGTAGGTGTCAACATCCTCGCTATCTACAGGTGCATTGTAGCTATAAGGCTCTGGTCTTGTTTTCAGGTGCAATGAGTTGTAATGACCACAAAGAGCGTTGTAGATACAAGCCGTGGCATAAGTCGAAAACTTGGCAACATGCGTATCATCGTATGTCTGTGCAGCACGCATCAATGCTTCAGTTGCTTGACTCCATGCCTCAGCATCATGCCACATATCGAAGCGTCTAATCTGGCGTTTTACTAAACCCATATTTACTTCTATTATGTCATTTAATTCCTGGGCTGTTAGCCCCTGCTCCTCTAACTTTATTAATTGCATTTGCGACTTCCCCTACTGTCCTACATATGAAACAATATGCACCGACTTCCTGCATCTCCTTCATAAATAGTAACTGATTCATAGATGGTCTACCTTTGTTGTCTTTTAGCTCGATCCAGACTGCTTTGCCGCTTAAACACACAAATATATCAGAATATCCAGAGTTGTACCTATCTACAATGCGGATGGCCTTCAAGTCATCCTGCGCTCTTAGCCACTTCAATGTGTCAGTCTGCAGAGTACGCTCATCAGTATACAAGTCCTTGAACACCTGGTGTCTCTCCTGTCTTTAAATGATTTAGCACAGCTGTTGAAGCATCACGCTTACCTTGCAAAACATCATTGTAGATAACTTCATCTATTGTGCCTTTTGCCATCAGTATATAATACATGCAATGGTATGGCTGAATAGACTTATCTCCATATATGCGCTCGGCTGACTGCTTGAACGTCTCATATGAGTAGCCTAAGCTGAAGTAGACATTAATATGGCAATTTGTCAAAGTAAGCCCTTTATCAGCTGAAGCCGGGTTAGCTACAAGATACTGTAGTTCCTTTGACTTAAACCGCTGTATAGCCTCATTCTTAATGTTTATGCCAACACCGCCATATACAAGCCCACACTTATAGCCAAGCAAGTCTTTTATTATGGTAAACTCATGTCTGAAGTGTGCCCATATAATTACTTGCTGACCTTCAAACCGCTTGAGCAACCCCATAAGTATGGCGAACCTGTAATTGTCTAGCTCATACAATTCTGTACGATCGCCATCATCTACGTCGTTAGACTGCATAGCCTTAGTGTCAATTATGAACCCAGATGTTATCTGATTCAACTTGCCCATCTTTGTAGCTATAGATGGAGCCGTTATAACTACAGGTTCATTATTCTCCGTTAGTTCAAGGTACAGCTCGTTTTTAACTTTGTTGTATTGCTTTCTCAGCTTATCAGGCATGTCAATTAGCACAGGCTCAAATGTTCTACCGGGTGTCTCTAGAACGTCCTCTTTGTCAACGTATATACAGTACTGCTTAAGTATCCTGAAGAATTCCTCCTTTTTATCTGGTCTAAGTACTAGATCGTCATACTGAGGATTGTAGCTAAGGTTTGCAAAGAAGTACTGTTTAAACTGATTATAGCTTTCTTGGAAACTATAGTAATCGATTGCTTGTAGCTGTCTATAATACTCGTACTCCCCATTAGGCGCCGGGGTGCCACTTAGTAAATAGAATCGTTCCATCTGCTGAGAGAACTCAACCATTGCCTTACTAAACTTGCTACTACTTGCTTTCATAGACGAAGACTCATCAAGGAAACACCCGTTGAAACCCATAGCTACAAACTCATCTTTGTAGTTTATAAAGCTTTCTGTATTTGTTACATATACCTGGGCTGGAGTATCCATAAGCTTTAATCGCTTAGCTTTTGTAGAAGCATGTAAGCTTAGTATAGGCATTGTTGGGAAAAAGCGTTTTGCATCTTCAATCCAAGCATTATCTATAAGAACTAGCGGACAAACTACAAGCCATCTATGCCCTGGGTTTCTAACCAAATCATCGTTTATAATTGATAATGCTAATGGAGTTTTACCAGTACGTGTATCGTAAAAGAATCCATACCGATCCCGTATCTTGGCTATCTCCCTAGCGAGCTGCTGATGTGGCCTCAGTGTTAAAGACTCATTAATTTTGCTATCTTCAACTGGACCATACTTTTGTAGCTCATCAACCTGAATTCTAGCGTTTACTTCATTGAAATAAAACTCCTGGATCCTTAAAGGGGCTTCACCGATACTGACTGAGTCAATACCACGAAGCAATTTAAGAATCTCAGGAGTTTGTCGTATAGAAACCCTGAACTCAGTATTAATCCTGTTTTTGTGAACAGGATTAAACATCATCATTTTATTGAACGTATGATGGTCATTGCGCTGGCAAGTAACTACAATGCCACTCCGACTAAAATTTATCTTGTTTGTTGGTGCACCCATAATACAACCAACCTTTCGACTATATTGTTTTTGTAATTATCACGCGGTGCCGGTAATTTTCACACCGTTCACATAGGCAGTCTTACCAGTAGCAATATCTGCTGCAGTAGCATCTGCATCAGATGTATCAACAGCAGTAGAAGTACCTGTTACTTTTGCTCCCTGTGCATATGCTGTAAAACCTATAAGTATGTTTTCTGCAGTTGCCGTTGCATCTGTGGTATCGACTGCCACAGATGTACCTGTTACTTTAGCGCCCTGCACATAGGCCGTCTTACCTGTAGCAATGTCTGTAGCCGCCGCATCAGCGTCCGTTGTATCAATTGCATTAGACGTGCCAGTAAGCTTAACGCCATTTACATATGCTGTCTTGTTTAAATAAATATCTGATGCCACAGCGTCTGCATCTGTGGTATCAACTGCTGTCGCGGTACCTACAAGCTTGACACCGTTTACGTACGCGGTCTTATCCATAGCTAAATCTGTAGCTACTGCATCAGCGTCGCCGGTATCTACAATTGCCTCTAAAGAGGCCGTCTCAAGAGATTTGCCGATTGTGATGTTAAATGTTCTGGACTTCCAAATAACGTCTGGCCCATCCAACACGTCAAGTTCGGCATTTACAGTGCCAGCTACAGGCCAACTCTCCGGGGTGAAGTCTACAACTTCGGCGCTCGGCACAGTGTAGATTCGCGGGTTCGGCAACCCTGGCATAATCATACGTAATCTAACTTGTGTGCCGCCTGGTGGCTCTGCAAACGTAAGCTGCAGAATATGTGACCTTCGCTCACCCTGCTGTACCGTAATACCAGCGCCTGTAACAGCACCAGTAGAAGCTACAGACAGTTCATGGGTAATTACCATAGCTAATTCCTCCTTTATAAATGTAGCGCCGCGGCGATGTGATTAAAATACTAGCGTAAACAAATTTGTAGTAACGCCTGTAGTCATCGCCGCCTCAGCGCTATATCAATACGCCATCACAATCTCTTTATTTAGGCGTTATTTAATTGCGGGAGTGGGACTTGAACCCACGGCCTTCAGGTTATGGGCCTGACGAGCTACCAACTGCTCTACCCCCGCCAAGGTGCCGCGGCGCTAACTCACAGTGCTCTGAATACCTGCTATAGTTAGCGCCACGACTGGGATGTATGAAAGAGGTTAACTGCCATGGACCGTCGACAACTCGGCCCGGAGTAACTACAAGTTTCCTAAAGGTGCATTAAGCCTTTTGCATATACAGCTATGTTCAAACTGTTTATACTTGTAGCTACTCCGCGCCGAGCCACCATATACACGGCGCGGGATTAAAGGAGCCAAAATGAACGAAACACTCGTGTAGGCTGATCCAGCCCGGGATAACTACAATCTTTTATTTCCTGTATTTGGTATCCTGATATGTCTCTACTTCCGCGGGACTTAGACATCTCTGTAGTTATCCCGCGCTAGACCAACTAGCACGGTTTGGAGGAATACTATGTCAGAAAGGAGGATCACATCTCTGTAGTATACGGGTCGCGCGGCACAAGTTCACTAGATAGAAGCTGTGGTACTTTTTCTGGCTTCTTCTGCTCTAATAGCTCATTTATACGAGCTAGGCGCTCCTCATTGAGCATAATGTCCGACTCCTTGGCGCCGCGCTGCTTTGCCTTATATATGACAGAAGATACATTTATCTTAGCTCGCTTAAGCTGCTCCAGACTCATATCCTCTAATGGTACTCCGGCCAATGTGCCACGCGGTTTATTAGCGTTTGTCTTCTTCTCTATTTCTACCTCTACTTGAAAGGTATCGCCAGCTGTCAAGCCCTCTGGTACTACAACCTCTATCCTGTACTTTGCCACTCTATCAAACTCCTTAAGAAATTTTCTATTCTTATTATATCATATATTTCCTAAAAAGTAAACCCCCTTCCCTCACGAAGAAAATACAACTCTAATATGGCATACTTGTAGCTACAGGTATGCTTATTCTGTACTGGTGCCTTGCTTCCTCGCCGATGTAACTACAGAGTGCTCTCGTGCATAAGGGAACGTTCGTGCTTATTATCTCACCTTTCTCACTCTTCTCACCTTTCTCACTCTTCTCACCTTTTCACCCATGAAAATAATCTATATGTATTATAAGGCAAAAATGGACTTTAAGTCAAATTTTTTATGAGGGCGACTCGAGGACTCAAAATAGGGTGAGAAAGGTGAGATAGGTGAGAAAGGTGAGATAGGTGAGAAAGGTGAGATAAAGAGAAAAAGTGTTCTACTTTGCTGAGTGCTACCAATTGGACTGAACAGTCCAATTGGTAAGATCAGTAACAGTTAATAAGTATTATTTAAATAATACTTATATTATTATTATTATTATTATTATTATTATCTATAGATAGATATATGTTTAAACATACGTTCCTCAGCGCTACATATAGCAAGTCAAATAACCTGTAGATACTCACGCAAAGTCCGAGATAATGGGCTAGCTCAGGGTGTAGATATGAGAAGCTCTTAAAGTATTCCCACATGGGCTAGAATAACTCGTAGCGAGTCCGTGAGGCACTCCCTAATATAATTACCCTCCTTACTTCACGGACTCGCTACGAGTAAATATGAGAGGCCTTACTACAGTGTAAGAATAAGCACCTTGTAGCTACAAGGTGCTTTACGAGTTTGCACGATTCTATAGTGGTTCAAATAAGCTCATCAGTACCCAACCTATGCCAGATTTTAGTGCTCCCCACTCGGCGCCGGTTGAGTCAGCCTCTGTAGCTACAATTGTAAATACCCCGCCTGGGTTGCTGATGCTATCTACAATCTTGTTTTCTTTACCTGGACCGCTACGTATATTGATGTAGTCATCCTCGCTGGTTAGTATAGAGCGCACACGGAACGAGGCCTTTGCTTCCTCTTTTATGTCGGTGCTACCAGTGCTGGGCGCCGCGGCGCCCGCTCCACCTTCCAAGCGACGGTTAACCTCCGAGGCAAGCCAGGCCATCTTGGATTGTAGATACGGGCCAGGACAGTTGCCTACTACAGTTACTCTTTTTTCCTGCCTAATGAGTATGAAGCCAGATTCAACTGTTACGCAACTTACTGTGTCTAAGCTCTCGTGTACAGCGCCTGCGCCTATAGATCTCTTTTCTTTAGTAAAATGCACCTTATTAATGTTAGCTCCATGACCAAGCAATACTCCAGTACCATTAAGGCAAGCTACAGCAGATACTACATCTCTACATAATTTGCTGTTACTAGAGTAGTACGATCCGCTAGGTAACCTGCAGCCGTCCCAGTCAAGCAGCTTATCAATAAATAAAGCAGCTTGCGCTGGTGACAATTTAAGCCACTCCCATGTGAATAACTTATTTGATAAGTATTTTTCAGCAAATCGTCTTAGCTCTTTGGATACTCGTATTACAGTGGTATTGTCAGCTCTAAGTTTAGCACTATACTTAAATCCACAGGTGTTTAACAAATCAATAAGGCGCTCTATTTTACGCTCCTTACTCATATGAAACGCAACACCAAGGTACAACTTATCTTCTGTTGTTTGGCGTACTCCATTAATTTTCTTCCTATTGTCATACTCGTAGTGACCATCAGCTTGCACAGCTATCAATAACTCTATTTGTGCGTCACTTAGAGGCATACCGGCGCCGGTATAATGCCCAGCATTTGGCAGATACTTACTACCTGCTTTGCCTAATATAGAAGAAAAAGGTGTGATTTTTTTAGTTCCAGTTTGTTGATACCACAAAATTGTGTGGTCATGTGTTGCAGTTAAATCTCTTAGAGTATATGTTTTGTCTTTATGTGCGGGCACTATATTAAGCACAGGAGCAAATAGTACAGATAGTGTATCAGGATAAACAGTGGCTATTATGTCACCTACACTTACATCAGATAGCCTCTTCCAACCGCTCAGTGTTAATACTTCAGTTGTATTGCATGGTAGACACGCTGTAGCTTTAAACATGTTATGGTGCGTTAAATTCCCCGCCGCATCGCCAGTGTATATGAGCTTTGGTATCTTGTTTCTCTTGCATATATCAGTGCATAGATCTACAAGCTTGCTCATGTTTTTGTCAGAGACATGCCAGTCTGGTGCGCCGCGGTCATTTGCAACTTCAATGGTAATCGCTTGATGATCGTTGTCAGCGTTGCTGGAGGTCCAGGCGCGGTCTTCCTCTCTGACGCACAAACCAATCTTAGAAGAACTGTCGATGCAGTAGTTAAACGACATACCAGAGCTAGGATTGTAGTTAACCACATTTGTCTGGTTCAGGCCATTAGCTACAGAGTAGTTACTGGCGCCGTTGGCTACATGATGTACTGTTATTTTCTTTATTGGTTTGTTGCGTGGGCTGTTGCGGTTTGGCGATATTTTGATCATATCTACAAGTGGTGAATGACTCATGCTTGCACCTCGTTTGTTACATCTGTAACTACAGTGTCTGTAACTACAGTGTCTGTAGCTACAGGGATTGTTGGTAGCGTAGTCTCGGTCGATGCTGCGCCGCTGCGCCCCTTGTCAGCTATGCCTTCAGCCAGCATGTATACTGCCAGGGCGCCGATACCTGTAACTACAAGTCCTACCTGTTGCTTTGTAGCATCGGCCACATTAAATGCAGTCAGTAGTGACGTCAGCCAGGCGGCTATTGCTGTCCAGAATTTACGACTTGAGAGTTTGCGTATAAGCTCCTGCTTATTCATTGTAGTTCTCCTTTCGACTTATGAATATATGCTGTCTTCGACTCCTTGCTTAAGATAGTCTAATGCCTGCGCCGCCCCGTCGCTTGTAGCTACAATGCCACTGTATTTTCTATACATGGCCTCGTACTTAAGCGCGTGGTTGGTTTCGTCAGCCGATATCTCTTGCACTATTGCTTTATCAGCTGGGTCCAGATCTGGATGATTTATCAGCTTCCATTGTTCTTCGCGCGCTTCTGATTCATCCTGCAGATTCTTCAATATTAGTCCCATTAGTTTGTTTTCCATTACTTACTCCTTTATTCAGAAGATTGTCAAAGCTGGTTAAGCCTAGCAACGCCGCGCCTGTACCTACAAGAAATTGTCCTCTGCCGTCAAATGGTATTGCTACACCAGTAAACATAAAGTAACCAACCTTTGTAAGTATAACCACAACGCCAGCTACAAGGCAGATTAAACCTGATATTCTACGTAAGCAGTACTGCTCGCCACTAGGCTCTTTAAACATGTCGCTACCTCCCAGCTATTTTGTTGCTGTTCTCCTTAACATCGCCGCGCAGCTCATCCAGCTTTTTCTCAAGAGCATGAATGTCTTCTGCATGTTGCTTAAGTATAAAGTTAATTGCAGTTAGGTCGCTTGACAAGCTGGATATAAGCTGTGTGTTAGTCTTCTCAGTTTCTCGCAAGTCTTTGACGCTATCCACAATCCTTTGTAGTTTATCATCGACTAACGCGCGCCACACAGCCTCATCCTTCGACTTAGAGTTTATCTTTTGCCAGGTAACATACAGGGATAGCGCACTGCCGAATAATGCCAATATAGGCATTATTGAGTTGATAAGGTCTGCCATTGCTTCACCTCCTCTCAATCATATACATTAACAGAAAAGAAGTCATTATCTTCAAATTCAGATTTAGTCACCAGCACATGTTTTTGGTTGGTTTCTTCAGTATCCTGCGACTGCACTAATTGATCCATGTATACGCCAAGCGCCTGTATCTCTTTATCTAGTATTGGAATTGCTACAGCTTCAATAGCTAACCAATTTATGCAGTCCTTTGAGTAAAGCAAAGCATTGTCTTCATGACTTGTAGTGTAGAATACACCTTTATATTTTATAAAGTATACTTCACGCAATTGGCTGCCTAAGTCACTAGCCGGTGCAGTTAACTCACCATATGCTATAGGCGCTTGTATTCTACCTTGCGTCCAAGTATAGCCATCGATAGAAGTCCATATTTGATTAGTCCTTGTAGTTGAGTTATTTGAGCCTACAACTATGAATCTACCATTAGTAAACCTTACGGACAACGATGTCGATGAACAGCCAGGCAAAGCTGAATTACTAAAGCTATTTATATTTCTAGCTATATGCACGTAATTTTCATTGAAGCAAGCTACTACAAATATGTTATTGCCACACGCAGCAGAGCATGCTACATTTGATAATGATGCTGCGCGTGGAGCCGGTGAGTAGCCTAGTGCTTCCTCAAATGTTGCTGTCCTGAAGTCCTCAGAGTCGCCAGGGTCATCCTCGCTATCTTTACCATGCAAATAGCATATAAAACTATCTGTTCTGCCTATCAAGTATTTGGTGCGCCATTTGTATGGTATACTAGAGCTTAAGTGCCACCCAGAGATAGATGGGTCAGAAGTAGTGTAACATAACATTGAACCTGCCCGGCCGAAAAAAGGCGGATCTGGAGGATTGTCAAAATGAATGTTGTACATTATAGTATAAAACCCATCCATATATCTAGCCTGTACTATATAACCCCATATGTATGAGCCATGAAAGTAATCATTATCTGCTTGTATATAAGCGTAGCTTTCTGGATTGTTTATTATATCTGGAAAAACTACGCAATTGGCATATGGGTGCTCACCCGTTAAATCAACAGCAACTAACGTACGAGTGCCGTTACTACGCAGAGGCCCTAGCATTGGATAAGACAAGTCTACTAGTGACCCATCTTCGCCAGTTACTACTAGCTTTTTATTTACGGCAATTTGTGGTATTACGCCCTGTGGCCACTGCTTTATCGGCGCTCCGTTGTTTACTGATCCAACTGCCATAGTTAAGCTCCTTTGAATACAACATATTTTATAGCTATTGAATTGCTTGGTTTTGCATCAGCATACATATAAAAGACTCTGTTACCAGTGTCTGTGAATGGATAGATACCGAATATATATGCATCAATAGCATTGGCTGCTAAAATCTCAACATCAACTCGGCTTGTAGCTACAACATTGTTGTTTGATATTTGTGCACGAAAGCTATAGTTCATGTTAGCAGACGTGTACGCTGCCCACGCAGATACAGGTACAGTGTAGCTAACAACAGCGCTTAGCTGAGCTATAGCTGCATTAACTATATTTCTGGTATCTGTAGTGTACGTGTTAAGCGGGGCGATACGATTGTACAAGTCAAGCTCATTCGCTTCTATTCTATTGAAGTCTCGCTCCGTCGGCGCGTCGCCCTGGCGCCAATTTATTTTTGGTGCAATCCATGCCATTAGCTTAGCCTCACTTAACTATAATTGAGAAAGTGTAGTCTTGTCGTACAACTCTGCGTGTATGGTATAGGCGTAGAGAGTTTGAGCGTGGTTCTGGTATAATGTCTAATCCGATAATCAAATCAGCGCCGCAGGCTAGGTTAACCATGCTGTTAGCTGACATACCGCCGTAAGTATAATCGTAGTAAAAGTTGTACTTGTCCGTAGATATCTTCCAATCTATGACTTTAACTACAAACTGCTTAACTTTTAATGCCCCAGCATTTAGCTGCGCGACTGAGTCTGTTCTTATTGAAGCATTATCAGCCTGGATACGTTTTATCCATTCGTCAAGAAATATTTCATTGTCTTCTATTCTGATAAAGTCTGTAGTTAAAACAATAGACTTATACCAATCAGTCTTAGGTGTTAGCCACGGCATATGATCACCTGCTTGTTGAATTTAGCATAGCTACAAGTTGAGCATACTCATCTTTTGATAAATCGCCTGTTGCATAGAATATGTTTACTTTAGCTCTGTAGTCTTCTGGATTATGAGAGCTATTAGAGATTAACGATTTTAAAACTTCAAATAACATACCTACAATCCCAGCTCCTTTAATGTTACTTTGTAGTACATATCTAAGTACTGTAGCTCAAGGTACTCATCTCGGCCATACTGAACCTCATTATACTGAAATGTTTCAGCATTATTGCTGAATTCATCAGGCGGCATAGGTTTTATATCGGTGTGTACATACACCGTATCTTTACCAATAATTAATGGCTTTGCCTGAGCCACGCTACCTTGTACAACTCCCATATTACGCATTCTGTGCATGCCTCCTTACAGGTACATTAATCGACCACCGACACCGGCATTTGATGTCGTATAGTACACACCTTGAGTAAAGAAAATACCACCATTATAACCTGAGCCTTTAGTACCGCCATGAACAAACACTATATTAGGATAAATAAGGGTTTTATCGCAAAAAAATGTTGATTCGGAGCCATTTCCTTCTTTTAATAGAAACCCTTTCTCAGATGTTCCTTGTGGTTTACTCATGAAGGCGTCTATCTGAGCATCTACAGCTTTACCCCTATTGGTATAGCCAGACCCAGCATTAGTGAAGTTATTAAAAGCAGTAAAAATGTTAAGTGAGGAGTCACATATAAGACCCTCAATTACAAAGCGTAAGTTTCCCCATAAATCTTCAATACCAAAACATTTCACTTGAATGGTACCTGTAGTTTCTCCGAAAAACATGCCGTTTGTATTAGTACCACCAGTTAAAACCCTACCCGTATTAATAACACCTAAACCAAGTGCGGTTTGTGAATCAAGATTTTTAAACCGTATAATATACAAACATTGTATTAGAATCAACGGATAAAACGATAATAAATCGTACCCATTACCATTAGCTCTAGCAGCAGTCCTAAATATATCCATTGCCGTGTAAGTATCGGGATCCACACCGCTAATAGATCTAAATTTTCCGGAAGCTGTTTGCCCAAGGTACGCGCCTACATACAGTTTATCTCTATCACCTTCAGTTGCACGCGTGTGTGCATAGTATCTAAAACCCTGTAATCTAGCGTCTGGATTATCAGTAATTTGAACTGTAAGCGTGTTACCAGTAGTCTCGATTTTATAACCGATTTTTGGTATCTCCACCATAACGTCACCGTCAGCACCGGTAATATTAGCAGCACTACCATCGGCTTTTTGCGTGTAATTTAGAGGATTTAAATAGTACTGTAAAAAACCATTTCTAAAAACACATGGTTTTATGTCCTTAAATATAGGCATAACATCCCAAGTGTCACTGCCACCAGTCATCCCAACAGCGTCATTAGTATAATTCACAGATGTTTCTGGGTTTGAATTTGTTAAGTCTATTGCCACACCATATATATTGTAAGTTACTGGCGTGGGACCACTGCCGCCTCCGCCGCCACTACCAGTTAAATAGGCATGTCCCATTATCTTATCACATCCATTCTACCATTTAAGTCAAGTGTAGGAGTAGCTGAAAAACAAGTAACAATAATGTAATCATTAAATGTTTCAATATCGTCTATCTTTCCCCACTCAGCTTTTTCTACAATAGCTTCTGTATGATTTGCAGAATAAACAACGCCAGCTAAAGGATCATCTGTGCTAAGTACTCCAGTTAGTACTATTGTTTGTGTATAAGGTGCGACAGAGGACCATGAGTCCTTTAATATAGTAAAAGTAAACTTGCGTGGTTTATCTGCCTTCTGGTTTATTTTATCTTCCAAATCCTCTGGAGTAGGCGGCTCCACGCTATCTACAAGTATGTAGATATCTGTGGGTATCTCTACACCAGTTTGCCCCGGGTATATAGTCCAATTATTACGCATATTATTTGATATTGGATACACGGAAGTAGACTCAACATCAAATACTAAGCTATTATAATCGGCAGTAACTCGCGCCCACAACTCATACACTGAACCATCAGCTGCGTAGGCTAACTTAAAGTCTGCTGCATTTATACCTTCTACATATTCCCACCTAATTATGGTTTCTATAGTACCGTCGCTTTTGGTCTTAACATTTATATGCAATTCGCCATAGGCAGGTGTATCTCCATACTGAGAAGCAACATGAAACGATATGTAGTTATCTTCATCTATGCCAGGATTGGTATTTGATGCAAATTTAAACCAAGTATTTGTAGTGTCCTGAATTTGCACATTTAGTGCGAATCTAGTGTTAGGGTTTGCCCAAATCTCGCCGCCGCCTACTCCCTTAGCTACAAGCTGTCCTGGTAAGCCGCCTGCAGGTACCGGGCCACCGTCGTCGCCTTTCGGGCCAATAGGGCCCTGAGGTCCTTCTGGTCCTTCTACACCAGACCATCCATAGATTATGTACCAGTCTGTGCCGCCTATTAAGTGCAGATATAAATCCACCTGGCCAGCAGGCGTATCGGCATCTACAAGGTATCCGTCACCTTCTGCTGTGTCAGCATAAGTAGGCAAGTCTGGTAATGGTTTAACTGAGCCAGGCTGCCTGTAGTGACCGTCATGAATATGTATAGATACACCATCAGAGCCTCTAGGCCCTACCGGTCCTTGTGGACCAACCGGTCCGATAGGACCAATTGGCCCCATTGGGCCCTCTGGGCCGGGCACTCCGGGCTTATCGTATAGCTCGGTAAAGTTATCGTTTATTTTTGAACGCTGCTCAGCGTATAGAACATTATCATTAAGAAACTGCTGGGCCATGCGTTAATCCCTCCAAATCTTAGCGCCATACCAAATCTTGCCATCAGTCCATAGTTGCCTACTAGAACTAACTACAGATGTACCTGTAGATAATCTGGCGCTACCGGTTAAGCCACCATTCCAAAATAATTCTTGGCGCCTTATCATATACAAGTCTAGCGGAGATATGCCATCCAGCAGCCTCACCGCATCTCCTATAGTTAAAGACATATCACCCGTGTACTTAACTGTAGTATCATACATACTATCTGCAGATACAGTCAACAATGAGCTAAGTATACTTCTTGCGTGTGCTTCTGTCTGTATGTACGGGTTATCTATTACTTCTAGTATCTCCCCGTCTACACGCGACGCTTCATTATTAACTCCAACCATCTCAATAGAGCCGTCTTGTGATACAGCGCTGCCAGTAATTGTTATGCTGTTAACGGTACCAGCATTAGTAAACTTTATGCGACTGCCCCAGCTATAAGACTCGCGAGTGTAAGCTGGGTTTGGGCTCATTGTTATGGTCGGCGTGCCTTCAGCAATTGAGCTATACTCAAAATCTTTTGTCTCGCCAGCTAAAAATGAAAATGGATTTGTAGAAGAGTACAAAGTTTGGTTAGCTTGAACTGATACCTTATTAACCGATACTCTGAAAGTATTTGGAGACTCTGTGTACAGAGTATCATACTCTTTGTAAATTATGTTAGTGCTATCAGCCCAGGTATCATGGTAACCTTCTGCTGGTTTGCGCAACCTAGCTACAATACGTCCCTGTCTATCACAAAACACTTCTATATTGTGTGAAGCTACAAGTCTATTTATAGCTGATAGATGCGTTTCCTTTTCGAACCAAGCTATAGGTACAATTGTATTATGCAGCTCAGGATCTATCACATACGTTAAACCTTCTACAATGTCCATAGCATCTAGTATAACTAGTTCTATTAAATCGCCTATTGAAGCATTGCGATACACATTGTGCTTGATAAACTCTGTACTGCTTAGTAAGCCTAAGCTATCAAACGCTACGCATGTAGCCTTTAAAGCGCCTAATGGTACATTCCATTTATGTGCCCAAAATGTACCCAATAAGTACCACTCAATATTGTCGCCAGACTCTGTTTCATAATTTGTCTCGGCACCTAACCAGGCGCGTAAGCGTCTGTTTCGCTTTAACTGCTGTCCTGGTTTGAACCAGCGTGGATTATTCAAGTCAAACTGATGTTCATCGTTGCGAAAGTCAACAGACAATTCATTTGCCGACACTCCGCCGAGCGCCGCTATACTGTCATTAAATGACAATTCTTCTAGTACATTTATATTGTACAGATTATCATCATCATATGTAACGACAGTGACTAGAGATATGTCACTCAATGTCAAAGCAAAGTTTGGCCTATTCATCGAGTACACTACAAGTCTGGTCTCTATAGTATTGTCAGGCGCTGGATCGGGGCTTGTGTATATAACGTTATTGTTGCCGCGCACTTGCTTTGTAACTGTTTGCGTTGAAGATATATGAGTAAAGTCAAAATCTACAGGGAAAGTATTTTTAACAATATCCCCTACGATAGTAAAGTCTGTTATAGTGCGCTCAGAATATAAAAATTCAAAAGACAGCGCTGGGCTAAATTGCCCAGTGCTGTTAGATAAGTTGTAGCTATGCCATCCTACCTGAGTACCTGGCCCAGCAAGTTGAAAGCTACCAGATAAATCAGAATCATACGTTGTGAATAACTTAAACGGTATGTTAGTTAAGCCATCAAACATCTGATTTGACTTAGAATTATATGCTTCAGGCGGACCGACATCTATTGTGACATCGCCAACTTTAAGTGGATTAGCATAAGTAACCTCAACCCTACCGTGTATGCGACGCGATGGAGCTTTCATTATAGAGTGTATATTTGTCACATAGCCGGACTCGCGTAATGCAAATCTCAAGTCATCTGATACATTTGGCATAGCTACCTCGATATAAATGGTAAAGTTATGTTTATTGTCCAGCGCTGCTCATCAGTTTTAACACCCATGAATGTTGTAGTTCTGCATAGCATTTCGCCTCCAGCTTCCTCTGTAAACGCTCCCCACTCAGTCCACTCAAACGAAGCTTCACCAGGTTCGAAGGTAGCAGAAGCTGTTATAGTAGCATCAGTAACTACAATGGTGCTTGGGTCTATTGCCTTGCGCATGGTTATGGAGCCCTGTAGGTCTGTTTGCGAGTCAGTGAAGTAAGTTAGCCCATTACCGACTCCTATAGCCTTTAACGCTGGGGCGACTTGCTGAGCTACAAGCGTTACTCCTCTTGCAGTAATACCCACTCTTGGTCTTCCTCTCTGAATACATACTTGTCTACTGTAACAGTAGCCTCGATGTCTATACTATTAGCGTCTTCCATAGCTACCTCTGTATTAAGTTAAACGTAACATTTTTCCATATCCACTGATCGCTATTTCTGCCAGCCCTATGTAGCTCTGTAGGAATTGACCCAACATAAGCTACAATAGTTTTTGGTATTTCATTCTCAGTGTAAGTTACAGGAAAAAACAGTTCGTCATGGTCCCATACTGCCTCAAGTATAATATTTAAGTCAGTAGCTGAGATAGCATCATAGGTAAAGTACAGTTTGTATTTTTTTGCCAATAAATCTCCTACCATATCAGCATTACTTAAGCGCTCCATTGTAGTTACGTTATAGCGCTCAATCTTAAATGTAGAAGGATTCTTTATATCAACGCTGTTAATCTTGAATGAGCCTATTGCCATCAGTAAAGCCCCTCCTAGCGTCTTCTTGCGCACCAATGATTCTCATCTTGCGCTCTAGCTCTCTTAGGCCGCGCTCGTCAGCTACAAGTGTGCCTACATACATAGGAGGTAGTTGACTGGAGCTGCTTGAGTTTGCCATCATAGGTAATAATACTTGTGCTATCGAATCTCCCATAGAGCTGCTTAAACCCTGCGCCACAGCATCTACAAACGGCTGCATAGCGTCTGGTATTTCCAACGGAATAATAGCTTCAGCCTTGTTTTCCTCATTAAACTTAGCTATATGTTCCTTATCGAATATTCCACCTTTAGCATGCCCTGCCATATCTGTAGAACTACTGTAATAGCTTCTAGAGCTGTTAGAATTTCTAGAGCTGCTACTGCTCCCTTTTCCTACCTTATCCTCAGCTTCATCTTGCATATTGAGCATATCTTTTATCGCGTCTTTAGCTTTATCCATAGCATTGCTTATAGCTGTAGATATCTTAGTAGCCCAAGTCTTTAAGCTACTTAATGTATTATTAGCAAAACTTTTTATTGAGCTAGAGGCATTTGATGCAAATGTACGAATAGAAGATAGCGCGTTGCTAAAGCCTGTTGATATGCTAGAGCGCAAGTTATTGCTGAAACTTTTAACAGCATTTATCATATTGTTAAAAGCTGTTTTAATGGCAGCTAATGCATTAGTAGCCCACGTTTGTATAGTTGTTTTAGCGTTGTTAAATGCTGTGCTAATGTTTGTAGTTAAGCTAGTGCCAAAAGTCTTTATTGCAGTTAATGCATTTTCCGCCCAAGTACGCACAGCAGATAACGTATTGGTAACCCATTCAGTTATAGCTGTTTTAGCAGAACTAAAAGCAGTAGAAATACTACTTACTACATTGACGCCAAATGTCATAATCGACGTTACTACATTTGTTGCCCAGGTACTTATAGCGGTTGAGGAGTTTGTTATAAACTCTTGAATTTTTGACATAACATCTGTTGTCCAAGAAGTTAAGCTAGTCTTAGCACTATCAAAACTACCTTTAATTGACTCAGACCAAGAAGACGCTTCAGTTTTAGATGAATTAAAACTTTCCTTAGTCGACTTAGACCAGTCTTGCACAGCAGTCTTAGAGCTATCGAATGAACCTTTGATATCATCGAATACACCTGTAACAGATGAAGACATAGCATCTGCATCTGTAGTAACACCAGCCATAGAAGTTCCAGCGCTAGCGCCAAATCCTGCTAGTGAGCTACTACCTGCCAACCCAAAGGTAAATAACGAAGCTAGTGCTCCTGTAAATGATGATGCAATTTCTCGCTCATTACTTCTGTACCAGGTTTGCAGTTCACTAAACGTTGGTATAGTCCAGCCAGTGAGCGCCTCAGTTGCAGTATCTGACCAACCCTCCATGCCCCGTGTAGATTCTTTTTCAAACGTTATCAAGCTATCGCCTATAGTAGACAGCCAATTACCTACACCATCTTTAGCAGAGGCAAAGGTTGTGGATATGGCGTTGGGTAAGCCAAGTGCCCATTCTTTTAAGGCGTTGCCGGTATCTACAACCCAACTTTTTATGCTCTGCAGATTAACGCTCGCCCAGGTGGATATGACTGTAGTTACGCGAGTGCTAAAGTCTTCAAAGCCCAGTGCAGCTTCCGCTGGCCATAACCTTAAGGCATTAAGTGCTGATTCAGCCCATGAGCTTATTTCATTTAGTGTATTTTGCGCCCAACCTTTTATAACAGTATAAGTTTTTACATTAAACTCATCAAATGCAGTGCTAGCGTCTGTAGCCCATTGTTTTATTTTATTCACAGACGCGTCTGCCCAAACTGCGAAAGAAGCTAAAGCATTGGCCCACATATCTCTATACTGTGATGAGGCGGCACCAACAAAAGCTGATACTGATTCATGCGATCTATCAAATGTTTCCTTAGCTTTGCCTACTAAATTCTCAGCACCAGCATTAGCACTCTCTTTAGCTGCATCGTAGGCATCCTTAACTTTATTTATTAAGCCAGTTGCATCCATGGATTCTTTAGCTTTATCAAAGGCATCTTTTATCTTGTTTATTAGCCCTGTAGCATCCATGGATTCTTTAGCTTTATTAAAAGCGTCTTTAAACTTATTAACTAAGTCAGTTGCATCCATAGACTCTTTAGCCTTAGTGAATGCATCTTGCATGTCACGTATCATGTCTGCAGCGCCGCTGCTAACCTCATTTTTACCGCGTGCAAAAGCATCAGCAGTAGACTTAGCCCAGTCGCGCACTGCATCTCCTGCATATGCTGCTTCTTCGCTAAACTTAGTTAATGGCTCCCAGGCCTCAGCAGCAGCCTCAGATAACTCGGCCACTTCATCTTTAACGCCTTCTAGCTGCTTCTGAGCTTCTTCAGCCTTATCATTTATCGTATCCCATGGACCATCTTTAAATATCCACGGCGGCTTTTCAGGCATCTCCCACCATGTGCCACTAGTACCATTAGGACCTCGCTCCCAACTGCCACTTGTGCCAAATCCATACTCCGGTATTTTGGGCAGTTCTGGTATTGGTATTTCAGGTATTATAGCCTCATTATCTTGGTTTAACCTAAATACTTCATCAAATGATAGTAACTGTGCGCCAGCCTTTTTAGCACTATCTCCTAAGTCACTTATGGAATCATTCATTGCATCCAACTTGTTGTTATAATCGTCCATGTTGGGCATATAATCTTCCATATCTATAGGCTTAAATATCTCACTGATATTTTTATCTATGCCTAAGAAGTTCAGCACGGTCTGAAATAGTGAAGTTAATGCAGCATTAAACCTATCAGAGGCCATTGCAGCGCCAATAAGCGATGCCGCAATCAAGGTAACTACAAGGCCAACTGGGTGAGCTATTAGTACTGTAGCTAGTGCCTGTAGTGCACCGGCTATACCAGTTATTAAGGTCCCAACTTTAGCTAGTATCATAGCGCCGAGCGCTTGGGCCTTAAAGATGCCCCATGCAGTTGCTGCAGCTACAAGAACACCTGCTAGCACACGCAGCACTACCTCATTTTTGCCTATGGCCTGTAGTAACTTGCCTACTACTGCCAAGAAGCCACTTATAACTGGTAGTATAGCATTAAATGCTCGTAATGCCATAGCAATAGCTTGTGTCAATATGGGACCAAAGCCCTGTGCTAACTCTTTTAGCGCCATCCATAATAGTTGAATGTTAGCTACAAGAGTTCTTACATCTGCTTGCAATCTTGGAGGTATAAGCGCTTCAAATATTCCACCTATACCGCCACTTTCACCTGCATTGCGTAGATTCTGTACAAAGCCTGTAATATTCACAAGTAGTGCTTTATATGAATCTGTCAACGGTCCGGCTATAGTGTGGCCAAGCATTAAAGCCTCATCTTGTAGCTTATTAAATGTGCCTGATAGTGTCTTTGACAGCGCGTCAACGCCTGGGCCAAAGCGCTTAGTCATACCTTCTACGATTGCATTTATTGCGGTGCTAGCGCCTATACCTGCCTTGCCTATATTCTGCATTTCTTCAGCAGTTAAGTTAAGCTCTTCACGTAATATCTGATAAACAGGTATACCGGCCTCCGCAAGCTGCCTAACCTCTTCTGCTGCTAAACGACCTTTAGTTTGTATCTGCCCTAGTGCTCTGGCTACACGATCAACTGCATTTGAGTCACCTGTAAGGGAAGCAGCAGCCATTACACCTTCCATTACAAACATGACATTTTTAAGCTCTATACCATAAGCAAGCAGTTGCCTCGCTGCTGCATTAGTTTCTTGAAAAGTAAAAGGAGTATTGGCGGCAAATTGCTTTAGCACAGTTAAAAAATCTTCAGCAATTTCAGGGCTGCCTAATAGTTGGGTATAAGCTACAAAAGCATTCTCAAGCTCTATGGTAAAATCCATTACTGCTCTTGTAGCATTACGTATAGCATTTAAAGCGCCGTAAAATATTTTGGATATAATAATGCCCTGTACTATGCGCGCTACATCTTTAAACTCAATACCAGCTTTTTTAGTTGGATTAATCAAGTTATTTTCAATTGTTTTGCGCATGCCTTGAATAGTTTTTTGTGCGCGTATAGCTTCGCCAGTTAAGTTACCCTCAGGATTGCGTATTCCCGCGGCGTTAACCACCTCTTGCCAAGCACTTGTTTTCGGCATTGAAGCATCAACAGCAGACTCCTTAAGTTTGCTTCCAAAATCTTGCATAGATTTAGCGGCATTACGCAAGCCGCTAGTGAAATTAGAAGGATCTAAGTTCATTCTAAAATCAAAGTTAAAAGCCATTGTAGTGCCGCCTTTCTATTCTACCAACCCGGCAGCTGATCTATGAAACCAGCATCTACAGGATCGGTTTGCTTTGTAGGAAAAGGTGTTCTCTGCTTAGCAGAGCCTCTAGCTTTGTGCAATTCCATATACACCTTTAGCTGAGATTTATATTGGCAAGGTGTCATATCCCATAACTCTTTATCTGTGTAACCTAGCCATACCCTCCCTATAAATATTATATACGGCCAGTCCCAACCATCTTTGTTGGGATTAGTTAGTTTGGGAGTTGCTCTGGTGAAACGCCCCTATTCTCAGGCAAAATATCCGGGTTATCATAGAGCTCCTCTGTAGCTACAGGACTAACTAAATCTGGGTCATCAGGCCCCATGTGCGACTGAAGGGCTTGAGACATACCCTGCATAAGCTCTCTAACCATACTTAAATCAAGCAGGTCACCGACTTGCTGCTCTGTTAGGCCATCATTGTGGTGTAACAATCCGGCCCAAAGTACGTAGCGAATTGTCTTGATGCTGCCTTTGTCCATGCTTTCAAAAGCCGCGTCAACACTACCATACTTATCTTCCAGTTCAGCCAAAGCATTGAGCGTGAACCTAAGCTCACGCTCTACGCCGTCAAGCAGGGTAATCTTAACTCCTTTTGGTTTTACTAATCTTGCGTTCATTAAGATTACCTCCTAAGTAATTTCGACTTACGGTCCAGGTGGTGTTGGTGCCACGCCACCCGGTAGCCAAATGTTGTCAAACCAAGTATTTATAAGCGTAGCATCTGCCCCTGGGTCGTCAGCATCAATTTCATACTTCCAAGGCCTGGAAGTACGCGTGCCATACGAATATTCTTTCATAAGTTTAACAAACTGACCATTTATGGTATCGGTCTGCCATGCAATTGTATCAGCCTTAGTTTCGTTGTTGTCCTCAGGATCTACAAACCGGCCTTTATAAAGCCATATGTAGCGATAGCGCCCATTTGACTTGAGAGACCGAAAAGCTATTGCAGTCCATGGCGGCGTATCGTTATCGCCATACACCAACGCGCCCTTGTCATCGATGCCATGCCCAAGTAAGTCTGCTTTATTCTGCGTTGTAAGCTGCGCTTTGTTTATTGCAACTTCAATGTTGCCTAGCGTAGAAGCAGATTCAAATGGTCCGTCATCTGCAAATAATGTAGCAAGTGCTCCGTTAGGATTTATATTCACAGAGATAACACCAACAGCGTGAGTTATAGGGCCATATACTGGGTCAGCAGTAGCTGTCTCTTCTGTGACCATCTGTGTATAGTGTAAGTTGTCACAGCCTATTCTTGTTGCCATATTCTACCTCCTAATCTACTGTAGTTGTTACGCCAATGTTAAACCCATAAGTAACGCGATCTTTACTATCTTGATTTATTCTAAAGGGCTGTTGTCGCAGGTACACTTGTCCCCAGCGGCTACTGGTAAAGTGGACAACATATGACTCTTGAGAATAAAACAGATTATAGATTTGAAGGCATTTCTCACGTGCCACATCAGCATTTTTATCTCGAACAGTGACTTGCACTGAGCGATTCACATTTGATTCATAATGTACCCTTGCACTACCTTGGTATTCATGCAGTACTACTACATGGTCCGGATCTTCTGGGCTGAAGTCTCTAAACGCATCAATACCATCGCCGGTAGCCATGCCTGCAGCTACAAGGTAGCTCACAATATCTAAGAGTAATGGACTACTCATGCATCAGTTCCTCAGCTATATCTGTAGTAAAGTTAATCATAGAGCGTGGAAAATTACTATGCATAAATTCTCGCACCGGATCTTCTAAAAACTTAGCTTTACCTCCGTTATGGTGACTAACAGTTAGGTCTTCATGCACTTTTACCATATACTCAGACGCATACATGCCTTTACTAATGTTATATTTATCAGCCTCTCCGCCATAACCAACAGTAGCTTCGTAGCCCCATAACGAAGACTTGCTAACATTGCTGTAGGCACTAGAAGCCAAAGTTCCTGTATATCTAGGAACTTGCTTTAAACTTTCTTCTAATATTTGTGTAGCAGCTTGTGTGGCATACTTTTTAGTACCTGAGGCAATCTTATCAAGCGTTGCATTTATATTGCCTAAGAACTTATCTATGCCTTCATTGCCAGTTATAGTTATAGAGGCTCTTGCCATCAGAGATACACCACCTTAATATCGACACGCCCTTCTCTATAGTAAGAAGTTATCCTGTAGATAGGGCGCTCTTCACCTTCGAATAGCACGTTGTCTGTGGCCTTTATAACTACATCGTAGTCTATATAGAGCCGTGTAGTAGAGGTAACTTCTGCACCATAAGTATCGGTTATCAGCTCTGTAATGCCAACTGGATAACACAAATTATCTACAGGATCAGCAAAAAGTTTTGTACCGGTCCCGGTGCGACCTGTATAAGGCAGCACCTGGAACGGTATATTTATCCAAGGCTTTATGCTTGCGTATGCCATTATGGGAACCTCGCAGTCTTAGAAGCTACAGGGTTATTATTCATTCCCTTGAAGAATACCTTTGGGTGTTGGTACATAGGCAGCGATAATCCAGCATGCGTAGATAACAGCATATCTTGCTTGTATTGGTTCATCATTCTAGTAAAGAAGTCCACGCGAGATGTAGGATCCTCAGACTGTGGCCCCAGCGTTCGCTTTATAGCTTTTGAGTACTGTATTACAGCCTGCATAAACATATTGTAGTACAGCTCAGCAGTATCAGTATACTTATTTATCATAAAGTTCAGCTCTTCGTCAGACAGCACAGGGTCTTTATCATCTGTATCTCCCAATATAAAACGAGCTTCATCTAACGCGCTATTAGCTGGATTGCCAGAGTATGACCAAGACATCATGCCACCTCCAATCTACAGGTCTGAGAACTTTACTGGCTTCCTTGTAGCTGCTTTGCCTGCTACTACAACTTCCCGTTTTATTTCGGGTGCAGGTTCGGCAGGATTTAAGCGTTTCAACTCGGCATCATACGCAGCTTTTAAGTCAATGCCAAGGCGCTCTTTAAAAAATATGCACATAGCTACAAGGTTAGTTTCATTAACCTCAACTATGCGCCTCTCTTGCAATCTGTACTTAAAGCCGCGCACTTTCTCCGGGTCCGCTATGGACCCGGAGGTGTGCATGCCAAAAGTATCGCGGAAAGCCCGCCGTACAATATACATTACGGCGCAATTACGCTGCTATCAACAATGCCATTGAAGAAGACAGCGAGGTCGGCAGAACACTGCCTAATATCGAAAGCCATTTCAGCTTCAATACGCTCAACGCCCATACCAAGTATAGGCATAGGTATGCGATTGACGCGTGCGCCGTAGCCGGCGTTTCCAGGAAGACCATTCCAGCTATAGATATATCCAGCAGACGGGCTTCTCAGCATGGGCCTCGGTGCAACATATGCCAGAAGGGCATGCTTACCCGCTATGAAGTCAGTATTCTCAGCAGCTCCCTGTACAGCAGAGTTTGCAACACTCCAACCAACTACAACCTTCTGTACTTCAAACAATGAAGCAAGCAGGTCAGCCGTAACGATACCGCGCTCAGTGTACTTGATGCGGTCCAAGATATCCGGGTGGTTCTTCAGTGCATAAAACGCCCAAGGGCTAAGTAAAAGAACGTTTGGGCGATAGCCGGTTTTGCTGGCCATTAAAATGCTGGCATTGGTAATATCGGCGATGGGGTTAGACGTCTCATAGTTCCACATGATCGTCTGTCCTGCTGTAGGGGTTGTACCGCCTGCAACACCAGTAACCTCATTGTTCCATACGCCAGGTGTAAAGAACTTTTCGGTGAAAACATTCTCGCGCCGAATCAGCATTTTGTTGGTAACAAAGATGTTAGCATCGATGTCAGCATCAAGAGGCTGATCGTAGTTCAAGCGCTCTTCAGGTGCAATGTCCTTATGAAACGCATACTTCTTGCAGTAGTACACGTCAGTCTCAAGACCATAGTCACCGCCGGCACTTTCTGAAATAGCGCCGCGCTCCCGTGCCTCATCGCGAAGGAAGTCTTCACGCTTGTAGATGTAGTATAGATCCGACTGCCTGGTAACGGACATGACAGGAAAAATTTTGTCAGCCACAAAGTTGCTGGCGTCCTGGATGTACGCAACAGACATGTTGGTTAAAGCACGATCTATATGTGCTGTTTGCATAACAGGCATGTTTGTTCTCCCTTCTTATTAGTGCTGCACGCTGACGAACTCGCCAGCAGCAGAGGCTGAAGTTAAGGCAATACCAATGAAGCTATCTGCAGCTCCAACAGCCGCGCGCCCCTCGCCGTCAGTAGTGATAAAAGCACCTGTAGTAATAGCTGCGCCAGCTTCTACAATGGATATACCAGCGCCCTGTATCTCAAGTACTTGGTCCTCAACATCGTGGCGGAACAGGTCACTACGTGCAGAAATCATATTCTGTGACACACCGACAATAGGATCTGTGGCAGCGGTAGCTACAACACCATTTCCGCTTGCGTCAATCTTGACAAAACGGTGAATGTTAATAGCGCCGCCGGCCGGTAAACTGAATCTAAAATGTGGTATTTCATATGCAGCCATAACAGCCATTAGTTTGCACCTCCATCAAGATAATCCTGGTACAGCTTAGGCTGTTGTGCGATAACCTCGGAGATACCTTTTTGCAAGGTATATCCGTTCTTCTCAGCTAACTCGCCAGCTGCTTTCTCAATCTTCTCCCAGGCCGCATTTGCGGATTTGGTAAATGTAGATTCAAGGCCAGACTTGCCGACCTCAGACAGCGCAGTTGCCTCAAGGGCCGTGGACACTGTCTCCAGAATCTCCAGCACTCCGGGCGTCGCAGACTTAATGACCTCAACAAGTTTATCTGTAGCTACAGGGATGGCTTTCAAGGTAGCCGCCTTGGCAATCGCATCCGCATGTATCTTTTCATCAGCGGCTTTCTTCACCGCCGCCTCGGCAGCTACAAGCCGATTTTGCATGCTCTTATAGAGCTCGCGTACCTCCGCAGGCATCGCCTTAAGAGTCTGGTCCTCATCGAAGGACTGGCTATTATTGCCGGCCTCTTTTTTGCGATCGTCACAATCATTATCGCCATCAGGCGCTTCTCCGTCATCATCATCTCTTGTTACAAACGGCTGATCAATGTGACCGCTAGCAGGGGTAGCTGCTTTCTCAAGCATTTCAATCTTGCTCTGTGCAGTCGTCAAATCTTCAGTCGCTTTAGCTACAAGTTTGTCCTTGTCTTCCAACGCTTTTGTAACAACTGCCGCATGGTCAGGCTTGAGGCCAGCTATAATTTCTTCCAGCTTCATGGAACTCTCCTTTCTTTTATACAGCGTTATAAACGCTTCAGAATTTGCTCCTTCATCGACAAGGTCTACCCTGTCGATGACCAAATCTTCTAGCTTGTAAGGCATACCTGCAACACCTCTGTCCCATCTGTAATATTCTTAAGATTACGCCAGGTCCGTTAGCTAGACCTGGCTTCTTTTAGAACGTCCTTGTATCGAGAACATCTTATATGTCCCATTTTTAACCTTGGCTCTCAGGCCTTCATCTTCCACAAAGACTGTTATGAACCAGCCCTCTGGCACATACCCAGGGGGTATTCCTATGGCCGCTTGCTTCGCTTTTGTGAGCATTATAGACTCAACTACAACACCTTGGCTTACTCCCTTGTGCATGACGCCACTTTCACGATAGTCCTTCATAAAGTTAATTGATGCAGTCTCAAGCACTTCAGGCTCAATTGTATCGCCCTGCCAATCAAGAGGATATGTGCCATCAGCCATCTTGCTTATGTTGGCCCAACCGCTTATTAGGCCTTTATCGTCAGACTTTGTAATTTTTACTTTGTAAATTACAGGTTGATCTCCTTTATACACACTCATAGCTACATACCTCCTGTATATGCCATGTCACTCTGCTCAAGGTCATTGCTTGTGGTGTCACCTATATCAGTTTCACCAAAACCAGCTGGTGTACGAATCTCTGTAGTTGCCTGCGCTTGCTGCTCTTGTAGCTGCATTTCATTCTGTGCAACTGTTGATTGAGGATAATAAATTTCTTGAAAGTCCTCCTCAGACACAGAAGGTATGTCAAGCAAGTATCTAAGATGATTCTGTAGCTCACGATCACCAGCCATGTTAAGTCCCATTGAGCGCAGTATAAGGGCTACCTCGCGCAATGACGGTGCCTGTATCTTTCTAGGCGCTATCTTAGGATAAACTGTGATATTAGGGAAACTATTGTATTTTATAAGTTGCGGAACTGCGTGTTTATTAAATATGTCAGCTATATTAAGCAAGATACTCTGTAACGCCGCGCCGAGCATAGATTGCTTAACGTCTGCAAGGGCATACGAACCAGCTTTCTGACCCATAAGTACTATGTCTGCAAGCATGGTTATTGCTATACGATCATCGTACCTTGCAATAGTGTCACCTATATTTATCTGCCTGCTTGAACCTGACGCCAAAAGCTTAAGGTCCCAGCCATTCGGTAAAACTAGACCCTCTTCAGCGTCTCGCCTAATGCTAGCTACAAGCTGTTCTGCCTGCCCTTTAACGCGTACCATGTTTTCGTCTTCAATATTCCATAAGTCCATATTCTCTGGAGCCGTAAGTACCGGGAAACCAGCCAAGTCGCGCTCAATACCGATTCCTTCAATTTCTTCAAAGTGCTTTTTAAAGAACCAGCTTCTATAGGCATTACGTAGCATTGATTTGCCCTCAGGGTTTTCTCTACTTACACGTGTTCTAAATAGCAAGCCCTTTTTCATTGGGATATCTACAAACGTACCTGTAGATAAATCATGCTGCACAAATGCCTTTAAATCATGAGTGTTATCATCGTACACCCACTTGTACAAAGTTGCCTGAGACCGTATGGGCATTTTGCGCCAGCCTATACGGCCATCATTATATTTGCTGTTGTACCGCGGCGCCTCGTCAGGCCCTCTACGCACTTTGTAGATAATCTCATGGAAACTAAATCCATAAGTTAACATAGACAGTACCTCAGATATCACAGCATCCCATGAGTCTTCCATGTCATCCATGCACTCTTTTACAAAGTTGGCACACTCTTTGTCTGCGGTACTTGTAGATGCCGGCTCAACATCCCATAGCGTACCGCGTATTAGCATCTCTGCTAAAAACAGAATAGACCCAACTACAGGGTCATTATCTGCCATCTCTTGGTATATAGCTCCGGCATGTGGCCACTTAAGTTCCGGCAAAAACTCTTCATGTATCCAGCCACCATAGTTTCTTAAACCAGTGGTGCCTCGCGATGTAAATAAAGCCATTAATTATGCCCTCCCGTTTATTCGAGCATTAGTGCGCATACTAGTCCAATAAGAACCGCCTCGCTTGTGAATACTAGTAGGCGCCCTGAGCACTAAGGGCGAACGGAAATGATTTACGCAGCCAGACAGTGCATCTATAGTGTCATCGTGTAGACCGTACGGAAACACAGCAAGCTCATCTCTAAAAGGCAGCGCGTTTCTACAACCATTTACAATAAATATTCTGCCTCCCTGCGCCGCCGCTGAAGCAGGTCTAGCCCTATCAACCTTGCTACCAGACGACGACAGACCTACAAAGTCGTATCCAGGTACAACGGTCCTTGCATAATGGTCTATTGTTATTTCACCTGATGAGCCCGGTTCTTTTTCCATTCGTATAGCACATGTATGACCATCATTTATTGCGCAAGCACGTACAGCATCTTCAACATCCTTAGGGCGCTTTTGAATTCGCTCGATATCTACAATCCAATACAGTCCCTGCTTGTAGGCAACCTTCATACCCACGGACCAGTCAGGGTCTCGCTTGTCTCGCCTGTTTTTGCGCTTTGCTGGGTCCGTTGACGCCAGATCCCAGTACCTAACGTATTTGGCACCTTGCGGCACATCACTAGCAGGCACGTTTACAAACCAAGAAGGCTCAAAAATATCACCAGATGCTTGTATAGTCCAGTTACCATTTAGCAGCTGCTCTCTTGTTATAGGGTCCAATTCGTCTAAAGCGGCACGGTACTGATCAGCATCTATATATGGATTGTCATCTATACCAGCTGCAAGAAAGATCCTTCCATGCTCAGGGCCCTCTACAAAGAACCGTTGATAGTAGTACTGGCCATATATACCACCTGGGTTTGTAGTAGCTCTGAAGCGCAATGGTACAGCTAAATCCTTGGGTTTTCTAAGGCGGCTAAATAAGTACCGGTAGTTAGCTGGATCTATCTGTGTAACTTCATCCATACCGATAAACTGGAACTGTGCCCCCTGATAACGATAGCAGTCATTAGAAGACTCCAAATATCCGAAGTTCAATTGAGCACTGCTAGGAAAGGTAAATTGCTTATCCTTATCACTATACCTAACTTCGCCAGTCTTGACAAAAGGAATAAGCCACTCTTTAGCCATATCAAGCAGAGCCCCTGGCAATGATAAATCTGAATAGCTTTTCCTAAACAGTATAGCGCTATATCCTGGCACATCCACATATTGCAGAGCCGCCATCAACTGTGCAACACTTTTTCCTCCAGCGGTTGAGCCACCGTACAAAACTTCTTTTTGGCTATTCATAAGAAGGAATGCGCGCTGCTTAGGTGTTGGATCATAGGGTATATACTTTGTAAGCTTTGGTGTTAAAAGGCGCTGTAATTGGCTAACGTCTACGTTCTGCAAATCCATATAATGGTCACCTCTGCCTGAGAATAATAGGCGCCTTGCAGCTACAAGGACATAGAGAAATACCCGAGGCTGCTCTGCCTCGGGTATACTTGTAGCAAAAGCTTCTTACTGTGCTACTTCAGCATAATAAGTCACGTTGCCCGTGCCTGACTGGGTTATTACATCGCCTGTATGAACTACAAACTCGCCGCTAGAACCGCTGCCTATAAGTGTTAGCACAGTAGGTGAGCCAGATGGCGCTACATTGTTACCGTTTACTGCAATCCATGTAGGCGTAAGTAGTCCGATAGATGCGGCTCCATCAACTACAATCTTGCCGTCGTTCGGCACAGTCCAAGGGCCGGTAACCAGTGGACCTGTAGCTCCTACCTCCAAACCAAGCAGGCCTAGTAGTGCAGGTGTGTGAAGAACTATTGGATCTGACATATCATACACAGGTGGTGCATCTATGGGTGCACTCTCCAGCGCCGCTACCCTTACAAGCAAATCATTTATCTTTGCCTGCTGCTCTGTAAGCATGGCCTGATTTGCTGTGATCTTGTTTATCGCGCTTTGCAGCGCATTCCAGTAGCCTATATCATTACCTGCATGCGTTTGCATGTTAAGTGAGGTGGGTACAGTGCCGGAACCAGGAACTGCAAACAGAAATTTATCGTCTACAACCTGCAACTCGGCTTTTGTGGCAAGCCCCTCAGCGTCAAGCGGCATGTACTTAGGCGGAATATACTGACAGGAAATATCACTTAACGCACCATTAACACTTACCACGTCGCCCTTAGACACCTGAACCAATGGCCCAGAAATAGTAACAGCAGCAACTCTGTAAAGTACCTCTCCATTTACTACAACGCCAAAGTCCGAGGTAGTGGCAGACCTCAAGTAGAACGTAAGGAAACCAGCCCTATCTGCTGTATAGTTTGGATTTGCAACGGTCATGAGTTGCGCTGCTTCTTTATTGGCATAGTCAGGAACCATTGCATATGCAGTTGCAACATTTGACACAACGGCTTTAGGTGGAATTTGATATATCTCAGCAGTAAACTGATTTGTGCCGATATTTTTACTGCCGGTATTATAAAGAAATACCGTTACCTCGTCACCTTCTGTAATTGGTGTTAAGTAAGAAGCAATATTCGCATTAACCCAACTACCGGCTGCACCATACATTGGAACGGACTCTACAGCATCCACCAAAATACCGTTTACATACGTTGTACGGCGCACATCCCATGCGTCCGCAGATGCAAGCCCCTCTACCTGACCGCTACTCTTAACTAAAATGAAACTATCAATAGTAGCTCTCCAAGTTACTCGTATAGAAGTGGCTTGTGGTGGAATATAAGTAGGCCCAAAATATGCAACTCTACTCATATTTACATAGTCAGGCGCATAAGGATAGCCGGGGTCACCCTGATCACCCTTAGGCCCAACTACAATCTCCATAGCTTGCTGCCACCCAGACGTTGTATATTTCCATAAGCTACCATCAAACATGACCATCAGGTTCTCAGTAAGCTCTGCGGGATGCTGAGTGAAGTACGCATTAGCATCGTCCTCTGTAGCGAATACATACTTCTGATCTACAGACACATTCGTAGCTGTCTCCAATACTGTTAGGCGGCTATCCTGCTGTAGTTGCTTAGCATCAATGATTGGTTTATCAGCCATATACTTTGGGTCTGTTTCAACGAAGCCATCAAGTGGCTTAACCTTAGGTGGTATAAACAAGCAAGCAAGTAAACTAAGACCATCACCAGTAGCCGTAACAGTTACTGCGTCACCAGCGGCCACAGGTATAGTGATTGTACTAGTTATGCCATCAGACAGAGTCTCTCTATACATGCCCAAGCTATCTATGAGCACCTGTACTTCAGACGTTGTGACAGCTCTAAACCCCAGTGTAATAAAGCCGTCCTTGTCAGCCACCCATGTTGGACTTCCAACGCTCATACGACTGGTAGTTTCTCTATTAGCATAGTCTGGCACCATGCCATACGCATTTGCTACATGTGATACAACCGCCTTTGGTGGAATATAGTAACAATAACAATTTCTACTAACTGAACCTACTCTTTGTAATTTTACCTCGTCGCCTTTACTGACACCATATATCAGCTGTGCAGCTAAAGGTGTATTACACCACAAAGTACCAGCATTATTACCATTTATATACACAACTACACAGCCAGTATCAGCTGCAGATGAAGCAACAACACCTACTAGTGCAAAGCCATCCGCCTCTGACACCCAAGTGCCGCCGGCAGCAGGCATAAAAATTGAGGTATCAAGATTAGCGTAATCTGGAACAAATGGGTACCCGTCGTCACCCTTCTCACCCTTAGGACCAACAATAACCTCAATTGCGCTCTTCCAATCGGTGCCGTCCCACTCCCAGATACCTCCATCAAACAACACCATGCGACCTACAACCAACTCGTCTGGGTGAACACCAAAGTATACGTCTGCATCAGCCCTTGTTAAGAAGTTGTACTTCTCATCGACAGATATGTTTGTAGCAGTCTCCAGAGCTACAAGTCTAGTGTTTATACTGGCCTTATCAGCACTATAGATCGGGTCAGTTTCAACAGTTATACCGCCGCCTCCGCTACCAACTGCAACCCACGTCACAACATCATTTTCAACGCGCGCAAAGTATTGAGCGCCATTCATTGTGTACAGGTCGCCTGCTACAACGCCTGTAGTTGGCAACACATCTACAGTGCCTTTGTCCAGTAAAACACCTGGTGTCTCATGCGTAACAAAATTAAAAGGCATTATTTACAACCTCACTTTCAAATAGTACGGTGTGCCAGTCGCACCGGTCAAATTAAGCTGTGTAATTTACTTTGATTCTCATGCCATCTACAAACGGAGGATTAGTCGGCGTCACCACGGCACCACTGACAGTATAGTCTGCCTTAAGCAGATATATCGGTGACTCAGCCCCATTCATCATCCATATGTCAGTTATAACATGTGGTTCCTGAGGCAGTGTCACTGTGCCATCGCCACCTGCTGCAGACCATGTAGCTACAACTGGCTCCTGCATCTCATACACGCGCTGCCACGTACCTACAGATCCGTCATACACTCTGGCATACTTATTGCCGTCTGCCGTGGGCTCTACAAGCGAAGTGCCTGGGTCACCCTTGTCGCCCTTCTCACCCTGTACACCCTGTATGCCCTGCGGTCCAGCAATCTGGCCAATGTTTACCCATGCAGATGAGTCGCTGTCCCATACCCACAAGTTAGGATTAATGTAGTAGAAGTCCCCAGCAGCACCAGTAGGGTGAGCAGCCTGTAGTTCAGCCAGCGTCGCATAGCTACCCTTGATGGTACCAACTGTGCCCGCCTCACCCTGTATGCCTTGTGGACCAGCTGGTCCTTGTGGGCCAGGCGTGGGCCCCTCCGCCTCCAGTGCATCAAGCCTGTCTTCAATGTTCTCATGCCGTGTTTCACATTCTAGTTCATAGAAGCTATCGCCCTGCTGGTCGATACCGATAATCATTGCTTGGTATGGATTCTTAGATATGACCAATGCCTGCACACCATTATCATCGCGTATGCGCGTATAAAACGGCTCAATAACAATAGGGTCAAGATCTGTGTCTTCCCACTTCACAATGTCACCAATGAGAAATGAGAAAACTACAAGTCGCTCTGTATCAAACGGTATGACAGACCGGTATACCTTCAGTGCATATGTGTCACCCTCAAGCCTATTCAGCCTATCCAATATTTCTTGTGGCACCGCCCCGCCACCGCTCTCAATCAAGTATTTATAGTAGTCCCGCCACTGCCTAGATGGCGATACCCAGCCAGGTACTTGGCCCTTTTCATCTAATAGCTGCTTTGGATCAAACGCCATAACTACAGTCACTCCTTTATAAAAATAAAGTCGACAACCAGTAATACAGCCAACCTAGGCTGCATTACCAGGCTATCGACTACGCCTGCTTATGCTGTTATTATTCTACTCTACCTGCGCCTCCTGAGCTACAGGCTGGTCTTCATCCTCGCCGACTATGCGCTGGATGCTTCTGAACTTAAATATCTGGTTCATGCGGTTCTGGCTAAAGAAATCCTGTGCCATGTACCAGTCTCGCCACTCCTTGTTGCCTTTGCTACTATTGCAGTGCTCACATGCCGGCACAATATTATCAGGCGTTGTAGTTCCACCGGCAGACACAGCTACAAGGTGGTCTTTTGTCAGTACCCGCCCTCGCTTCGGCGTCGCGCCACAGTAGGCGCACTCACCACTGAAAAATATAACTGCTTCTTTCCACTCTTGGTGGGTCAATTTAGGCACCTCCTCGCCGCGGCGCCGCTGACCTCCAATGAACCCGCTGTGCGCCTTTTTATTCTTATTCTCTTTACGCTTTATATTGTAGCATGTCTTGCACTCCTTACGATAAGCTGGTAACCCATCTCTCAACCCGTTCAGGGCATAGTTAGCTACAAGCTCCTTCTGCTCTCCACATGTGCTGCATCGCCGCAGCACTATCGTCACAGTGCCAGTATCATCTACAAGGCGCTCGTCATTACACGACTTAAAATGGCCAATCAATCTCTTAGCCCGCAAATTCCCTCAGCCCTCCACGTCACTTATTTGTCCGACTATACCATATATCTGGCGCGGCGGCGATGTGTTGCGCAACTTACGCGTACTACTATACTCATCCCAGCGCCGCTCTGGTCTCTGGTCTCTGGTCTCTGGTCTACACCGTCTCCTCAGTATCTACAAGCATCTCCGTTGTCGTCTTCGTCTCAGTGGTCTGCTTAACCCCAATGCGAGTTATGTCCCCCAGCGCCCCAGCCTTGGCCAAGATAGCTACAACCTCTGCCAAGTCTCCCTGTGGCGTGTCGCTGCGCTTAGTCATCTTCTCGCCCTCGTC
>QMCD01000133.1_pt1 | contig 52435 bp, 43 predicted proteins | sample 1821841 | NCBI WGS metagenome assembly QMCD01 (sample SAMN01991225, study PRJNA193472) | Termite gut metagenome, whole genome shotgun sequencing project. | isolation source: worker | host: Macrotermes natalensis
ACCTCGACGGGAATTGCTACGGTGGCACTTGCAACCGTCGAAGAACCTGCTCCAATGGAAGCGCGGCCAGTCCGGCAGCAGAGCATCACCCCGCGTAGTGTCACCAAAGCGACGCCTGAAAAGTCCTTAACGCCTGACACGCTCCCGGCCCGGAGCACGGCCAAGCGTGGCCGCCTCCAAGCCGCCCCACTGCCGCCCAAAAGCCCGGAATAAGAAGTGTGAATGGCGAGCGCAAGCCGTCTTGCCGCTCTCCACGAAAAAGTAGCCCAAGGCAGCTGCCCGGCATTTCAAGCAATACGGCGAGCCGGGGGCGTTTCGCATATCGGCCCAATTTTTATGCGGAGAGGATATTTCCGACCCCCTAACAGCCAACATTTCGCCCCTAGCCCTTTCCCCATGTCCAAGCAACTGATCCGCGTGGGCCACAGCCCTGATTCCGACGACGCCTTCATGTTCTACGCCCTAGCCAAGGGAAAATTGGACACAGGCCCCTACGAATTTACTCACGAATTGGTTGATATTGAAACGCTCAATCGCCGCGCATTCCACGGTGAACTCGAACTGACGGCCATCAGCGTTCATGCCTTTGCGTACTTGAATGACGCTTACGCCCTGTGCAACTGCGGAGCGAGCATGGGCGAAAAATATGGCCCGATCCTGATTCACACAGGCAGCTGGCAGCCGGGCAAGCCGATGCGGGTTGCGATCCCCGGCGAATTGACCAGCGCGTTTTTGGCATTCAAACTTTATCTGGTCGAGAAAAAAATCGAAGACGTCGCATTCGTCGTCGTGCCCTTTGATAAAATTCAGGGCGAAGTTCTGGCGGGAAACTACGATGCCGGGCTGATTATTCACGAAGGCCAGTTGACTTTTGAGCGGGAAGGATTTCAGCCGGGCGTCGATCTTGGCGTCTGGTGGATGGAGGAGACCGGCCTGCCGCTGCCGCTCGGGGCCAACGCCATCCGCCGCGATCTGCCGCCGCAAACGATAACCGATGTGGTCAAATTGCTGCATGGCAGCATTCGCTACGCGCTCGATCACCGTGCCGAGGCACTCGATTATGCGTTACAATTCGGGCGAGGACTCCGCCACGAAGACGCGGACAAGTTTGTCGGCATGTATGTCAATGAACGCACACTCGATTTCGGCGACGATGGCCGAAAGGCCGTCACGGAATTTCTGCAACGCGCCTACGACGGCGGCATCGTGCCCAAGCGGGTCGTGCCGGAGTTTGTTTGATCCGACTTGCCGTTTCAGTATCCCCGTTTCAATCCGAGCACACGCTAGGCAGCACGGCGCGCACCGAGGGCTTTGCACCATTTCACCATGCCCAGGGAACTCGACGTTCCGGGAAGGCTCCGGCGGGCACGGCGTAGATTTTGCCGTCGTCGCCCCTCACACGGTCGGTTTCCGTGATTACGTCCGACCATCCCTGCATCACTTTTGCCATGACATCATGCCTGTTCTCAAACACTTCTCGTTGCGTCTTGGAAATGTGCGCGACCGTGTCCTGCATGATTTTCTGCATTTCCGTCTGGCTTTTGATTTTTTGCAGCGTGATTTTTCTGACCGTTTCGGCGACCAAGTGTTCGACTTTCGCTTTCCAGACCGGGTTGACCTGACTGTTAGCCATGATGGTGGCGATTTCAAGGTGATGGTCCTTGAGTTTGCCTTTCAGAGCATACGCGGAAGTCAGGGGCGAAATCGTCCAATATACCGCTTCGTCCGAAGCACCGGTGAAGACATTGAGCGGACTGGCAAGACGCAGGTAAGTGATGATGACGGCCACCTGCTGCTCGTATTGCTCGCCATCCTTGTAACAGGTAAATTCGACGAGGGCTGTTTCCGCGGTGATCCCCTTGAATCGCCCACCCGCAACATCCGCGCCGAGCATGTCCCTGGCCTGTTGGTTCATCTCCGGCACAGCTTTTTTTAATAGGGCAACGGCTTGTTCCGGCTTCCCGGATTTCGTGATTTGCACACGGCTGATCGTCTTATCTTGGCTAATCAGTTGTCGGATAAACGCATCGGGCTGTATGGGTTTTTTCACAATCCCACTGCTATCGACGGTGTCTTCTTTGTACTCAAAGGGGTTTTGATTCAGTGCCGGAGGCGGATTGCCCGGTCGATCTATGATACCATTCAATAGCTGTTGAACATCGGCCCGCCGCTCGCGCAACATGGAAGCGACTCGTTCAAGCCCATAGTCGTAATGAAAAGACTGCGAGGACAGGAACATGAAAGTCACTTCGTCTTTCGGTCCGTTCAAGGTGAAAGCGACCCTCACCGGATCGGTGTACGTGACGGGATTCCACTGGACGATGTTCCGATCCTTGAATTTCCAGCCGCCGGGCAGAGCAACCGTGGCCGCTGATTCACCGTGCATTTGCGGATCACGAATTTCCTGCAAGGCAAAGCTGATTTGATAATCGTTTAGTTCGGCGGCGGAAACCGGGAGTACGGCCAAGGCCGCGATCCACACGAAAAGGATTCGCAAAGGCGACATCTGGGTTCTCCTGTAAAGGGCACGAAGTGAAATTTGATGACCAGGATCGTATCGGAATAACAGCTTGCGCCAACGCACGCATTGTACATCCGTTATATGCGAAAAACAAGATGTAAGCGATTGCCGTGGCCATTTCTTGATCGCAGGCTGCCGTTTCCTTCGGCTTCGCTGCATCACGCCCGGCCTACGTTCCGTTCAAAAATTTCCGCCTCCTCAGTTATTGCCCCTAGTTGCTTTTTTTAATCCGGGTCACTACACTAAAAGTGGAAGGGGTTGGACGAGGGGACCGGGATGTTTTGTGTAGTCAACGCTGACGAATACCGGCTTATTTTTCAAAAAAGGAGCAGCAATTATGGCATTGACGCTAGTAAAAGGGCAGAAAATCTCGTTGGAAAAGGAAGGCGGCAGCGGCCTTGCACGGGTTGCGATGGGCCTCGGATGGGATGCTGCAAAGAAAAAAGGCTTGATGGGCTTTTTTGCCGGATCGCAGGAAATTGACCTTGATGCCACCTGTATCATGTTTGACGCGGCAAAGAACATTGTCGATGTTGTTTGGTTTCGTCAATTGACCAGCAAGGACGGCAGCATTCGGCATTCCGGCGACAACCGCACCGGGGCAGGCGACGGCGACGACGAAACGATCAGCGTCGATCTTTCCCGCGTTCCGGCCAACGTCACGACGCTGATTTTTACGATCAATAGCTTTACCGGGCAGACCTTCGATCAAATCGAAAATGCCTTTTGCCGTCTGGTCAATTTGGCGAACAATCAGGAAATAGCGAAATACACGCTCAGCGGCGGCGGAAATGTGACGGCTCAAATCATGGCCAAACTTTACCGTCACAACAATGAATGGAAAATGGCGGCCATCGGCGAATCCGCTAACGGTCGAACTTTTCAGGACATATTGCCCAGTATCGTTCCCTTTCTCTAATGTGCCTCCCGAACAGGTTGGCCCCTCACCCTAGCCCTCTCCTCATAAGGGGGTGATGGGAATGACGATAGGCTCGTTGAGCAGCTCAACGGCCGGCTGAAGACTTACTCTAAACCCAATTTTTCCAAGGAGAACAATGATGGTTGATTACACAAATGCTCCGATTGACGATCTCGTGAAAGCAATTCTCGAAGATGGTGTCATCGACGACGCCGAGGTTGCGCAGCTGCGTCAACGGCTTTACGCTGACAGCAAAATCGACCAAGAAGAGGCGGAAGCCTTGTTCGCAATCAATGACGGTGTGAAGGGCAAGAACAATTCCGCCGATTGGGCGAAACTGTTTGCGGAGGCGATTTGCGATTTCCTTTTGAAGGATGAAACCTCGCCCGGCGTTGTCGACGATGCCGAGGCCGCTTGGCTCATTGCAAAATTGGAAGGCGACGGCGAAATCGATGCCAACGAAAAACAACTTCTCAAGGCACTGAAAGCCAGTGCGACAAAATTGCCGGAAACATTGCTCGCCAAATTCTCCGAATGGGGAGTTTGAGATTATCAAAATCAAAAAAGCAGAGCCGGGAACATGAGTTCCCGGAGAATCTCACCAAAATTCCACCCTTCCTGAAAAATCATGGCAATATCATTACAAAAAGGTGGCAATACCTCACTGAGCAGAACGAATCCGGGCTTGAACAGAATCCGCGTGGGACTCGGCTGGGATGTTCGCGTGACCAGTGGCGACGCTTTCGACCTGGATGCTTCGGCCTTTCTGCTGGGCGAATCGGGAAAAATTCGTTCGTCGGCGGATTTCATTTTTTATAATCAGCTCAAATCGTCCTGCGGTAGCGTGGAGCACACCGGCGATAACCGAACAGGCGAGGGCGACGGCGATGACGAAACGATCAACGTCATGCTAAATTCCGTGCCCGCCGATGTACAGAAAATCGCTTTCACGGTCACCATCCATGACCAAGAAGGGCGAGGCTACAATTTTGGCCAAGTCAGCTCCGCTTTCGTGCGCATCGTCGACGATGCCAACAATGAAGAAATGGCCCGTTTCGACTTATCGGAAGATGCCAGCACGAACACGGCCATGATTTTCGGCGAATTGTACCGTCATAACGGCGAATGGAAATTCCGTGCGGTCGGCGAAGGCTTTACCGGCGGTCTCGAAGCACTCGCAAAAAATTACGGCGTCAATCTGTAAGAGTTTTTGTGCCAAAATCGGAGTCGTGCCCGCCAGAAAACGGCTGTACTACAAACGGTTGGAAAAGGGCGAGTTCTGTGAAGGGCTACTGACACATTCCCCTCTTCCTCCGGGGAGCACGGTGTCCGGCCGTTTCCATACGTGCGCGGTTCGGATCGAGTCGTGTGCAATTTTTCGCTGAAAACAACATTCCTTCCACATATTTATCGGTTTTAGCCAAATGGGCGTATCACTTTCCAAAGGCGGCAATGTTTCTTTATCGGATCAAGTGCCGGGCTTGAAAACAGTGCAAGTCGGACTGGGCTGGCAAGCACGGGAAACGGAGGGCGAGGATTTCGACCTTGATGCCTGCTGTTTCATGTTGGGAACCAATAATAAAGTCCGAGGCGATGAAGATTTTATTTTTTACAATCAATTGAAATCGCCCTGTGGCAGTGTCGAACACACGGGCGACGAACTGGAAGGCGGCAGCGGCGGCGATGATGAAGTCATCATGGTCCATCTGGACAAAGTCCCGGATGTGATTCAAAAACTCCTTTTTACCGTGACCATTCACGAGTTCGACACGCGGCGACAGAATTTCGGCATGGTCAACTCGGCCTACATTCGCATTGTCAACGATGACAACAATGAAGAAATTGCACGTTTCGACCTGTCGGAAGACGCCAGCACGAACACGGCCATGATTTTCGGCGAAATTTATCGCCACAACACGGCATGGAAGTTCCGGGCAGTCGGTCAAGGTTACAATTACGGTCTTGAAGCCCTCGCAAAATCTTACGGCGTCGAAGTGGGATAGAAACGGTCGACACGAAGAAAGCGGTACTTCTTTTGCAGACAGTCACTCTTACATGAAAGGCACAATACCCCATGCGTAGACTTCCTGTTTATCTCCTCCTTGATATTTCCGGTTCCATGTCGGGCGAACCCATTGAAGCTGTGAAAAACGGTGTCCAGATGATGCATTCCGCGCTGCGGAAAGACCCTTATGCCCTTGAATCGGCGTACATCAGCATTATTACCTTTGAGAGTACGGTCAAACAGTTGGTTCCGCTCACCGAGGTGGCGCAATTTGTTCCGCCGACCGTGAGTGCGGGCGGGGGAACGTCGCTTGGGGCGGCCTTGAAGGAAGTGGTCAATTGCGCTAACCGCGAAGTGGCCAAAAGCACGCCTGACGCCAAAGGCGATTGGAAACCGCTCGTTTTCATTATGACCGATGGTGCGCCAACGGATAACGTGGAGCCGGGGATTCAAGCGTTTCAAGCCTATAAGTGGGGAATCGTCGTTGCCTGCGCCGCCGGTCAACATGCCGACGAAAGCCTGTTGCAACGCATCGCCGGTGAAAATGTCGTGAAACTGGATACAGCCGACACAAATTCCATTGCCGCCTTTTTCAAGTGGGTTTCTTCTTCGATTGCCACGAGCAGCAAGAAAATCGAAGAAGGCGGAGCCGAGGCCGGTTCGATCAGCGAATTGCCCCCGCCGCCGCCGGAAATCAACTTGGTCAAGTAAAAGTGCTCAACCCGGAAGCCGCGTTTCGCGGTACATCCAGCTCGTGGGGACAAATAACCATAGTGTCGCAATACGACCGTCTTCCCTGATGAAAAGGCGGTCCCAACCAACAGAACAACATGTCCCAACCCAATAACGATTTATTCGGCATACAATCAAATACGTATTGCATGTTGCTCCATTTGTCGCAATTGCTCGTATTCACGCTTCCGGGACTGGGCATAGCGGCCCCGATCCTTTTGTGGGCGATCAACAAGGACAAGAATGCGATGGTCGACCAGCACGGAAAAAACGCGATGAACTGGCTCTTAAGCGCGTTGATTTACTGCGTCGCCGGTACTGTTTTGTCCGTCGTCGGCGTGGGTGTTTTGGTGTTGCTGGCACTCCTCGTCCTGATGGTCGTCTTTCCCATCATGGGCGGCGTCAAAGCCAATAACGGCATTCTGTGGAAGTATCCTCTGAGTATTCCATTTTTCAAATAACGATCCGATAATTTCATGCGACGCCTGCCGATTTACATTTTGCTCGATACGTCCGGCTCAATGCGGGGCGAACCCATCGAGGCCGTCAAGACGGGGCTGCGTGCCTTGCTCTCCAGCTTGAGCCGCGACCCTTATGCCATGGAAACCGTCTATTTGAGCATCATCACTTTTGACCGCGAGGCGAAGGTGCTCATGCCGCTCACGGAACTGGACGGCTTCACGTTGCCGGAAATTGTCACGCCGGAAACATCGCCGACAAATCTCGGCGAAGCCCTGGAATTGCTCATCAATCAGTATGACAAGGAAGTCATAAAAACCACGCCGGACCAAAAGGGCGACTGGCTGCCTTTTGCCGTGGTGATGACCGATGGCGCGCCATCGGACACGATGCTGTTCAAAAAAATGACGATGGAACTGAAAAATCACCGTTTTGCCCGAATCGTGGCCTGCGCGACCGGCCCCAAAGCAAAAGTTGATCCGTTGCGGGAAATCACGAAAGACGTGGTTTCCTTGGACACGATGGACAGCAATTCATTCGCCCAGTTTTGGCAGTGGGTCTCGACGGCGGTTTCGGCACAAAGCCAAACGACGGATTCCGCCCAAGCCGTTCTTCCGCCGCCGCCCAGCGAAATCAACTTGGTACTGTAATTCTGTAATGACATGGCCCCTGACGCGTTGCCCGGTGATTTTCATCATACGATAGAACAGATCGCCGAGGTGGTGGGCATTGCGGAAGAATTTGTTCTTCCCTTGATTGTTGTCATTCTCGTTTTTATGATCGTGTTATTGACTTTTCTGCTCACCAGAAAAGTTTACAAATCAAGGAGGCCTGACATGAGCATGTCCGACGAAGATAGAAAGCGGCTCCTCGAAGAGGCGGAGAATTGCATGAAATACAAGAGAACGCCGGAAAGACCTATACAAGAGCCTCCGAAAGCCGAGGATTTGACAGGGGCGTTCCCCTCTGAGGAGATTGCCGAGTCGGAATCTGAGGCGGAAGAACGGAAATCCGGCACCGAATTGTTCTCGGAAGAATCGGCTCCCCTAGAAGCGGGGGAGACTGCCGACTCGCCTGTGGTGATTCCATCGGAAAATCTCGCCGCCGTACAGGAAACCGCTTTCAGAGAGACGGATACGAGTGTTCCGAGTTCGGGCGTCGGCCTAGTCGATCCCTCGAAACCGGGCATCGCCGTTGTTTTTAATTTTCTACCCAAGGAATCGCATAAAGACTGGCCGGACAGCAATTTTTTCAGACAGATTAAGGAGGCCATCGACCGGATTGACTTTCCGGTGGGCATTATCGGCACGCCTTATGAGTTCGAGATGGACTTCTCTTCACTGTCCGGGATACTGACGATCAGCACCGCAGGTGGAAACGAGATGCTTTCCCAAGTTGGGCTGAACGCAAGAATGCGGGGGAATAATCGTATTGTTCTGTCGGGAACTCCGCGGGAGGTGCCTCAGGAGGAAATCATCGCTTTTGTTTTTCCTTATTTTTCAAACAAGAATCAACCTCACAGAATTGCCAAGCCTTTTCTAGTCAATGCCGCTCCTCAGAGCCTCTGGAAAGATATTCCGGTCGAAGATTATGACGGTTACAAAAATGAAGACAACGCGGCACAAGGAGTCGCCGTTCCTCGTTTGGCTTTGGAAGTGGTGGCGGCCAGCGTTCGTGGACGTTCCCACGCTCATGTCGGTAAACCGCGGGACGACTGCTTTTACATGGAATTCGACGAAGCCACCGGCTGGAATTATGTCGCCGTGGCCGACGGGGCGGGCAGTGCGAAATTTTCCCGCAAAGGTTCCGAAATCGCCTGCCATGCCGTGATCCAAAGTCTCCGCGCGAGTTTATGTGTCGAAAATACGAAGAAGATTTTTGAAAAAACGATCACCCTGAGCCGTTGGAAAGCGGAATTTTTGAAACACAACGGCATGGCCGACCCAAGTTGGGAGAATGAATTTGTCACCGAAACGCAACTGGGAGCGATTTTCCATAAAGCCGTCTACGATGCTCATAAAGCGATTGAAGCGGAATCCCTTGCCCGTGCAAACTCCCAAGGCGACGCCGTACTCAAGGATTATCACACGACTTTGCTGTGTGCCGCTTTCCGGTTTGTGGAGGACTTGAACTCTTACCTGATCGCTTCCTATTGGGTCGGCGATGGCGGGGCGGCCTTGTTCGCCGACAACGGACAGGCAACGCCACCTTGGAGCAAGGTTTTAGTTCTCGGCGAACCGGACGGCGGTGAGTTTGCGGGCCAGACTCGGTTTCTGACCATGCCGAGCGAAATTTTCCCCGACGCCATTCGCAAGCGGCTTCGATTTTCTTTCTGCGATCATATCAATGCGATGATTCTCGTAACGGACGGAATCACGGATGCCTTTTTTCCTTCGGAATCCGCCGTGGAAGACGGAAACCGCTGGAGTGAATTTTACGAACAAAAACTCAAGGAAGGCTGCGAAGAAGAAAAAAATGGCTGCCCGGTGCTCGACGATGCCGCCGCATCCCCGCAGCAAAAAGCCGATGCGCTCAGGGCATGGCTCGGATTCTGGTCGAAAGGAAACCACGATGACCGCACCATGCTGATTGTCAAACCACGTTCACGATAACTTTTTGAATCCAATTTTGTACGAAAGAAATGAAATGAATCGAGGAAATTTCGTCGGTGCGGCATTCACTTCAAAGATACAATCACCCTTTCCCTCACTCTTCCCGCAGAGGAGCGAGGGGCGAAGTTGTTTATTTTTCCCGAAAAAATACCTCGGTTGAGGTTAGACAACAAAACCCATAAACTCATTTTTCCATGACGCTCATCAAAACCAAGGCCAAGGACGGAACGCCGGTCGAATTCATCCAAAAGGATCCCATGCAGGGCGGCGTGAAAGATGTTTATTTTGCACCCGATAAAAGTTACGTGGTCGCTTTTTTTCGCAAAACGCCCGATATTGCCGGTCAAGAGCGGATCGAAAAACTCGTCGGCCAGTATCGAAAAGGTATTTTCGAGCAGGCGGGCGGTGAATACTGGAAAAAATTATTCTGCTGGCCGGAACGGGTCGTGGAACATGAAGGCAAGATCGGCATTGTCGTACCGGCGTATCAGCCCCATTTTTTCTTCGGCAAGCAAACTTCGCTTGCCGGTGCGGAAAAAGAGGGAAAATGGTTTGCGTCCGCGAAAAATTTCAACCGCTTTGTTCCCGCTGAAGAAAAAGGCACGCTGCTGAGTTATCTGAGAATTTGTATCCTGATATCTCGTGCCGTTCGCCGCTTGCACGCCGCCGGTCTGGCTCATTCCGATTTGTCCTACAAAAATTGCCTGGTCGACCCCGCCGGCGGCAATGCCTGCATTATCGACATCGACGGCCTTGTCGTGCCCGGCCTGTTTCCGCCGGATGTCGTGGGAACGCCGGACTTTATCGCGCCGGAGGTGGTTGCGACCTTGCATCTTGACGCCCGCGACCCAAACCGCAAATTGCCCAAACGCGAGACCGACCAACATGCGCTGTCCGTTTTGATATACATGTATTTGTTTCACCGGCATCCCCTGCGTGGCAAGAAAGTGTACAGTCAGGAGCAAGACGAGCAGGAGCGTTTGGAAATGGGCCAAAACGCGCTCTTCATTGAGCATCCGCAAGACCAATCGAATCGTCCCAAACTCGACGAGAACGATAAAAACAGCCTGCCCTGGGTCGACGTTACAAAAACTCCGTACACCATGTACGGCCCGCTCCTGAAAAATCTGTTTAACCAAGCATTCATTGAAGGTCTTCACAATCCAGCCAAGCGTCCCACGGCAGACGACTGGGAGACGGCCTTGGTTAAGACCTGCGACATGATTCAGCCATGCCAAAACTCGAAATGCGTGAAAAAGTGGTTCGTGTTTGACAATACGACAAGGCCTGTCTGTCCGTATTGCGGCACACCCTACAAGGGGGTGTTGCCCGTCCTTGATTTCTATTCGACGCGCAACGGAAAAGATTTCAAGCCGGACAACCATCGATTGATGGTCTATAATAATCAATATCTTTATCAATGGCATGTGGATCGTACCATTTTCCCCGACGAAAAACTCAAGCCGGAACATGCCAAACCGGTAGGTTACTTCGCATTCCACCAAGGAAAATGGATTTTTATCAACCAAACGCTGACCGGCCTGAAAAACATCAACAAAGACGAGGTGATTCCCGTTGGAAAAAGCGTGGACTTGACCGAAGGCCTGCAATTGCTGCTTTCGCCGGAAGCGACAGGCCGAATCGCAAATGTCAAGATAGTAACAAATAATTAAGCACCCGCCGTTTTTCTTATGCGACGTTTACCGGTTTACATCTTAATCGACTGTTCCGAATCCATGGCCGGCGAGCCGATGGATGCCGTCCAAAACGGCTTGGAGACGATGCTTCAACAGCTCAAAATGAATCCTCATGCCATGGAAACGGTCTGCATGAGTCTCATTACCTTTAGTGCCAAGGCCAAGCAGGTCGTGCCGCTCACCGAAATTTCGCAGTTTCATCTTCCGCCGAAATTGACGATCAAGCCCGGTACGGCCATGGGGGCGGCCTTGAGATTGCTTCGAGAGCGGATCAAACAGGAAGTAACACGTACCACGGTCGACCAAAAGGGCGACTTTCGGCCCATTGTGTTCCTACTCACCGATGGCCAGCCGACCGATGATTGGGAAGAAGCCGCCGATGCCTTGAAAACGGTAAGGCCAAAAATTGCAAATATTTACGCCATCGGCTGTGGTGAAGACGTCGATTTTCATGTGCTGAGCGAAGTGACCGACATCGCCTATCACATGAAAAATGTGACGAGCGACATGATTTCCAAATTTTTCATCTGGATGAGTGCCAGCGTTCAATCGATGAGCCAAGGAGCCGAAGAGCCTCTTTCGCTTGAAAAAGCCCCTTTCATTGATGGGGCTTTCGATATGATCGACCCCGACAATCTTCCGCTCCGCAGTGATGTGCCGCTTCAGGTTTTTCTGCATACCCGCTGCGTGTCGACACGAAAATTTTTTATGATGCGGTACGTGTTTGTACAGGATCATCAAGTCTACCTTGCCAAGTCGGCCCACGCCGTGCCTGAAGATTTTTTCTCGGAAGGGGCGGCATCGCCGCCGTCGATTTCTTCCGATTTACTGTACGGCTCTGTCAATTGTCCCTTCTGTGGCAATGAATCTTGGGGGCAGTGTGGAGCCTGTGGACAACTTTTTTGTAGCCCGGACCAGTCGCCGCCGGAGATCGAATGCCCCTCCTGCATGGCCAGTTTACGCATGGGCGAGGCCTCCTCGTTCAATGTGACTCGTTCCTCCGGTTAAGCACATCATCGACAAGAATCACTCATGAGAAAACTGCCCATTTATTTTGTTCTCGATACCTCGGAATCGATGGTCGGCGAACCGATCCACGCCGTCGAAAAAGGACTCGTGACCATGCTGTCCGCCCTCAGAAAGGACCCTTATGCCTTGGAAATGGCTCATTGAAGTGTCATTACCTTCGGAACGACGGCGAAACAACTCGTGCCCTTGACGGAACTGAGCCAATTTCAAGCTCCAAAACTCGTTCTGGGTTCGGGAACCGCCTTGGGAGCCGCCTTGGAATTACTGGAAAAGCGTATCGCCGCCGAAGTGACGAAAAGTACGGCGGAAGCCAAAGGCGATTACAAACCGCTCGTGTTTCTGATGACCGACGGTGAACCGACAGACCGCTGGGAGGCCGCCGCGGACCGCCTGATGCGAAATCGTGCTTTGCAAGTGGTCGCCATTGGTTGCGGCCCCGACACGAATTTGAACACGCTTCGCAGAATCACAGAACTCGTTGTTTGCGGTGAAGAAGCCAGCGAAGAAACGCTGGCAAAATTTTTCAAATGGGTCAGTGCCTCCGTTGCTACGGCTAGCCAAGCGGTCGACGCCACCGGTAGCGATGCCAAGCTGAACCTCGACAAACTGCCGCAGGACGGCGATCTCAAAGTCGTCGACGAATCGACGCCCCAACCGAAAATTATCCCCAACCGCTTCGTGTTCCTGCATTGCAAATGTACGAAAACTAAGAAATTCTACCTGATGAAATTTGAGCACACCGAGGCCAAAAGCGGTGGTTTCTTCGGACGGGGGAGCAAAAATATTTATAAAGTCATCGGCTCGTTTCCACTTGACGACTTTGAACAGAGTTCTACGGGGGCAGGCGTTTCCGTTTCTACAAACCAGTTGGCGGGCATTGCCGCCCACTGTGTTTGCGGTAAAATCCATTGCTGTCCTGAGCAGAGACAAAAAATCTTCAAGCTGACCTGTCCGTGGTGTGGAAACATGGGCGATTACGGTGCCGCCGGCGGCTTCAATGTGGGCGGCGGCGCAGGATGATTTTTTTGTTGCCGAAACAGCCGCCACCTTTCCTTTTTTGAATCCCCCTATCGACATGAGTGACACGACCATTGAACTGAGCGGCGAAAACATCGACCTTCACAAGGGGCTTGATCCAGAGCAGGTGCGACGTTTTTCAGAAAAATTCGGCTCCAATACGCTAACCCCGCCCGAACGTGACCCGTGGTGGACCCAATTGCTGGAGAAATTCAATGATCCGACGATCAAAATTCTGCTCGTCGCCGCCGTGATTTCTCTCCTGATGACTTGTTTGGAAAAATTCGTGCTCGGCCACCCCGAAGCAAGTTTTATCGATTCCACCGGTATTTTTCTCGCCGTGCTGCTGGCCACGCTTTGCGGTTTTTTCAGCGAATTGAAGAGTGCCCGCGAGTTCGAACTTCTCAACAAAGTCAAGGACGACATCAAAATCAAAGTGCTGCGTGCCGGCCAGATGACGGAAGTGTCGATCAACGACATCGTGGTCGGCGACTTGGTGCATCTTGATCTCGGCGATAAAATTCCCGCCGATGGTGTGGTGCTTGAATCGATGGGCTTGTGTGTCGACCAATCCGTGATGACCGGGGAATCCATTCCGGTTGAAAAAACAGTCTTTCAACGAGCCGGGAACGATGTGCTCGTTTCCAACGACCAACTCGACGATGCCTCGCAAGTCTACCGTGGCACGATGGTTGCTGATGGCCATGGCGCATTTCTCGTCACTCAGGTCGGCGACAAGACCAAGCTCGGTCAAATCGCGGCTAATCTTGGAAAAGATAACGAAACGGAGAACGAAACGCCGCTGACCCGGAAACTTACCGTGCTGGCCAATCAGATCAGCGTGGTCGGCATGACCGGGGCGGCCTTCATTTTCGCCGTGATGGCCTTTTTCGCTTTTCAGGGCTGGACACCGGACTGGACGAACGGAACGTTCGCCGGAATGTTGCCGCTCCTGAAAGGATTGCTCACGGCATTCGTCGTGGCCGTAACGATCATCGTCGTGGCCGTACCGGAAGGTTTGCCGATGATGGTCACGGTGTCGCTTGCGATGAACATGATGAAAATGGCCCGGGAAAACGTGTTGGTTCGCAAACTCGTCGCTTCGGAAACCATTGGTTCGGCCACCGTCATTTGCACGGACAAAACCGGCACGCTCACGCAAAACAAAATGCGGAGCGTCTGGCTGTTGCTGGGACTTGAGGAAATTTCCCTACACGCGCCGGGAACCGCGGCCCCGAACTCGCTCACATCAAATCCTCTCTTCCCTCTTCTCGTTGACTCCATTGCCATCAACAGTGAAGCGGCACTTCATCTTGACGGCAACGAAATCGGCGTCATCGGCAATCCCACGGAAGGGGCCTTGCTCGTGTTTTTGCACGAAAATGGCGAAAATTATCTTGAGCACCGGGAAAAGTTTGTGCGGCTCAAAGAGCTGAGTCATAATTCGGAACGGAAAATGTCCGCCGTCCTCGTCGACCGGGGCGTTGACAAACTGTGTTACGGCAAAGGCGCGCCCGACAAGTTGCTGGAACGCTGCACGCGGGTTTATGTCGGCGACAAGATCGAATCCGTCGAGAATTATCGTGCTCAAATAAATGAGGCGTTGCGCCGCGCTTCGGAACAAGCGTTGCGGGTGATCGCGTTTACTGTGAAAGAAAACGACGACGATCTCGAATGCGGAGGCCAAACGCTGCTCGCGCTCATCGGCATTGCAGACCCGATTCGTCCCGAAGTTCGTGCCTCGGTTGAAACGTGCTTTACGGCGGGCGTGGCGGTGAAAATGATTACCGGCGACGCGGAGCCGACGGCCATCGCCATCGCCAAACAGGCGGGCATTCTGTCCGAAGATTATTGCAACGACGATGACGACGCGACACAAATACGAAAAGGCGAATTGGCTTTGACCACGACGGGACTTGCCGAGATGGATGACGAACAACTTCTCCAGGCCATACCAAGCCTCAAAGTCCTTGCACGGTCGACTCCGATGGACAAGCTGCGACTGGTCAAGGCCATGCACCGCAGCGGCGAGGTGGTGGCGATGACCGGCGACGGCACAAATGACGCCCCGGCCCTGAAATTCGCCGATGTCGGCGTCTCAATGGGCAAGACCGGAACGGAGGTCGCCAAGGAGGCGTCGGACGTCGTTTTGATCGACGATAATTTCAAGAGCATTGTTACGGGAATTTGGTGGGGACGCACGCTGTACCAAAACATTCAGCGTTTCCTGCAATTCCAACTTTCCGTCAACGTGGTTGCGATGAGCTGCGCCTTGATCGGCCCACTGGTCGGCATTCCCTTGCCACTGACGGTCCCGCAACTGCTTTGGATCAACATCATCATGGATACCTTCGCGGCCATCGCCCTGAGTTGCGATCCGCCGCGAAGAAAATCGATGGAACGCAAACCGATTTCACGCGACGCTTCCATCATCACGCCGTCGATGGGCTTGTCCATTTTGATGAACAGTCTTTACCAAGTCGTGATCTTGCTGGCAGCACTGTATTGCGGCTGGTTTTTGACGGACGAGGCCAAGTTCGACTTCGCCGTGGACCCGCTGGGAAAGAAAGAGAATTTGGAGGCACTGACCGTCTTTTTCACGATTTTCGTCATGTTCCAATTTTGGCACAAATTCAATTGCCGGTCGTTGCGTTATGACGAATCGCCCTTTGAATTGCTGCATAAAAACAAACTGTTTCTCGTGATCGTCGGCACGATTACAGCGACTCAGGTCGTGATGGTGCAGGCCAGTGCCTACTTGGGCATCGGCGAAATTTTCCGCACGGTGGCACTGGACTTGACGCAATGGATGGAAATCGCCCTGCTGACGGCAACAATCATTCCGGTGGCCTGGGCCGTGCGATTGATGATTCATCGCCTCGGATGGGAGTCATGGGACACGGAGGGGGCAGCACCGGCATGACCAGCCTTGATCTGGGGCGTGTTACACGAACAATTGAGGCGACACAGCAGGCATCCGCCGAGTGCCGCTTCAACCTACAGGAATTTTCCGCACGGCTCGCTTACCGACGTTCTTTGTAGCGGTTGGCTCGCTCGACATGGTTTTTATCTTTCGACTTTGCGATCACTTTGTCCAAGGCCGGATCGACGACCGCTCTGTAACGAAAATAAAATCCGTTGTCGTTTGCCATGTCGACGACGGCGCGGCAGGCGGCTTGATCCAAGTCGGCATCGTCGAGATACGGCAACACGAAGTTGAAAACCTCGATACTCCGGGCCGTCTCAACGCGAGTCAACAGGAAACGGCGATCATCATCGGTTTTGGCCAGCTTCATCGCTTTTGTAAAAAGGGCCAAAGACTCCTTCGCCGGGCGATCCGCACGAAGCGTGACAACGCGAATAAAAGCCCGGCTCGCTTGGTTTGCACGAGCTTCGTCCGACCCGACGGCCAGCTTTTCCAGTTCATCGGCGACGGTGGCATCGGGCCAATTGCACAGTGCCTGGAACGCGGCATTTTTCAGGTTGGCCGGCGCGGAGTTGTCGTTCAGCACGGTCTGCATGACTTCTTGCGCTTCGCCGCCGCCGACTTTGCCGATCAGCGGAAGCAACACGGCCTGCTCCGCCGCGGACGCTTTCAAAAACTCGTTACGAAGTGCCTCGCCTCGACCATCGGTATCGTCGTAACGAGAATTGATTTGCACGACGGCTTTGTCCAGCGCGTCGAGCAATTCCTTGTTTTCTTCGACAAAAAGTCGAGCCACCAGTCGCGGCACGCAGGAAAGTTCACCCATCTGCTCCAGTGCTTGGATGGCCTTCCGTCGAAAGCGTTCTTCCGGGGAGGCGATTTCGTTCACAAAAACCTGCAAGGCAATCGCCCCTTTGCGATCCCGCAGCACGTCGAGCAATTCGTATTTCATGTCGGCATTTTTTGCGTTTTTGTACGCGGTGAGAAAAAGCTCGTCGGCTTTTTCAAAATTCAATCGTCGCAACGAATCTTTCGCCGTTTTCGCCACATCGCCGCCTGCCATCATCTCCCTGCCAAGCAGCGACATGACCGAGGCGTCACCGAGCGTACCCAGCGCACGAAGTCCGGCCAATTTCAATGTTTCATCCGCGCTCTGCGCCAACGTCACCGCCGGCGGCAACGCACTGCGGTCACGAACCTGTGACAAAATATCGATCAGCAACACCTTGGCGGTCGGCGTGAGTTTCTCGAATCGGTCAAGGCCGTCGGGCACGTCTGTTATCGCAACGTTATGGAGCCAGCCGATTTCCGGCAGCGCGGCATCCCATTTGTTCATGTCACCGCTTTCCAAGGTTTTGAGAATGTCGTCCAATTTTGGAATCGTCACTTCCTGCCGTGCTTTGCGGAACGTCAGTGTTTGTTGAATCGCTTGTTTCCATGCTTCACGTTTTTCCGTGACGAGGCGGCCTTCCAGCACTGTTTGGGCCGCATTGTTCGGAATCATGCCGAGCGTCCACGCGGCACTATCCATGACATGTTGGTCTTCGGTATCAAGACATTTTCCGACGGCCTCCACACAACCGGCGTCGCCGATGTAGGCCAGTTGCCGTAGAAGCCATTTCAGAGCGTCGACATTTTTCGTTTGCGGCAGGGCTTCCGTCATCAGTTTGACGGCTTCAGCCTTGCGAGCCTCCTGGCCCAGCGCGCCGAGTTGCAGGCAGAATCTCTGCCAATCTTCCTTGGCTTTCTGCGATTTTCCGGCATCGTCGGTCAATATTGCGGCCAAATTTTCGTTAAACACATCCGCAACAGGGCGATTATTCTGGGCCGGCAGCGCATTGGCCAGCAGAATGAGGCACAAGAATGAAAGGAATAAGTGTTTCATGGGAATATTTTGATTGAGCAATGGTAAACTAAAACATACTTGTAAGATGGCAGGTCAGACTTCATCCGTCCACGGCGCACGCTTTGGCCGATCAAGCCATCGATTCGCTTCGGGATCGCCGATGATTTCCTCTTTGACGGGGTCCCATTTGATTGCGCGGCCAAGCAGGTAAACAATGTTGCCGAGATGGCTCATCGTTGCCGTGCGGTGGGCGGCCTCAATGTGACGGAACGGTTTTTGTCGCGTTTTGACGCAGTAAATAAAATCGCCGAACATTCGTGTGTGATTGATTTCGTGCGATTCCCACGGCTTGAACCATTTGTAGCCGGGCAATTCGACGCGACCGGAAGGCTTGTGATGTTTGCCGACAATCCGACCGCGTTGAAGCTGAAGCGAACCTTCCGTTCCCTCGTAAACAATGTCACCGACGCTGCCATGATAAAGTTTCATGCCGTCCGCGAAAATATATTGGAGCCGTCGCTTGTTGTCGCCCGGTATGCCCGGCAAAACTTCGACAGGGCCGGTCAAGTGTTTTTGTGTGGCAAACAACGCTGCGCCGAAACGATGAGCACCCCAGTCGGTCATGCCACCGCCGGAATATTCTCGGTAAGGACGAAATTCGCCTTTGATGAGATCATTGTGGAATGGTCGCCACTGTGCCGGGCCAAGCCACAAATCCCAGAGCAAGCCCTCCGGTTCCGGTTGCGCCGGTAAAAAGCAGTCGCGCGGAGGGCCGCCGCAGTCGATGAACACTTCCTTGATCTCGCCAATCGCGCCTCCCCAGAGAAGACGGGGTAAATCGCCGTAATCGCCGAGAACACGCTGGGAGCCTCCAGAGAAAACGATGCCATATTTCCTAATCGCGTCGGCCATGCGTCTGCCTTCTTTGACGGTGAGCGATTCCGGCTTTTCGCAGTACACATCAATGCCTTTTTGGGCGGCCATGACGGTGATGGTGGAATGCCAGTGATCCGGCGTGGCGATAAGAACGGTGTCCATGTCCGGTCGTTCCAGAACTTCTCGAAAATCGCCGTACACCGCGCAGTCTTGACTTTTGTATTTGCCGTTGACCTGATCTCTCGCTCTTTCCCGGTGTTCCTTGACCGGATCGCAGACCGCCACAAACCGGACTTCGGAAAAATTCAGGACATTTCCCATATCGCCCCGACCTTGTCCACCGCAGCCGATCAAGGCCATCGTGATTTTTTCATTGGGAGCCGTCTTGCCTTCCCGGCCAAGCACGGCGGCGGGAAGCACCAATGGAGCGGCCACGGATGCCGCCAAGAATTGTCGTCGAGAAAAAGCGTGTTTCATCATTCCACCTCTGAAGATGTTTTAATCAAGGGAAAATGCGACTCAAAGGGAGGCCAGACAAAGCGTTGCTCGCCCCTTTTTTCCTTCTCGGCACGGCCATCCTACCAAACGTCACCATAAATATCAACCCTTGAACAAAAAACGGTTGCGATCAGGTCACATCAGTGGACTGTGCAGCATGTATTGCGTCCATACGGTGTCTCCGACTCCTTTTTGATTTCGGCGTCATCTTGACACGCTACGCTCGACGGGCGAGAATGGCATTCGTGTCGAGTTAGGGGACCATAATTTTTTTCGAGGAGCACTCATGGATCGACGTCATTTTCTCAAATCGTCTGCCCTCATGGCAGGCACCGGGCTGATCGCCCAGAGCGTGTTCGGGCAGGGAGCCGAGTTTATTGATAACGGCGGTGCCCCGCCGCAGCAGCATTTGACTTGTTATCCCAACACGGAGAACGGACGGCATCAGCTATATCAGCTCTGGATACGCAAGAACAATACCGCTCTCACGTCCTACCGTGCCCACGCCACCCAGAAATATCCGTTCTTCTATCCCTTGGCGGGGCCAGTCAGTGGCCTTTCCTTGACGGCGGAATCCGCCAGTCCTTGGCCGCATCACCGTTCCATATTTTTTGGGGCCGACAAAGTGAACGGCGGGAATTACTGGCAAGACCGCTTGGAGCGGGGGCAAATTCTTTCACAAGGCCCGACGTTTGGCAAAGGTCCGGACGGCAAATTCAACATCGGGCCGGATTCCGTCGAGATCGTTGACCACTGCCTCTGGATTCGACCGGAACAATCGAAAGACCCGAAAGACGCCATCATTGAGGACAACCGTGTTTTTACGATCAAACTGATCGATGATCGCCGCTATGTTTTGGATGCGAAAATCGATCTCAAGGCCCTTGTACCGGTGGCCTTTGAGGCTTCGAATCACGGCTTTTTCGGCGTCCGCACGGCCCCGGACTTGGCCCCGACAGGCGGCGGTAATATTCTCAGTGCCAATGGCGACAATACCGCGCCTTCCACAGGCGGCAAGCCCGCAAAATGGATGGCCTATTACGGAAAACGCGCCGGCCTGAAAGAAGAGATTGTCGAGGGTGTGGCCGTCTTTTGTCCCGCCAAAGCACCGCACCCGAAGTTTGAAAACTGCAAGTGGTTTACGCGGGATTACGGCAATTGCTCGCCTATGCCGTTCAACTTTTTTAAGAAAGATGAAAAATTGGAACTCACAGCGGGGCAAGAGCTGAAACTCCGCTACCAGGTCGTCGCTTTCGCCGGAACGCCGAAAGAGGCGGGTTTGGATGATCTGTGGGAAGCGTTCAATAAGGACGTGTAACAACATCAAGGGTGATGGAAGCTCGGCGAACCCCGCCTACCTTGTGGAGGAGGCGGGGTGTCAAGGTGTTGTTTGCCTTTTTATAGCCGCACTTTAACGCCCTTCGACGCCAAATACTCTTTCATCTGGCGGATCGAAAACGTGCCGTAGTGTGCGATGGATGCCACGAGCACGGCAGAGGCATGGCCCCCCGCGACGGCCTCGTAAAGATGCTCCAGCGTGCCCGCTCCGCCGGAAGCAATCACTGGAATCTTGACAGCGTCCGCAATGGCGCGGGTCATCGGCAAATCGTAACCGGTTTGCTTGCCGTCCGTGTCCATACTGGTTGGCAAAATGGCTCCGGCCCCAAGCTCTTCGACTTTTTTCGCCCAAGCAGCCGCGTCGAGACCGGCCCCCTCCGTCCCGCCGCGAACGACGACTTCAAAGCCGCTGGGCAGCGTTTCCGATTTTCGGGTGTCGATGGCAACCGTCAATTTTTCGCTGCCAAATTCCTGGGCGGCCTGCTCAACCAACTCAGGATTTTTTACCGCTGCGCTGTTGATCGAGACTTTTGCAACGCCAATATCGAAGAGCAGTTTCATATCATCAAGTGAACGAATGCCGCCGCCCACGGTCAGCGGAATCGACATCACCTTGACGGTGCGTTTCACGGCGTCGATCAGCGTCTGGCGATTTTCGAGCGTAGCGGAGATGTCGAGGAAGACGAGTTCATCGGCTCCGGCCTGACAGTAGGCCGCCGCATTTTCCGCCGGGTCGCCTAACTCTTTGAGGTCGACAAAGTTCACGCCCTTGACCAGCCGGCCATCTTTTACGTCCAAACACGGTATGATTTTGCAGTAGTTTTCCACAGGATTTTAAGGGGTAAGAAGTTGAAGGAATAGGTGTAAAAAGAGTTTTGATTTTTATTTCAGGATGCTTGTAATGGCGTTGATGAAATGTCTGAAACTGGTTGATCTGGGGACATCTTTTTCAAGATACCGTCCCATGATCCTTGATCCCTTTATCTTCTGGTAATTTTTTCGAGTGATCCGTTCGAGAATTTTTGACGGTTTGTCCACGTTGTCGGAATTGGCATAGCGGTTTTGTTGGCGAACAAGTTCCGGCACTCCAAAATGGCTTGCAACCACATCAAGCTGGGCCAAATACCAGCTTTCCAATTCGTAACAAGCAATCCGTATCTTGCATTTATGGTGTTTGCCTGTTTGGTGGCAGAGGGTATCAATATGTTTCTTTAATTTGCGACAGTCATCTTGATCCCGGTCACACAGGATCAAAAAATGACATTCGGAATCATCGTGGTTTCTGACGACTTTTGCAAGTCGTTTCAACAATTCGCCCTTGCCTGAAAAACGTCGATAGGTGCAGGAAACGCCGGGAAAATGCCTCGGCATAAATTGTTTCAACATTTCCTCCGCCGATTGCTCTTCCAGCAGAAACATAATTTTCGCTCTGGTAAGATTTGCGGATTCTTTCATATCGGATCGGCCTCCTCAAAAAAACCTTCCCGCCAAAGCTGGCCCATTTTGTCGCCACCGTCTTCCATCATGTTGCAAATATTCTTGTCCTCCTTTGCGCGTCGAATAGTTGTATACCCTTTCTTTTTGACTAGGAAAAAAACTTCGTCCGGTTTCACGGTATTGAGAAAGTCGGGCGAATGTGTCGACACGAATACTTGCGAGCCTTGCTGCGAGTAAGCTCGAAACTCCTCCGCAAGTTCGCCGAGCAAGCGAGGATACAACTGATTTTCCGGCTCCTCCACGCAGAGGAGCGGATGCGGCTTCGGGTCTTTCAAGAGCACAAGATAAGCGAACATTTTTACCGTTCCGTCCGAAACGAACCGGGACAAAAATGGTTCCGTGAATGACGAATCACGGAATCGCAACAAAACCTTCCCTTCGTCCGTTTCTTTCGCCTCAACTTGATCGATACCGGGCACTCGGCGTGGCATTGTCAGTAAAATGTCATCAAAAATTGCTCGATGTTTTTTGTAAAGAAATTGCGTCACCAAAGGAAGGTTGTCGCCAGAAGTGGAAAGGTGTTCGGCATAACCGGCATCGCTTTCTTGTCTGGCATCGGAAATATGAAAGTCGGAAACATGCCAATTCTCGACCAAGTCCCCCAGTGCTCTGACCGCCGGATATTTTTCAAATTGGGCCAGTCCCTTGATGGCCAAGATGTCCGGTGCTTTGAGTTCTTGTTCCTCACGCTGCAAATCCGTTTCGTTTTCAACAGCATCGTACTCGTTGATGACGGCAAAACCTTTGCCCCGTGAAAAATTCAGGTATTGCCACGGTTTTCCTCTGGTTGCACGACGGTATTGCAGAATTTCTCTTTCGACGTAGGCCCCATGCTCGTCTTCGTTGATTGCCAATACATAAGTAATGAGCGGACTTTTGGGTGCTTCTCTGAATTTCAGTTCGACCTCTATCGGGCCGGTCGCATTGCGGCTGCGGACTTCGGGAAATCCCCGACCACCTCCCAGTTTCGACAACGCCACGGAAACATTGTCTTTCATGGCGGTCCTAAGGAAACCGAAAAGCTGAAACAGCGTTGATTTGCCCGTGCCATTTGCGCCGACGATCACGCAAAAGTTGGGAATATCCTGCATGTGGGCATCTCGAAATGCGCGAAAATTTCTGATCCGAATCGATTCCAGTTTCATGGATTATCCCCTCACGCTATCCCAACCTCACATCGCCCGGCAGTTCCGCATCGACTTCCTTGAGACTTTCGAGCAAATTTTTCACCACACTCCGGGCATCGACCTTGTCCATGCGGGCTTTGTAGCCCAGAAGTATACGGTGATTCAGCACGGCCGGGGCGACGAAGCGAACATCCTCGAAACCTGCGGAAGGGCGGCCTGCGATCAGCGCGGCCGTTCGAGCCGCTTCGGCCATCGCAATCGCCGCCCTCGGTGAAGCACCGAACGAGACATAATCTCTGACCGCTTGCGGTGCTTCCAACGCTTCCGGGTGTGTTGCCGCGACAAGTCGCGCAATGTAACCGGCCACGGCAGTCGGCAGGAAAATACGTTCCAGCGAATCGAAAACCGACTGCAACGCGGCCGAGTCAAAAATTTCCCGCGACTCCGGCGGTGTGCCATGACGGCGGGATGTGATAATGTCCTGCATCGTGCCGGCGGACGGCATGGCGACCTGCAATTTGAACAGAAAGCGGTCAAGCTGTGCTTCCGGCAACGGATACGTGCCTTCCAGTTCAATCGGGTTCTGCGAAGCCAGCACGAAAAACGGTTGCGGCAGAGGCCGGGTCTGCCCCAGCAACGTGACGCAACGTTCTTGCATGGCCTCAAGCAATGCGGACTGCGTTTTCGGTGATGCCCTGTTGATTTCGTCGGCCAGCAAAATATTCGTGAACACCGGGCCAGGCTGGAAAACCATCTCTCGATGACCGCCGTCGCGCTCCTGCAAAATATTCGTACCCAGAATGTCGCCCGGCATTAAATCCGGCGTGAACTGTACTCGACTGAATGCGAGGCCGAACAAATCACCCAGTGCCTTGATGAGAGCGGTCTTGCCCACACCCGGCACGCCTTCCAACAGAACGTGGCCACGGCTCAAAATGCCGATAACGACCATGCGATGCAATTCAGGCCTGCCCAGTAAAATACGGTCAAGCTCTTTCAAAAGTCCACCGATCCTCGCGGCCAGAGGTTTTATCTCCTCAGGCGTCAAAAGTGGGGCTACATCGCTCATAGTTTGGCGTGGTGTGAATGCGACGGGACGAAGAACGCAGATGCCTATTCTACCGCACTCCACCCCCTTTTGACACCGGGGACACCAAAATGCGCCGCGAGTGGCGCAACGGTATCTTACGGCGGATCGTCGCCGCCCGGAAAAAAGGGATTGCAGCGAAAAATGCGCCAAATCCCCTTGACTGTGCCACGCACCGGGCCGTATTTTTGTATCGCCAAAATCATGTAGGTGCTGCACGACGGCTCAAAACGGCACACCGATGGCAGAAACGGGCTAAGGCACTTCTTGTAAAGCAACACCAAAGCGATCAGGAAACATGAGAGGCAACGGGAAAACAATCGCACGGTTCAACGAATTGGTCGGACATTGGCCGGAACATGCAAACGGGAAGAAACATCTGAACTCTACCGCCTCATTATCGTTTCTCCGTTGGCCTTTGTCAATGAAGAGAACGGTGAAACTCAAGGGAGTCAGTAACGGAACGCAGCGTAATTCCTCTGATGTCAACCCCATCCAGTGCTCTGCCATCCGAACAATATTTGTGGTAAAATGGCGTGAGTTTTTCATTCACATCATTTCCGCCATGATTTTTTCGCTACTGCTATTTTTTTTCCTGTCTCTGCTTGTGCTGGCGAACATTCTGTTCGGCTGCTACATTGCGATTCGTCTCGGCTACGGGCCGCCGGACTGGAAAACGGCACTTGGCATGGTCGTGGACATCGAAAAACTTCAGCGTTTTTCAGACGCCGTGTTGGACCGCATCTCCTCCTCACGCTCCGGGAAAAAAGCAGACCGTGCGGGTTCTGACGAGTCGGAGGACGCGGCGGGCGAAACGGAATCGGAGCCGCTTGAAGGGCAGGAAGCGTTCCCCGGCTCGTTTGAGAGTGCCATTGAAAGACTGACTACGGCTGATCTCGGTGACATGCTCGACGACGAGGCCGATGACGTGTCCGATTTGGCCCCGATGCAGGAAATTTTTGACGAAGACTTGGCGTCCATGCTCATGGAACAGGGCACGGAATCATGGCTCGTGAACGAAAAACACGTCGAAACTTCGCTGTTGAAGCTGAACACCGTGATGATGAAGAGCGGACGTTTCGCCGCCGAACTCGATTGGCGCATCCGCAGCGGTCGTGGCCACTTAACCATGGACGATGTGCAGCAGTTTGCGAATGAACTCAAGGACGACTGCCGCAACTATCTCGAATCGCAAGCGGCGATCACGGAACAAATGCAAAAGCGGCTTGATGAGTTCGGCGAGCTGAAGAATCTGGCTGAGGAAATCGACTATGCCAACATGGAGCAGTCGGCTCAGGTTGAGACGACTTTGAACAATCTCGACCATCTCGACTTATCGGCCAGCCCGGAAGACCTTGCAGGTCGTCTCATCAAGGAATTGGCGAGTTTGCGAGTCGCCCGGCATCGGCTGCGTGACATGCAGGAGCGAACTTTCATCCAGGCCGTGTTTTATGAAGATCGCGTGGACACGATTCCGCAGCAGCTTTTCATGGACGAAAATTTCGGTGTCCGCAGTCGCATGGGCTTGGAGGTCACGCTTCAGGAATGGTGGAAACAAAAACGCAACGAAACACGGCAAATCACGTTTGGCTTGCTTGACTTTGTCAAATTCGGCGAAGCCAATGAGGAGCACGGCATTGTCGTTTGCGACAAAATCATCAAGCGGATGGGGGCCATGCTGGAAGAACAGTTCGACGCCGGAGACCTCGTCGGTATTTTTTATGGCAATTGTTTTATGGTGGTCACGCTCAACGCCGGGCCGCGAAAAACCATCACGGAAATCGAGCGGGTACGACAACGTTGCGAAAAAGTGACGTTTCATTTCAATGACGATGAAACGATGAGCCTGCAATTGACCTGTGCGGTGACGGAAGCCCTGGCCACGCAAACATTGGCCCAGGTTTTGGCGGAATTGGAAAAAACTATGAAGGCGGCAAAAAAGGCGGGGCGAAATCACACCTTTCATTTCGTGCCCGGCCCGTTGGACAACCCGCCGGAAAAAGTCGACGCCCCCAGCCTCGGCGAAGAGGTTCGCGTTGTTGAGATCGCGTAAGAGAGTGTGGGGTCGGCACAAGTTGCCGTTGTCCCCTCTCACGTTGTTTCAGCAAGCAAAAAATCTATCGGCCATAGCACTCAATGTCCGGCACGCCGCACCAGTGCCACGCCCTGTTCCGGCCAGTGCGTGGCATAAATTTCCGCCGCCGGAGCCTTTTGAGAGTGAGAGTTAGAGTGAGCATTCGCCTTCCATAGCCGAATATAATCCGCGACAATCCGGTCGAGGATGAAACGTGTTACGCTATCGGACATTTTTCTTTCTTCATTCTGATGTTCTATGAACGGGGGTACTTGCGACCCCGCCGCCAAGAAACAGTGAACGAATAACGACAACAAGCCGACTATCCGAACCGGACATGCCCCCAAGGCAACTCGGCGGCATCGGGAATGGTTTCGTGAATGATTTTTTGCACACCTAGGCCGGATTCCGCAGTCACTTCCGCAATCGCCCGCTCCCAGCAGTCGCCGCGAAAATGATCCGTCCAAGCGTCCAACCTTGCACCGAGACGCCAAGCTCGTTCAATCACGGCACCAAGCCGGCGGTCGCCGCGGCACATCAACGCTTCGAGTAAACTCGTTTCCAGCGTGTGATATTTCAAGGAAATGCCCGTCCGGCGCGTTTTGTCGACGAGACGCCGATGAGCATTCAAAAAATAGCCCTGTGATTGCATTCCCAACCGTTCCCAAGGCGTGTGCGGTTTGGGAACTAGGTTGGAAACATTGGTCGTTACAATAGGAGGCCTGCCACGTACCGCTTTGCCAAGCTGCTGAACGGCACGGGAAAGCTCGACGATGCCGTCGATGTCGGCCTCGGTTTCTTCCGGCAAACCGCAGAGAAAGTACATTTTGACGCGATTAAAACCGTTTTCAAACGCGGAACGGCAACCGGCAAGCAGATTTTCGTTCGTAATCGGCTTGCCGATACGTTTTCTCATTTCATCCAAGGCCGCCTCCGGGGCCAGCGTCAGGCCGCTCGTTCGCTCCGTGGTCAACTTTTGCATCACACTGCCAAGCTGATGATTCACTCGCAAACTGGGAACGGAAATGGAGACATTCAAAGGAACCAGTTTTTCCCGCAACAACTCCATGAGTTGCTCGAACTTCGGATAATCACTTGTGGAAAGCGAGAGGAGCGACACTTCGTCGGAACCGGTGGCGAGGCATGATTCGTAAGCGAGCCGGGCAATGGATTCGGGGCGGCGATAACGCATGGGCCGCTTCATCACCGTACTGACACAAAACTGGCATCGACCGGGACAACCTCGCATGATTTCGACGGACACGCGGTCTTGCACGCATTCCACAAGCGGCACAATTCGCCGCACAGGCGGCTCAAACGATTCAATATCCGTAACAATCGCCGGCCGAATGATTTCGGGCAGGCCGATTTCCGTCGGCCTGGGCTGAAGTGATCGTCGGTTGACCGCGTCAAATCCGACCGCGTAAAATTCGGGCGCATACACGAACGGGAAAGAACGGGCCAGTGCCAAAACCCCCGCTCGGCGTTCCGCGTAATCGGTTCCGGCATTGGAAAAGTCGGTTTTGATTTCCAGCCAGCGTTCGCAAACGGCGGGCAACGCTTCTTCGCCGTCGCCGATGACAAACAGATCGACGAAGTCGGCCATCGGTTCTGGATTGACGGCGGAGGGGCCGCCGGCGATGACCAACGGGTCGGTCGGCGTTCTTGCCGTTCTGTGCAGTGGTATGCCGCCAAGGTCGAGCATGGTCAACACATTGGTGAACGACATTTCATACTGCAAGGTGAAAGCGAGGACGTCAAATTCCGAAAGCGGCGAAAAAGTTTCGAGTGAAAACAACGGCAAGCCGCGCTTGCGCAGCGCGGTTTCCATGTCCGGCTGCGGCGTGAACGCGCGTTCACAAGCCCAGTCGGCGTGCCGATTCATAATCGAATAAAGCAATTGCAGGCCGTAGTTGCTCATGCCAATCGTGTAGACATCGGGAAAAGCGAAGCAGAGTCTACCTTTGACGGATTCCGGCGGTTTGACAATGCTCCCTAGTTCGCCACCCACGTATTGGCCCGGCAAAGAAACGTCGGAGAGCAGAAATGATTCGATTTTTTCGCGGTATTTCAAGATGGAAAATCGGTTTGGTGCTCAGGGAAAAGTATGCAATTTACACAAACCGGAAAGAAGAATCGTCGGCAAAATGGAGCAATGACAACAAGCAGGCGAACTGAATATATTTGTAACACGGCAAGATTGTACAAAAGCAATCACTATCTGTCAAGTCGTGTATCGCTTCTTCGGGGCGAAACCGAGCAAGTTGATTGAGCTTTTCACAGAGCTGGTCTTTTCAGTGCTTGCGATGCCCGCTACAATCGTGCCTCAGAGCGTATTCAAAAAGGTTCGGGGTTGCCGCTCCAGCCGGCTCCATGTCAAAATATGCAACGACATCGAATTTGGCTTCTGCTTTTTTTCGTAGCCTTGCTCTTGCGGCTCGGCATGGTCTTTTGTTGGGAATACAGGAATCCGAACATTTTTTATTTCGGGGACAGTGACACATATTGGGTGCTCGGCAAGGCCATCGCACGGGGTGAACCCTACATTTACGATGGGCAGGCCATTCACCGTATGCCGGGTTATCCGGTGTTGCTTGCGCCGTTTTTTCTGTGTTTCGGAAATGATGTGCCGATTCTGGCGGCCCGGCTGGAAAACGCGCTGATCGGTGCGCTGACGGTGTTGGTGGTGGCTTGGCTGACTTTTTTGCTTTTTCGAGATCAAACGACGGCCCTGTTGGCCGGCATAATCACGGCATTCGATCCGCTCAACATCGTCATGGGGGCACTGGTGCTGTCCGAGGCCCCTTTCTGCTTTTTCATGGTACTACAAATCGCTTTTTGGGTGAAAGGACTGCGATCCGGCGACAAAGGCGGGGGCTGCGTTCACGGAACGCCGCTCGTGGTGTCGGGGGTGTTGTACGCCGCTGCCGTTTATTGCCGACCGAGCTGGCTGTATTTCGTTCCCTTTGCAACAATCATCGGTATTGCTCTGACGCCCAGGCATTTCCGAAACATTTTGACATCGGGACTTGTTATCACGACGGCTTGCGTATTTTGTTTGCTGCCGTGGTGGGTACGCAATTATCAAATCTCCGGCCATTTCGTTTCCACGACGCTTCAAGCAGGCCCTAGTTTGTACGATGGTCTGAATCCCGCGGCGACGGGCGGAAGCGACATGAAATTCATCGAGGAATTCCGCAACGCAGAATTAAAACTTTCGCCGGGCATTTCGGATCAATCGCTTGAATACAAGCTCAATCGCATGACACGGCAGGCAGCCATCGACTGGGCAAAAAAGCATCCCCGACAGGTTTGGAAACTTGTTTGTACAAAATTTATCAGGCTCTGGAACGTTTGGCCCAATGAGCCGTCGTTCTCGAATTTTGCCGTGCGTATCGCCGTTTTTTGCAGCTATTGTCCCGTTATCGTTCTCGGTATTCTCGGCGCGTTAGGCACATTTCGTCAAGGATTTTGTGCGCGACTGTTATGGATACCGGCCATTTACATCACCGCGTTACATGTCGTTTTCGTCAGCTCGATTCGTTACAGAGCACCGGCCATGATTTGCTTCGCCGTGCCGGCAGCCTGGATGATTTGCGCGTTGTGGACCACACACCGGCTAAAAATTTTGAAACGTCATGTTTAGTAGCTCTGCGTCCCGCCGGGGAGAGGAAGGAATATATCCCACATGAATGTTCTCTGCATTTCGATTGACGGCCTCCACGGTGGCATGATCGGCGCACTGGGTAATGCTTGGATTCAGACGCCGGCCATGGATGAATTGGCCTGCCGGTCGCTGCTCTTTGATCGCTATCGGGCGGATTCCTTACAGACTGAAACGATTTTTCATTCGCTTTGGCAAACGGCGGAACAAAGCCTCTCTCTTGCGGAGCGATTCGGTCGCGCGGGGGGGCGTACCATGCTGCTGACGGATGACGACGAAGTATTTTTTCACGCCGCAGCGGATTTTGAGGAGAAGCATCGATTGGAGCTGCCAACCCGCGTCGAGCCAGCTCAAGAGGTCGATGAAACGCAATTCTTTCGGGCAATGGCATCGGTTGTGCAGTTGCTGGAGTCAGCCGACACGCCTAACCCCTGTTTTTTATGGACACATCTTCGGGGATTTCGTGGCCTTTGGGATTTTCCGCATCCCTACCGGGAACAATACCGAGATGAGGAGGACCCGGAACCCTATGCCGGAACCGCGCCACCGGAAAGGACGGGCGAAAGAACAGTCGGCCTAGACCCCGACGAAGTTCAGGCCGTGATGGAAGCCTATGCGGGCGGGATTACCGTGCTTGACGATGCTCTGGCAGGCCTGCTGGATTGGTTCGTGGACAGCCGCTTTGCAAAGGACACCGTACTCGTGTTCCTGTCGACTCGCGGCTTTTCCTTGGGTGAGCACGGTCGAATCGGAGCGAACGAATTACTCTACGGGGAAAATATTCAGCTCCCGCTTTTCCTCTGTTTCCCGGATGGCTTCGAGGCCGGTTTCCGCCACAATACTTTGTTCACGCCAAAATGTCTGTGTTCCCTTCTGGCCGCCGTCGCCGATGGGGAAAAGTTCGCCGAGGCCAAAACCAAGTTGCAAAACGAGCCAGAAACGGAAGACACACTGTTGCGACTGGACGGCGACCACGGCGAAGCGGCCTTGTTGACCGATGAATGGTTCTTACGTCGTGCCGCGTGCGCTGCAACCGGACATGAAGCCGAACGCCGGTATGAACTTTATGTCAAGCCGGACGACTACTGGGAAATCAACGACGTTGCGGATCGCTGCCCGGAAATTTTGGAAAAATTCGTTCCTTTGTTCGCACCACCTCTTGAGGCTCCATGACTTGGCAAACACAGGATGAGGCGGCTCTACTCAGCGTTTCACGAAGGGCGATGCACGATGACTTCGAGGTGCTCTTTTCCCGCCCGGATTACCCACAGGGCGTGGAAGCGGCGATGAATGCGCTGGATGAAGTAGAGCGACTCGAAAAAATGCTTTCGGTTTTTCGCTTCGATAGCCGGGTCCGATACATTAATCACGTTGCCCACGACGAGCCGGTGCGGCTCGACGCCGAATTGTTCGATTTGATTTCTCGCTGCCTCAAAATGTCCGAAGACCGTGATGGAGCCGTGGACATCACGAGCGGGTCGCTTTGGAAAATATGGGGCTTTGCCCGCCGGGAAGGCAGAGTGCCCGCCGTTGCAGAAATCGAGTCCGCGTTGGAAAACGTCGGGCATGGTCACGTCGAACTCGACGCGGCGGCGCAAACAATCCATTTTTTGAAACAGGGCGTCGAGCTGAATTTCGGCTGCGTCGGAAAAGGCTATGCCCTTGACAGGGCATCGGAAAAATTGAAAACGCACGCGGTGGATCGTTTTTTGTTTCGCGGCGGTTTGAGCAGTCTGCTGGCGCAGGGCGGCCATTGGAAGCTAGGGGTGGCCCATCCTCTGCGGCGAGGCCGGCGGCTTGCGGAACTCTTGCTCCAGAACGAGGCGGTGAGCACTTCCGGTTCGGACAAGCAATTCTTTTTTCACGCCGGACGGCGTTACTCGCATATTCTTGACCCGCGCAACGGCAGGTCGGTGGAAGGCGTTTTGTCGGTCACCGTGCTCGCACCCGATGGAACACAAGCCGAGTTGCTCTCGACGGCCTTTTTCGTACAGGGGCCGGAAAAGGCGGCGGAATACTGCGAGGGCCATCCAGAGATTGCGGTGCTGATGACGCTGCCCATCCGTCGCCGGGCGGGCTATGAAGTTCGCCATTTCGGTTTCGGGCAAGACTCACCTCATGCGGACCGCTTGCATTTTGTCGCGGATGATTTCTAATACGGTGAACAAAGAATTTTTCACCTTAGCCCTTTTCCAATCGCATGAGTCATCCAAGTGCCCGTTGTGTGTCACGCTTCTCTCTTGTTTCTTCGATGGCGAGCCGTTTCGTTTTGCTCTGCCTCATTTTGACCGCCGGTTTTGTGGAACGTCTTCCCGGTCAAACGCAAATGCCCGCCGAAAAGGCGGAGGCATGGACCAATCTCTTGATGAGCCAGACGGACGGCTGGAGCGGAGCCGACGGAATTTTTACGGCAAATCTGGATGGTTCCACGACCGAGGGAATCGACAAAAGACCGAACCAGCGAACGGTTTTTGTTTTCAGCGATTCGCTCGTCAGCAAAATTGATCGAAAAGCTAAGACACGTACCGGGACAAGAATGGTCAATCACTCCTTTGCCTTGCTTGATGGCAATGAACCGCAAGCGGACAAGATCGAATTCTTTTACGACAAGGATGGCAAAACGCGGGGCCTGCCGATCAAGCCCTCCACTCCCGGTCAATGGTATTGGCTCAGCGAATGCTTCGTGATCCGCGATGCAAAGGCGACTGTGTTCAACACTTTTCTTCTTCGGCTTGAGCGTCGAGAGGGAGGCGGCGGCGCGTTTGGTTTTCGCCATATCGGTGTAGATTTGCTACAAGTTCCCGTGCGTGATGGGAAATTGGACTTTGATGCCGCCATCGTCACGGAAGACAAGACGGAACGGCTGCAAAGAACCTTCACGGAGTCCACGACGACGCAGGACTCGCGGAACGACAGGACGACGATCATGTTTGGCATCGGCGTGCTGGAAAATTTGAAATCCGCCGGTGCGCCCGACCCGGACGGCTACGTGTACGTGTATGGCTATCGAGACGGTCGCCCTCGACTGCGCCAATTGGTTATTGCCCGCGTCGTGCCGGAAGACTTGGCTCGCTTGGATCGCTGGACGTATTTCGCCGGAAACGGTCAATGGAGCAGCAACATTGAAGACTGTTTCCCCGTTACGGAAAAGGTATCGACGGAGCTTTCCGTCACGCCGATCCCTTTTGGCCCCCGCAAAGGAAAGTATGCCCTGATTTACACGCCGGGAACCATCGGCAAGAAAATTGGTCTGCGTATCGGCGACTCGCCCGTCGGTCCGTTCGGAGAGGAACGCATCATTTTCGAGGACTCCGAGGCGGCAACCTTGGGCGAACGCGTCTTTACCTACAATGCCAAGGCTCATCCGGTGCTCTCGACGGATCAGGAATTGATCGTTTCCTACAATCTTAATTCCAACGACGATTCGCTGCTCATTTTTCGAGAGCCGAACATTTATTTTCCGCGATTCGTTAAAATTCGCTGGGATGAACTTTAGAGCGTGCCCTCGGCCTCGCCCCGTTGTCCCCCCTCCTTCAAGGGATTCAGGGATGACGTTGCGGGACTGTATTCCCACCGTATTTGTGAGATACGGTATGGCCGGAGTGGCCTAGACAGTAACAAGCCTTTCACCGAAAAGCTCAGGTTCGCCTTATGTTGCCGTACCAGACAATTTGCATCCGCGGACTGTAAAGGTAGCCCTGCCGCTCGCAGAACGGGGAAATCCACTCCGCCTTTCTATTCATGGTTTCTACATCGGTTGCTTGCGGCATCAACAGAACCTGATTCGGAATCACATCTTGGAAACCGGCAAGATACTCTTCAATCTCGCCAAAATCCTCCGGCGTGTCGACGACGAATTTGAGCTGGTAATTGTATCGCTGCATCAGGTTCTGGACGACTTCGGGGCGGCATCGGGCTTCTTCGTGGGCCACGACTTGCGGCGAGGTTGGCAAGCCGATGGGAGTGGAATTTCTCAGCTTCGGGCTGATGGACATCAAATCGCAATGAACGGGAATGTCGAACAAGCCGGCGGTCTCGATAGTGATGTGGTAGTCGTAGTCTTTTAGAATTTTTGTCAGCAGCGCGATTTCCGGCTGAAGCATCGGTTCGCCGCCGGTGAGCACGACATGTGGCTGGTCAAGCAGAAAAACCCGCCCCACGATTTCTTCCGGCGACAGATCGGCACCGAGTTCTTCGGAACCGTTAGGCCGAGCGTAGACTGTATCACAGAAACGACAGCGCAGAGGACACCCCAGCGTTCGGACGAACACGCTAAAATTGCCCGTCCAGAGGCCTTCACCCTGCTTCGATTGATATATTTCAAGCACCCACATGGCGACAACTCCCTGTCAAACCTCCGTCAAACTCCACCGGCATTATACCAAGGAGTGGAAGGCCTTTCCAGAGGCCACATTGAGGATGTCACGACTCAGGACAAGTGGGCTTGCGCAGCCGCCTCCTTCGCTGCCGCCGCAGCCCGCGTTGCACGATCTGTCGAAAGCACCTGTCGCAGCAGGGCCGAGACGTCTTCGTAGGGTTTTTCATTCGGGGGGCCCGCAGCGTACTGCATGATCGAACGCTGGGTGCGCTCCGTCAATGAAAGCAGCATCGAGGAAACCGTGCCGTAATCCGGTTCCTTGATGACAATCCCGCGTTTGCCCGTCTCATCGGGCTTGCGAGAAAAGGTGCGACTAGACACGGCGAGAAAAGAGACCGCCGAGTCGAGGCGTTGCAAAGTCAAAAGTCGACGGACGAACTCCTGCCGTGGATCGTGAAAATCGTCAAGCCGGTTGGCCGAGAGCAAATGAAGGCCTGGCCGGAGCCTTTCCTGCTCCACTTCATCGCCGCCGTAGACAACACCTCCGCTGACCCGGTCGACGCAGAGAAAATTACCGCCGCCATAACAACCCGACGAGAGTTCTCGCACAGCCTTTTCGAGGGCTTCTTCGGCATTTTTTGAGGCCAAGAGTTCCTTGCACAGCAAACCGCGCGATCGCGGCTCATAGGCAACATTCCGTTTGGGACAATTGACCACGGCGATAAACAAGCCGTGCTGATTAACGCCTGCCCAGGTGCCCCCTGAGTTGCGATCTATCCCGCAGACAACCCTTGGGCGACCGGACTGAATGCGTGGCGGCGTGCATTGACGGCTAATTCGTTCTTCACGGTTAAAGGCGGCAAGAAGCGGCGAATCGTTCGCCGTTTGGTACTGAATGGCAATGATACCCATTGATTACGATGGTTACGACGGAATAGCTATGAATCCGTCACGTCTTCAAAATGAACGTATGGAACAAGAAAAAAACGCCGACCCCCCACGCGGGAGTATTCTGCCAGATACTTGAAAGAAATATACCCCCTATAATGGGGGATATGTGCCTTTTTTCAATTTTTTTGCAAAAATGCTCAAGATACCCTGTACTAATTTCTCGAAATCAGTAATATATGGCCGAGAAAAAATAGAGGTCGATGAGACCTCTGTGAGAAATGCAACCGTTGTTTCGGAGTATATTTTTCAAGGCCATACCGCGCCCGGAACTACTGTAGTGTACACTTCTCAATACGGACTTTACCACATACTCAAGTGTCAGCACCTCTTTATCATACCCTCGTTCCGACCATACTTGTCGCCATCACGGCGACACTCGGCTTACATCTTACCGCTCGAATTTTTTTCCTTTCTTCCAAGCAACGTTCGCGGAATATTTTTGCGAATACGCGCTGGCTTCCGTTGCGTTTTTCGACGGAACCTCTTATTGGAGAGGAAGTTGAGTTCCAAAGCCGCGATCACACCACCCTGCGGGGCGTAGTGCTGAGGCATAAAAGCACCGAACATAAGGGCAGCGTGCTTTTCTGTCACGAACTCAATGGCACACGATTAAGCGTCTCCCCCTACGTGAACAATCTGGCCGAGGCTGGGTTCGACGTGTTCACTTTTGATTTTCGCAATCACGGCAAAAGCGATTTCACGTTCCTCGGTCAGCCGACGCCTTGGGTCACGTCAACCGATATGGAAGACGTTCAGGCAGCCATCGACTTCCTTGTTTCCCGATCAAACGCGGCACAACCTGCTGCGGATTCGGAGAAGATCGGCATTTTCGGATTTGGCAAAGGGGCCGCCGTCGCACTCTGTGCGGCAGGCAGCGACGAGCGAGTCAACTCCGTGGTGTTGGACGCCCCGATGGCCGAAAGTGCGCTTTTCGACATCAATTGCCGCGAACTTCTCTCCAAGGCGATGCGTTTGTCACGCCGGCGGTCTTCCCGATTTTTGTCTTTCGTCGGCAGGGCCATATTATACTCACTGGCCTGTCCGGTCATTTCCGTGGTGTATGCGTGGCGGCGTTTCGTAATCGGGATGTGGTTCGGTTGCCGCTTCATTGATCCTCGCTCCTATGCCAAAAAGGTTCAGCAGCCCGTCATGGTGGTGCATAGCAACGCCGATGCCTCGGTGCGAGCGGATCAGATTCAGGCCTTCTGCCATCGTATGGCCCAGCGTCCCCAGCTTTGGTTTGTTTCGGACAAGGAACGGGTTCAAGGTTCGGGAGTGCCGGACAGTTGTGCCCGACAGGTTGCCCGATTCTTTACCGAGGCTGCCGCTTTTTCGGGACGGTAGCGATCATCGGCGAATTTCGCCGTGTTCGCAGGCTGCGTTACGTCCAGAGCTTGCGATCAAGCGTCCGGTAGGTAATCGCCTCAAAAAGGTGCATGGGCGAAATGTTCGGCGCATCCTCCAAATCGGCAATGGTTCTTGCAATGCGAAGAATTTTGTCATGCGCTCTGGCCGACAGCCCGAAATCTTCCATGGCCGTCTTCAAAATTTTGTGGCCTTGCTCGTCCAGTCGACAGTGGTCCACGATCTGCCTGTGTGACATGTCGGCATTGTAACGAGTTTTCGACCGCTTGAATCGCCCTTGCTGAATTCCCCGTGCCGAAAGAACTTTTTCGCGGATTTCCGCGCTGGATGTGCCCGGTGCGGCGGCGGACAGTTCCGTGTAATCGACCGGCGGTACTTCGATGTGAATGTCGATCCGATCCAACAGCGGGCCGCTGATCCTGTTAATGTAACGCTCGATTTGGAAGGGGGAGCAGCGGCACTGCCGCCTCGGATCGTTGCGATAACCGCACGGACAAGGATTCAAGGCGGCAATAAGAATGAAATTGGCCGGAAACGTGCTGGTTTGCGCAACGCGGGAAATGGTGACCGTTCCGTCTTCAAGGGGTTGACGCATGACTTCCAGTGTACGGCGATGAAACTCCGGCAGTTCGTCGAGAAATAGCACGCCGTTGTGTGCCAACGAAATTTCGCCCGGACTCGGCGGAGAGCCGCCCCCGACGAGACCTGCCTCGCTGATCGTGTGATGTGGCTCGCGAAAAGGCCTCGTAGCCACGAGCGGCACATCGTTTTTTATATGGCCCAAAACGCTGAAAACCCGCGTCGTTTCGAGCGACTCCGCCAAGGACAATTTCGGCAACACCGTTCCGAATCGCTTGGCCAGCATGGTTTTTCCGGTTCCGGGCGGTCCGATCATGAGCATGTTGTGCCCGCCCGCCGCCGCGACGGTCATGGCTCTTTTGGCAGATTCCTGCCCACGAACATCAGCGAAATCAAATTCGTACTGCGTGAGCTGCTCAAAAACTGCCAAGTCCACCGATGGCATGGGCTGAAGCTCGATTTCGCCTTTCAAAAAGGCCACCGCTTCGGACAAACATGTAACGGGAAAGACGTTGAGACCGTCCACCACGGCGGCTTCGGAGGCGTTTTGTTCGGGCACGATCAAGTTGTTGAGACCCTGCTTTCGCGCTTCGAGGGCAATGGAGAGCACGCCTTTGACGGGTCGCATCGTGCCGTCGAGAGCCAGTTCGCCCACCACGGCAAAGCGATCCAAAACGCCGACCGGTATCTGTTTGCTGCCCGCCAAAAGTCCAAGCGAGATGGGCAAGTCGAATGAGGCGGCCTGCTTCGGCAAATCAGCCGGGGCGAGATTGATGACGACGCGGTGAAGCGGATTATAGTAACCGGAATTATCGATGGCTCTTTCGATGCGGAACGTGCTTTCCTTGACCACGGTTTCCGGCAAGCCCACCAGAATCGTCTTGGGTACGCCGATGTCCGCGCAGTCGACTTCGACCTCGACGGGCACGGCATCGATCCCAAGGAGCGAAAACGTTTTAAGTTTGACCAACATATTAAAATTTGAGCCGATGGCACAGAACACCCCCGTCGCTCCGTATTGCTTCGTTGCACGACGCACGGTCGCTGCCAGTGGCCCGGTTTTTTATGGGGAGGGCGGTACTTTTGTATGCGTTTGATAAAGACGCGGCCCATTATACAAAAAAGTCATCAATTGCCTATCGTCGGCTGCCGGTTGGCGTGGGGCACGGATGACGTTGGCCACGCCGTGCCCGAAGCGAGTCATTTTATCCATCAAGCGACTTGAACGGCGCAGCCGGGTTCGCTTTCGTGGCAACAATCCTTGAATCGACACAAGGCTATCAGTTCTTCAATTTCCGAAAACCGGTCACTGACGTTTTCCACGGCATTCCAGAGTCCGAGTTCCCTCATGCCCAGCGTGTCGATCACCAAGGCACCTGACGGAAGCACGGTTATCTGCCGGTGCGTCGGCAGTATTCCAAAAATACAGTCCCGAATTGCCGCTCTCTCCTCAAGCCTCCTGTATTGAGCTGGGGGCCGGGCCTAGGGCACGGCAGGGTGGACGAACAGATTCGTTTATCGGTGGGCAACGGGCGGTGTTGTCAAAAAACTCGTGAAATTTCCATGAGATATTTGGCCAGAGCCTTGTTTTTTACACGCGATGAGGGTAAAAAGTGTATTGTCGCCCCCCGCAAATTTCACAAGCCCTTCTCCTTGCACAGGTCGCCCATAATTACTCTTTGCACAATCACCATGCCACAACAAACTCAGCTCCAGGCAAAAGCGAAAGAACTGTTATCGTCCAAAAAAGTCGATGTCGTTATCGGCTATGGCCTCACCGAAATCGACCACGTCGGCGCGATTTTCGTGCGTGATCCCGACCAGTGCGACAAACTGCTTTGGAACGAGGATTGTACCGAAAATCTCACCGTTTACCTGAAGCGACCGGAAATCAAAAAAATGGGCAGGCCTGCTGTGGTCGTCAAAGGCTGCGATGCCAAGGCACTGGCCGTGCTCGAAGTGGAAAACCAGATTAGATTGAGCGGCGAGGATTATACCGTCATGGCCATCGGAATGGAATGCTACGGCGTCAATCTTCGCGGCAAAAAGTTCACAAAATGCGAAACGTGCGAAGTCCATCAGCCGCCGCATTGCGAGATGGTCGTGGAAAATCTTGATGCCAGAGCCAAGCACGTTACCAAGCCCGTCAGCGCGGCAGATCGATATAAAAAGCTCGAAGAACTACTGGCCATGTCGACCGGGGAACGGCTTGAGTATTGGAAACAAGAACTTTCACGTTGCATTAAATGCTACGCTTGCCGCCAAAATTGCCCCCTGTGTTACTGCGATGTTTGCGTTGCGGATAAAAACAGGCCTGTCCGCATCGACACATCCTCCACGCTCAAAGGCAATTTTGCTTGGAATATTTTGCGAGCCTTCCATCTCGCAGGCCGCTGCGTCGGCTGCGCCGCCTGTTCGACCGCCTGCCCCGCTGGCATTGATCTTGATCTTTTGAATCTTTCACTGGCCAGGGCGGCGGAAGAGAATTTTGAGTACCGGGCCGGTGCTGTCCGAAATGTCGAACCCCTTATCGGCACATTTTCGCCGGAAGACCATGAAGAATTTATTCGTTAATCCCACTACAGAAAGGACAAACAATGACTTGTACATCTCCCCTCCTAAGAACACTGTTTTTTTGCGCCGTCTTTCTTTTGACGGCATGGATGCAAAGCCTCTCCGCCGCGGAAGGCCAATTGCTGGTCGGTACGGCCAAGGTGGACATCACGCCCGAAGAACCGAATTTCCCCGTGCATGACCCCATTTTCGCTCGCAGCTTGGTGATGCAAGTCGGCGACGAGAAAATCGCCCTGATCGCATTGGACCTGGCCATGTATTCCAACGAAGAGCTTGTTCAGCAGCTCAAGGAAACATTTGACATCGATCTTGTTTTGTTTGCCGCCTCGCACAACCATTCCGATCAGAGCGGACGCAGAAACCCGAAAAACGCGGAAAAAATTCTGGACGTGGTGGGCAAAGCGTGTGAAAACATGTTCGAGGCCAAAATTTCCGGCGGCCAGCGAGCGTTTCCGGCACTCGCCTTCAACCGTCTGATCGTGCGAGCTGACGGCCACGCCCGCGAATCTTGGCACGCTGATGAACATTATCGTCGTGAAAACCCCGATCGCATTCCGTTTGGCCCGACGGACAACGAAGTGGGCGTCATTAAAATTGAAGACATGGACGGCAATCCGAAAGCCCTTATCGCCAACTACGCGATGCACTCGGACATCATGTGCTTCAACTACGAAGTCACCGCCGATTTTCCCGGTGCGATGGCCGACAAAGTCGAAGCCGCGTTTGACGGCGTGAATTGCCTGTTTGTGAACGGGGCCGCCGGAAATCAGGAATCGTTGCAAATCAGCCGCCGCCGCTCCGGCCCGGACGATCCGATCAAAGGCCAGTATGAAGTCATGGATCGCGTTGGAGAACTGCTGGCCTTTGAAGTCATTGCACTGGCAAAAGAACTGAAGCCCATGAGCGATACCACATCGTTACGGCAAATGAGAACGCCGCTTGAATTTACCGGTCGTTTTGACAAAGAACGCAAATTCGCTTTCGATGTAGCGACCATTCTCATCAACGATCTTGCGATTGCCGCCACGCCCGGCGAGCTTTTTGTGCAACATCAATTGGAATGGAAACGCCACGCCGCACTGGCAAAAGTCACTCCGTTTTTCTTCGGCTATACATGGATTGCGGGTCGCGCTCCCGGCTATGTTCCCGATATTCGTTCGGCGGCCTTGGGCGGTTTCGGGGCGGATCAAAGCGGCGGCATGATTGAAAACGGAGCCGGAGAAAGGATCATCAACACGAATCTTGAAAACCTGTATAAATTGAATGGCCTGATGCGTGAACAGCCGCCGAGATTGTAAAAGAATCTTCTGTAAGGTTATCCCTGCGTAACGGGGCGCCTGCTGTGAATGCGGCCTACGGTCACAGACAGAGGCTCGTCACGCAGGGTTGTTTTGACAGTGCTCATCGTCTTAAGAAGCAGTAACGGCATCCTGCATATTCTGGAGAGTGCAAAAAACTTGACAAATCTGCCATTTGGCGGACAATGGGGCGAGGTCGTTGTGTCCTTGCCAATATTGAAACATGGAACAAAAACAAGGCTTTGGCTCAGTGGCTGGCGAAAAAGTTGTGAACGACACTCATGCCACATGGCAGGATCATCTTTCAAGGTAATCTGACATTATTCTTATCATGCCCCAAACAATTTCCCGCGAAAACCTGTACAAGCTCATTGACTCGCTCCGCAGCAGCGGGAAAGTGGTGGGTGGCCCGGTTGCATCAGGCAATCGCTTTTTTTTCAAAGTTCTCGGCAAAAATGACACTCTTGTCTTGGACGGCTCGATCATGCCGACCAATTCGATCAAGGAATTTTTCTTTCCCCGGCACGAAACGATCTGCTCGTACCATTACGAAGGCAAGCAACTCGTTGTAAGTGACGCCGAACCTTTTAGCGGCGAACAATTCATTTTCGGGGCCAGACCCTGTGATGCCGCCAGTTTGCCGGTACTCGACAAGGTGTTCGCTTGGGATTATCAAGACCGATTTTATCAAAAACGCCGCGAAAATTCGACGGTCGTCACCATCGCCTGTCAAAAACCGGACGAAAATTGTTTCTGTACATCCGTCGGCCTTTCGCCTTCCACCGACAGCGGCGCGGATGCCATGCTCATCGCCATTAACGATAACGGCGATGAGAACGCTTTTGAGGTGCGTATCTTCACCGACAAGGGCAAAAAACTGTTTGAGGGCAAGACCGCCGAATCGGACAAAACAGGAAAAACGGCGGAACCGCCGAAGGTTCGATTCGACGTCAAGCGAGTGGAACAATATCTGGCCGAGAATTTCGACGATCCGGTTTTCGCGGAAACGAGTTTGCGCTGCGTCGGTTGCGGAGCTTGCACGTTTACTTGCCCGACTTGTCACTGTTTCGATATTGTCGATGAAGGCGGGGCGGCCAAAGGACAACGGGTCAAAAATTGGGACGGCTGCCAGTTTGCGCAATTTACAAATCACGCATCAGGCCACAATCCGCGCGGAGATCAGGCCGCCCGACAGAGAAATCGGGTGCAACATAAATTCCGCATTTATCCCGGCAAGTTCGGCGTGGTGCTTTGCAGCGGCTGCGGCAATTGCACGCGAGATTGCTCCGCTTCGCTGGGCATTCGACCCGTTTTGACGGCGTTGGACAAGAAAGCGGCGGACAAGGAAGCCCGGAAATGACCAAGGCTGAAATCATTCGGAACGAAAAGGAGTTCCTCAATCTGAAAACGGAGTGGGATGAGATCGTGTCCCGCTCCGTCTATCCCAATATTTTTACCGGCTGGGATTGGCAGTCGACTTGGTGGAAATGGTTTGCCGAAGGATCGGATGTCCGCATCCTCCTTATTCGTGACGAAAAGAGCGATGAACTTCTGGGTATCCTTCCGTTTTATCGACGGCAGCGTCTTTCTTTATTTTTCGGACGAAAACATCTGCAATTTATTGGCTGCGGCGGCTTGACTTGCCCGGAATATCTGGGGCCGATCATACGGCAAGGTGCTGTGACGGCAGTTGTTGATACGACAATTCAATTCCTCAAGGATCATCCGCAAGAATGGGATTCGATCTTTGTTGAGGATTTCGACGTGAGCGATCCCGGCATGGCGACATTGGCTGCAAAACTGAAAGGAGCATTCGCCGCTCGCTCCGGCCAAGGCGAAACACGCCTGACCATCGCTTTCACCGGCGATTACGATGCGTACCTGCAAACGTTGAGCTACAACAGTCGCCGGCAACGTCGAAAACGATTCAATCAGGCGCAAACGCGATTCGGAGCAAGAATTGAATACCCCGGCGCAGACGACTTGGACCGTGTTTTTCCCATTCTGGTCGATCTGACCACGCAAGCGCGCACGCGACACGATCAGGCCAATCCGTTTCATAATCGTGTTTATGCGGGTTTTCACCGGGAGCTGCTTGAGAAATTGTTGCCGGCAAACAAGGCCGTGCTGGCAATTCTGTACATGAATGAAACCCCGGCGTCCGTATGGTATTGCTTTTTGCATGAAAAGAAATGTTACGCATACCAGCAAGGTTTTTCGCCCGACTTTGAAGGCAGTCCAAGTGACGTGTGCCAGCAATTTTTGATTCGCAAACTGACGGAAGAGCATTTTGAGGAATTCGATTACCTGCGTGGCCGAGAAGCCTACAAAGAATCCGTCGCCAATTCCGAGCGAAAAACGGAATGGCTTTTTGTGTTTCGTCGTCGTGGCATGGCTTTTTGGAACAGAGGATTGCTGGATGACGTTGCCCGACCTGTGTGGAGAAAAATCAAAAACGTTCTTTTTCCGAAGAGGCATGATCCAAGACGGCATGCCTACGGTGAAGGTCAATCATGAAAATTATCTGCGGCATTGATCCGGGGCTGAACACGACGGGTTATGGCGTGATCGATGTTTCCAGCGGCAAAGTGCGTTTGCTGGAGGCGGGAATCGTGCGCAGTCGTTCCAAGACTACGGCCTTGAAAGTCAAAGAGATTTACGATGGCATACGCGAAGTGATTGAAGCATTTTCGCCCGATGCCATGTCGCTGGAGCAGCTTTATACCCATTACGACCGGCCAACGACGGCCATTCTGATGGGCCATGCACGAGGTGCGATTTGTTTGGCGGCGGCCCAGTCGAATATCGAGGTCGCGTCCTATGCGGCCACCAAGGTCAAGAAAATCGTTACGGGAAGCGGCAGGGCGACGAAAGATCAAACGCAACGGGCTATCAAATTGGAACTGGGACTGGACAAATATCCGGAGCCGCCGGATGTGGCCGACGCGCTGGCCATCGCGCTTTGCCATTTTTACCACGGTCGGCTGGGACATCGACCGGCGGAGGGCATTCACGGCGTCGACGCCCCTTTCCCGCCGGGAATGCGGTGATGGTCATAATGCCGCACGTCAATTCGGCGTGTCCAAATACGGGTCTTGCCCCATCGAACGCTGAACCTTCTTACGTTCCTTTTCGTAATAGAGCATTGTTTTTCTGTTGCGGAAACTTTTGATTTCCACTTTTCGTTGCGCTCGCCGAAAAAGGCCGAACCGGTGATTAAAGCTCCGACCCGGACGGCGTGCTCCGTGCTTTTTGTACTTCTTCGCTTTTTTCGGCCCGAACGCTTTTTCCAGCAGTTCGTCCTCCAAGCATAGATACTGCCGAAACGTGCCCGGATCGCCTTGACGTCCGCAACGTCCGATCAACTGCCGGTCGATGCGGGCCGATTCGTGCATTTCCGTGCAAATCACATGCAAGCCGCCGAGCTGGATAATATCTTCCGGCAATTTGATGTCCGTGCCGCGCCCCGCCATGTTCGTCGACACCGTCACTTTTCCCCATTCGCCGGCTCTTGACACGATTTCCGCTTCCTCGGCGACGTGATACGCATTGAGCACTTTATGCTCAATACCGGATCGTTTCAACAAGTTGGCCAGAATAATCGACTTGTCAATCGTTCGCGTGCCGATCAGGATGGGCCTGCCGGTCGCATGAATGTCCGCGATTTCCTGCACGATAGCTTTCCACTTGGCCTCTTCCGTCGCAAAAATTCGCGTCGGCAATTTAGTACGCTGCGGCGGTTTGTTGGTCGGGACGGGAATGACTTTGCAGCGGTAAATTTTTCGTAACTCGTTTTTCGAGGCCGCCGCCGTGCCCGTCATGCCGGCCAAGTGTTCAAAACGCAGAAAATAATCCTGCACCGTCACCCGTGCCGCCTGACCGGTCGCAACGGAAACTTCCACGCCCTCTTTCGCTTCGACGGCTTGGTGAATGCCGTCTCGCCATTTCCGACCTTCGCCCAGCCGGCCGGTAAACTCGTCGACAATCACGATTTCGCCTTTTCTTACGACATACTGTTCATCGCGGTGATACTCGCGGTCAACCATGATGGCCCGCTGTACAAATTCGTAAATATGAAACAGGCCCGTGTCGTCGAGCGCATCGGGTTTTTCGATGAGCCTCGCTTTCATCCGGCCTGCGCGGGTCAGCTCGACTTTCCGCTTGTCGTGGTCGTATTTGTAATCGGTGTCTTCGATAAATTGGTGAGCCGTTTGAGCGGCCCAGTAATAGCACTCGACCTCCATTTTTTCCTCCTCGGTCGGCAGAGCACTGATGATGAGCGGCGTTGAGGCTTCATCGATCAAAATGCTGTCGGCCTCGTCGACCAAGGCGAAAAACGGCTCCCGTTGCACAGGCTTTTCGTCTTCCCGTTGAACCGCGTCACCCAGCATTCCGCCGAGCAGATCATGTTGACCTTCTTTGATTTTCCGCAACAAAAGCCGGTCGCGCAAAAAATCGAAGCCAAATTCCTTGGCCGTACCGTAAGTGACATCGCAGTGATACGCTTCACGTCGCTGATCGGTTTGCATCTCGGTCTGAATCACGCCGATTTTCAGGCCAAGAGCCTCGTAGATAGGTCGCATGAGGTCGGCGTCGCGCTGGGCCAGATAATCATTCACCGTCGCCAAAAGTGCGCCTTTTCCGACCAACGCATTGAGATACATAGGCAGTGTGGCCGTGAGGGTTTTGCCCTCGCCGGTCTGCATTTCGACGATGGAGCGGTAGAACACGGCCGTGCCGCCGAGAATTTGCACGTCGAAATGCCGCATGTTCAGCGTGCGTCTGCCCGCCTCACGGACGAGTGCGTAGGCTTCGGGCAGCAGCGATTTGAGCGGCTCACCGCTGCGTGCCCGATAACGCAACGACAAACTTTCCTTGCGTAATTCCTGATCGGAAAAGGCCATCGTGCGTTTTTCGAGGGCGTTGACCCGGTCGAGTTCGTAACTCCACCGGGCCAGGCGACCGGCGGTCGTCAGCGGAATGAATCGGTTAATGAATCGGCCTAGGCCGGAAGGAATGGCACCCAAGAGTTAGTGGATAGTTGATAACGAATGGTGAATAGTGGGGTCTAGCGAGCCGGGACCTGTGGTCCCGGAATGTTTTCTACATTTTTACTCCGAGGACTTGTGTTCTTCTTTCTCGACTTGACTCAATACTTCAATCGCCTTGAGCGAGGTTTCGCGGATCAGGGCGTTTTCGGACTTCGCGCCTTCCTCTTGCAGCAGTTTCAGCAGATTTTTACCGAACGGTTCGAGTACGCATTTTTTCATCAACTATGCCCGAAATATGAAATGGCAGTCCGAAAGCATTCTCCAAAGCTACGGGGTTATTCGCGTAATAATCCAACTGTACTTGCCAGCTGTTGGGTGGAATTTGGCGTAAGTCTGTAAACATCAAGCCAAAACGCTCTTCGTCGTTTTGTTTGATCGATTCACTCAAAAATTTCAGCACAGTATCTGTATCCGCGCAACGGCAAAGCACTTGGAAAAGCCACTTTTTTTGGTCGGCATTGCGTTTGTCAAAATTCTTGCTCCACATACAAGCGTAAATTTTTTCAACCGCATCTTTTTCGCTTATCTTACCCAGACGGGAAAGCGTCCACGCGGCAAAGGAAAATTCACTATCATTTCCCTCTTCCAGCAAACGGAGCAGAGTCGGCAGCGAATCTTCCTGAGGAATTGCCGGCTCTTGCAAGCATATCGCATCAATGGCCGCCTGCTTCAGTTTTCCAAAATCGCTGCCATCGATGGTAGAAAAATTGTACCTTTTCGCCATTCCGGCAATGATCTTCATCACTTCTTGGCCGCGACCGTGGGCACCGAAGGCGGCCATCGCTCGGATTGCCTCTGTCCGGCATTTCGGATCAAGCTCGGTTTGTAGTTCCCATTTCCAGTCTTCAAAGGTTTTTCCCTGGAACGTCAGTCCGCAGCTACGATCCGGTCCTCGCATCGCCGCGCGTGCTTCTTTTTCAAACTTGGTCAATTCATATTCCGCTTCCGCCAAAGCGAGGTCGGCAGCACAAAATTCTTTCGTGTCTGCTGTCCCGGCTTTGAACTTTGCGGCGATGTGTTCCCGGATTTGGTGGGCCATTTCGAGCCGCTTTTTGAGCAGGGCATGATAATCAGGATCGACGGCTGGGGCCGACTGGACAAACACAAAACAAACAAACAGCAGACACAACAGGATCAGTTTTTTCATGGTATTAGGGGGGAGTTAGGAGTGAAAAGTAAAGTGGCTGCGTTCTGTGGTCGCAGACGCGAAAAATCGGCCTCCAAGCCTGTCGGCATGGAGGAGACGGAAATGGCAATGGTTGATACACAGCCGTTTCTTCCGGCAGCCGTGAATCGAAAAAAATCGTGCCGCGATGTTCGGAGAATTTTTCTTTGCAAAGCAGGCAATACAGCAATCGCTTCGACTTGTTCTGTCCGTACCACGCACGGACGTGGATGTTTTTTTCGCCCCGAACGCCGTGTTTGGGGCAGTTTTTATTCTGGCAGCAAAACTTATCGAGATCGTCCATGATCGCCTCCTTGATATCCAAGTATCGTCCGCTCAACTACTTGCGGATCGGAAACGAATCATAGAAAATCCAACAAGTCTTGTCAACACTCATCGGTCACAAGGAGCTTTTGAACAATGTATAAAGCGGTCGTTCTTTATGCCAGTCACGAAACGCGCGTCTGGTTTCCAGCGACAAAGTTCACGTTCGATAAAAGGAGGACGGAATTGATTGCCGGATTAACGCCTAGAAATCATTGTGACGCCGGGGGATTTTGGAGTCGCGATGGCGAATTTCAATACGTTTCACTCTATTGGATGCTCGAAAAAATCGCTTCGGGGATTCCAAGCGACCCGTTTTCAGAAACCTAAACCTCTACACAATGGCAGTGTGCCATTGACTCTCGACTCAGGGAAATCACGGGCAATCCTCGCAGCTAGTGGAGGTGGTCGGAAATCGATTGGTTTTACATTCTTTCAAAAAATATTTTGTCCACTCTTGGACAAGACGTCAAGGAAATCGTCAAAAGACAAATCGGCGAAGAACTTGGGGAACTTCTTGGGAGAGAAGTATCCAACGTGATATTTGGCGATCAGCAAGATGATACGGAACGCACGAGGAGATTCGATACGTTTGGGTATCCCCTTGAAACCATGTCACGACTGGCTTGCCGCTAAAAACGTTTTGCCATGTGCTAGCTACGACTATGTATCCCAAGCCATTGCCGGGCTTGGGAGAATCGCATAAAGAAGGAACGTAAGTCCAATCTGTAATTTCTCACATCCACGACAATCACTCCCTACGCACATTACCAAAACTCATGCTGTCGATTGCCCATGCTGTGTATGCGACTTATGAAAAAAGCCCGGAATCTTCCGGTGGTTTCGAGAGTTTTCATTTCGAGGAAATCATCCCGTTTGCCAGTGATCGAATGCAGGATAACGAGGCGGCTTGCGGTTTTCTGGCGGCAAGAAATGATGCGATAGTTCTGGCTTGTCACGATCAACCATCTCTGATGTTTACGATCTCGACGCCACCGATATCGACGACGCGCTGACCTATCCCCACTGCGATTCAGGAGAACTTTGTATGGATTCGACAACACCTTTGAAAGTTCAAATCAGAGGCTTTCGATCAAACATAAAGTGACCGGTATGCTAGATGATCTCCTATTCTCCGTAGCTGGAAACTCAAACGTCACTCCGAATAGCGGGATTTTTGACGGGAACTTTTCGAAAACATCAAAAAACGCCTTGTTTTTGGGAGTGTTCCTGCCCTCTCTTCGGCACTTTTCGTACTAGAATGCACTCGCACCGACTCGCAGGACTCTGTAATTTCAAGGGGCTGCGAGTTTTTTGCAAATCCTTGCAAGCCGAAACGGACACTTGCTGCACCGGATTTTGCACTGACCTTGTTTCCGAAACAAAAAATACGCAGGGTGAATTTTTTGTTGCAAATACTGCGTCACGGCTCGCCCATAACCGGCCCTAAAATCACGCCGGCCCCTATTTTTACACGCTGGGCACAGTCCAACGCTTTTTCGTGCAATATGTCTTTATACTGGTGAAAGCGTTTCATGACGGCACTGAACGAATACGAAGACGAGTCCAGGACGCCGTTTTCCAAGGCCGCCGCCTTCGCCATGCAGCCGACCGCGATTTTCACCAAGGCCGTCGAATCGCAGGAAACGGACTCCGAGCGATGCCACTCCACTGGCTTGTTTTCGCCGTCGACGCCGGCAAACCATTTTTGAAACGAATTTCGCACTTCCTCCCAAAGCGGGTGAAGGGTCGCCGTATTTTCATGCCCCCTGACTTTCGGCTCTTTCAGTAACCGAAACCATCGATCCGTCAGCCAGTCCACGAGAGCCGTCTCACGCAGCCGCAAATCCTCCACGCTGTGAATGTCCAAAGCCCGGAGCGAATCACGCCGTAACCGAAATTCGACACGGGTGATCGGCTTGTTACTAAAATACCAATCTTCGCCGGTACAGTGCTCGACCATCAATCGCCACTTCACCGGATCGGAGACCATCATCTTTTTCATCTCCGCTTTTTTGTCGTAAATGCAGAGCTGGATTTTTGTAACACTTACGACCGTATACGTTTGAATCTTGCCGCTTTTGCGACGAATGTCATCGTTTTCAGCCTTGCAAACACCGTGTCCGGCCAGGATCGGCAACACCAAGTCCGAAGCCTTGCAAGCCATCAGAATTTGAAGATCAAGCCGGGATATTTTTTCTATCTGTATCGAAAATCCAATTTCGTGCAAAAACGATCTTACGCCGCGATGAATGGAAAACAGGCTGCGACCGATCAAGGCGTCGGCCGAGTAACGAATTCGGACGGCCTGACGATTTTTCGGCGGGTGATGGTGAATAAAAAATTTGACGCCGCCGAGATTGAAAACGTAGCGATATTGCATTCCCATGTTGGCCCCGGATTTCTCGACTAAAACGGGAAGCCCCGCAATTTCCGTTACACAACTTTTGTCGATGTCGGCGGCCTTTTGTTTGGTGGCATCAAGTTTTTCGAGGAGAGCGGCGAAAGACTTTTCGTTCCAATATCCCTCAAAACCGATTTCAACGCCGCCGTCGTAGCCGCCGAGCTGGAGAGTTGTGGGTTCAGCGTCTTGGACGTTTGGGTACTTCGTGGCTCCCCTGCCTAGGTCGTGTTGGCACTATGCCCTTGCATAGAATTACCAAAATTTATACTGTTCGCGGGTAAGGGTTCCACGTACCGCATTTCTTGTGTGATCGCGAGTCGAGCGTGTATGATGGCGGGTGAGTCGCTCCATGTCGGAAGCGTCGACCCCAACTCCCGAGCCATGACCGAATCCTTCATCGACCGTCAACGTCGACGAGCCCTCCGACTCGTCCTCGAAAAAGACCGCACCCCGAGCTAGGCCGCTAAAATCCTCCGATCGCACGATATACTCGATGGTAAAAAGCGGCAAAAAACCAAAGGAGGCCATGCGTTTGATCGTTATCCGCAATGTTCCCCCGTTCGGGGCTATCCAGGCGCATTCCCGAACGGATAGGCCCGCGCGCATATCCAATACGCGATGGCCGCGAACGGACGCGTCAAAGCAATGCAAGGGCGCGTCCGCCGCGAATAATCGGATGCCCTGCGTATCCGCCACATTGAGCAGGGTTTCCTTTTCCTCCGCGAGGCCATACAGCTTTTCGGCCTGCGGCAGGGGCGCGATATCATAAAAGCCATTGATATACTGCCCCCGGATGCTGGGCATTCCCTCCGGATACCCTTCCTCATAACAGCCGCGCACGCCCAGATATCCATTGGCCGAATGAAAGAGGGTTTCGTTCAAAAGCAGGGCGCCCGCATCCGGCGCGAGGCCGTCTCGCCGCAGCAAAAAAGGATCCTGTGTCATAGAACGGTTCCCCCGGCATGGGTTGTTCCGGCGGGCAGGCGGATGGGCTGCCCATACAGCGAAAATTCGATATCCTCATCCCCCTGGTTTTTCACGGTAACGCCGCTTGCATCCACGGTGATCTCCAGCCGCGCGCCCCGCCAGACGAGCGGGAAGGACAGGCATTCCCATTCCCTGTGTAGCAGGGGCGCGATATGCAGCCGATCGCCCGCCACGCGAACGCCTCCGAATCCATACACCGCGCATTGCCATATGCCCCCCATCGCGGCGCTGTGTATGCCCATATTCGAGGTGGTCATCACCGGCCCCAAATCCACATCGCAAGCCCCGGCAAAGAATTCCTCCGCCGCTTCCCGAAAGCCGAGCTCGCAGGCCAGTACACAATGAGTGTTCTTGCTCAGCGACGAATCGTGCAGGGTGCGCGGCTCATAGAAGCCATAATTTTTCCGCTTGGTCGCTTCGTCAAAATGATCGCCCAGCAGAAAGAAGAGCAGGAGCGTATCGGCCTGCTTCGATACCTGCAGGGCGCTGATCTGTTCGATATTATAATCATTGAATATCGTACCCACGATGTCGCGGGCTTTATAGGGCGCTAGGTCGACGCTTTTCAACGAGAAATAGTTATCGAACTGCGGTATTATGCCCTCGACATCCGGCCGGGGCCGATATAGATCCCGCCCTACCCGCTCCATATACGGCAGCGATTCCTCGATTTTCAGCGCATCGTCCAGCCGAGCGTACACATCGCGCGCATCCTCCCGCAGGCGCTTCGCGATATCGAGGGCCCGCTCGATATTGTAGGCCGCCATATAATTCGTGTAGGCGTTATTATCCACATGCTCCTTGTATTCATCCGGGCCGATCACGTCGCCTATCTCATACAGCCCCGTATCCGCGTTTTTCGTGCAACGGCTGGCCCAAAATCGGGCCGTATCGAGTATGATCTCATAGCCGCATCGGCGCATGAACTCCTCGTCGCCCGTTATCTCGTAATACTGCCACACGGCATAGGCGATATCGGCGGATATATGGTGCTCGATCCGTCCCGTGAGTATCTGCATGGGTTTTCCGCTCACGATATCCGCCGCGCCCCAGAGCGGGGTCACCTCTCCGTCGTCGATCCAGGCGCTTTCCCAGGGGTACATAGCGCCCGCGTAGCCGTTTTCCGCCGCCTTGCGGCGCGCGCCATACAGCCCCCGCCAGCGATATTCCAACAGGGTACGGGCCACGTCCGGCTGCGTCAGCGCGAAATAGGGCAGTATGAACATCTCCGTATCCCAAAACGAATGGCCCTTATAGCCCTCGCCGCTCAATGCCTTCGCGCCGATGCCCACGCGGCTGTCGTCCTTCTTCACCATGATGTTCAGGTGATACAGCGCGAAACGGAGCGCCAGTTGATGATACCCGTTTTTCGAAACGACGCGGATATCGTTTTCTTCCCAAACCCTCGCCCAGGCGGCGGCGCTTCTCTCTCGCAGCGTTGCGTATCCCAGCGCCTCGGCGGCGCGAATCAATGCCCGGCCATCCCGGGCGGCGC
>QMCD01000163.1_pt1 | contig 52255 bp, 41 predicted proteins | sample 1821841 | NCBI WGS metagenome assembly QMCD01 (sample SAMN01991225, study PRJNA193472) | Termite gut metagenome, whole genome shotgun sequencing project. | isolation source: worker | host: Macrotermes natalensis
GTTTTATACGCATCATCTTGAAACTGAAACACAAGGTCTTCTGAAGCATAATCAGCGCTGAGTGCGAAAAATCCCATCCAATCATGTTTGCCTTGAGGCGCGATAAAATCCGCTAAAGACGGGTTTGAGCCATGCTGTTTTTTCTCTTGATTCCGCAGAAAACAAAAGCGGTAAGATTTTTTTTCATCGGCGGTAATGATAACATCTTCGTTTTCGGAAAAAGCCGGAAAAAGCCCTACGGCGGCTTTGAGTGTAACTGAATTATTTTTCTGCAGAAGATTGAGAAGCTCCTCTGTGTCGTGCTTCAGTTGTTGGGTTTCTTTTGCAAAACCGTCTTTTTCTTTTTTGACGCTCCAGTAATAAAAAAAATCATTCCAGCTAAAACGCGGGATAATGTGTTCGAGAGAAATATGTTCTATTTGAGTAATTCCGGGTTTGTTGGGAGCGAAAATTTTTGCGGTATCCCAATCAATAGAAAATCGGTTTTTTCTCGCTTCTTCAAGGCTGATCAGTTTTTGATTCGATGTGATTTTTCCGTGAAGTTTTCTGGCCTTGGCATATTCTTCTTCAAGTTTTTCGAGGAAGATGGGCTTTTCGGCAGGGGAAAGAAGCGCGGCAACGGTTTCCGCGGAACGGCTGGCATCGGTAACATATACCACGGGGCCGCTGTATTCGGGGGCAATCCGAATCGCTGTGTGGGCAAGGCTTGTAGTTGCACCGCCGATCATAAGCGGAATCGTGAAACTTCGTTTTTCCATTTCCTTCGCGCAGTTGATCATTTCATCAAGAGACGGGGTGATCAAGCCTGAAAGGCCGATCATATCGGCTTTTTCCCTTTCGGCGGCGTCGAGAATTTTGTCACACGGAACCATCACTCCTAGATCGATGATTTCGTATCCGTTGCAGCCGAGCACAACCCCGACGATATTTTTCCCGATATCGTGGACGTCGCCTTTTACCGTGGCAAGAATGATTTTTGCGCGGCGGCCTTTTCCGGCGCTTTTTTCCTCTTCGATGTAAGGCTCCAAGGCGGCGACCGCTTTTTTCATCACCCTCGCGCTGCGGATTACCTGCGGCAGAAACATCTTCCCTTCGCCGAAACGCTGCCCGACTTCTTTCATGCCGTCCATCAAAGGACCTTCCACAAGGTCCAAAGATTTTTCGTATTGCCGCCGGAGTTCCAGCACATCCGCTTCAATAAACTCATCGAGTCCTTTGATGAGGGCGTGAATCACTCTTTCTTCCGCGTTCATTTCGCGCCATGAATGAACAAAGGCATCTTTGATTTTGGAACTGCCTGAATCTTTTAGTTTTAGAGCAAGCTCCAAAAGACGATCATTTGCCTGGGGATTTCTGCAAAGAATCACATCTTCCACGGCGTCTCTGAGCTCTGCATCAATATCGTTATAAGAAACAAGATTTGCGGGATTTACGATAGCTAATGACAATCCGTTGTCTGTCGCGTGTTTCAAGAAAACCGAATGCATGGCTTCGCGGACGGTATCGTTTCCGCGGAAACTGAACGACAGGTTTGAAATGCCGCCGGAAATGTGCGCGCAGGGACAATGTTCCGTTATCCACTTACATGCTTCGATAAAATCCAGCGCGTAACGGTCATGAGCGGAAATGCCGGTTGAAATAGAAAGCACATTCGGATCGAAAATAATATCTTCCGGCGGAAAATGATTTTTAACAAGCAGATCGTAAGACCGTTTTGCGACGGCGATTTTCCGCGCGAAATCGGCAGCCTGACCTTCCTCATCAAAAAGCATGACAACGACCGCCGCGCCGTAACGTCTGGCCAAATCCGCCCGCCGGAGAAATTCCGCCTCGCCTTCTTTCAGGCTTATCGAATTAACAAGCCCCTTCCCTTGAATACATTTGAGCGCTTCTTCAATCGCTTCCCACCGTGAAGAATCAATCATGATGGGCGCTTTGGCAATTTCAGGATCGGACAACGCAAGATTGATAAAACGCGTCATCGCTGTTTTTGCGTCGAGCATGGGATCGTCCATGCAAATGTCGATGACAGCCGCTCCCTGCTCTATCATTTCTTTCGCGATGTTGAGCGCTTCGTCAAACTTTTCTTCTTTTATCAGCCGAAGAAATTTCCTGCTGCCCGCAACATTTGTCCGCTCCCCAATATCGATAAGGCCTTTGCCTCGATCAATCAAAAGCGGCTCAAACCCGGAAAGAAAACTTTTTTGTGTTTTCATCTGGAGCGTTCTCGGTTTGTACTGTTTCGCTTTTTCGGCAATCGCTCTAATATGATCGGGCGTTGAACCGCAGCATCCTCCGACAATGTTAAGCATTCCGTCCCGCATAAATTCTTCAATAAACGATGCCATAGAATCGGGGCTTTCATCGTATTCGCCCAATTGATTCGGCATTCCGGCGTTGGGGTGCGCGCTCACAAGGCAGGGAGAAAAGCCGGAGAGCGTTTTGATGTGAGGAAGCATCTTTTCCGCGCCCAGCGAACAGTTAAGGCCGAACGACCAGGGATCGGCATGAAGAAGCGATACGCAGAATGCTTCCATTGTTTGCCCGGAAAGAATACGGCCGGAGGCGTCGGCGATGGTGCCGGAAATCATCAGCGGCAGGAATCGTCCGCGCTCTTTAAACAATGTTGATAAGGCGAAAACCGCCGCCTTAGCGTTCAAAGTATCGAAGATCGTTTCAATCATGAAAAGATCAACGCCGCCGTCAAGGAGGCCGCGGGCGTTATCGTAATATGCCTTTACGAGTTCATCCCAATGGACCGCGCGCGCTCCGGGATCGTTTACATCCGGCGAGATGCTGGCGCTTTTTGTTGTGGGGCCCAAAACCCCCACGGCAAAACGGGGATAATCATCGGAATTGAATTCCGAAACCGCCGCCCGCGCAATTTCGGCCGCCGCCCGGCTGATCTCGTAAGAATAACGTTCCAATCCGAAATCTTCCAGCGAAATAAGCGTGGAGCTGAAAGAACAAGTGCTTATCAAATTTGCTCCGGCTTTCAAGTATTCCCGGTGAATCGACGCAATCACATCGGGCTGGGTTAGGCAAAGGAGATCGTATGCTCCCGTCAAAGGCTTTTCATGATCTTTAAAGCGCCCGCCCCGGTAATCGTCTTCACTCAAATGAAGAGCCTGAATCATGGAGCCCATTGCTCCGTCGAGAATGATTATTTGTTTTTCCGCTAATGCTGTAAGTGCCGCGTTGCGCGGCGCAAAATGCGAAGCGTCAATTTTTTGTTGGGTAGTCATATATTCTGATTGTATCAAATTTTTGGGATATGAACACACCGATTGAGAAGAAATCGGCGGAAATTTTTTATGGTATTAATGATTGTTCAATAGAGTCAACTTCTTCGCGGGTTAAGCCGGTATCTTCAATTATCTCGTCTATTGGCCGATTACGGCGAAGAAGCTTTTTTGCAATTTCCAAAGAGTTTTTGCGTTTGGCATTGCATTCCGCATAATACAACGCCGAAGCTTCAATATGCCGGGCTTTTTCGTATAAGCGTTCCCTTTCCCGAAATTCCGATTCAGCGGTAATGTGATAATACGCTTCTATCGCTTCACTCATTTCCGGTACCTCACTGTTAATTATCACTCAATAGGGCCTCGATTTCTTCGCGGGTTAAGCCGGTTGACTTTACGATTTTATCTACTTGTACATCTAAACTTAAAAGATTTTTTGCAATCTCCAAAGAGTTTTTGTGTTTAGCGTAATACAATGCCGAAGCCTCAATATGCCGGGCTTTTTCGTATAAGCGTTCCCTTTCCCGAAACTCCGATTCAGCGGTAATGTGATAATACGCTTCTATCGCTTCACTCATTTCCGGTACCTCCATCTTGACTATGTTCTCCAAATCTTCTTCTGTCTTTGCGTTGAACAGCGACAGCCACAATTCTAATCGATTGCCAGCCTCAACCGTTTTCGGTATTTTCGGCAGCTCAAAATAATGCAGGACAAACTTGTCTGTCAGCGGTGTATGCCGTGTAACTTCAAGAGCCTGAAACTCCGAATGATATTCAGCGCAATCGAACAGATTGAACCCAACAATGCTGATGACGATTGTACGAGGGAGCATTGTGTATTTCCCTCTTTTGGGCAAAGCTGTTGAGTATTCCCTCGCCCAATAATACAGTGATCGCTCAGGATAATCTCCGTCTTCGCGCCGCTGCTGAATCTCCAAATCAACTCGATGACCATCAATCTCCATATTGATATCGAGCCGGCAAAACTTATCGCCTAAGCTTTCCGGCGGCATTTCGGGATTGCGTATTTCAAACTTCCCAATACCGGCAGATTGAACACAAAGCATTGAAGCAACCAGCTTTCTCAGCAATTCCGGATGCTTAGTGAACAGCATTTTGAACAGAATGTCGTTCATGAAAGTGTATTTCAATTGTGACATTCTGCCATCCCATNATAACACAGCCCTGAAAATATTTCCATGTTTTCTTAAAAACCTCCGCACTCTATAAGGTGCGGAAACGCGTTTTTGCATTAATAAAACAGATTTTTTTCAAAAAAAAGGAGGAGAAAAATTTTATCTTACAGCAATATAATTCCATATCGTTGTCAATTCCTCTTCCGGCAAAGTATCGTCAAAATACTTTGGTTTCATCATACTTACACATGAACTTAGCAACAGAAAAGAACGCAGACATATCCTTGTAATCAGTTTCTTCACTCATGCTTCCATCCTTTCTCAATTCTTGGATATAGTTGTATCATACTATCTTTTTTATGGAAAAAATGATAAAATAGTATTCACGAACATCTGTATGGAGGAATAAATGATCAAAAGGATTCTCTTTGCATTCACATTGTTGTTGATAATATCCGGAATCGGATTTTCTCAGGCAGCTTCTATCAGGGATTATGTCGGCGTGATAAATCAAACGTATCATCCCAGTATTGTAGATTTCTTTGAAGAAATGAAAAAAGAGCTGGATGATGACGGGAACGCCGATGCCGTAAAAGCGGTGGATCGTTATTTAAGGGGGCCTTTTGGAACCGGGTTTGTGTATGTAGATGATAAGGGTGATAATTACATAATAACAAACAATCATGTAATCAATCAGGCTTATGATTTAAAATTTACCTTTGAAAAACCTGACGGATCAAAAGTTATATATGAACGGGTAAAGATTCTTGCGGTCGATGAAGACATGGATATCGCGGTACTGACGTTTGAGGATAAGGCCAAACCCTTTGAAGCCGGATTGCCTTTTCTTACGGAAGGAGTGAATGAAGGGGATGCTATTTTTTCGGCAGGATTTCCAGGAGTAGGGTCAACGCCGGTATATCAGTTTGGGTCTGGGATTGTATCAAACAGAAGCGTGCGTCTTCCTGTGAGTGAGGACAGTACCGAAACAATTGGCCCTTATATTCAGCACACGGCTCCGGTTGATTCCGGTAATTCCGGAGGGCCGCTCCTTGTGAGCCAATCTGACGCGGCGGCAAAGTATGCGGTTATTGGAATCAATACGCTCAAGGCTTTGCAGAGAGAATCAACAAATTACGCGATACCCGCCGGCCGTGCTTTGGAATTTATCACAAGGGTGACAGGACCGGAGCAGGGGGGGCAAAAAGCAAAACTGGAAGAACGAGTAGCTGATTTTATCAAAGAGGTGAAAGAACCAAGGGCTGTATACGAAAAAATTGCAAACTATCTGTCAAATTCTTGTATTGCCGATAATGCTGAACTTGCGCTGTTGGAGTTGGAAAACAGGGGCAACAGGACGGTGTGGAATAATATCGTGCGTGAATTTTCTTATGATCCGGTGTCGGGTATGCAGTTGGCTGTTGCCTGGCTTATCGAAAATTCGATGCGGACAAGTTCCGGAGTAATCAGAATAAGTCTGGAAAGCATTGTTCCGGTAAACGAAAGCAAATATACGGTAACATATAATATAAACGACAAATCCGTATCATCAACATGGGAATTGGAATACGGAATCTGGAGAATCAGCACGCACGGCGATACCGTTATCGGAGATAAATCTATTGTGCAAGAAAGGGAAAAGAAAATAACTAATAACCGTAATCTTTTCACAGATTACTCAATGATCTTACAGGCAGGTGCTGCCATTATGCCGGACTTTGCATTGCCTTTGGGATTGAAATCCGGTGATATAGGGTTTAATGCAGGCATAAAAGTGATCATGGCAGACATCTTCACTTTCGGATCAGATTTTACTTTGAATGGTGATCTTGTGTTGATTCAGCCTGCGGTAGGCATCATGTATCCCATACGCTTAGGTTCCGTCGCGATAATGCCTTTGGCCGAAGCGAATGTAAATATTGGATTCCTTGGCTACCGATTGGATCATGACAATCCTTTTTTTGCTGAGATAGGTCTTGGATGGGGAGCAAAAGCCGGATTTGTATTTACTACAAAATTTGTTAGAGGTCTTTACCTGTACGGAAACTATCACTATAACACTGTTACTGCTACAGCGGATTCAGACTGGACTGCTGGCAAAGAATATACTATGAATAGTCATTCGATCAACGTTGGCATAGGTTTGGGGTTTTAGTTCGATATAGTTGAACATGTAAAAGCTGCCTTTGCGGGCAGCTTTTTTAGTGCGCCCCTTCACTATCCGGGCTTTCCTATATTAGAATGATGGTATGGAACAGCCAAACTGGTCCCAGGTGGACCTGATTCGGGAAGCATTTCATTACCAGAGCCGTTTCTCCGGTACAACGATGGTGTTTAAGGTCGATTTCCCTTTGACGGAAGATGCCGGGTTTTCGTATTTCATGAAGGACATCGCTCTTTTGTCGCAAATTGGTATTCGGGTGGTGATTGTCCCCGGCGCGAAGGAATGGATCGATTCGGTTTTGAGTGAATATAATATTCAAACCGGTTACGCGGGCCCGCTCAGGATTACCACTGCGGAAGCTATGCCTTTTGTGAACATGGCGGCTTTCAATGTCGCGACCAAGTTTATTACAGGGCTTTCCGCCAGCCGGGTGAATGCTGTCATCGGCAGTTTTGTAAAGGCACGCGGTCTTGGTGTCGTGAACGGCATCGATATGGCGCATACCGGTATGATGGATAAAATCCTCACCGATGCTCTGAAACCGATTTTGGAACGGGGCATGGTTCCCATTCTTCCCTGTATCGGGTGGAGCAGTTCCGGTAAACCGTATAATATTCCGAGCGACGAAATTGCGCTTGAAGTTTCCAAGGCTTTACACGCGGTAAAATTGTTTATTGTGTCCGCGGAAAAAGGCATTACTTCACCGGAATACAGTATCCCGGAATCGATTCATACCGATGAACAAGGCCGGCTTATAAGGCTCACTCCGCAGGAAGCGGAAGGAATTCTTAAAGCAAATCAATTTGAAACAAACAAGGAAGATATATCCCTTGTTGAATTGCAGTTAGCGCTTAAGGCTTCCAAAGCCGGAATCGAACGCATACACATCATTGACGGCAAGCAGGACGGAGCGATTCTCCGTGAACTGTTTTCTAACCTTGGTGTCGGTACGATGGTCTATGCCGATGAATACGAATCAATCCGCCCTCTTGGCATAGAAGATATTCCCGATGTTCTCCGGCTCATGGAACCGCTGATGAAGCAGGGAATTCTTATCCGCCGGAGCCATGAAGACATTCAGGAAAAGAAAGATGATTACATGGTCTTTGAGATTGATAGTTCTGTGTATGCCTGCGCGGCCATGCACGATTGGGGCGAAGGTCAGGCGGAAATAGCCGCCATCGCTACGGATCCGGCCTATTCCGATTTAAGGATGGGCCGCCGTCTTGTCCGCTATTTAATTGATAAGGCGCGAAGGCAAAAATTCCGCCGCGTCTTTGTGCTTACCACAAGTACTCACGACTGGTTTGAATTGCTTGGCTTTAGGGAAAGTTCTGTTGATAAGCTCCCCAGCCGGAAACGCGCCCATTATGATACAAACCGGAACAGCAAAATATTTGCGCTGGATTTATAATGGGCGGCAGGACCCTTACGTATCATGCCCTGGTTCTCAGGGTGAGGCAGTCCGGCGAATCAAACAGGGAAGCGTTTTTTCTTACCGCCGAGGAAGGCATTATCCGGGCGATGGTATTCGGCGGCCCAAAAAGCAAACTTCGCGCGTATGTGTCGCCCTTTCACAGCGGAACGCTCTGGATTTACCACGATCCGGTAAAGGATTCCCGAAAGGTTACCGATTTCGATGTACAATCCTGGCGGCCGGGTATCAGGGAAGCGTATGAAAGAACGATGGCGGCCGGGGCAATAACGGAAACGATTCTTGCGGCGCATGGCGGCGGCGGAAACTGGCAGGAACCCCTTACCCTTGCCTCTCAAAGTTTGGATGCTGTCAGCATGGCAAAAGAAAAAGAGGTGATGCTTCCCTTCCTGCACTTTTTGTGGAACTGGGCGGATATTCTGGGCATTCAACCTGATATAAACCATTGCGGTGTATGTGAATCACTCTGTTCCCAGGATGAATACATGACGTATTCAGGTTACGATGGACATCTTCTTTGTTCCCGATGCGGCGGCGTGTATCATCATCAAGAACAATCTTCATCGTATCTTGTTTTAAGTCCCGGGGCCCGCCGTTGGCTTACCGTTACTTCTCCGCTTAATCCGAATCTTGTGAGCCGTTATAATATGGACAACACAGCACTAAACCAGGTGAAAACGTTTACGACCGCTCTCTTGGCAGCCGCTCTGGGAAAAAGACTTCAATCCTGGGATTTCGTCTAAGGAAACACTGATTTATTCAATCGAGAATAAATCAGTGTATTCTTTAATGTGATTTTTCGCAGTTTTTCGCCTGTTTATAGAGAAAAACGAGAAAAATAATAGGGTAACGCTGATTAGAGTCAATTTAATCAGCGTTACCCTAAGTGTCAATATGCACCGTGAAGATTCCCTTTGGATACCATTGGGAATCTTCATTTGTCATGTTTTATCAAATATCAAAGCATAAGCCGGTAAATGTTTGCGACATCCTGTTCGTTTAGTTTCACAAAACCGCCAACGGTGCCGGTTCTTACATCGCCATGACAAGCCATTTTTGCGAGTTTTGGAATATCTTCTTCTTTGGCGCCTAGTTCCGCAAAGGTGAGCGGCATCCCGATAGATTTTAGGAAGCGGCGCAGCGCCTGGATTCCTTCAAGGGCTGTGTTTTCGGGGTCCGCAAAATCCATGTGACATCCCCAGACTCTGTGCGCGGCCTGTGCAAAACGCGTGACATCATGCTTCATGTTATATGTAAAGACTGCCGGCATGGATACGGCTAACCCTGCCCCGTGAGCGCAATCGTATAAGGCCGATAGTTCGTGTTCTATGTCGTGGCTGGCCCAATCCTGTGAACGTCCGACGCCGCAGGAATTGTTATGCGCCAGCATCCCCGTCCACATGATATTCGCCCGCGCGTCATAATCGTTAGGATTTGCCATTACCTTGGGAGCTTCATGAACGAGCGCAAGCATGAGGCCTTCGATCAAGCGGTCTGTTACTTCAACCTGCTTTGTATTCGTGAGATAGCGTTCATAGAGATGCGCCAGAATATCCGTAATGCCGCACGCCGTCTGATACGGAGGAAGCGTCTGTGTTAACGCGGGATTCAAAACGGAAAACTTCGGGCGGAGGACTTCACCTGTTGTTGAACGCTTCAACATTCCGTTTTCATGGGTAATAACAGAATTGTAGGAACCTTCGCTTCCCGCGGCGGCAATGGTAAGAACGGTTCCAATGGGCAGCGCTTCTTTTACAGATCTTCCCTGATAATAATCCCAGAAATCCCCGTTGTAAGGTACGCCTGCCGCGATTGCCTTTGCGGAATCAATAGCGCTGCCGCCGCCGACCGCAAGAATAAAATCGACTTTTTCACTGCGGCAAAGATCAATCCCTTTATACACGAGACCACTCCGCGGATTTGGCTGAACGCCGCCAAGATCAACGTAAGCAATGTTTTCCTCATCGAGAGATTTTTTCACACGGTCCAACAATCCCGAACGGATTACAGAACCGCCGCCAAAATGGATGAGAACTTTTGAGCCGCCGAATTGTTTAACATATTTTCCGGTATCATTTTCTGTATCTTTCCCAAACGCGAAATAAGTTGGAGCGTAGAATGTAAAATTATCCATGATGATCTTCCTTTGTGTTTAATATATCTTTACTTAGTATAGAAGCGTAATATGCAAAGATCAAGAGGGCGCAAGAATGATTTAACATTAACTGCTTGTTTCCTACTCATTGCTCATTGCTCGCTGTCTATGTTATCATCTTTCTATGTTTAACAGTATCCAGGGAATTATCACGGAGAAACTTGCCGACACGGTGCGGATTCTTACCGGCGGAATTGAATGGGACATCACGGTTCCGGCTACAGATATTGCCTCGCTTCCTCCTTTAGGGGAGAAGGGAAAGGTGTTTACCTGGATGTATCACCGGGAAGATCAAATGCGCATGTTCGGTTTTGCGGACGCTGTGCGCCGGAATACATTTCTTGAATTGATAAAAGTTGAAGGGATTGGGCCGAAACAGGCGGTAAAGATTATGGGCGGCATCAACCAGGAAGAACTGGAAACCGCTTTGGAAAGAGAAGATTTGACCAGGCTTGAAGCTGTGCCGGGATTAGGTAAAAAAACCGTACAAAAGATGATCCTCGCGCTGAAAGGAAAAATCGCCAGGGATCGCGGAATAACGGCCGCGGCGGGTCCTTATGATGAGCTTGTAACAGCGCTCGTGGAAATGGGTTATGACAAAAGGGCCGCCGCGGAAGCGGTTGCCAAAGCCGATGCCGCGTTGCCGCCTGAGACCGCCGCCGCGGATCGGGAGAAACTTTTGTTTAAACAGGCAATCATGTTTCTGAGCGGCGTATAGGAGAGGGGCTATGGCAAAAGATAAAAACGGCATCGTTCACGCGGAAATGCCCCAGGAGGATGATTTCCGGGACGCGTCTCTCCGTCCAAAGAGTCTGCGAGAATTTCTTGGCCAGCAGGCCATGAAAGATAATCTTTCAATCTTTATTTCCGCCGCTAAAGAACGCCGTGAAAGCCTTGATCATCTTTTTTTGATTGGGCCGCCCGGTCTTGGAAAGACAACGCTCGCGCAGGTTGTTGCCAACGAACTCGGCGCGGACTTTAAAGTTACCGCCGCCCCGACGCTCGACAAGCCAAAAGATCTCGTTGGAATACTTACAACGGTTACGGAAAGAACCGTGTTTTTTATCGATGAGATTCACCGGCTCAAGCCCGCTATCGAGGAGATGCTTTACATCGCTATGGAAGATTACGAACTCGATTGGATTATCGGGCAGGGGCCCAGCGCGAGAACTATCCGTATCCCCATTCCGCCCTTCACTTTGGTGGGTGCTACAACTAAAGCCGGAATGGTATCAAGCCCGCTCATCAGCCGTTTCGGAATAAGCTGCCGTTTCGCTTTTTATGAACAAGCCGATATGGAAGCCATCATCCGCCGTTCCGCCGGAATTCTCGAAGTTGATATTGATAACGAGGGCGTGTCACTGCTGGCTTCCTCGTCACGTGGAACGCCGAGAGTCGCAAACCGTCTGCTTCGCCGTATGCGCGACTTTGCCCAGGTGCTGGGAAGCGGCTGCATCACAAAACAAGTCGTGAGTGAAGGGCTCAAACGATTAGAGATCGATCATCTTGGACTCGAAAAGTATGACAGGGAAATTCTTAAAATGATTATTGAACGATATAACGGCGGTCCGGTGGGAGCCGAAACGCTCGCCATCTCCGTTGGAGAAGCCGTCGATACCCTTGAAGATTACTATGAACCCTACCTCATTCAGTCCGGCCTGTTGCAGAGGACTCCCAGAGGGAGGACCGTTACACCTATAGCATACAAACATCTTAATATATTACGGAGAGATGGTGAAAACCCAGGACTTCTTTTTTGATCTGCCCCCGGAGAAAATCGCGCAATTTCCCCCTGAACAAAGAGGCATGAGCCGCCTCATGCTGCTCGACAGGAATAATCACAGCCGCAGCCATAAAATAATGAAGGACCTTCCCCGCCTGCTCGAACCGGGTTCGCTCCTCGTGTTTAATAACTCAAAAGTGAGGAAAGCCCGGTTGTTTGGAACATCAATCGATACGGGCGCGTCTGTTGAATTCCTCCTGCTTAACAATCTTGGGGAAGGCAGATGGAAGTGTCTCGTGAAACGGGCAAAGCGCCGAAGAATCGGAAGCCGCTACCTTTTTGCCGACGGCGTAGGGGCCTCGGACTCCTATACGGAGGCCGTTATCGAATCGGAAGATGATGAGTTCCGGTATATCCGCTTTAACCGTGTAATTGACGACGAATGGCTCGATATTCACGGACACCTTCCGCTTCCTCCCTACATCAAACGGGATGATGTTTCCATGGATTCCGAACGTTATCAGACTGTGTACGCGAAAGTTTCCGGGTCTTCTGCCGCTCCGACTGCCGGTTTGCATTTCACAGATGAACTCCTTGAGGAAATAAAAAGTGCCGGCATAGAAACGGCGTTTGTTACATTGCATGTCGGTCTTGGAACTTTTCTCCCAGTGCGTTCGGAATATATTACCGATCATAAAATGCATGAAGAATCATATTCAATTAGTTTTGAAACGGCGGCCGCCGTGAACCGCGCAAAAAAGGAAGGGCGGAAAATCGTTGCCGTAGGAACCACAAGCGTCAGAACTCTGGAATCGGCATGGAAGGACAATCATCTTCCCTCGGGTGAGGGCGCTACATCAATTTTTATTTATCCCGGATACACGTTTCAGGTAATAGATTCCCTTTTCACAAACTTTCACACGCCCGAATCCACATTGCTGATGCTTGTTTCCGCTTTTGCCGGCAAGGATTTCATCATGGAAAGTTACAAGGAAGCTGTCAGGGAAGGCTATCGCTTTTTTAGTTATGGCGACGCTATGTTGATTTTGTAGATATCGCGGACCGTTGAGTTATGCCCACAACTTGAGTATAATGCTTCCATGAAAAAGATTAAACGCTCTACGCTTATGGGTTTAACCATAGGACTGGCAGCTTTGCTGCTGATCTATACTTTTTTGCGGACTTTTACCCCCATCAAACTTGATGAATCGCAGGAAAGAATCGCGATAAATTGCATTATGTTTGCGGCTCTTGGAATTTTTGTTATGCATAGGAAGCTCGCGGCCGAGGAAAAAAAAGAGGAAGACGCGGAAAAGGAATCGGAGAAAGTAATCGAGACAGATGATTCCGCTGAATCGGATGATTCGTTCTTACCTTGATAATTAAAGCCGATAAAAAAGCCCCTCACGCGAGGGGCTTTTCGTTTTAACAATTACGCGTTCAGCCGTTTTTCAATGGCATCAAGCTCGGCGAAAAGTTCCTTGGGAAGTTTGTCGCCGAATTTAGGATAGTGATTTGCGCGGATGTCGGCAATTTCAGCCTTCCATCCTTCGGTGTCTACGGTTAAGAGTTCCTTCATGTCATCTTCGCTGACGCTTTCGGGGCGGGTAATGTCTTCGGGCTTGGGCATAAAGCCGATGGCGGTTTCATTCGCGCCGACCTTGCCCGCACAGCGGTTGAAAATCCACGCGAGAACGCGGGAGTTTTCTCCATAACCCGGCCACAGCCATTTGCCTTCGGCTGTTTTGCGGAACCAGTTGACAAAGAAAATCTTGGGCAGTTTGTCTTCGGTGCTTTTGTTGCCGATGTTGATCCAGTGCTGAAAATAATCGCCCATGTGGTATCCGCAGAAAGGAAGCATGGCGAAAGGATCGCGGCGGATAGTTCCGGCTTTTACGTCCAAGGCCGCCGCCGTTACTTCGGAACCGACGATAGAACCCATGAACACGCCGTGAATCCAGCTTTTCGCTTCGTTTACAAGCGGAATAGTCTTGGGCCGGCGGCCTCCAAAGAGGAAGGCGCTGATAGGAACGCCCGCGGGATCTTCCCATTCTTTTGCGACACAGGGGCACTGCTTTGCGGGGCCCGTAAAGCGGGCATTGGGATGAGCGGCAGGTTTCTGTTCTTTGTTGCCTTTATCCTGAACCCATTCGTTTCCGTTCCAGTCAATCAGTTTGCCGGGTGCGTCGTAGCCGATGCCTTCCCACCAAATATCTTTATCTTCGGTCAAAGCGACATTGGTGAAGATCGTATTTTTTTCGATAGTGTGCATGGCGTTGGGGTTTGATTCCATGGAAGTACCGGGAGCAACGCCGAAGAATCCGGCTTCGGGGTTGATGGCATAGAGCCGGCCGTCTTTGCCGAACTTCATCCAGGCAATGTCATCGCCGACGGTTTCAACTTTCCATCCGGGGACGGTGGGAATAAGCATGGCGAGGTTGGTTTTTCCGCAGGCCGAGGGGAATGCGCCGGTTACATAGCGGCTCTCCCCTTCGGGATTCGTAATCTTGAGGATGAGCATGTGTTCGGCGAGCCAGCCTTCATCCCGCGCGAGAACCGTCGCGATACGGAGGGCGAGGCATTTTTTCCCAAGCAGCGCGTTTCCGCCGTAGCCTGAGCCATAAGACCAAATTTCCCTTGTTTCGGGGAAATGGGAAATGTACTTGTGTTCAATAGGAGCGCAGGGCCAAACGCCGTTATCGCTTTCTCCCGCGGCCAAAGGCTTTCCAACAGAATGATAACAGGGCACAAATTCGCCGTTCGTTCCAAGTACGTCCAGAACCTTGGAACCAACTCTTGTCATAATGTGCATGTTTGCCACAACATAGGCGGAATCGGTAATTTCAATGCCGATTTTCGCGATATCGGAACCTACGGGACCCATCGAGAAAGGAATAACATACATGGTCCGGCCTTTCATACAGCCGGAGTACAGTTCTTTCATGGTCTTTTTAAGCTGGGCGGGATCAATCCAATTGTTGGTGGGGCCGGCATCTTCTTCTTTTTCGGAAGCAATGTAAGTACGGTTTTCAACGCGCGCAACATCCGAAGGATCGGAACGGAAAAGTACGCATCCCGGCCGTATGGAAGAATTTAAGGGAATAGCCAGCTTTGCATCGATAGTCGATTGAATCATCCGGTCATATTCCGCCTGACTTCCGTCACAGACTTCTACGGAATCGGGGGTCATCAGAGCAACAGCTTCTTCCACCCATTTCTTAAGCCCTGCATGTTTAAGATCATTTACGTTCATGGGAACTCCTTATAAAGGGATAGAGAAACACTCTTCCCCAAAATTACAATAGAGAGGACATTTTATATGTCTTCAATACGATATACATTAATAGTATTAAAAAAAACGATTATGCACAAGGGAATTATTGCAAGAGGATAGGTAATTTAAATTTAACCGCAAACAATAGGGAAAATGGACTCAATATCCTTTTATTTTTCTCCCAAACAGCATGTTCTGATAACAGCGCAGGCAGCCCGGAAACATACCGCCTTCACAACTGTGGATTGTTTTTCGGAATTTGTTCGCGCGGTCTCCGTTGTATATTTCCTTGAACGATTGTTGCGTGATATTTCCCAAAATATAATCAGGATAATCAGCACAGAAATGCACATCGCCGTTGTAGTTAATATTGGTCTGGCACCACGGAACAATACAATGATTACGTACAGGCGTTTCAAGGTCATTGTAATAGGTATGCGTCTTTTCAGGATTGAGAACGGGCACGGTAATCATAGGATGACCATAATCTTTATTGTGAATGCTGCGCAGAATCTCATGAAGTTTATTACCGTCAATACCTAAATTGTACCCGGTATTGTACCCTTCAAGGCAATCGATGTCGGTATCAAGTTTTTCCCGCATAAAGCGGCGCTGCTCCGCAACGATATTGTCGTTCGTATAGGTTCCCAAATTGAAGATATGTACATCAAGATTGTACTCGCGGCTTGCTTCCGCAAGATTGGCAATATCCATATAATTTTTGTTAGTGACAACGGTTACAACACCCAAAATGGGGAGATTAGAATTCTGCTTTTTCTTCTCGCGATTAATTGCTTTGAAACCGGCGATAACACGGTCGTAAGCGCCTTTACCGCGCATAGCATCGTTTACATCCCGAAAGGCGTCAAGTGAAACAAAAATCGTGCTCCATTTATCGCGGACAATCGTTTCCGCGTATTGTTCCATGAGCGTACCGTTTGTGTTGACGGAGACAAACAATCCCTTTTCAACCATGTATCGTGCCAACGGAATCAAATCCGGGTAAAGAAACGGTTCGCCTCCCCAAAGATACGTTACCGGTTTTTGCGGAGCGATTTCGTCAATAACCTTTTTCCAAGTCTCCAAAGGAAGGATTTTTTTTGCTTCTTCCGCGGCACAGTCTTTCATCACCCCTTTGTCGCCGTACTGTCCGCACATAACACAGTGAAGATTACAAACCGATGTGAGCTTGATGTACACAAGAGCTAAATTCTTAAAGTGATTATAATGATAATCACGTTTGGGGAAGAGCATCGTTTTGCCCATTTTTATGAAACCCCAAAGCATTTTCGCTGATAATTTCCGTTCTTTGCCAAAAAGCATGGGTACAACTGAAATATTCTTCTTCATTTACAATCTCTTCAATGTATAGTCTTTCGGAGGAGTGTACTAAGTCTCAAAATAAGAATCAAGCCTTTGTGAGGGTTTTGTACAATATAATGACTGCAAAGTACTGTTTTTTTGACTATTTTCTTCCCGTTATACATGTTATAATTACCGCAGTTACTGCATGGGATAATGGTAATAGGAGAATAATATGTTATATAGAAAAGCCGGAAAAACAGATATGTCGGTAAGCGTTATTGGTCTTGGCGCCGAACATCTTGATGGAAAACCTTATGAAACCGTGGACGAAACAATAGGCGCCGCGATTGAGCAGGGAATCAATTTTATTGATGTGTTCATGCCCGGTCCGGAAGTCCGAAAAAATATTGGGAAAGCTCTGCAAGGCAAGCGGGATAAAGTTTTTATTCAGGGACATATTGGTTCGGTTGATCTGAATCAGCAGTACGATATAAGCCGCGATCTTCCCACGTGCAAAACCTATTTTGAAAACTTATTAACGTATCTGCAAACCGATTACATTGATTTTGGTATGCTTTTTTTCATCGACAGTGAAGAAGATTTGAAAAATATTTTTGATAACGGAATTGTTGATTATGCTCAGTCGCTGAAAAAAAGCGGAACCATCCGGGCGATAGGAGCAAGCGCTCATAATCCGGTGACTGCCGCAAAACTTGTGGAAACAGGCGTAATCGATTTGTTGATGTTCAGCATTAATCCGGCTTTTGACATGGTTCCGTCAACTTCGAGCGTTTTTGATTTGCTGGAAAAACCCGCGGATATTGATTTTTCGCTTCAGATGGATCCGGTGCGGGCTCATTTGTATCGGCTTTGTGAACAAAAAGGCGTGGCGATTTCTGTCATGAAAACCTTGGGCGCCGGAAAACTTTTATCGCGGGAACACAGTCCGTTTAAACAGGCAATGTCTGTGGGACAATGTGTTCATTATGCTTTGACGCGTCCGGCTGTCGTAAGTACGCTTTTGGGTTGTAAATCCGAAAGCGAAATTCTCGATGCCGTAACCTATTTTTCCATGACCGATGCAGAAAAAGATTATTCGGATATTATCAAAACACGTCAGGGTGATTTTAAAGGAAGCTGCGTGTATTGCAATCATTGTCTGCCGTGTCCGTCAAACATCAATATTGCTGATGTAAATAAATATTTGGATATTGCCAAGCTGAACGAACAAGCAATTCCGCCCAGCATCACGCGGCATTATCAATCTTTGGAACATCATGCTTCTGAATGCATAGCCTGCGGTTCATGTGAATCACGCTGTCCCTTCTCCGTTCCGGTAATAAAAAACATGGAAAAGGCCGCGTCGGTATTTGGAGAATAGACGAAAGCCATGACAGAGGAAACCGGCCGGATTATAACGCTTATACAGTCCATTCCCGCCGGAAAAGTTTCATCTTACAGGGATATTGCGAGGGCCGCCGGGCTGCCCAATGGCGCGAGGCAGGTGGTCCGTGTTCTTCATTCCATGTCGCGGGGACAAAATCTGCCGTGGCACAGAGTAATCCGGGCCGACGGCAGAATAGGGCTTCCCGAAGGAAGCGGCCGCGAAGATCAGATTATTCTTTTGCGAAACGAAGGCGTGGAAGTTTCGGATTCCGGCAGGGTGGATATGTCAAAATATGCGTTACGCGGATTTTAATTCATGGGAGAATGCTGAAACTGAATTATGGAAAAAATACCTGTTGCAATTATTGGGCTGGGGAGAATCGCCAGTCTGCTGGAAGATGATTCCCTCCGCGAAAAACCTTGTACTCATGCGGGAGCTGTCAGCGCAAATCCTGACTGTGTACTCGCTGCCGGGTTTGACATTAATGCTGAACGCTGTGCTTTGTTTGCGTCACGCTGGAACTGCGCCGTTTACAGCGATGCCGAAAAAATGATCGAAGAACAAGAGCCGCGAATCCTTCATATCGCAACGCATCCCGACACTCATTATGAATACTGCGCCTTAGCTGAAAGGTACAAGATTCCGGTAGTGGTGTGCGAAAAACCTTTGGCGGATACCAAGGGCCGCGCTAAAAAAATTGCGGCTATTCATAACCGGAGTGTTACGAAAATCATCACCAATCATGAAAGACGTTATTCAGACGATTATGTTAAGGCGAAGGAAATCATACACAGTGGTGAACTGGGCGAAATAATGAGCATTCGCGGAACCTTGTATATGGGAAAAACCCGGCGGCTTTTAGATGTTCTCTGGCATGACGGAACTCATCTCGCGGACGCAATCATGTTTCTGGGAAACGGTATTGTGAAACATCGGAAAATGTGCGGAGAATCTTTAAAGGAAAGATCGGGCACAGCGTATCTTTTAGGCGATCTTTATCAGAAAAATAAAAAAATCCCTTTTATGATTGAATTAGGCGCCGGCCGGGATCATCTGGTTTTTGAAATTGAAATTTCCTTGTCGGAAGGCCGGGTAAAAATCGGGAACGGCATTTTTGAAGTATGGAAAAGCCGGGAAAGTCCCTATGCCGAAGGGTTCCGGTCCCTTGAAAAAACAATTTCAATCTTTGATGGCCCCACATTGTATTTTTCCAACATGGAAAAAGATGCCGTTGCTTGTGTTAAAAATCCGGCGCTTATCCCCAAATCATCCGCACTGGATGGATTTCATGTTATAACATATCTCCACGAGATAAAATCCTGGAAATAAGTTAAGCCTCTTCTCTTGAAAAACTTTAATGAACAAAAACATTGACACTCACCCTAAATTATTTGTATATATTATAAGATAATTAAGATTCCTAAAAAAAGTTTTTGAAACCCTTTGATTCTTTTGGTCCAGTAGCTCAGGGGATAGAGCAACTGCCTCCTAAGCAGTAGGTCGGCCGTTCGATTCGGCCCTGGATCAATCTAAATCTTTGCTATATAATGAATTGTGTGTGCTTTCAGTTTTGCTTGCTGAAAAATGTTAATGAAATGTTAATTATAGCAAGGTAAGGTATGGAATACAAAGTTTTCAGAAAGACTGTTAAAGGTCGGAACGGAAAAGAAGTTCGTCGGTGGTATTATCATTGGACCGACAGTTCCGGAAAAACGCATCAAAGAATATGTAAAAATTGTCGGAATCGACCTGAAGCGGAAAATTACATTAGGACAATTCCCTCTCCATTAAACACAACTTCCCAGGAAAAGATAACGATTGCAGACATCGCAGAATTCATGTATGTCCCTGGAAGTACTCATATAAAGCGGCGGATTCAGCTTGGCAAGATTATTGAACCCGAAACAATGGTTGATTGTCGCAGGTATATAAAAATTATTATTGAAAAATGGGGTGAAATGCCGCTTCGTAATCTAACTGTCGATACTGTTATGCCTTATCTATTCGATTTAGATAAATCCGGTCGTTGGAAAAACCGTTTTCTGGAAGTACTAGGCGAAATATACACTGAATCAGCGTGGTTTAATTGCTGGACGCCCAAACCGGAATTTAAGAAATTTGCGTCTAATTTCAGAAAGGCGGATATTTTCACCACCGCAGAACTTGAACGATTATTTCAGCCGGAAAATTTCCCTGATGAAATGTTTTATCTTTTTTATCTGCTATGCCTTTCTGGCGGCCTGCGTCTGGGAGAATTGCGGGCTGTCCGGGTTAAACAGATTATGTTTGACCAAAAAGTGCTGATCGTAGATGGATTTTGCAAACGGGATGGAACAAGAACAAATTATAACAAAACAGGTACGCCCGATCATCCCCGTCTGCGGCTTGTATTTCTGCCGGATTTAACCCTTGAAAAACTGAAGAATTTAATCACAGCTCAAAATCTTCAACCTGATGATTTCTGCTTTACTGTAAATGATAAGCCTGTTCGTGAAGAATTGGCTGAAACAGTTTTTTATCGAGCTTTACAAAAATCAGGGTTTATCCCGCTTCCGCCTAAAAAGACACCAGCCAAACGGGGTGAAGGCAAACAAAAACAAAATAAGGATAAACTTAAACCTTTTGATGGTCGGAAGTTGGTTCCTCACTCTTTGCGCTACACTTATGTTTCCCGGATGCGGCGGGAACTGTCAGCCGCCGAATTACAACCCATGTCCGGCCATGCGTCAATAGAAATGGTTGATTACTATAATCGAAAAGTTCTTGACCTTGCCCTGGCTGCCCTGCCGGAACGGGGCAAAGAAGCCGCTGACAGCCTTTTTGTATAACAGAAATGTATTTTATTCCTTGCGGTAACGCAGGGAATATGCGCTTAGCGCCAGGTAATTTACTTAAAAAACAAAGACGATTTTCTCATTCTCCAACTTAAGGGATGCACTGAATTTTTTCCCATCTTTTTTCTTAAACTGTTTCTTTTTTGTCATTTTGCCATTCAGTAATAATTTCACATCTTCAAAAGAGAGCGTCTTATTACATAGTTCTTTCCAGATAACAAAATCACACTTCTTTTCATTTTTGTATTGAGAACAATAAAATGATTTCTTCCCTTCATACATTGGATTCCCGCATAAAGGGCATTTACCTGGAGAGGGAAATGTATATGTATCAAGGTTTATTTGTGTTACAGATTTCTTTGTAAATATTTTAATGTCATTGAGAAATTTCTCACTGTCCATTTTTAAACTCTCTTCCCAGCGGGTTGTTTCGGATATGCTAATAAAAGCGGCTATGGATTGATTTTTTAATAAGTTAGAAATAAGAAAGTTACCCTTATCGGTAATAAGAATATTTTTTCCTTGCAGATTAGTATATCCACGATCAAAAAGCAGTTGAATAATACTGCCTCTGGTGGCTGGAGTACCTAACCCGGTAAGATGACTTCCTTCTTCGCCTCTGGGATTTTCCATAAGCTGCAATAATGATGCAAAAGTAAAATGCTTTTTGGGTTCGGTATATTTTTCATTTTTATCAATTGAAAGTATTGGATATACTTCATTTTCTTTTAAGAATGACAAATTTTGATTTTCTTCATTCTCTTGTTTCCAGCCTCTCTGGATAACTTCAATCCCGTTTCCCGAAAATATATAGTTGTTTATTTTGATCTCACATGTGATCGAATTATATACATAGGCGGGTCGGAGAGTTGTAAAGAACTGCCGAAGAACTAATGAATAGATATTCTTCTCATCGGGAGATACATTATGTGGTAGTACGGCAAGAGGTATTAAAGCATGATGATCCCGTAAATCCGCAGAGGAAAAAAGCCGTTTGTTATTCTCCGATATGTATATTTCGTTAGTTTCTTTTGCTTCACTTTGATATGCATCTTTTAATCTGATATATATATTTTTAAATAATTCTACATTTTCATCTCCCATCACACGAGATGGTGTACGCGGATAAGAAAGGCATTTGTGTTTTTCATAAAGATTTTGGACAATATTCAATGTTTGTTCGGGAGAATAAGCAAAAACTTTATGGGCCTCTTTTTGCAGAGCCGTAAGGTTGAATAGTTGAGGAGATTTTATTTCTTTTCGCTCTTTTATCAGAGTGTGTACTTTTCCCTCTTTTTCTTTACCGCATATTTTTAAAGCGTTCATAAGAAATGAAGAATCGCCATCTGCAAAACGAAAAGGAAAATCTGTATTATTTGGATTTATAAGTTTTACAGAAAACGGGATTTCTCCTTTTAAGTTGGCTTGAATTTCGTAATATTTTTCTTTTGTAAAATTAGCAATCTGTTTTTCTCTGATATATATTGCTCCCAAGATTGCACTTTGGACACGGCCGACAGTTAAAAGAGTTCCGCATCCTAAGGTAACAAGCCTGGTGAGATTTATACCAATAATCCAATCAGCATGTTGACGGGTATATCCTTCGATTTTATATTTTTCATATTCTGACAATGGTTTTGCATTTTTTATGCCGGTAAGAATTACATCTTTAGTAAGAGCTTCCGAAACCCAAAACCTTTTTGCCGATTGATAATTAGTAAACCCGATATAATGCAAAATAGTTGCACCGATGAGTTCTCCTTCTCGTTCTGCATCAGTAGCCAATAACAAAGGCTCTCCCTTGTGTTGTTCAAAACAATATTTGATGACATCAAGCTGTTTCTTAGTTTTTTCAATAGGTGCATAAAGCATTTTTCCTGGGATGATAGGCAAATCCTCAATCTTCCAAATCTTTAAAGAAGCATTATATTGTTCCGGCATGTAAAGGGTTAATAGGTGCCCTACCGCATAAACAATACAATGTTGATTATTTTCATAGTATCCTTGTTTTTTATGGCAGTTTAAAGCGTCGGCGAAAGAAGCGGCAACTGATGATTTTTCAGTGAGTATTATCATGTGTATATAATATGTTTATATTGCTATTTTAGCAATATTTTTATCGACGGTAATTAACCGTCGATAAAAGCTGCTGCTGTCTTGTTATCCCTTTTAAAATAAAACTTTCCAGTATTCACTTTGAGAAAGAATCGGCATCCATTTGGACGCTTCCAGGTTTCACTTTTTAATTAGCGTCACTTGACGCTAATTAGAATGATTCCCACAATCATGCTTCATGTGGAAATCACAGAATAAAAGTTTTCCACAATCGTTCATTCCGGACTTTTTAGAGAGTCCTCTATTCACTTCATGTGGAAAACTTTTTTCAGTAGAAAGAATTGACGTCCATTTGGACGCTTCCAATTTTCACTTTTTAATTAGCGTCACTTGACGCTAATTAGGATGATTCCCACAATCATGCTTCATGTGGAAATCACGGAATAGAAGTTTTCCACAATCGTTCATTCCGGACTTTTTAGAGAGTCCTCCATTCACTTCATGTGGAAAACTTTTTTCAGCTTTTTGATCGATAGACCTTAGGCTATCGATTCTCAATGCCTCAACTTTTGATCGATGGGGTGCAGCCCATCGATTATTAATTGATTAACCGTGACGCAAGATAAAGGGCGTATTACATTGAGATGTATTTCCTTATGCCACTTATATTTATTATGTAATACATTGGGTATTTGTGTAATACACTGATTTTTGTAATTTCTTATTTTGTATAGATTTATTGCGTAATACATTTGTTTTATACTTGATTGTTTCCTATATATGGCATTAAGCTATGTTCTAATTAGCGTCAAGTGACGCTAATTAAGGAGAATTGGAATGCGGCGAAGAATAATAAGATTAGATATATGGGGAAAAGATGATCCCTATCGAATTAAAGGAGTCTATAAAAAAGATGATATGAAAGAATTGCTTCATTTAGTCAGATCAAGCAAACGATCAAAAAGTTCTCATGGTATGGGAATAAAAAGCAACGGAGAGTATCGGTTTAATGTCCATGATAAAAAACAATTTTGTGTAATTAAATTACGTTATTCTCTCAAGAAAAACTCACATAGTAAATTCTTAAACACATATCTTACTCAGGAAAATAAAGATTCTGTTTTGACAAAACCCAAATTATTCGGCTGCGAAAAAGAAGAATATACATCTCACATGGCAGAAAAACATTTTAGGATTATTATTTCTCCTGATAATCAAAATGTGGATACAAAAATATTAGTAGAGGAATTAGTGAAGAAAATGGAACAAGAAACAGGATACCGCTTCTATTGGATTGCCGCGGAACATACAGATACCTTGCAGAAACATGCTCATCTTTTAATAAATGGAGTTGATAGAAATGGGAAAGTTATCATCTTATCCCCTCATTTTATTAAAAAAGAGATAAGAGATATGGCAAGGAATATTTGTACAACTCTGATTGGAGAACGAACTCCAAAAGATATTAAACTAGCAAAAGAACATGCTTTTACAGCAAGTCGTTTAACCCATTTAGATGATCAAATATTAGCTCGTGGTAATGCAATAACAGGTGATGAAAAATTTGAGTGTATGATAAAGAATCCATCAGATACGCTGCAGAAACGTCTTGCTTTTTTATGTACCATTGGCATTGCGGCAAAAGAAAATAACACATGGAAGCTCGAACACAATTGGGCTGAAACCTTGAAAGCAATGGGAAGGTACAATACGTTTCTTTCAGTTCGACATGATCTAGCCGTCACTCAAGGGTATAATCTTAGTCTTTATACTGATACAACAGGACCCATTACCGGTACTGTTAAAAAGATAATCAATATGGATGATGAAGCTGTTTGGAATAATGCCATTATTGTTGAAAATAAACAGTTGCAAAAAGCATGGTATGTGCCTATGTATTATCCTGTTTCTCATAAATTACAAAATAAAGAAATTGTTTGTAATCTTGAAAGAAACCAAAAAGGATTATTGACACCTTCAATAAAAATAAAAAATGATAGTAAAATAAATCGAGAGATTAAAAAGCGTTAGTTCCATTTTGGAACTAACCACTCTTGCCTCCGCCTTTTTAGCATGATACTATTCTTCCATGAATACAGATGTGGTAATAACAGAAAAAATTATCCAAAAGCGTATATTCACCATTCGCGGTATGCAAGTAATGCTTGATCGTGATTTAGCAGAAATGTACCAAGTGGAAACCAAAGTTTTGAATCAAACGGTAAAGAGAAACATAGAGCGATTCCCCAAAGAATTCAGGTTTCAATTAACCGAAAAAGAAGCTAAAGACCTCTTTGAACGATATAGTAGGTCAGGTGATTTTGAAGAGGAGAGAGCAATATCATCTTCAAGGTCACAATTTGTGACCTTGGACAATAGGCGCGGGCATAATATCAAATATTTGCCTTATGCTTTTACCGAGCAAGGTGTCGCAATGCTTTCTTCTGTTTTACGAAGTGATATAGCCATCAATGTGAGTATACAAATAATCAATGCGTTTGTGCAATTAAGAAAGATAGTACAGAACAACCAATTGATTTACTCTCGGCTTGACAACGTTGAACGAAAGCAATTAGAAGCCGACCAGAAATTTGAACAGATTTTTAAGGCACTTGAAAACAAAGCCATCATTCCTAATCAAGGAGTTTTCTTTAACGGTCAAGTCTTCGACGCCTACGAGCTGGCTTCAAAAATAATCCGCTCCGCAAAATCGAGCATTATTCTCATCGACAATTATATCGATGAAACTACAATCATCCACTTAACCAAAAAGAAAAAGAATGTAAAAGTGTTACTGCTGACAAAAACAATCAGCAAACAACTTACCTTGGACATTCAAAAAGCCAACGAACAATACGGTAATTTTACAGTAAAACAATTTACTCAAAGCCATGACCGTTTTTTACTTATTGATGGAGGTAAAGAAGTGTATCACATTGGGGCTTCTCTGAAAGATTTAGGCAAAAAGTGGTTTGCGTTTTCTAAGATGGAAAGTACATCTATAGCAAGCATCGTGAAATCGATTTCAGGGCTGATATAAACAAGGAGATCATTCCTGCTTTAGTTTCTGTTTGTAATCTTGAAAGAAATCAAAAAGGATTATTGACACCTTCAATAAAAATAAAAAATGATAGTAAAATAAATCGAGAGATTAAAAAGCGTTAGTTCCATTTTGGAACTAACCACTCAGCACGGTACAATGATTAATAAAACTCAAACAAAGATTATAAAATGCTACAATCTTCACGCTATTCTTTTGTTACGTTGAGAGGCAGAAGGATTCATTAACAAAAACAGAAAATAAAAATTAGGAGAGGAAATTGCAAAACTTCAGTTTTTGCAATTTCAACCTCTTAAAAACGCGTATTTCACAGCATTTAGGCGCGAAATCGCATGAGCTTGTGCAAAACTAACCGAGTTTTGCAACAAGCTCAGGATAGTTCAAATTTCTTTTTTCATTTCTCTTTCATATCGATTTAACTATGCAAGATAATCCAATCTATAAGTTCTGATTCATTCATGGAACTATCAGCAAGTGCTAAGCCAATGGTAATAAGTTCATCATCAGAACACGTTATTGAAAGCCCATTTATTTCGAGAAAAACGAGCATTGAAAGGATTCCAGTCCGTTTATTTCCATCAAGGAAGGGATGATTTTTGATTAACGAAAAAGCAAGATGTGCTGCCATTGCTTGAAGAGTGGGATACAAATAACGACCGTCAAACGTATGAAAAGGTGAATTGACAGAAGCATCGAGCAAATTGGCATCACGAACGCCGTCAAGCCCTCCCGTTTGAGTTATTAATTCACTATGTAATGTAATTATGGTTTCTGCAGACAATCGTTTCATAAATCTTATTTTGCCAGTTCTTCAAAAGCTGCGATGTGTTTATTTATGAACTTTCGCGCCGAAGTGAGTGCTTCATCGCTTGACGCAAGTTCTTCGCCTTTGAGTAAAGCAAAGTCAAGAATGACATATCGGGGAGTATTATTTTTTAGCACAACTGCCGCACCGCTTTTATCTACCAATCGAGCTACTTTGGAAAAGTTTTGATTTGTTTCGGTGATAGAAACAAGACTATCTGTATTTATCGTCATGATATACCTCTTATGTAAAGTATACTACAAAATAGGATAAATTCAACCTATTTTTCAATACATTCATTATTTGAAGCAGTTTCAATTTGTAAGGATTTCTTACAAGTTCGAAAAGAAGGAAATAGAGAAGTACAAAGAAAAACTTCGTTCTATAAGCGTATATTCACCATTCGCGGTATGCAAGTAATGCTTGATCGAAATGTATCACATTGGGGCTTCTCTGAAAGATTTAGTCAAAAAGTGGTTTGCGTTTTTTAGATGGAAATTATTTTTTATTTCTATATTGCTATTATAATAATATTATTATATAAAATATATTGTAATACAAATAAAAATAAGAGGACATATATGGCAGAAAATGAGTTTTTAAGGAAACGCCCCGCAGCCCGATCTCATAAATTCCTTTTTGATCTTTGCAACTGGATATTTCCGATGGTAGGAATATATATTGGTCTGCAATGTGCAACACAACTTTTTGCAGCTTCAATGAACTTTGATCCCTATGTAGTTGGATATCCTTTTGTAAAGCTGCCGTATACCAATATATTCCTATACAACCCATTATTGTATTTGCTTTGTTATGTGAAGTATGCACTTAATCCTCAATACGTTTCTTATTTGCAGGGAGCGGCTCGGCCTTTCATTATTGGGGGGATAGTAAGTATTTTACTGGTAATTTTTTTTGGAATAGTACGATCAATCAGAAGCATGAGTGATAAGTTATATGGCTCTGCACGCTGGGGAACAGACAAAGATGTTAAGAGAGCCGGTCTTATGCAGGATCATGGAGTTATTCTTGGTATGCTGCAAGGAGCGGCTGTTAACGCAAGAATACATCCTAAAGATTCTTCAATCATTTTAAAATTGATAAAACCCGCACCGCTTATTTGTCATGGCGGGAAATTAAATACCCTTTTGTTAGGACCAACCGGAACCGGAAAAAACGTTTCCACCATTATTCCGACGATAATTAATTATCAAGGGTCAATGATTATCTTCGATCCAAAAGGAGAAAACTATGCTATTACCGCAGGATGGAGAAAACAGTTTTCACATGTATTAAAATTCTCTCCGGTCTCAATGGATACTGTCAAGTTTAATCCTGTCATCGAGATCAATGATGAACTGAATGCTTTCAGATATGCTGGTCTTATAGCAAGTATCATTTTTTCACCGGCAAGCGCAAAAGGAGGTTCAAACGACACCGAGGAATTTTTTAATAATCTTGCAAAAGAATTATATACGATGGGAATCTTGCATGTAAGATTTTCTGATTATTCGGATAAAAGCCTTCCCGGAGTTCTTAAACTATTGAGTGAAGGCTGTGAGACCGATGAAAATCCAAGTGAAGATGAAGATCCTACTGATATGCTTTTTGATCGCATCGCCAATACAAAACATTCATCAAGCATTGTACATGACATGATTATACGCATGGTAAACAGACAAAAGAAGATTCATCCCAAGACGCGTTCCGGCGTATTTCAAACAGTATTCGCAAAAATCAATTTGTTTGAAGACCCGCTCATTTCAAACGCAACAAGCGGCAATGATTTCTCACTGGATGATTTTATTCATGCAAAAAATCCAATCACGTTATATCTCACAGTTCCTTACAGTGATATTGATCGAATATCGCCGGTGTTCCGTTTGTTGATTACGTTTATGCTTAAACGGTTCAGTGATGGAGAAACGAAACATGGAAGCATAAAATTGAAGAATCATCTTCTGTTTCTTCTTGACGAATTTCCAACACTGGGATATTTCCCCTTCCTGGCTCAAACTATGGGTGTCCTCCGCGGGTACGGAATCAATTTTTTAATTGCCTGCCAAGCGTTAAGTCAAATTATCGATCTGTATGGTGTCAATCATCCTTTCCTGGATCATTGCCGCGTAACCACTATTTATACACCGGGAAAATTTGAGGATGCAAAATTGTTCAGTCAAACCATCGGCAGTGATTCATCCAGCCGGGAACGGATAAGTCAGAGCGGAGGATTATTTAGTCCAACACTTTCTAACATGAATCGATCTGATGAAGATATTCGCCGTGACCTCATAAATCCTGATGAACTCATGAAACTTCCTCATTCAGAAGTACTTATTTTAATTCAGGGATTTCCGCCGTATATCGGCAAGAAGCTTCCTTATTTTCAACATCCTTTTTTCAAAGATAAGGTTGATCTTCCTCCGCCTGGTAACAGAAAAGAAATGATGGCAGAACTCATCGGGCTTCCCAGTCAGGAAAAATATAAAGAAAAAACAAAACCCAAAGAGTATCGGGAAGTTCATATTGATGATGATAGTGAAGATGATAATTTATTTGAAACTGAACTATTTATCTTTAATGATGCGGAGGAATCTCTTGAAAGCGGATTTGCTATGTCTCTTGAAGAAATGCATGATGAAGAAGATTTCGGTATTACCGCTGATGATGGATTTTAAGGAGATATGTCATGGAAGAAAAAAACAGCGCGGCAATGGAAATAAAATCAGTACGAATACCTTCTGAGATTCTAGCGTTAATAAAAATAAAGGCCATACAACAAAAGTGTGATGATAGTTATATTATCCGCGAGGCTTTATATTTGTATTTAAAGCAGGATATTGATTCAGCAAGTCTTTCCCAGGCATCTCTCCAAAATATGCGCAATGATATTTCCTTTATTGAACATAAAGTAGATGTTTTGACTCGGTTATTTATTTTTTGGCTTCCCTATTTTTTTGCTACTTCTCCGGAACTTCCCCAATCGGAAGAACGAAAAACAATGATAGACCGGGCAAAAACACGAACCAATTCGATGTTAGATCAATTCAAAAAAGATTTAAAAAATGTTCCTTCGTTTCTTGAATCACTTTTAGCTGACTATACTGAAATACCAGAAGCTGAAATTGAAGGGAAACGCTGATATGAGTGCTTATGATCCTTTTGCGTTAGAACGGCAGCAGGAAGAACGTTTTACCAATACCTTGTTCAGTGATATGAAGGAAATTCTCTGTTATTTAGAAGATCCAAAGATCACAGATATATACGTTCTACATAAGGGAGAGATCATTATAAAAAAATTCGGCGAAGGAAAAATATTCACCGGTCAATTTATTTTTCCGGCCATTGTTAAAAGGATGATCTTGGCAACTGCTACTTTGGTTGATAAAAAAATTGGAGAACATAGTTTTCCTAAACTTGAAGCAACACTGCCAAAATATAATGCACGAATAACTGGTTTGCTGCCGCCTTTAACATTACGGCCGCAGATTGTAATCAGGAAACCTCCAGCGGAAATATTCACATTGGAAAAATATGTTGAAGAAAACAGAATGAGGCAAGATCAATGCTCTTTAATTTTGGATTATATCAAAGCAAGAAAAAATATCCTTATTGGAGGAGGAACCGGAAGCGGAAAAACAACATTATTAAATGCAATCATAAAGAAGATGTGTGAATTAACACCGCACGATAATTTCTACATCGTCGAGGACGTTCCGGAGATTCAATGTGATGCTCACATGATGACTCCTGTATGTGTGGACCCTCATGACGCGGCCGAAGCCGTTCGGACTGCGTTACGATGGAATCCAGACAGAATTATATTTGGAGAATTACGATATGGGGAGGTAGTTAATGAATTATTAAAAGGTTGGAATACCGGGCATACTGGTAATGCAACTACTATTCACGCGGATAACTGCACATCAATGTTGCTGCGAGTGAGAAGTCTTTTAAGGGAGGTGATAATAGGGGAATTACCAGCATTATCAGAGTCAATTCATTTATGTGTCCATCTTACTTATAAAGCAAATTTTGGCCCCATTGTGGACGAAGTACTTCCAACCAACGGAATGGATACTGACAATTTTATTACTCTTCTGGAAAAAAATAATTTGGGATAACAAGCCTTGGTTATCAAACATCTTAAAGCGCATTAATCAACAGTATATTGGAGTAATACTATGAATCAAATTGAAGCGCAGAGTTTTTCGAATCGTTTACATGGTCTTAGAAAACTATTTCTCGTTTTGTTGTTTTTTTGTTTGTCTGTTTCAATCTTTGCACAAGCTAATGAAGGAATCTCTGAACTGGATGACTGGGGAGTAAAGATACTCGGTTTGATTAAATCTGGTTGGATACAAGCCATTTGTGCATTGGCATTTGCCATTGAAGCCGGCGCCTGTATTTTTGTCGGCAGACAGGAACCAGGACTCGTAAAAAAATTCATTCCCTGGATGGTGGGGACCGTTGGATTACTCTCAGCTTCCAGTGTAGCATCGTTCTTTTTCGGAGGATAAATTGTATGACCAAGGACTTAGCAAAACATGCCATCCCTATTCACAAAAGTCTTATGGAACCTGATCTTGTTTTTGGTGTAGGAAGTACTGCATTGTTATTGATTCTTTCAACAACAATTCTTTTATCGGTTCTTGGTTCTCTCTGGTTTATTCTCGTGGGAATTGTGGTAATTATTATATTCCGGCAGGTGTGTAAAAGCGATCCCTGCTTAACAGAAATACTGCTCGATACGCTTTCTATACGTGATCAATATCAAGGATAAAGGGAAGCAATATGGCATACCTCAATCCTTTTAATCTTACGATGTATAAGAATAAGACTGATAAATTGGCATATAGCTGTCCTTGGTCAATCCTGGTTGGTGATGGTATTGTTCTTATGAAAAACGGCTCTCTTTGCCGTTCTTTTTTGTTTTCTGGTCCGGATATTGAATCAACATCAGCAGACAGAATTCAATCGTTATCCGCGTGTTTTAACAATGAAATTAAACGCCTTGGGGCAGGATGGGGGATCCAATTTGAAGCTCAAAGATATACTTCAAATGAGTATCCCGGCGCAAAATTTGATAATCCCGCCGCTTTTCTTATTGACCGGCAAAGAGAAATTAATTTTTCTTTTTACGGTGAACATTTTGAATCAAAATATTATATTACGTTCACCTGGCAAATGCCTGATTCTCTTACATCAAAAGCAAAAGGTTTGTTTTTTCAAAAAAGCAATATTCATGATGGATTAGATACGGCGTTAGTTCAAAACTGGATTGATTCATTTATAACAAAAACAGATAAAATTACCGCTTCTTTATCATCACGCGTCAAAATCAAAGCGCTCAATGCGGAAGAATGTGTTACCTACCTGCATTCAACCGTCTCTTTGGATTGGCATAACATGCGCCTTCCAAAATCTTACAGATTTTTCCTGGATCATTTTATTACAGATACTGATCTTGAAACTTCAATGACAATGAAATTGGGAAAAAACTATATTCCGATTCTCGCTGTCAATGATTTCCCATCCGAAACATATCCGGCAATTTTCGATAATCTGAATAAATGTATGATACCCTATCGATGGTCAACAAGGTTTATATGCATGGAAAAAAATCAATCATTGAAGATGATTGATAAGTACCAAAAACGTTTTTATAGCGCCCGTAAAAGCCTGGGACAATATGTTCTGGAAAACACTATGGATGTTCATTCTGGAAGAACGAATCAAGGAGCAATGGCTCAAGAATCGGATACTGGGGACGCACAGACCGAAGTAATGATGGATATTTTGGGGTATGGATACTACAACTCAAATATTATGGTCTGGGATGAGAATTATGACAAAGCAATGGAAAAAGCAAAATATATTGCCGGTATTATCGGCAGTGCCGGGTTTTCTGTAAAAGAAGAAACGCTCAACGCTTTCTTCGCGTTTTTATCAATGCAGCCAGGCAATATGTATGCTAATGTGCGGCAATTTCCATTATCAACAGGCAATCTCAGTCATATTATTCCGCTGTCATCAATATGGAGCGGCATGAAAAGCAATAATTTTACAAAAGAGATTGTTGGTATTGATATTCCTCATGTAATCTGTTCTACGGATTACGGTATACCCCATTTCTTAAATCTTAATATTGGTGATGTTGGACATACGTGGATTTCCGGCAGAACGGGCGCCGGTAAATCGACTTTGTTATCATTGCTTGAATTACAATGGTTGAAATATCCCCGATCTCAAGTTTTTATTTTTGATAAGGATTTATCTTCCAGAGGTACGACTATTGCCGTTGGGGGAACTTACTATGAACCGGGAAAAGACACAATGACATTTCAACCATTAAGACTTCTTGACAGCCCCTCAGATATTCAATGGGCTTCGCTTTTTATCGAATGTTTACTCAGTGAACAAAAGGTAACTATAACAGCCGGAATGAGGAAAGAAATATATAACGCATTGCAACTGCTTTCAGGAAAAGAAAAGCATGAACGTACATTGTCATCATTTCATTTGTATTGTAATTATAAAAATCCTGAAACTGGCATGAATGATATACGAGAAGGTATTAGTCCATACACTATGACCGGACAGTTTGGAAGTATTTTTGATGCTGATGAAAGTTCTTTTACATTAACTTCGTGGACAATGTTTGAAATGGGAACTTTGATGAACCTTTCTCCTCAAGCAGTTGCACCGGCAATGATGTATATATTCCGTGAATTAGAAAGTCAATTTAATGCAAACCGTTTAACTCTTTTAGTGTTGGATGAAGCCTGGATGTTTCTTAAAAATACCGCCTTTGCAAACCAAATTGTTGACTGGCTCAAAACACTTCGGAAAAAACATGTCTTTGTTGTCTTCGCGACACAGGAAGTAGAAGACGCGGCGCAGAGTGCTATTGCATCGACGATTATATCTCAATGTGTATCGAAAATTTATCTGTCAGATCATGGAGCAAGAACGCCATTAATGAAAAAAGCATATCAATTATTCGGGCTTGAAGATTCTGAAATTGATATCATTGCGGAAGCAAGACCAAGGCAGGATTATTTCTTTAAGAATCCTTTGGGATGCCGAATGATTCAACTTGATCTTGATCCGTTACAATTGGCAATCCTTACATCAGATCACAAGCTGCTTAATCAAATTGAAACCAAGCACGGGAAAAACACAGGAACCCCTTTGGTATTTGATATTTTACAGGCAAAAAAAATCAAATATAAACATCTTTTAACATAAATAAGGAAAGGATTTGTTATGAAACGAAAGATTATTATGAGCATGTATTTTTTGGTGTTTTTTTGTACCGTTCAAAAAATATCTGCCCAGTCGGTTGTATTTGATCCGACAAATTATTTTGTCGCAATCGATACGCTTTATTCATCGTATGATCAGATTATGAATACGGTAGAAATGATAAAAAACCAGTATGAACAACTGCAGCATTTTATCGAACAAGCACAAACGTGGCAATTCGATGATATTCAATGGGATGGAGACTGGGATTTTCGCAATGAACTCCGGAGTGCGACAACCTCAATTAACCGTCAGATAAATAATATCAGAATGATTGATTACAATCTAACAAAAAGAAAAATTAGTTTAGGCGGTCATTCATATACACTAGCCGATTTAGTTGGTGTCGGAGAAGGTGACAATTTAGTGGAGGCCTTAGATAATACCTACAGTTGGATGCGAAATGATGTCATGAAAACTGCTATTGCCGGGTTTGAAGGAAGAATGACAGATGAACAAAAAAAGGCCATTATGCGCAAGTATGGATTATCTCCCGCAAATTATATTTATCTCCAGGAAAAGAAAAAAGCGGTAGGAGACCTGGTTGCAACAATCTCTTCCTGGGGTATGGATGAAACAATCGAAGCTAATATTGCAGCATTCGAAGAAGCGGTTGGACCGATTCTTGACGCTGCAATGGGTGAAGATGTTACAGTAATAAGTCTTGCTCAACAGATAATGTTATATCTCAAACGATTCGGAGAAGAATCGGTAGCATTTAAAACAATCTTTGCACAGATGGCCGCTTTGATAGCCCAACAGCAAGCGCTTGAACAGGAACAGAAAACCATTGAACAGGAAGAAGCGGCCGCTTTTCGTCAAAGGAATAGCAGTACTACTCCCGGCAGCCTTTTTATGTCAACACAATAAATAAGGAACACGTATGAATTATTCCTGGATTAACACTCCCCTCCTTGATGGACTCGAATATTTTATCGGGACATTTGGTTATTTCGTTAATGAAGCCCGAAAGCTTGGGTCTGTTCTCGGTTTACTGGGTATTATCTGGTATTCATTTCAATTATTGGCAGGAACCACTACGCCGCGAAAAGTAATTGTTTCACTCATTACCAAATTTTTATTGTTTATAATAGTTCTCAATATTTATTTTCCGGTTGTGATGGGAGTACGAAGTTTGGTCACAAGATGGGGAAGTAATGCCGGAATATCAGCAGAAACATTAACCAAAGAATTAACAAATTACATGAAAAATCTGGAAATAATTGTTGCGTCAGAAAATGCTTCTGCGGAAGCTGAATTAGCGGCAGCAGTTGCAGAGTTATCAAGTATAAATATTAATCCAAGGAATCCATCACAACGCCTAACAGAAGAAGGTCAACGCTGGCGCTTAGCCAATGAACGAAAAGAATATGCCGAAAAAATTATTCAAGCTCGACAAAACGATAATCCATCTTGGAATATGAGAACGCTTGAAGCAATTAAAACCATTCTTATTCCGGTAAATCTTGAAGGGGAAGAAGGAAACGCAATTACAGAGGCTTATTTTCTTGATTTGCAGTTACGCGATGTGAGAGGAAATACAACCGGATTTTTATCCCCCAATGCGGTCTTACGGATAGCTTTATTAACTGCTCAAATAATGTTTCAGAAAGAGATGATGGCGATATCCGCAGGTATGGAGGAACGTCAAAACGAAAAAAGTTGGATTGATATTCGTAGGTATGAAACAATAATGAACCTCTCTCTCGTTGATATTTTTAATTTTTTACTCACATGTTTATGTTGTTTGGGAATTATCTTGGCCGCGATTTTTGCCTTACTGCAATATATTATGTGCATCTTTGAATATACCGTTATCACATCTATAGGAATTATTTTTGTTCCAACTCTGTTATTCGATGGTACAAAAGATATGGCCAATAAAATTATGCCTGCCATACTTGGTTTGTCTATTAAATTATTAGTTATGACTTTGTGTATGTTTTTTGCATTTCATCTTTTTATAGGATTGGCTTTTAATCAAATAGGTGAAAATACAACGATCAATTTTACTGTCTTCGCATATGTAGCATTTACTATTTTACTCGCCTTTGTGGTTACCCAAAATGCGCCCCAAATTGCCGTTACCCTTTTGACGGGAAATCCGCAGTTATCAATGGGCGAACTGGTACAAGCCGCTGCCACTGTTGCGGCTGCTGGTCATATTGCGGGAAAAGCGGGAGGTTTGGCAGTTTCTGCCGCGGGAAAAGCATTTGGAGGAGCCGCAAACACCGCAGGATTTATGCAAGAAGCAGGACAAGCCGCGAAAACTGTCTATAGTAGCGCAAAAGATAATGGATATTCTGGCGGAGCTGCCGCAGCTATGGCGGCAGGTGCCGCCGGCAGTGTTGCTATGGGACGTGCCGGAACGGCTTTTAAAAGCGCTTTGCATGGGCTTGGACACATGGGAATGGGTAGAGCTGGAGGCGGCGGATCGGGATACGGAGGATTTGCGAATAGATTTGCCGGCAATGCGGAATCAACTTTATCGAATACAAGGAACAGGGATAAGGATGGTAATAAAAATTCTGATTACAATAATACTTCTGGTAAGGATGGTAATAAAAATTTTGATTACAATGATACTTCTTATCGTTATGGGCGGGATAGCTATGGTAATCCAATAACTATGAACGAATATATGACAAGGATGAAAACCAGAGGGACTGAGGCGGGGAATAAATTCTATGATAAATTTGCTGGGGCACCCAAAGAATTTCCCAATCTTCAAAAATACTCTAATTCCAATGTTTCTTATGTCGGTTCATTCCCGCTTCCCGAACCTCGTGGATATCTTCCAGCTCCGGAAGAAAGAAAATCATTACCGCCATCTGATATTATCTACTTGTAAAATACTTTATCAACCAACCGGTTCGTTTTTTTGAGCCGGTTTTTCTCTTACCGGTAATCTTCCAGCAGGGCGCTTAAAAATGTAGTTACCATCTTGATTTGTAACTAATTCCCATCCTTTCTTGCCAATTTCATTTAATTTCAAAGCCAAAGATCTCGCTTTATCTTTCCTTATATCTTTCCCTTGGCTTGTTCCTGGATATGTATAATTAGATTTCTTTGTTATTTTCTCCCCATGAACACCAAATTCAAAATATTCATATTGAATAATACCAAGAATCATATATTCCCATTTAGTAATTTCCATAAATTCCTCACTGTCTTTATTTATTTGTAACAAGTATATCTATGTAACTATTATGAGTCAATAAAATGATAACAATATTGCTATTATATAAATATTATTATAAAATATATAACGTAAAGGAGGTATTATGGGAGCAAAGTCAACATGGATTCCTGAGCCAAAACAAGAAACGCCCTTCAATAGAAACCTAAAAGAATTTGACCGTATCGTAGGTGAACAGTGCAGAGAAAATAAAACATGGAGAAGAATCGCCATTATCTCTATGTGCGCTTTTTTCCTTTCCTTGGGAATTGTCGTGTATGCGATTAATCTGCCGAAAACGGTTCCTCTTGTAATCACGGTATCTGATTGGGGAGAATCAAAATATGTTGGTGATATCACAAGATATTCCTATGCAAATATTCGAGTCCCTGAAATAGCCATACATTATCAGTTGAGAAAATTTGTTACGAATATCCATACGATTACAAGCGATGCCGATGTAATGCGGCAGAATTTACGGGAATGTTATGCGGCATTGACTCCAACATCGGCAGATAAGCTCACCAGAATTCTAAAACAGGATAATCCATTACAAAATTATGGTTCGATGAAAAGACAAGTCGTTATTGAATCGGTGCTGCGTCTATCTGATTCATCCTATCAAATTGATTTTATTGAAACAGACCTTCGTTTGGACGGATATGTTACTTCAAGAACCCGTTGCAGAGCTGTCTGTAACACCGCTCTCTTGGAACCTGCCGCGGAAGATTTAATCATGAATCCGTTGGGGATTTATATCACTGACTTTGACATAACTACGATAGGAGAAATTCAATGATGAAAAAGTTTTTTTTATTGTTGACAGTACTTGTCTTTTTTGGGTGTACAACAATTGACCTCGAAAAACAAACAACGCCGGAGATGGAAAATGAAGGTGTATATCATAATCTTGAAGCAGAGCAGGTAAACGATAATACCTATCTTGTCGAAGAATTACTGAAAGAAACTGATGTGGAAACTGCGGTAGTCATTATAGAAAAACCGGTGTACTACCCCTTGGAAGAAAATAAAACATTCTCTTTACCGGGCAAAGCATCCGTACAAGAGCATCTCAGCGCCATAACACAAGTCCCTCAATATGAATCCGGGCGTTTAAGAAAATATGATTATCATGAAGATTTTGTATACGAAATTCATTGTCAAACGTATCATATTACCGACATTCAGCTTGAACCGGGGGAAGAAGTTCTTGAAACACCATTTCTTTCAGAGACAGAAGTTTGGGAATTGGGCGCCGGGGTGTCGTATGTTAACGGATTGCCGCGTCAGCATTTTTTTCTCAAACCCAATTTTATAAATCTTATTTCTACTATGACGATCATTACAAATAGAAGGGTATACCATCTTGAATTAAAATCATTCTCTGACTATTACATGCCTATTGTAAGATGGACATACCCTCAACGATTAGCTTATAACATGTATTCTTCAAGAGAAGCAAATCAACTAAAAACGGGCCTTACTTTTATTAGCCCGGAATTTTTGTCATTTGATTATAAAATGACGCACAGTATATTCAATAAACCCTCATGGCTTCCAACTCAGGTATATGACGATGGCCAGCGGACATACATTGTTCTTGATAAACAAGTAATGCACAGGGAAAGACCGGTTTTATTTAATGAAAAAAATGAAATTATCAATTACCGTGTCCAGGATACTATTTTTATTGTAGATCAACTCATCACCAAGGCAACATTGAGACTTGAAAGACAACAAGTCGTCATAGAGAAAAAAAAGACAACACAAGAAATACCAGAGGAAAGCTATGAATAATGATGATTTCGACGATTTTGAATCAAATGAAAATAATGACGACGTGCAAAGTTTTGAAGATTTGCAAGAAAATAATTCAGAGCCGGATTCTGATCCGGAAGCTCAGGAGTTTAATAGTCAAGACTTTACTGATTCAGAAAATCAAGAATATTTAGATGAATATACATCTTATGCCGATTTTCAAGACGACAATGTTAAAGACGGGAATACTGTTGACGAACCAGAGACTGATAAAAACCAAAAAGATAGTTTTGAGCAAGCAATAAAAAAGAACAAACAATCAGGCCCATTAAAATTAAATAAAACGATGATCGTAACTACCGTTTTGTTATTAATTTCTTTTGTTATTTTGTTCACCGTTTTCATCAATCCGCTTTTTGAGAAAGAATCAGAAAGTGATGGTGTGGATACGGCAAGGAAAGTATATTTTCCTGATTTCGATACTATTATCAGAGAGCCGGTGAAAGAAACGATTCCCGCGGCCTACGATTCAAGATCAGACGATGAAATATTGGCGGAGTTACCGTTTTCAGATGAATCCCAACAACAACAACAACAAGTAGGAATTGCTCCTACAAGAACGGTTGAGCAGTCCGCTGGATCACCAGGATCAGCAAGGACTGTTTCCTCAAGACCTGTTACCAATGATAATCCTATTCAAAAAACTGTTTCCAGTATTCCCTGGAATACATCCGGATATCAACAAGTCATTAATCCCTTTTCTGAAAATGCCGGCACTCAAAATCCTTATGCACAATTTGGTCTCCCTCCCAAAGAAGTGTATCAACAAGCCGTTCAACAATTTGCCGCGGCGCAAAATCAAAACAGATATTCATCTTATGATGAAGCAAATAATCAAAGTAATAAACAAGAATTTGCCAATGCAAATGCGAGTAATGCCGGCCGAGGACAATGGAATTCTGAATTTACCTTGTTTAAAGGAACCATTATTCCGGCAGTGTTAGAAACCGGAATTAATACTGATCTTCCGGGTGTTGTCATTGCAAGAGTTACAAGAAATATTTACTCATCTTTGGATGGGAAATATCTTCTCATCCCATCCGGAACCCGTCTGTATGCTTCCTATAATTCATCGGTTACGTATGCGCAAAACCGGGTACAAATTGCATGGAATACGTTAATACGTCCAGATGGTTTTGAATTTGATTTGGGAAATATGATTGGCACTGATAAACAAGGATTTGCGGGGTATAAGGGCAGAACAGATGAACATCTTTTTGAATACCTCAAAGCAATGGGAATAGTTTCTCTTTTCACTATCGCAACCGGTGAAATATCGAATTCTATCAATACTTTGCAGTCCAATAATACTGCCACTTCATATGCTGATAATCTCATTGCGGAGAACCGGAATATCGTCAATAGGTTAGGAGAACGAATCATAGACCGTACTCTCGACATCCAGCCAACGCTTATTGTTAATCAAGGCACCGTTGTTGAGATTATTACCAACACAACAGTATCATTACCGCCGCTTAATCCGCCGTCGGTAATACAAAAATATATACGTTATTAATAAGGAGCCGTATATGAAAAAGATCAGCAATGCCGTTTTATTACTTGTTTGTCAGTTATTATTTTTTATTTCTTCATGTTCACTTTTTTTTAATGATCTTCCAGCACCGAAAGAAGAAATACCTGTTGATTCAATTAATCTGTCTTTTAGGCAGCTTGATGTAAGCGTCGGAGGAATGGAATATATTGGTGTATCAATAAAGCCTGTATCATCCCAGAAAGATATAACCGTTACTTGGAGCGGTTATGATACTTCAATCATTGAATGCTCTTCATCAGATAACTTTGGCGCGGTTATTGTAGGCAAAAAAGCAGGCAATACCTCTCTTAGAGTAAGTGCTGGAGGAATGTCTGCGACGTGTATTGTTACTGTTTCAGGTGTTGATCCAACTCATACAGAAGACCCTTATATTTATTCAAATTATAATGTACTGGAACTGAATCCCGGCATAACACAAAGAGTGCATGTTTCCTTATTCGGAGGAGACGCCGGTGATATTGATGGTTTCTCCTGGACTACAGATAAACCGGATATTATTACCTTATCCCCTCAAGGTCAATATTGTATGATTTCCGCAAAACATGAAGGCTCGGCAAAAATTACCATAACGCATCCCCGGAGTACGTATGCCTACAATATGTACGCGTATGTGTTTGCGGAATCCATGACATCTACATATATCACTACAACAAATAATATCGTAACGATAAATCGGGCAGATGGAGACAAGACTATATCGGTTGATGTAAAAAATCCCATCGGCGCTGATTATGCGTCACAATTTTCATGGGACATTATTTCAGAGGATGCCGAGCCTTGTATCAGTCTTTCATCCAATAGAGAAACCGCGGTGATTACTCCGAAAAAAAGCGGATCGGCGTTCATCAGAGTAAGTCATCCGGAAAGCGCGTATCCTCTTGATATTCTTGTTCGGGTAATAACAATTGTCGAAAACATTGTGATCGAACCATCGAAAACATTAATTACCATATCAGGATCAGAAAGTCAAACCATCACCGCAAAAGTAACCGGCTTACCGGCAGGGAAAACCTATTCTCCAGATGAGTTTTCATGGACAGTTGAATCGCCGGAATATGTCGAATATATGGATTATGGAAATGAAATAATCTTGAGCGGTAAATCCAATGGCGCCACAAAAGTAATTGTAAGCCATGACTTGGCGCCATACTCAAGAGAAATAATGGTATTGGTCCGTGATCAGGAAAGCCAGGCGATTGATGCATCAACGTATATTACAACATCACAAAATTATATTCGGACAAAAGTTGGCGCAGACCCCACAGATATTAATATCATGCTCTATGGCGGTAACATGGGGGATGAAAGAAATTTTACATGGGAAGTGGATAATCCAAGTGTTGTTGAGATGGAAACTACAGATGGAACTATTTTAGCCAGCCGGGCTGCGGCTACTTATGCCTTTGGAACTGCGCATCTTACTCCAAAGTCAGAAGGGACAGCTATCATTACCATCTCACATCCAAAATCATTATACTCAACGGAAATTCTTGTTAAAGTATTATCAGTAAATGCGCTCCTTGAACCGCCGCTCCATATAAGTTCGTCAGCCAGTATTTTAACAATGTTGAATGGAACGACAACTACATTAACAGCATCTCTTTTAGGGAATAAAACATTCAGTGATGATACAAAAATTACCTGGAAAAAATCAGATGACAGAATAACCGTAACAGGTAATGCTACACAAGCAAATGTTACTGCAAATGGTCCCGGTTCCGGCATGTCGAATATTATGATAAATCATCCGCGTGCTGAAGTTCCTAAAAAAGTTATTGTGTTAACTGCTGATACACAGGAAGAACTTGATAATATGAAAGCATTATATGCAGATAAAACACATTTTAATGTCACTGTCGGTAATACAGCTGCATTGATTCTTAATGAATATGGATTAACACAGGAAGAGTATGATTCTATATTATGGACTTCCAACAACACTCGAATAGCTACGGTCGAGTCAATTGGATCTTCAACGGGAATGCTCACGGCTCATGCTGTTGGCGAAACAACCATTACCGCAAGGGTTCCAAACTCTTCTATCAATCAGGTTGAGTTTACTATTTCGGTCTATCCTTTTGGAACTGATCCGGGAGAATTGCCAAAAGAAGTATATTTTACTACAAGGCAGAATGTTGTCGTTATTCCTGCAAGCGGACAATCAAAAGACATTTCTATCAGTGCAATTGGACTTGAAAATTCAGATAAACATGACATTGTATGGAATGTTGAAAATCCAAATATTATATCTGTTTCAGCAAATGGTGAAACAGGTACATTGACCGCATTAAAAGAAGGCGAAACGATTGTATCAATTTCCCATCCGGAAAGTCAAAATATGCTTCATATTGTCTGCCGCGTTGGCAAAGAAGATACAAATGTTATGAAAGCATTATATGCGAACAAAACGCATGTTAATCTTATTGCCAAAGATACTACGACATTGCTCCTTAATGAATATGGATTAACCCAAGATGAGTACGAGTCTATCGTATGGACTTCCAGTAATACGCGAATAGCTACAGTCGAATCAGCCGGAACCTTAACAGGAATTCTAACAGCTCATACCTCAGGTGATACAACAGTTACGGCAAAAGTTCCAAACTCATCCATTAACCAAGTTGTATTCACTGTTTCTGTGTATCCTTTTGGAACTGATCCGGGTAAGCTGCCAAAAGAAGTATATTTTACTACAAGGCAGAATGTTGTCGTAATTCCCGTAAGCGGACAATCAAAAGACGTTTCCATCAATGCTATTGGTCTTGAAAATGCCCAAAAACATAATATTACATGGGATGTCGAAAATTCGGAAATTATATCCATTTCTGCGAATGGTGAATCAGGTACATTTACGGCATTAAAACATGGTGAAACGACTATATTAATTTCCCATCCTGAAAGTGAAAACACACTCCGCATAATTTGCCGGGTTGGTAAAGAAGACACAAATGGTATGAAAGCATTATATGCTGATAAAACTCATTTTAATGTTATCGCCGGTAATACTGCGACATTAATTCTTAACGAATATGGATTAACTCAAGATGAATATGATTCAATAATGTGGACTTCCAATAACACTCGAATAGCCACAGTTGATTCAGTCGGAACCTTAACCGGAATACTCTCTGCTCATGCAGTTGGAGAAACAACGGTTACCGCACGAGTTCCCGGTTCTTCTATCAATCAGGTTGACTTTACGATTTCGGTGTATCCATCTGGAACAGATATTGGCGATATAACAAAAGAAGTATATCTGACTACAAGACAGAATGTTGTAGTGATTCCTGCAAGCGGACAAGCAAGAGAAGTTTTAGTCAGTGCAGTTGGACTTGAAAATAGTAAGAAACATAATATTATATGGAACGCTGAAACTTCGGGAATTATTTCAATTTCAGCAAATGGTGAGTCTGGTACATTTACCGCTTTAAAAGAGGGTGAAACCATCGTTTCAATTTCTCATCCGGATAGTCAAAATACACTCCGTATCACTTGCCGAGTTGGTAAGGAATTTGTACATAATAATCCCAAAATTCCTTACATATCAGCTTCAACTGAAATCATTTCCATGGTTAAAGGAACTGATGATTTTATGCTTCAAGCACTTTTGATAGACGGTGAAAATCCCGAAAGCGGTTTTTCATTTTCTATTGATAAAACATCTATAGCATCTGTTACCTCTTCTTTCTCCAGCGGAAAATGTTTTATCAAACCTATTGAAGCAGGGCAGGCAGAATTAATCATTTCTCATCCAGAATCCCAATTTGATAAAAAGGTTCTCATCGTTGTTGCAAATACACAGGAAGAACTTGAAGGATATAAATATCTTACAACCGCACAAAATGTAATTACAGTAGGCGAAGGAAACAGAAGAACTGTTACAGTTTCCATACAGAACAGTGATCAAGTATTTGTTAATGGGTATACATGGGAATCCAGTAGTCCGGCCATAGTCGGCGTTACTGCATCCGGCGCGTCGGCCGTATTTACCGGCAACGGAATTGGAACAGCAATCATAAGAGTGCGTCACAATGAATGCCAATATCCGCTGGAAATTATTGCAATATGCGTGGATCCGATTGCTACAGCGAATAACCCCTATATCACAACCCCTTCCCCTATTTTAACATTAACCGTATCAACAAACTGGACAACAATTAATGCGGAACTTGTTGGCGGCAAGTCTGAGGATAATGCAAACTTTTCATGGATGGTAGAGAACTCAAATATCGCTCAATTATATGGTCAAGGACAATCAGCCCGGGTAAGAGCTGTTTCATCAGGGGTTACCTATGTCAATGTAAACCATCCCAAAGCGCAATATCCTATGAGAATGTTACTTATTTGCGACGAAGCCATTACAACAAATTGTCATATATCAGTTCCTGAATCCATTATTAATATGAAACCAACGGATTCGGCGAAGACAATCAACGCGACGCTTGTGAATGGAAGTGCGGAAGATAAATATGATTTTACCTGGTATTGCGATACCTATGATGTTGTCGAATTAAATTATTCCGCCAATATTGCGTCCATTCGCCCCTTAACTCAGGGAGAAACAACGATTCATATTAAACACCCTAAAGCAGCCTATGAACAAAAAATTATTGTCAAGGTCAGTGAATATACAACCTTTGGATTTGGAAGTACCAGCAAGACAATCACGCAAGGTACGGTATCATTCCTGTCTATGCAGATACCGGTCAGTGCAATGGAAACGCATGTCGAATATTCTTCCAATGCCGAGCAGGTTGTGACGGTAACCGGTACGAAACATGTTTCCCAGCTTACCGGCATTGGAGAAGGAACCGCAGTCGTTACCGCGAAATTGGTTGCCACCGCATCCAATACCATTCAAGCAACAAGTGAGATTCTGGTATATTGTAGAAAAGCTGATGCAACTTTAACCTACATAACTACATCCTCAACGACTTTTACTCTGGAAAAAAATATGACGAGAACATTGAACGCAGATATTATTGGTCCTGATATTAATCCGACTGATGTTCGTAATTTACAATGGAAATCGTCCGATCCAAATATCATAAAAATTTCTGGTGTTTCCACAACGGGAATTGCAACGGGCAATCAGGTTATTGTGCAGGCAGTCAATTCCGGCGAATGTACTATTACGATTACCCATGAAAAATCAAACTCACCTCTTGTTATGTACTTCATTGTTCCTGGAATAGAAAAACAGGAAATATCTCTCAACAAGACTTTTATTACAGTTGAAACAGGAAGTTCCGTTGAAGTGAAAGCATCAATCACAAATGGACAAACCGCCGATTACAAAGCTATTGTATGGGACCTTGCAAAAGTAAATGATACTGCGATTGGCAGTATTATGGGATCAGGACCAACTGTTTCAATTTATGCGCAAAAACCCGGACGGACAAAAGTCAGGGCAACACTGCCGAACGGAAATTATGCGGAATGCGATGTACTTATCGAAGCCGCAAGGTCTCTTTCATTTCTCACGCAAACATTGAGACTGCAGCCCGGTGAATCAAAATCTTTTACCTACACAATGTCCCCTGCTGATGCAGAAATTACCTGGTATAGAAACGAAGACACCTATTTTGATTTTCAGGTGAATACCGTCAATCAAACTGTCACTATTACAGGTAAAAAGGAAGGCACCTCGACATTAACCGGCATCACGAATTATGGGAATAAAGCATCTATCAATATTTATGTAGCATGGGATTATAATTTTCAGATTGGAAAATCCATGATTAACGCTGAACCTGAATATGATTCTTCAATACCTGATAAATTTATTATCCCTTACACGGTGAATCCGGTAAATGCAAAAATTGTTGTTAATCTTAATAATGATGCCATTGCTACTTATGTTATTGATCAAAATAAAAAACAGATTATTTTAACGCCTATCGGAGAAGGTACGGGAAAATTAACCGTTGAAGCAAGAAACCCGGATGATGATAACAGAGTCTTTGCAACAAGAATCTGTGAGTTAAATTTTAAGTATCAGAAAGTTACGTTAGTTCCAACGATTGTATCTCAAACCGGTTCTTTCAGTAATTACAACAAAGACTTGAACATGCTCACAATAGGAGATGGTGAAACAGTAAGGATGGGATTTTCCATTGCCGAAAAAAATGTGAACTATCAAATTAAATCTGTATCGTTTGTCAAACAGGACCAAACAAGTCCGATAATGATCAGTGCGACCGGATCAGATAACATTAAGAATATTGAGCATCCGAATGATCAAATCGTTCTTGAATTCTTACTTACAAATGACACATATTATACATATAATGATGAACGGATAACAATAAGTTGGTATAAAATAAGAGATGCACATACTTGGAGTAGTGATGGAGAAACATGTTTTGTAGGATTTGTGGATCCTTCTACAACAACAAATATTTATTCCAGATCAGAGTGGCGAGTAGCAAATGGAATATTTTATCTATATGATGGATTTAAAACAACTGGTGTTGTAAAACAGGTTGTTCCATTTGAAAATCCGAAAAGAGTTTCCATAGAAAACTTTATGGCAAATACCGATTGGTATGTACCTGAAAGAATAGTCACTATAGAAAATAAAGGGTCTGGAACTAATTATACTTATTACTATCCAGGGGAATACTTTATCAATAACACTGCCGAGTTGGTACCTATCCTCGACACCGATTTAATTAGTTCAAATACAAGCGGTTATGTACAGGTGGAAATATTACGATCAGGACTTTCGGAAGTATTTCAGATACCAGTCATTACCGAAACGAGAAATTGCGCTTTTAATCTTGTTCCTTAAGGTAAAGCACAACAGGGATTGTCTCTAAAAAAGGCAATCCTTCTTTTAGGTGTTTTTATACACATTTTTTCTATAGCCAATTTCAACAACCATGATGACTAAAACATCATCCTGAATTTTACAAAGATATTTCTATTAAAAATAACAGGGATTGTTGGAAAGACAATCCCTCATGTGTTCTATTGTCTAGTATAGAACATGAACTCGTAATCTTCTTCACTGAGCTTAAAACCAAATTCATTGTCAGACGCTTTTACACATTCATGATTAGTTGGTCCTGACGGAATTTTACCGCCTGGTAATAAAGCATTATTTACATATGTTATATGTAGGGTTATTGTGCCATATTCATAAATTTCAAATATTTCTCCCTTTGTATATTCCCAAGTACCAGCCCATCCTTTTTCTATGGTTTCACCTACGGCATTAATTGCGAATGTTTTATCTTTTGCAAAAATAAACTGATCACCATAATCGCCTCCATCAAATCCACTTGATAATATTTCAAGTGCTCTTTCATCATACCATGTTCCTACCAAATAATAACCATCATCTGCCGGAGTCAGGACTTCTGGAGTTCCAAGAGGATCACATCCGGCAGTAACCATAATGATAATCCCGATGCACATAAATAACAAAACACTCTTCTTCATTTCTTACTCCTTCGCTTTTTTTGAACCCGCATATCGGGCAGTTCACCAGTATAAATGAACCATAAATCTACGGGAATTATATCCCTCATTTGACGTATCTTGGGATACGTCGGTTTGTACTTACCCGATATAATATTATATATTGAGATATAAGGCAAGTCATGTTCGGTGCTCCATCTTCTGATATTGCTTTCTTCCCGTAACCTAGTTAATGCTATCGATTCATCAGGATTGTAAAGTTGGCCGCTTTTTCCCTTAAAAGGTATTGAAGGAGGTAAGGCCTCTGTTTCATCATAGAACCATTGATTCGGCGCAATGATATTTCGTAAGGTAAAAATAACATCACAGGGAACCATCACACGGCCGGTGGCAACATTAAATAGGTACACATGAGGCAAATCGTATTCATTCACAAATTGCAGCAGTTTTCTTTTATCTATGAGATCAAGCAAATACCGCTGACCGTGACTGATAGTGTTTGAAAATATTTTATGCATCTATATTCTCTTTTTACTCATTGTAATAATTTTCTTCCGCCAACTTCGGCAAGGATAGTCATTTGTTGAATAGCGATTTTATTTAACCGTAAAAGACGTTCTTTTTGAGGTATGTTATCATTAATTAAAACTGCATTGATGTTTTCCATGTTTGAAAGGCAGATGAGTTCGTTTATAGATGCATAATCGCGAATATTTCCTTTTACATCTGGATTTTTTCCTCTCCATTCTTTTGCAGTCATACCGAATAATGCGACATTCAGAACATCAGCTTCATCTGCATATATCACAACAGCTTGCTTCGGAGAAAGTTGTTTGGGAACAAGATTTTGCTTAACTGCATCAGTATGTATGTGATAATTGATTTTTGCTAATTCCCGTTTTGCCGACCAACCAAGTAGTTTTTGTTCTGCTTCTTTGAGGCGTTGAAATTCACGAATGAAATACAGCTCAAATTCGATAGAAATCCAGCTTGCAAATTTGAAGGCAATGTCTTTATGGGCATAAGTGCCGCCGTTACGACCGGACTTGGAAATTATTCCTAGTGCGTTGGTTGCCTCTATCCATTTTTGAGGCGATAACACAAATGCGTTAAGACCTGCTTGCCGCCTAAACCCCTCGAATTCGAGGGGTTTAAATTTAAGGTTGTACAAAGTTTCCCATAATCCCAAATATTCAATAGTATTCCGGTTTCGCATCCAATTTCCAATAACCGCATTAGGTTCATCAGATTTGAATTTGGCAATATCGGTGAGTGAAATGTAATCGGTCTCATTTATCTGTATAATTGCAATTGTAGTATTTTCAACTGTTATCTTAGCCATTGTCCCTCCGATTTAGAAATATTGCAATGGTTTCTCCCAAACAACTTCAATCCTGATTTATTTTTAATTATGGCAAATTCGCCATAATTAAGCAGTACTTTTATCTTTGCTATTATTTCACTATTATTTCAATATAGAGGCGTTGCATAATATTTTCAAGTGAATATTTTGCTATAATTTGCCACACGCATTTTATACTGTATTGGCACAGGATCATAAAAATGTAATGAATAAAGGCATATCTCCGGAGTCTTCGTTTCAATGCGGATCGGTATTCCATGCATAAAGATTGATTCTGACGGATTTTTCAATTCCAATTGAAGCTTCAAGATTTTTTCAATCATTTTTCCGTGATGAGGGTATGAATATAGGGACATACCATGCACTGAGACATCCCGTATGGAACAGGGGTATCGGTTCTTACCGATAAAAAGATACTGTTTGAGCAGCCCGAGTTTTTCACTGTTTGCAAGTCCAACCGAAAAACGCGTTTCTTTGCGTTTATCCAAATAATTCATTACATCTTCAAGATGCACTATTTTTTTCAAAAGCCCATTATGCATCGGACTTTGAAAATTAATGATATAGGTATTTGCATACGTTTCGCCTTCATGTAATTCACAGGATACCGGAAAAACGAGGTATTCATTCTCATATTCAATGTGAAATAAAGCATTTGCTTTTTCGAGCAATACATCCAAGACAATCATCCAGTTTGTGAGGGATACAGCTATGATCTTTGCCCAATGATTTTTTTCATCGGCAGTAATGTAGCAATTCGTAATGCATAATTCTTTTAACACATCAGGGTATACGTTGAACATAACGACTCCGTTCTTTGTATTCTTTTACTAAAAGAAATAAAGTGTATTTGTTCGCTTTTCCACACTGGATAAGGGATAACAACCGGTAAAAGAAAGAAATCGAATAAATATAAAATATGCCCTTCGTTTCTTCCTCAAGATGAAAAATGGCATTTTTTAGCTTGTCCAGAGACCGCCCTCTGACCTTAAAAAGAACGTATACCGGGTCTCTTACATGCGGCAAGAATACCGGCTTCTGTTTGCTATAGGTTATTTCCTTTTTTGTTACAACATACGCTCTCCTGTGATGGGGATAGGTATAAAACAGAATCACCACACTTTGGGGAGAAAAAGTTAACCGTACTCCATCCTTTTCCTCGGTTTTATCATTAACAATTCCATACGCATATAACGTATAGAGAGCGGTCCCTTTTTTGGGAATCAATACCGATATTTCACTCATATATATATTTTACATCAATATTGCTTATATAACAATATTGACAAATAAGCAATATTATCCTTATTATATAGGTAAATACATTTTTGGAGGTATTTATGAGTGAAAATGCAATTGATAGAGTTAATCTTCCGCCTATCGCACAAAGGTCAACAGAAAAAATTCTGTCATGGATGGAAAACGGAACGGCCCCATTCCTGCCAAATAAAGATGGAATTATTGATACGCATGGAATACGGAGTGGTTCAAGCGGACGATTGTTTAAGGGGATGAATCAAATCCTGGCAAAAGGGTATCTCAATGAGATGGGTAAAGACGATGATAAAATCGTTACCTTTAAACAAGCCAAAGATGCTCAAACCTTTGTTAAGAAAGGCGAAAAGGGCTTTTCTTTATCTGTCTATGATGCGGAGAAAAATCAATCAAACGTATATTACTATTTCCCTTTGAGTGCAACGGCGAATCCGGAAAAGATAATCCCTTCTTTAAACCCAAAAGCGCCGCATTCTTTCTATCAGAACGATGTAAAGACGGTGGAATGCAATGACAGTAATCCGGAAAAATATCTGGGGAAATATTTGATGGCTGTTACGATAGGGGCTGAATTTAAGGCATCCCCCGAAGTGATTGAGCAATTCAAAAAAGAATATACCCAAGAAATAAAGCAGGGCATCAGTGATAAAAAATATACCCGTATCTTTGAATTGGGAAACAAAGCAAGCGCGTCTTGCAAGGAAGAATTAGCACAAATGTATGCCGCGACAAGAGATGGGAAAGAAAGACAGCAAAATCAGGGAAAGGAGAAACCAACACAGCAGCGAAATTCTCAAGAAATAACACCGGATCGGTAATCTGGATATGGCGAATAATGATGCATCAAACGACGTTAATGCTCAAATCGATTTACCCCAACAAGCTTTACCTGATTCGCCATTTGAGTCAAATCGTATCAGCACAGGAGATACACCGGAAGAAGCATTGGCAAAACTTATTGGAAACGATAAGGCAAAAGCGATTATTGAGGAATTAAAAAAAGAAGAATATAGCGTTGAAACAATCAATAAAAAGTTGTTTAACATTTCAACTTTTGATCAGGATATATTAAAGCTCGAAAATGGAGAACTCCCGGAAGGATTCGTGTTCAATCTCGGGAAGCCTGGTGATATCTTGCGGAAATGCGGGTTCCCTGCCGATCAAAATATCGAATTAGCGGCAAGCCGCTTGTTACAAAAAGCAGACAGGCATTCATATTCCCCATTGGCAGTCAGAGGACTGGACACAGCTCTGCAATTACCGGTTGCGGTATTCAGGTATGGCAATCCTGAAAAAAGTCAGAACGTGATTGTATCTCTCGAAAAGGATGGTAAGAATTTTCTTGCAGGGATATTCTTTAACCAGAGGAATGAGGGAGTAGCTATATCAAGTATACGAGGACTTTTCAATAAAAATGACTATAAATGGCTTCACTGGATTGAGCAGGGAAAACTGATATATGCGGATAAAGAAAAAATCCAGGAAACGATAAACCAACAGCGCACCAATCGCGCTGACGTGGAATACCTCAACCTGGACTCTATACAAACTATACTCGACTCGTTTCCTCCTGTCAAGCAAATTTTTACCGAAGAATACCCCGCATATCTGAGCCTGAACAATGATATAAATAGTGAAATAAAAACCGACAGAAAACAAGAATCAGAATTACCTAAAAATGAACAAATTGGGTTGTTTGATGATATGTTAGATCACAGTGTTTCAGCCTTTGATCGGGATGTATTAAAACTCGAAAA
>QMCD01000638.1_pt1 | contig 51987 bp, 46 predicted proteins | sample 1821841 | NCBI WGS metagenome assembly QMCD01 (sample SAMN01991225, study PRJNA193472) | Termite gut metagenome, whole genome shotgun sequencing project. | isolation source: worker | host: Macrotermes natalensis
TGGTTTGTAATACTCATAATAAAGAGAATAATTTTCTCTTTATTATGAGCAAAAGGACTTGACACAGGAGCACATCATATCAGGGCAACGCTGATTAAGTCTCGATGACATTACTCATCGCTGCCCAAGTCATTTTTCGTAATTCTTATAATGCAACGAATTACTGCAAAATGACAGTTTCATAAAGTAAACACTGATTTATGCTCGATGCATAAATCAGTGTTTCCCTAGCTCTTAATCGTCTGTGTCCGCAACCTTGAACGCTTCGGCCGCCTTGATGACGTCGTCCGCGATGCGTCCGCTGATAGGCGCGTAGTGACTGAAAGCCACATTGAATGAACCTGTTCCGGAAGTAATTGAGCGCAAATCTATCGAGTAGCGCAGAAGTTCCACCTGGGGTACTTCGGCGCGTATTTCCGCAATGCCGCCTTCAGAGTCCTGTCCGAGGATTTTTCCGCGCTTGACAGATAAGTCGCTCATTACGTCTCCAAGATACTTTTCTTCGACAAAAACCGTCAGCGTCATAATAGGTTCAAGCAAAGTAGGATTCGCCTGCTTCATCGCTTCGCGGAATGCACCACGGGCGGCGATTTTAAACGATAATTCGTTTGAGTCTACGGGGTGATATTTTCCGTCTACAACTTTTACTTCCACATCTACGACAGGATAACTTGCCATAGTACCGTGAGCCATTCCTTCGACGATGCCCTTTTCCACACCGGGAATATAGTTCTTTGGAATCGCGCCGCCGAAAATCGCGTTGATAAACTGATACTTTTCTCCGCGCGGCAAAGGAGCTATTTCAAGCAGCACCTTTCCATATTGCCCGTGCCCGCCTGATTGTTTTTTGTGAGTATATTCGGCACTTGCTTTTTTGGTAATTGTCTCGCGGTAGTCAACTTTTGGCATACGGGTTTCAACATCAATTTTCTGGTTTTGCTTGATTTTGTCCAGAATGATGTTTACATGCAGTTCGCCCATTCCGGAGATAACCGTTTCCTTGGTTTCGGCGTTGAAATTATAGCGGAACGTTTTGTCTTCTTCCGTCGCTTTAAGGAGGAATTCGCCCATTTTATCTTCATCTTTTTTCTGAGCCGCGGTCACCGCCACCGAATGAACCGGTTCCGGAAGCCGCAAACGGAAGAACTTGTACGCCGCCTCTCCCGCGGTAATCGTATCGTTCGTTTTAAGACTTGCCGATTTCGCGATAATTCCTACATCGCCGGCATTCAGCTCCTTGATTTCTTCGAGCTTCTTTCCCTGGCAGGTATACAGTTTCCCGATTTTTTCCTTTTTGTTTTCCTTAACGTTGAAAATATCGGAATCGGCGCTGAGTTTGCCTTGAATGACTTTTACCCAAGAAAGTTTCCCTGAGAACTGATCATAGGTAGTTTTGATAATCAGTCCGGCCAAAGGTTTCGCGGAGTCTATCGTGACAGGCGTTTCGTTCTTGTCCGCGTCAACAAAAATATCTTTCCCCGTACTTGCCGCGGGAGCTATATCGAAAATAAAATTGATCAGAGGCGTTACGCCGGAATTTTTCAAGAGTTCTCCGCAGAAAAGCGGAACATATTTGTTTTCGGCCAGGGCTTTAATCAAACCGCTGTGAATCTCTTCTTTGTTCAAAGTTCCCTGTTCGATATAACTTTCCATGAGCGCGTCATCGCCTTCGGCAGCCGCTTCTACAAGCCTTTCTTTTACGGCCGCAAGTTCATCCTGAAATTCCGCGGGGATGGGGCCTTCTTTTTCCAAGCCGTCGTTCTGGAGAAAATACGCTTTTTCGTTAAGCGCGTCGATTACACCTTTAAATTCCGCGCCTTTTCCCATCGGAATGAAGAAGGGAACGGGATCGATCTTAAATTTTTCCTTTATATCTGCGAGAGTTTTGTTAAAATCGGCGCGTTCGTCCTGCATCCGGGTAATATAAAAAGCGCGCGGCTTGTTCCGGCTTTCCAAAGCGCGCCACAGCTTGATGGTTTCAATCTGAACGCCGGAACGTACGTCTATCGTAATGAGGGCAAATTCCGCGGCGCGGTAAGTCAAAATCACATCGCCGACAAAATCCGAGGAACCGGGAGTATCAAAAAGATTTATCTTCTTTCCATCTTTATCGATATGGGCCATGGAAGCGTGAATCGAGATTTTCCGCTCGATTTCTTCCGGGGTAAAATCGCTCGTGGTTTTACCGGAATCGATGGTTTCAGCTTTTTGAATAACGCCGCCCGCGGCGAGAAGCCGTTCAAATAACGTCGTTTTTCCGGTCCCTCCGTGACCGATAATGCTTACATTTCTGATGGACTCAGTTGCATAACTCATAGAAGTTACTCCTTGGGAATATTGATTTTTCGTTTAAGAAAAGATTCGTATGTCTTATAGCAAAACCCATTCTTACAAATGCCGTTATAATATGATCTTACGGTCTTGGCAAATTGTCAAGGAAAACTTTTCATTTTTTTCGATTTTTAATATGACGAGTTTAATAAAGAAGCGCGACAAAAAGAAAGTAAAGAGGAGGGACGTTGCCGCTCATCTTTTTGAAAAAATCATGTTCACGGCGGTCTTTACTGGCTTCCTGTGATACAGTATTATCATGATATAGGCATACAATATAAGTTATCAAGATGTTTTTATCTTTATATTAGGGAAGATACGCTGTCTGGAATCCGAAATATTTTTTACAAAACAATAACACAGAGGAGAAAATGTGAAGTTCGCTATTCTGGGAGGCAGTTTTAATCCGATACATAACGGTCATTTAGCTTTGGCGGAAGCCGCGCGTACGGCATTTCAGTATGACCGCATCATTTTGATACCTTCTTTTCAATCGCCTTTAAAACCCGAAATGAGGGGAACTACAGCCCAGGATCGGCTTGATATGACCGCCGCGGCCGTATCAGGCAACGCCTCTTTCACTTTGGACGACTGCGAAATAAAACGGGAAGGCGTTTCCTATACGATTGACACCGTCAACTACATCGATCAAAAATACCGTCCCGACGGAAAGCTTGGGCTCATCATCGGGGACGATTTAGCGGCGGATTTTCATAAATGGCGCGCCGCCGATGAGCTTGCCGCCCGCTGCGATATTATCCTCGCGCGCCGCCTTTCCGCAGATGAAGACGGGATTCCGTTCCCTTATCCTCATACACGGCTTCAAAATGATATTGTGGAACTTTCATCGGGAATGATTAGAAAGCGCATCAAAGAAAAAAAGAGCTGGCATTTCCTTGTTCCCCAGGCGGTTCGTTCGATTATCGAAGAAAGGAATCTTTACGAACATCAGAATGATGCTCATCCGCTTGCAGGCCTTATCGCTCACCTTGAAGATCATGTGAGGATGCTGCTTCCTTTTGACCGCTTTCTGCATTCGCGGAACACGGCGCTCCTTTCCTTCGAGCTTTGCGGCCGTTTCGGCCTTGATCCTTACAAAGGCTACCTTGCGGGAATGGCGCACGATCTTTGTAAGACTATGAACGAAAAACGCCTCATCGAATTAGCGGAAAGAGACGGGGAGAAAATCGGTAAAATCGAGCAAAAGAAACCTTCGCTTCTGCATGGACGGGCGGCGGCGGTGTATATAAAAGATTTTTTTGACATAAACGATGCGGATATTTTGGAAGCCGTCCGTTTTCATACCTATGCTTCTGAATCGCTTGGAATGTTGGCAAAAATTGTGTATATTAGCGATAAAATTGAAATCAGCCGGAAAGGAATTGATCCCGACATACGGGATTTTAAGCGGTTCAGCGATTTGAATGTCCTTTTCGAGCTTGTATTTACGGAAAATGTGGCATATCTCAATGAAAAACAGGTTGTTATGTCTGAAGGAACACTGAAATTGATGAATGCCATCGAAAAGGGGAAATGTCCGTGAAAAATAAGAGCAGTTCCGTTGATGCCAGTTTTATTTTGGTAATTATCATCGTATTGATAGTGGCAGGCGGCGCGGTTTTTGCGGTAATTGCTCTGCGGAGCGACCCGCTGGAAGAAATTTTTGCCGAAGACGGCGTTATCAACACGTTGATGATCATCGAAAAGGACGAAAAACCCCTCAGTTCTTTTGTACTGATGTATTATCCTGCCACAAAAAGAGCGGCAATGTTTGATGTTCCCGGCGAAATCGGCTTAATCATTCAAAGAATAAACCGTACCGACCGGATCGACGCTGTGTATGTTTCTGAAAGGATAACGCCTTTTGAAAACGAACTTTCAAAACTCTTGGGGATAGATATTGATTTCAGCGTGGTGTTCAGCGTCGAAAATCTTGGAAAACTTGTGGACCTCATGGAAGGCGTTGAGATTTTTATCCCTTCTCCGGTAGAACTGTATGGCGGAGAAAAACCTGTTTTGTTTCCGTCGGGAATGGTTGTTCTGGACGGAGAAAAAGCCGGGCAGTATGTTACCTATGTTCTGGAAGAAGATGACAGGGATACGGCAGCTTCGCGGCGGCAGCGTTTTTTCAAGGGTTTTTTAAAAACCCTGGGCGAAAGAAGCGAATATCTTCAAAATCCCCAGATTGCGAAAGTTTTTAATACGCTCATTGACAGTGAAATGAGCCGGCGTTACCGTTCACGGCTGTTTTCCGAACTTGCTTATATTGATACGGACAGAATGAATGTTCAATCTGTCGGCGGAAATGTAAAGGAAGTTTCGGGACAGGAACTCATTCTTCCTTTTTTTGACGGCTCTTATGTCAAGGATGTTGTCCGCCAGACTTTGGTAACGCTCACCAGACAAGGCGACGGCTCGCTGGCCGACCGCGTGTTTACGGTAGAAATACTCAACGGAACGCCCACAAGCGGCCTCGCGCGGCGTACATCGGAATTGATCCAGGGTTTCGGCTATGATGTCATCACGGTCGGCAACGCGGAAAACAACGACTATGCCTTCACCACAATTATCGACCGTTCGGGAATTAACGAACTTGGCGATACGTTTGCGGATATTATTCAATGCAAAAATATTACGAGGGAACTCTTCAATCCGGAAGAGTTAAGTTCTCAGAATATGGAATACAAAGCGGATTTTACTCTCATTATTGGAAGGGATTTTAATGGACGATATGTTACAAACCGGTGATAAAAACCTTGCTCTGGAATTGGGCGCCCTATTGCGCGATTACCGCGCCTCGGATGTGCTTGTCATGGATTTGCGCGGACAAAACACCTGGACCGATTTTTTTGTCATCGCCACTGTTACGAGCTCCGCCCAGGTTCAGGGCCTCCACAAACACATCAAAGATTTCGCGGGCGAAAAAGACCTCGAAATCCTGCGGAGACAGCGCAAAGTTCCCAAAGATGAGGAGTGGAGCCTTATCGACCTTGGAAACATCGTCGTCCATTTAATGACACAGAGGGCACGTTCTTTTTATGAACTCGAACGCCTCTGGAGCGATGCGGAGCAAATAACCATGAAAAGCGAACAATGATTATGTATCATGATCCATAACGAATACATTAACCGCGCGATTGATTATATCCTGAATCATATTGATGAAGATTTATCCGTCGATGACATTGCCGCCTATTGCGGATTCTCCCGCTTTCACTTTTCCCGTTTGTTTAAAAAGGAAACCGGCGAAGGCATATTCGCGTTTATCAAACGCGTCAGAATGGAACAAAGCGCCTTCCGCTTAAAAGTGGAAAAAGATAAAAGCATCACGGAAATAGGCGGCAGTTATGGGTATAGCTCATCGAATTACAGCACATCTTTTAGGCAGCATCACAATCTTTCCCCGGCAGCGTTCCGCCGGTCAATCTTGCAAAAGTCCCTTAAACATCCGTTTTATGGCAAGACCGATGTAGAACTGGAATCATATAAAGAATGCTGCCGGAAAATCACGGTGGAAATTCTGGAAGATCATCTTGTGATTTATCAGCGCCATAAAGGAAGTTACGAAAATCTGTCCAGACATTGGGACGCGTTTCAGAAAAAGTACCAGGAGTACGTTACAGAAGAAACGCTTTTCCTTGAACGCACGTACAACGATCCTTCCATCACCAATATTGATGAATGCCTCTACGATATTTGCATGACCGCTCCGGAAGGCTGTAATCTTGAAAACACCTATATCATAAAGGGCGGAAAATTCGCGGTCTATCATTTTGACGGTCCCGTGAAGCAAATCTACACCGCGTATCAAAGTATCTTTAATGTGTGGATGCCGAAAAGTAACTATGAACTTGACGACCGTTACGATTTTGAAATCTACCGAAACATCGACTGCGATTCCATGATCATGAAAATCGATATTTGCGTTCCGGTAAAGTGATACGTCTCTGTAACGCGCTAAACTATCTATGAAGCTGCAATGCGTTCTCTAACCATCTCACCAATAATTTGGGCAGGCATTTTGTTTGATGAGATAGAATGAGTTAAAATATAATCGGCAGCTACATCATCCAGAACATCAAGAAGTTCTCTTTGCCGGGTAAAATAGCCGCCTTTTCTGGCTGTATCAACCTTCGGCGGATTTTTTGTGTAAAACTCATCAAGAGCATTTGCTTCTTCTTCAGTCATTCGTGCCATAATCCCATCCTCCTTATACATCCAATAAATGAAAAAATATGCTTCTGCACTTCATTGCATGAAATACATTGATTGTATTGTCATCAATGATGTTGTACAATATTTCAAGTAAGTTACCAGTATTATCAAAACCAACGACAATATATTTTTCTTCTTCGCCTTCCAAAGGACCTTCATATCGAGGCCGATTGAGGGCATATCGTATTTTATCTTCTGAAATACCATGTTTAAATGCGGATTCATTGAATTCGACGTCCATGTCATAATTTTACCATAAAAGTGACAATGCGTCAAAGAAGTTTTTTCAAGGTCTCTGTAACGCGCTAAACTATCGCAAAAGAAACAAACATGATACAATCCAATTGTTTAATTACTGAAGGAGACAAAATGGAAAGTAAAATCATTTTAATCACCGGAGCGACAAACGGCATTGGAAAAGCTGCCGCAAAAGAATTGGCGAAACAAGGGCACACGGTTATCGTTCACGGGCGGAATAAAGATAAAACATTGCGTGTGCTGGAAGAAATAAAAGCGGAAACCGGAAATGCCAATATTGATATACTGCTTGGCGATTTATTTTTATTATCCGATGTAAAAAAAATGGCGGATGATGTTAAGAAGAAGTATCAGAAATTGGATGTACTCATCAATAATGCCGGCGGAACGATGGGTAAAGTGAGAGAAGCGACAGATGAAGGTTTTGAAAAGACCATTGTTCTTAACCTGCTCTCGCCCTTCCTCTTAACGCAGTCGCTTCTGCCGCTTTTGTCAAACGCGCCTTCCGCGCGGATTATCAATGTTTCATCGGAAATGCATAAATTCGGCGGCAAACCTTTTTTTCATGATTAAAAGAATTACGACTCTGTGCGCGCGTACGGATTATCAAAACTCTATCTTATTTGGATTTCGCGGCATCTTTCGGCAGAATTAAAACCGAAAAACATTACCGTTAATACCGTTCATCCCGGCGTTTCCAACACCAATTTCGGGCTTGATGCCGACAGAGGATTTTTCACGAATCTTGTCGGGAAATTGCTGATGCGTTTTTCTTTGACGGCTGAACAAGGAGCGGCTTCCCTGATTTACTTAGCCTCTTCTGATGATGTAGAACATGTTACAGGTCTTTATTATGGTCCAAAGAAAAAGCCTGCTGAACCGAGCGACAGATATTATTCGATTGAAAATGAAAACCGTGTCTGGGGATATTGCAGTCAAATTGTTGCGCCTTACATGGACACTTAACGAGTAAAAAGCACAAATTCAGAAGTAATTAATGTTCAACTTTCGTATCATTTTCTTCACAAATAGATTAAAGGAGAAAATGTATATGCAGGTTGAAAGCATTCAACACAACAAAGTAACATCGATTTTACAGTTTTCGATTCCGTCGATTATCGCGATGGTGCTTACTTCGCTGATAAGCGTTGCCGATGGTTTTTTCATCGGCAACTTTGTCGGCGAAGAAGGACTTGCCGCGGTCAATCTTGGACTGCCGATTGTGTACCTCTTTCTGGCGGCGGGGCTGATGGTTTCGGTGGGCGGCGCCGCTATCGCCGGAATGGCGTTCGGCGGCGGGAATCTGCAAAAGAGCAATGCCGTTTTTAATCAAACGATGCTTACGGCGGCGGTATTGGTCGTTCTGCTGAGCGCCGTCATGTACTTCTGTCTTGAACCAATGCTCGGCATCCTTGGCGCGGAAGGAAAGGCGGCAGAATACTTTAAAGAGTATTACGGCATCATGCTCTTTGAACTGCCCCTCATGGTGATTACCGCGTCTTTTGGAATGTTTATCCGTGCGGAAGGCAAGCCGCAGTATTTCATGGCGGTGAATATTCTAAACGTGCTGCTGAATATTCTGCTCAATTATGTGTTTGTCCGATGCTTCCTCTGGGGCGTGAAAGGTGTTGCCTTCGCGTCGCTTGTGTCGGCTCTTATTGCGCTGATTCCGGTGCTGATTTTTTTCCTGAAAAAATCGCGTGTGTTTAAAATCGGCAGATTTACTTATTCGGGGCAGGTTTTGAAAGACACGCTCCTGAACGGCAGTTCCGAGTTTATCGGTGAAATGTCGCTTTGTATTTCTATGTTTGCCTACAATTATGTGATACTCAAAAATGTTGGTATTGACGGCGTGACGGCTTTCGCGGTTGCGGGATACGTCGCTTACATGTTCAGTATGATCGTAATCGGTTTCGGGCAGGGCGCGAGTCCGCTTATCAGTTTTAGTTACGGAGCGGGAGAACTGCCGCTTGCAAGGGATTTACGTAAAATCACAAACTTGTTTGTACTGGCGGCAGGAGGCGTTTTCTTCTTGTTTGTGCTGACCGGTGCCGGCTGGTACGGCGGCATCTTTGTGAACAGCGCTGCCGTTAAGCAAATGATACGGTCCGGTATGCCGGTTTTCGCCGTTTCATTTCTATTTGCGGGTATCAACACCATTACATCGTTTTATTTTACGTCAATCGGGAAAGCGAAAGAATCGGCCGTTATCTCTTCTTCGCGGGGACTTGTAATCCTCTTGATCTGTGTTTTCACGCTTCCGCCGATTCTTGGCATGTTGGGAGTATGGCTGACCGCCCCGCTCACGGAAACAGTGACGCTGCTGTTCAGCGTGATTTTTATCATAAAGGATAAGAAAAATACGCGGACCGTACAACACCGATAAATAAACGAACCGCTTCACCGCAGAAGGACCTTCCGCAGGCTTGCAAAAGGTCCTTGTTGGGGTTTACACGGCAGAACGCGGCAAATCTTTTAATTATCGTCGAAATTATCAAAATCTACGTCATCTTCGTAGTCGTAATCGTCGTCGTCATCATCGTCAAAATCATCATCGTCGTCGTCAAAATCATCATCGTCGAAATCATCATCGTCAAAGTCGTCATCCATGTCGTCAAAATCGCCGTCAATTTCATCATCATCTTCTTCGTCTTCATCGTCTTCAAAAGCATAGAAGGGAAGTGCGGCACCGTCATTTTGGTCGAAGTCAACAGGCATAACTTCGAGCTCGTTTTCACTGTACATGGGCTCATCCAGAACCATAGCATTCTCCATTTGGACTTGTTATTTCTTGAAACATAAGGGGAAGTCCATATATCTGTCAACAGGTTTTCGCGTAGTTTTTGATTTTTTTTCGCAAAAAATGTGTTTTTTCCATAGTTTTATAGAAAGATTTTTTCTTAACAAAACGGCTTTACAAAACTCGATTTTTCGTTATAATCAAATCCTGGTTATGACAAGCGATTTCATAATCGGCGCGCCGTGCAAGATCAATGTGCATCTCCGTATTCTCGGAAAACGGGATGATGGATTTCATGATCTGGAAAGCATTTTTATGGCGCTCGATTTTGGCGATACTTTGAGTTTTACTGTTTTGGACACAGAGAACGCTTGCGTTATCAAGATGGACGGCAGGGTGCCGCGGGAGCAAAACCTGATTTTTAAAGCGGTTTCGCTTTTCAGGGAATACACGGGTTTTTCCGCTTCTGTATTAATAGATGTTCAAAAGATGATTCCTTTTGGTTCCGGGCTGGGCGGTGCTTCGTCCGACGCGGCTTCAACATTGAAGGCCCTCAATGTTTTAGGAAATTATCGGTTGGATAATGATGAACTTCATCATTTAGCCCTGCAATTGGGCAGCGATGTTCCTTTTTTCCTTAATTCGGGAACGGCGTTTGTTTCCGGCAGAGGAGAAAAGATTGATCCGGTGAAAACGCCGGATACTATATGGATTGTTCTTGCGAATCCGGGATTTTCAAGCGCTACGGCTGAAGCGTACCGTCTCTTTGACGAACATGGAATCCCTGATGCCGGTCCGGAATTGTCAAAACGTCAATTGATTGACGCGTTGGCGGCGGATCCGTCGGAATGGCCGTATAAGAATGATTTTTTGCCTGTCTTTCTTTCGTGCGGGAAGAAAGACGAAAAAGAGGCGTATCAGAATATTTTCCGGGCTTTTGAGGCATCCGGAGCTTTATTTTCAGGTTTATCCGGAGCAGGATCAACCTGTTTTGGGGTCTATAAAGACCGGAAATCTGCGGAAAAGGCGGTACATGGCTTTCATTTTGCGGGTAGTTTCGTCAAATTGACGTATCCACTTGCGCGTTAGGTATTAGGGTGTTAAAATAATAGCAAATCCTGATCCCAAAAAGGAGCGCGTCGTGGAGATAACTGATATTAGAGTCCGAAAAGTTGCTGGAGAAGGTAAACTAAAGGCTTACGTGACGGTTACATTTGATGACTGCCTGGTTGTTCACAATGTAAAAATTATTGAAGGAAAAAACGGGGTATTTATTGCTATGCCTTCAAGGAAGACGAGGGCAGGGGAGTACAAGGATGTAGCACATCCTATCAATCCTGAGTTCCGAACAGAACTTCAAACGAAGATTTTGGAGAAGTATGACAGTGGGAATGTTCAGGATGATCTTTCCGTAGATTTGTAGTGTGACGAAAGCCGTTAAAAGCGGTTTTAGAGTGTTTAGTCCGCCGGAAACAGCGGTATTTTCGGCTTTAAAAAAAATAAAATCTCTGGTTTTTGAAACTTTTTAAATGCAGAAGTTTCACAGGGGTTGTTTAGGTTAATGAATTGAGAGAAATCTGAAAATGTCAGATTTTTTGATATATTGGGACGTAGGCAAGTGGTAAGCCACCGGGTTTTGGCTCCGGCATGCACAGGTTCGAACCCTGTCGTCCCAGGAATCACGCAAGCTCTGCATTGAGCAAGGCGCTTTAGCGAAGGAGATCGAAAAATGGCTCAAGTTGTATTTGCAGCTAAGAAAAGAACTGATTTCGGTTCAGGAAATACCCGCAGGATGAGAAAAGCCGGCCGCATTCCCGGGGTTATGTACGGCCGTTCCGGTAAGGCTTTATCTATCGATCTTGATGGATTGGAATTTTCTAACGGCATCAAGGGTATTTCTGAAAGTACTATCGTGAAATTGGATGTAGAAGGCGAATCTCACGAAGCTTTTGTAAAGGATACTCAATGGAATATCCGGGACGGATCAATCCTGCATGTGGATTTTTATGAAGTTGAAAGCAGCACTTTGCTCCGGGCAAAAGTGTCGGTGCATGTAAGCGGGAACCCCATCGGCGTTCGTGAAGGCGGTATTCTTGAACTGCCGACTCATGAAGTTGAAGTCGAATGTCTGCCCAGGGATCTTCCCGAACGGATCGATGTGGATATCGCCGACCTGAAAGTCAACCAGTCAATCCACGTTTTTGATCTCAAACTTGGGGATAACGTAAAGATTATTACGAGCGGCGATCAGGTTATCGCGCTGGTCAAGTTTGCCAGGGCTGACTCCGCTTCTTCGGAAGAATCGGCGGAAGGGGCCGCGGAAGCTTCCAAAGCGTAAGCTGTTTCATTTTTTATGTGTGATGATGAGGCCGTTCGTTCCCCGCGGAATGGACGGTTTTTTTTCAGGAAGATGCCTGTGAATAATCCGGATTTTGAAGCGTTATTTGAAAAAGGCCTTGGTTCCTGGCCCGAAAACTCCGTTTTTGTTGCCGCGGTATCCGGCGGCTCGGATTCGGCGGCGATGCTGACGGCTTTGGTCCGCTTAGCAAAAAAGCGGCATTATCACATTTCTTGCCTGCATATCCGGCACAATATCCGCTCAGCCGAAGAAAGCGAAGCGGATACGCGCTTTGTCCGCGGCTTGTGTCAGCGCTTAGAGGTTCCCTGCCGGATTGTGTCGATAAAGCCGGGGAAGATTGCGGAAAGGGCGAAGGAAAAAGGAATCGGGATTGAAGCCGCGGCGCGGGAATACCGGCAGGCGGCGTACAGGCACGAAGTAAAACGGTTGGGCGCCCAAAAAGTTGTTACCGCTCATCATAAAGATGATGTTCTTGAAAATATCCTCATGCGGATTCTCCGCGGTTCCGGTCCCCGCGGTTTGGCTTCCATGCCTTCATCAACTCATCTTGTGCTGAGGCCTTTGCTGCATATTTCCAAAGACCAGATTCTTTCATATCTCGATACGGTAAAGGGATCGTACCAGACCGATCTTTCCAATCGTGATAACCGTTATCTTAGGAATCGTGTCCGCAATGTATTGATTCCGTTTTTGGATGAGCATTTTCCTCATTGGAAAAAAGGCATAGAATCGTTAGGGGAAACGCAGTCTTATATTGCGGACTATGCGGAGGAAGAAGCGCGGAAAGCGGTGAAATGGCAGATTTGCGAAAACGGCGTGGAAAGTACCGGCGGAAATTTTGCCGCGCTTAATCCGGTGATTCAGGAAGAAGCGGTTTTTCAGGGAATCAAAAAACTTTTTGATCATTTTGGTGAAAAAAATGATCAAACCCAGGCCGATGTTCCCCGGCGCTGCAAAGTTCCCAAGCGTTCGGTTTTAAGGCGTTTTTTCAAGAACGGCCGGCAATCGGCGGATTTGGGGAAAATCCGGCTGCAAAAAAACGGCGAAAAACTCCGGATGGTATGTTGGGATGATCCTCTCTCGGTAAAAGGCGGAGCTTTTTGCGCTGAAAAGCCCGGTATTTATCAATTTATGGGATATTCCATCAAAATTGAGGAAAAAATGCATTCAGAACACGGTTTTTTTTGCGAACTTCCGCTAATCTTTCGGTCTCCTTTACCTGGAGAAAAAATATCTTCCGAAGATTTTCGAAAAATGAAGACAAATAAGATAAAAAATAGTATTATTGTAGAGGACATAAACGGTAAAATCGCTTTTCTATGGCTAGATCAATATAATGCAAACATTTTATTATTGAGGGAATGCAAAACGATGTATAAAACTACGGTATGTATTGCTCAATATTCCGGGGGTTTCGATGAACGAAAACAAAAATAGTACTCCGCCCAGACCGGCTGTGAATAACAGCGGGCCTAATCGGTTTGCTTTGGTGTTTTTTCTTTTGATGGTGGGCCTTTTGGTCTTTTATATGTTTAGAAGCGATAATACCGCGATCCAGGAAATACCCTATTCGGTTTTTATCAGCCGCGTTGAACAGCGTCAGGTTGAAGCGGTTAAAATAACCGACAATAATATGATCGAAGGAACTTTCAGGAGCGCCGTTTCCGGAGAACTTCCCCAGCGTTTTAAAACGCGTATCCCTTATGATGATCCCGCTCTTTTGCAGCGTTTGGAAGATCAGGGAATTGCGGTGTCCGGCGCGGTTTCCAATATCAGTCCGCTGCGGTTTCTTTTGGAAATAATTCCTTACGCGGTGTTTATCATATTAATTTGGGTCATGTTCAGGAATATGCAGGGTTCGGGGAATAAGGCGTTTCAATTTGGAAAAAGCCGGGCGAAACGGTATAACGATGACGGTAAAAAGGTAACTTTTGCCGATGTTGCCGGCCAGGAAGAAGCAAAGTACGAGCTGCAGGAAGTGGTATCCTTTTTAAAGAATCCGCAGAAATTTACCAAAATGGGCGCGAAAATTCCTAAAGGCGTTTTGCTTGTGGGAATGCCGGGAACGGGAAAGACGCTTATGGCAAAAGCGGTCGCCGGGGAGGCCGGTGTCGCGTATTTTCACATGTCCGGCTCGGATTTTGTGGAAATGTTTGTCGGCGTCGGCGCGAGCCGGGTCCGCGACCTGTTTGAGCAGGGCCGGAAAAGCGCTCCCTGCATCATTTTTATCGATGAGCTTGACGCGGTGGGAAGAACCCGCGGAGCCGGTTACGGCGGCGGCCACGATGAACGCGAGCAGACGCTGAATCAAATGCTCGTGGAAATGGACGGTTTCGATTCCAAAGACGGCGTGATTATTCTTGCCGCCACGAACCGTCCGGATGTTCTCGATCCCGCTCTTTTGCGTCCGGGCCGCTTTGACCGTCAGGTTGTGGTCGCGATGCCCGATATAAAAGAACGGGAAGCCATCCTCAAAATCCATTCCGGCAAAGTTCCGCTCGATTCCGCGGTAGACCTTGCCCGGATTGCGCGCGCTACGCCCGGGATGAGCGGCGCGGATGTTGCGAACCTTGTGAATGAAGCGGCCCTGTATGCGGCAAGAAAAGATAAGACAACCGTGGAAATGAGCGATTTTGAGGAAGCGCGGGACAAAATCCTCATGGGTGTTGCGCGGAAATCACTTGCCATGAGCGAAAAAGAACGCCGGATGACTGCCGTTCACGAAGCGGGCCACGCCTTGCTCCATTATTTCCTCAAATATTCCGATCCTTTGCATAAAGTAACCATTATTCCGCACGGCAGAGCTTTGGGCGTAACCATGGCCCTGCCCGAGGGCGACATGTACAGCAAAGGCAAGTTCTGGATTCAGGACCGCATTACGATTTCTTACGGCGGCTTGATCGCGGAGAAACTCTTTTATGACGAAACCACAACCGGTGCCTCAAACGATATTAAGCAGGCTACGGAACTTGCCCGCCGTATGGTCTGCGAATGGGGCATGGACGGTGATTTAGGCCCGGTTGCCTATGGCCAGGAAGATGAGCCCATTTTCATTGGAAAGGAAATTGCCCGGCACAAAGATTATTCCGAAGAAACCGCCAAGAAAATTGACGCGGCCGTCAAGAAAATCCTTGATGACAGTCTTAAAACCGCTCAAAACATTTTAAGTGAACACAAGGATAACCTTGAAAAACTGGCGGATGAACTTATTTCCAAGGAAACGCTCCTGGATGATGATGTGAGAACCCTGTTAGACTTGCCGAAACGGGAAGAAGTTTCAGCGGAGTAAAAAAACGCCGCTTTTGCGACGCACGGGTGCCTGTCGCTTTGCGATGACAGGCATGTGTGCGTCAACTCATGCCCAACGGGAATCCGGTATTCCCTCTAATTTTTCTTTCAATCGACTATTCTATCTTTCCCTCCCTTGGATGCAGTACTTTATCATCGGCTTTCATTAGAAGTAAATGCAGCAGCCCTGCCCATAGAACTTGACACAATGTTCCATAAAACTTAAAATATGTACCTATGGAGTTCTCATGAAAAAGTTGTTATTTTCTTTTAGCTTATTTTTGATTTGTACAGTAGCATTTTCATTGGAATTTAGATTTCCTTTTTATGGATTACACCTTAACAATTTTTTAAATACAACAACAAGTGGAACCTACAATAATTCTAAAATAATAGAAATAGAAGAATTTGATAATGTTTTTGGTGCGGGAGTCGGTTTAGGTGTTGATTTTGTTTTTGATAATCGTAGTTTCTGGTGGGGGGATGGAATATTTGTTAGGGTAAATGGATTGATTCCCTATTACATGAATACATCAGATGTTAAGATAAAAAGCATAATTGGTGGTATGAATGCGAATGATTCATCAACAAATATTTCAAATAGTTTTACATTTGAATTAGCTGTAGGTAGTTTTTTGTTATTAAGAAAAAATAAAACAATTGAAATCCCCCTTTATTTGGGTTTTATATTTCCTCGTGTTTCATTTATTGATAAAAAAAATGCTACATTAGGAAAAGAAGGCGTTGCTGATTTTGGCATACTATTGGACTGTGGATTAAACTGGAATGTAAGTAACAATTTGTATTTATTTTTAGGAGCAAGATATAATATTGGTATTGCGTTCGGTGGCTATAAAGACGCAAAATTGCCTGCTGGTGTTGAGATTTTGGATTTTATGTTTCCCTCTCAAACTGTTGGTGGTTATTTAGGCGTAGGTTACAAATATAGGTGACGCCGGAGAGTCTATGATAAAAGTCAAGCACTTTCTAAAAGAAGTTTTCTTTTGTTAAGGAACTTTTGATATAGGCGAAGTTTAATCTCATGTTTGAGTGCGTCTCTGCCATAATGATATTCTCCCTTCTTCAGCGTTTGATACATCTCGGCCAATACTTCTCGCCGCAAGCCCATTCATACCAGCCCGGCTTTCTTGTATTCAGACAACCCCTTCTTCAATTAATTTGGAGAACTTGGAGGCAGAATCAAGGGTTCAGAACATTGCAGAGAGAATGAAAATTATATTACCGCATTAAGCAGAAAGCCGGTAAATTATGAAAATTAATAGTTTACATTTTCAGATAAAATATTAATCTTTTATGTGTTTTGTATGATAATACTATTAATCAGGAGAGAAAAATGAAAATCACGGTAAACTTATCAAAAGGCGTCTTAATTGCCGGCAACTAAAAATGGCCGATAACCTGCAAAGAAAGAACCCTTAAAGAGGGAACAAGAAGAAACCATGAAGTAGTCTATTCTATTCCGGATGGCTTGCCTTATGACCCAAAACCTTTTCCGAAGGGTGTTTGGAATATTACATCGATTGAATGGAACACAGCAAGACTTATTGATAGAAAAGAAATCTGGAAATTTGATGTGTATGAGTATGGTATTGTCAAAATCCGTACCAACGCATGGCAAATGGTAAACGTATGGGAACTTGACCAAGACGGCGATTATTTAAGGGAAACGGAAAGGCTGGTTAAAGATTCGGGCTATTTAATCCACTATTCGGAAAACAGTACTCCTTTGGGCTGTATACGCGCCGAAAAACAAGAAGACATAAGGAATATTGCAAGACTTCTGCATGAAGCATTTGATAGGGGCGAAACTGTCCAACTGGAGGTTATATAATTTTGCCAATGTTCAGGTAAGGAGAATTTGAAGGGAACCCCGGTCCGGTGTCAATGCGCCGGGTCTTGGTGTTTATGCTTGTAGGAGCCTCTATACGGGTTGTTTGTCGGCGTTATCTTTTTCGCCTTTGAAAAGATTGGACAACATACATTCTCAGCACTGTGTGCCTTTTAGGTGCGTTGCGGTTCTTTTGCGGTGATTGAAACCCTTGTAAAACTGTAGTATACCTTTTTATAAATAAAGGTTAACGAAGATGAATCTGTTTCAGCTTTTTAAAAATATTGCTCCTTATGTCCGTCCTTACAAATGGCTTGTCGTGCTGGCTTTGGTGCTCACATCTATCGGGGCCTTAACAGCGCAGGTCAACGCCTATGTACTGCAATACACTGTGAATAATATCGCGTTTCTTGTTGAACAGCACAAAGCCTTACGCGACGGTTTGCATATTGTTGCGGTCATCTCTGTCATTCTGTTGAGCAAAGAACTTGTCAATATTTTCATCTCATTTGGGCAGAAATTTTTCGGCGAAAAAATTCGGATTATGATCTCGCAGGATCTTGCCCAAAAAATAATCGAAAAGATATTAACGTTCAGGATGGCGTTTTTTACCGCCGATGAAAGCGGTTCCGGCAAGCTGCAAACCCGTATCGATCAGGGCGTTTCCAGCCTGACCCGCACCGTGCAGAGTTTTTTCATTGATATTTTTCCGCTGTTTACATCGGCTGTTGTGGCGCTTATCGGTATGTTCAACGCGAATGTCTATGTCGGGCTTGTGGGTCTCTGCATCGTGCCGATTTACTTTTTTATCAGCCGGAAACAGGCGCAGAAGCTCAAAGGCTGGCGGCGGAAAATCCGCGGTTACCGCGAGAATAAATCCGGGGGAATCATCAATATTCTGGAATCGATCAGCGTTATAAAATCGTTTAACCGTGAAGATATTGAGGCTGAAAAACAGCTTGCCCTGCAAACGGTCCTTACCGATACGCAGATGCGTACCCGCTCAACCAATTTTAAATTCGACGGGCTTAAAAGTTTTACCGAACAATTCGGCGTGGTTATCATCATCATTTTGACGGCGTATCTTGTACTCATCGGGCAGATGCAGATTGGCGCGATCATGCTACATATCATGCTGTTCAGCAATGTTACCGCGCCAATCCGGCAGCTTCATCGTATTTACGATGATATCAATGATGCCCTGATTTATGCCGAAGGTTTTTTTGATATTATGCATTCGGACAACGAGACGGAGCAGTCAGGATCTTATCGTCCCGAAAAAATTATCGGGAACTTTGAGCTTAAAAATGTTGATTTTTCCTATCCCAACGGAACACAGGCGCTGTTCGGTGTGAACATGATTATTCCATCGAATAAAATATCGGCCCTCGTGGGGCTTTCCGGCGCGGGAAAAAGTACGATTATCAACCTGCTCGATAAATTCTACGAACCTTCCGCGGGCGAGATTCTTCTTGACGGTGTGCCGCTGCGTGATTATGATACCAAATTTCTGCGGGAAAACATCGGACTTGTTCTGCAAAAAAATCATATTTTCAGCGGAACCATAGCGGAAAATATCTTCTACGGTAAACCCAACGCTTCTTATGAAGAAATGATCGAAGCGGCGAAACAGGCCTATATTCACGAACAGATACTTTCACTGCCCGATGGCTATGAATCATCAGCCTTATTGCTGTCAGGCGGTCAACAGCAGCGGATTGCCATTGCCCGCATGTTCCTGAAAAAACCGCCCATCATCTTCCTTGATGAGCCGACCGCAAGCCTTGATGCCATTGCCACAGAGCAGATAAAAAACAGCCTTGACGCCATCAAAAAGAACCGCACCGTGATTATGATCTCTCACAGTATTTCCCAATTTATCGATTCGGAATTGATCTATGTAATGAAAAACGGACATGTGGTAGAACAGGGGACACACGAAGAAGTTTACCGTCAAGAGGGAGCCTACAAAGAGATATTTGACGCCGCCGCCCGCAGTTTAAATGTTGAAAAGATTAATGACACCATTGAAGATAACGAGTGATGGAGCCTGTCAGAAATGAGAAGTGGACAAAGTGCGTGAATATCAAAGAGAGTTGGAAAATTTGGAAGAAGCGATAAAAAAAGCTATCAAATGAGGCTGTTGCAAAACTCCAGTTTTTGCAACAGCAACCTTTAAAAAATGCATGTTTCGCAGCCTTTAGGCGAGAAAATGCAGGAGCTTGGGCAAAGGCAAAACTAACCGAGTTTTGCAACAAGCTCAAATATTGTGAATGATATGATATGCTTCACGGGACGCTTTAAAATAATGGAAATGTGCTATATACTAAAAACATGGAATCGTATGCTTAATTTCCGCAGAGTCCTCATATTGATGGGTCTATTTGTCTCGGCTGTTCTTTCCGTTTTTTCCCAAACCGGAGATGCCGCACCGGGAAGCGGTGACGCCGCGATGGCGGAAAAGTATGTTCTTTGGGCGATGGATTTGATTCAACATGAGCGCTGGACGGAGGCGGAAATAGGCCTCGAAAGGGCTGCGGATTTTGCCGGTGTGTCATCTGATTTGTCGTATTTACTGGCTCTTTGCCGCAGTCATCTCAACCGGCCGAGAGGCGCGGTTATTTATGCTTTGGATACGGCCCTTGAAACAAACCGTTGGAAATATTGCGAAGTATCCTCGGCTCTGCTTTTAATAGCTGAAACATATCTTGCGTTAAAACGATATTCCTTTGCATTGTTTTTTGTGAATAAACTTCCGCCGTCAGCGGATACGATGATGATTCAGCTGCGCGCCGAAAAAGGCATGGGCGATCATCAGGCTTTTTTGCGTCTTATGGCAAGAGCTCTTGACATGTACGAGCACGATCCGCGCCCCGTATCAATCTTGTTTGATGTGGTTGACGCAAAAGTCCCCCGGCTGAACGAAAGGGAACTGGTAGATTTGGCCTTACAACGGCTTCCTTTGTTTATTCAAAAAGATCCTTCGCTGGCGTATAAGGCCGTTCCCTTTATGCGGAATATCGCAGATGCGCGGCGCCTTGTGGAAGCGTACCGGGCTGAGCACGCACCTCATCCTGAATCGCTGCCGGCCGCTTTGGAACTTGGCGTTATCGGCGAAGAAACGATGATGCGGGACTTCTTTTCGTATAAAACAGACCAATATTCGGCAGAAAACCGGGAAGAATATGTCCTGCGGCTTGATCTTGTCCGCGAATTGTGGCGTCTCTTGCGGAATGATGCCTCGCGCGATGAATTTAAGCGAAACCTATCGGCCTTTTCGGGTGTTATAATAGACGACAGCAATGATGATTCATTTCCGGAATCATTTACAAGGTATGAAGCGGGGCGGATACAGTCATACGCGCATGACTCCGACCAGGACCGATTATCGGAATTATCACTTTATTTTTATGCTGATGATGAATTGCCCCGGCGGGCGGAAGTTGAGGTGATGGATGATGATTCAGGCTTATTGGAAATTGCGGCTTTTCATGTAAGGGCGGAAGATCAGGAAAAAATGTATATCGAATATTTTACTTATCCGTCCGTAAAAAGCGCGCGGATGGGCGAAACAGATTATTTTCCGGTATACAGGGAATTTTTCTTTGCTCCGGTGGGCTTTGTACCGATTACAGGCGGGGATGAAGATTTTCAAGATGTGCCGCTGTATCCTCGATTGTTAGAAGATTCGATTTCCAGATTGACAAAGCGTTCGCTCATATCGTTTGCGGATATTATAAAAAGGCCGTCGCGGGAATTTCCCGAAGCTGTCGAAGAGATTCATCTTGCGAACAGCGTGGTGAACCGTGCGAGGGAAGTTTTACCGGACGGACGCGTCGTTTCGGAAATGTTTTTTGAATTGGGCGAGCCGTATCTGCAATATGCCGATCTTGATACGGATGGAAGACGGGAAACCCGGCGCGTGTTTAAGCGGGAACGCGGGCTGCCTTTTTCGGGCACCGACCCTACGGACTATAAACCGGTCCTTGAAAAAGCCGAAAGCGACTGGAACGGCGATGAAATATATGAATACGGTGAACTCTATCTTCCCGGCGGGATTATTGAACGCTCCTGGGATAACGATGGGGACGGCATCAGAGAACATAAGGAAGTGATACCGGATGTTTAGTTTGATCAATATGAAGAAATATTGCGGAGTGTGCGCCGGAATGATGTTGCTCGTCTTTTCGGCGGGGATGCATTTGTCTTGTGCGTCAGCGGAAGAATTATTGGAGCCGCCGAAATACAGCTACGAATACCGGCTTGACGACATCGAAAAGTTTTCGGGCGAAGACCCTGTCAAGGCGATTCACTTAATCAATGTTTATGAAAGAATTTACGGCGAATTGAGTCCCTATGAACAGGAAGATGATGGGAACGCTTCTGTAAGACTGAAAAATGCTTACGATTCCGCGCTGGGAAATCTTAAAGCGCTGCAAACCGCGGCAGTTACGGAAAAACGCTGGGACGACGCGGCTTCGCTTTCCCGTTCTCTTTCCGCTCTCGGAATGAATGACGGCTATGATGCAAGCGAAGCGGATTTTCTTTTGATGAAAGCAAAGGACGCGCTGGAAAAGGATGATAATCTGTCCGCGTTTATATCCGCTGTGGCTTCCCACGCGGTAGAGCCGCTCAGTACCGATGACGCCATGTTGTTTCTCCGGCGCGCGGTTGATGTAAAACAGCGGAGGACGGCGGCTTTTTTTCTGAATATAGCTTTACGGGACGGGGCGGATGTTCCGTCCGATTTGCGGACCTATGCGGAAGGGAAGGACACACCTTCCGAAATGATTAAAGGCGTTGCGACGGTTCTCGTGGACAGGGGAATGCGGGTTCAATTCGGCAGGGGAACCATCGACAGGGTTATTGGTTCCGCCTTTTTTGTTGATCTTTCGGGACTGCTCATTACGAACTATCATGTTATCGCCAGTGAAGTTGACCCAAAATATGAAGGATATTCGCGGATGTACATCCGCCTTGGCGACGCGTCGAGTGCGAGGATTCCGGCAAAGGTAGTCGGTTATGACGCGGCGATGGATTTAGCGTTGATTAAAGCCGAGTATACGCCCGAATATGTTTTTTCTGTAGTGGACAGGGTTATTCCCCGTATCGGGGAGACGGTTCTTGCTGTCGGTTCCCCCGGAGGCCTCGAAAAAACGGTAACGTCCGGAATCGTGTCGGCCCTTGGCCGGAGGCTGCTTCAAGTCGGAGATGTGATTCAGATTGACGCGGCGGTAAATCATGGGAATTCCGGCGGTCCTGTTGTTGACACGGAAGGGCGTCTTGTGGGAGTCGTTTTTGCCGGAATTACCCAATTCCCGGGACTGAATTTCGCTGTCCCGGCGGAACGGCTTGCCGCGGCTCTGCCCGCCATGATCAATGGCGGCAAAGCCGAAAGACCCTGGCTTGGATTCGTTATCAGCGAAGCAAGGAACGGCGGAGAAATCCTTTACATCGCTCCCGGAACGCCCGCCTTTGAACTGAGCATGAAAGAAGGGATGACCATTACATCGATAAACGGCAGGAGCGCCGATGCCCCCCAGGGAATGCTCATCCCCGCCTTTCAGGACATGCTTTTTCCCGCGCGTCCGGGGGAACTCGTTTCCGTGGGAACAGAAGACGGCGGATCTTTTATTATGATGAGTACCGCAAGGCCTGAGATTCCGCTTTTAACGGCAATCGAATCCGACTCGAAGGAACGGATAGCGGCTCCTTTGTTCGGGCTTGTTCTCGCTCCTTCCGGAGCGGGCAGCGCCTTTAGCCGGAACCGGTCATTTCTTGTGAAGAAAGTTGTCCGGGGATCTATCGCGGATACCGCCGGCTTATCGGAAAATGATCCTGTCGTGGTAAACAGATTTCAGCTTATCGAACAAGAGAAGATCGCCGTTATGGACATCAGCGTAAAAAAACGCAAGATGGGATACATGGAAGCGGCACTGCAATTGCCGGCCTATATCGACACGCCGGATACTTTATAGTTTCCTGATTGACGCCGGTTTTGCTGCATGGTATGATGTGAATTCGCCGGGCAGTGCTGAAATCGGTTTAATTGTTCAATCTGCCTCACGTTGGTACATTTTTGCTTGATAAGGATACGATATTATGGAATCGAAGGAAATGAAACAGATAAGCCGTAAAGATGCCGCTCCGAAAGCTTCCTCGTCAAAGAGAAGCCCCTTTGTTATCATCGGTACGATTATCATTCTTGTTATTGTGGTTATCGCTTTTGTGTTTGTTCCTGTTATTGAGGCGGCGGTGGCTTCTTCAAGTGAGCCGAGTTTTACTTTTGGTTCCTATGACGGCGAAGATATAACTCTTGCCTACGGAAATTATTTCGCCGAACAGGTCAGCGCGATCCAGCAGTCTGTTCCCTCTGATCAAATGAATAACATTTTTGCCGGATTGCAGATTTACCGTCAGGCTTTTGACAATACCGTAATTCACACGGCAAAGATGAAGGAAATGAAAAAAGCCGGGTTTATCATTCCGAACAATGTTGTGGATAAACAGGTTATCGCTCTGCCCATTTACCAGGAAGACGGTGTATTTTCTTCTGCTTTGTACAATGCCGTTCCGTCCGACAGAAGAATGGCGATCTGGAATTCGATAAAAGATCAGATGATTTCCGGAACCTATGATCAATTTATGGGAAACCTGCTTGTATCCTCCCAGGAACTTGAGTTTATCAATACTATGAATAGCGCGGTCCGTACTTTCGAGATGGCGAGTATGCCTCTTTCCGCGTATCCTGACACGGAAGTGCGCGCCTTTGCGGAAAGCAATCCCGATCTCTTTAAACAGATTCACTTGTCCGTCATTACGGTAAGCTCCGGCGAAAGGGAAGCGAACAATCTTTTGGCGTCGATAAAAAATGGATCATCGTCTTTTGAAGATACCGCAAGGAACAGTTCTACGGGCAGTTATGCCGAAACCGGCGGCGATATGGGGCTTAAAATTGCCTATGAATTGAACGCGGAGATCCCTGAAGAAGGCCGGCAGATTGTTTTCTCTTTGGCAAGCGGAGAATTGAGCCCTGTGATAAAAGTTCCTAACGGATGGGCTTTTTACAGGATGGAAGAGACTGCCCAGAACATAGATTTGTTTAACATCGCCAATCTTGAAAAAGTCCGTACGTATATTCGGGGGTATGAAAGAGGCCGGATGGAAAATTGGCTCATCGAACGAGCCGGCGCGTTTATCACCGCGGCAAATACCGATGGATTTTCCGCGGCGGCGTCCGCGTTTGCTTACGAAGGATTTAAGACCAATACTTTTGGGCCCCTTCCCTTGAATTACGGAGACAGCGATATATTTACAAAAGTTACCTCAAGCGGAGCTTCGGAACTTGCTTCCGCGGCAAGCGATATAAACTTCTGGACTCACGCGTTTAAAACGCCCGTAAATACGGTATCGGAACCCATAATTGTTGGGGACAATGTGATTATTCTGTATCCCACAAGTGAAGCCGCCGGCACAGAAACGAGTGAAACCGGCGAAACTGGCGGCACTTCTTCTTTCCTTGATATGTATTATCCTTACTGGATGAGCGTTTGCGTGAATCAGAATTTTGCGAATCAAATTCTGCAAAGCGATGCTCTGGTTGATAACTTCACGAATACCTATTTGGGTCTAATTCAGTAACATGAACGATGAAACACCCCGGAAGCTTGAAGCCCGCCGGGGGTTTTCAGTTTTTTATAAAGGAAAAACGCTTCTTTCCACGATTGACCCGGCGTCTCAAAGCGAACGGGTCATTGCGGCGGCTCACAAAGTTCCGCGGACTCTGTTTTTTTGTCCGTCGCCCCTCTACGGATACGGCCTCGAAACCCTTCTTACCATGATGAGTGATGATTCAGCGCTTCTTTGCGTTGAAGCTGATGAAGCGCTCATGAGTTTCACGCTCCGCGAAATATTTCCGGAACTTCTTGCACATCCGCGATTCCGGCTGGTTTCTACCCAAGATCCTCAAGCGCTTTGCGCGTATGTTAAAAACGAGTGGGGATCGCGGGCTTTCAGGCGTATTGAAACGCTTCATACTAGCGGCGGCTGGCAGCTATATCCGGAGCTGTATCATACGCTGGCAAAAGCGCTGCAAAGGGACATCGCTGTTGACTGGGGAAACGCCGTCACCCTTATGAATCTCGGCCGCCGTTACGCGCTCAATTTTTTCCGAAACCTGCCCCTCTTGCTGTCGGCGCCTTCCATCGAACAAATCGATTTCGGCAATAAGCCTCTGCTTGTTCTGGGCGCCGGTCCTTCCCTCGACGATTTTTTGGAAGCGCTGCCCGGAAACTTCGCGGAAAAGGATGATCGTCCTTTCGGTATTATCTGCGTTGATACGGCTCTTTCCGCGTTAAAGGCGCGGAATGTGGCGCCCGATCTGGTAATTGCCCTTGAAGCGCAGCACTGGAATCTGCGGGATTTTATCGGTATGGGAGCAGGGCGGATTCCTCTCGCTATGGACCTTTCCGCTTTACCCGAAACAAGCAGACAATTGGGAAGCTGTACTTTTCTCTTTACGACGCCCTGGGCGGAGTTGAGCATCTTCCGCAGACTGCGGGACAGCGGCCTTGCTCCCTTATCAATATTGCCGCTTGGTTCCGTGGGTCTGAGCGCCGTATTTTTAGCGTTGAAAATATCATCCGGCGCGGTAATAACAGCAGGCTTGGATTTTTCCTTTACACCGGACGGCTTTCACGCAAAGGAAACCCCCTCATGGAAGGATTTACGGCAAAAGCAAACCCGATTCAGAAGTATCATTCTGGCATCTCTTGCTTTTAGAAAAGCCGCATGTAAAATCACCGCGAAAAACGGCGCTTCTGTTTTTACCGATCCAGGGCTGCAAAATTACCGGGATTTATTTCAACAGGAATTTTCCTCCGAAAATCGTTTGCGTGATATAAACGGTTCGGGGCTTCCTTTGGGTGTCAAAACAATTTCGGTTCAGGACGCGGTACGGCTCTTATCGGAAGGAGATACTTTTGCGAAGGCAGATTTTTCTTCAACACCCGATGAAAAGAAACACGCGAAGGTAACGCGATTCATCCGCGGGGAACATCAATTATTGCTGGAACTGCGGGCCTGTTTAACCGGCGAAAAAAATCCCGCCCCCGGAGAATTGGGACAGCTCTTACTCAAGACCGATTACCTTTGGGCCCATTTCCCCGATTATGCCGGAAAAAGCGCCGGCACTCCCGCGATACATGATCTTTCATTTCTGAAACGGGTCAGAGCCGAGATTGATCCGTTTCTCAAGATATGCAAGATGATAGATGCCGGTGCTTGAAAATTGTAGCACAAAACAATATTTACAATCCTTATATTTGACAAAAATGTAATACAATTGTATTGTTTTTAGAGGATGTTGAAATGGGGAAAACAATAATAAGTGAAGATGGATGTTTTGAGTGGGATGAAGATAAAGATGCAATGAATAAAGAAAAGCATGGCTTTGATTTTTCAGAAATACTTGAAATTTTTGATGATCCTTACTTATTTGAAGGGTTTGATTATAAGCATTCCCAAGAGGAAGATAGATTTTTTTGCATAGGCTGTATAAATGATGTGATCTTAATAACGACTTTTTATACAGAAAGAGATGAACGGGTACGTTTGATTTCATCAAGACAGGCAAATAAAACCGAGCAGGAGGCATATTATGGTAACATCAAAGAATCTTTCTGACGAAAGAATCAAAGAGATACAGAATTATCCAATTGTATATGATGAGGACAGTCCTGAATTAACTGCCACAGAAATACAAAAAGGGGTTGAAGAAATGAGGCGGAAACGGGGAAAAGTGATGGTTTCTGTAAGACTTGAAAAACATACCGCTGAATTCTATCAGCAGTTTGGTACAGGATATACTTCTATCATTTCCCGAATACTGGCGGATGTAGAGGAAAATCATCCGGAGATAATTAAAAAGGTGTTATGATTTGAAAATCTAATCCTCTTTCGTTTTCAGCACCGCAAGGAACGCGCTCTGGGGCAGTTCCACGTCTCCTACCATCTTCATACGCTTTTTTCCTTCCTTCTGTTTTTCGAGGAGCTTGCGTTTGCGGGTAATGTCGCCGCCGTAACATTTAGCCAGCACGTCCTTGCGGAGGGCGTTTACGGTTTCGCGGGCAATAATCTGACTGCCGATAGCTCCCTGAATGGGAATCTTAAACTGCTGCCGGGGGATTTCATCGCGAAGCCGTTCGCAGACGATTTTTGCGCGGTCGTAAGCGTTGCCTTTAAAGACAAGCTGTGAAAGGGCATCGACAGGCTTGCCGTTTAGAAGAATATCGAGCTTCACGAGTTCTGTCGATTTGTAATCGGTAATGTCATAATCGAAAGAAGCGTAGCCGCGGCTGATGCTTTTAAGGCGGTCGTAAAAATCGAAAAGAACTTCGGAAAGCGGCATGTCGAAAACCATTTCAACGCGTTTTTCATCAAGGTAGGTCATGTTAGTCTGGATGCCGCGTTTTTCCATACAAAGTGTCATGATGCTGCCTACGAATGTTACCGGCGTTATGATCGCCGCGCGGATATAAGGTTCTTCGGCGTTTTCGATTTTCCCTTCGTCAGGATAATCCGTGGGATTATCCACCATAATTTCTTCGCACGGCTTTTCGCCATTTTTCAGCTTCACCTTGTATTTGACCGAAGGAGCCGTAAAGATAATCGATTGATCGAATTCCCTCTCAAGCCTTTCCTGTACAACTTCCAAATGGAGAAGTCCAAGGAATCCGCAGCGGAAACCGAAACCCAAAGCGGCGGAAGAATCCTTTTCGTAAATGAGAGACGCGTCGTTCAGTTTTAATTTTTCCAAACTGGAGCGGAGTTCGTCATAATCGTTGGAATCCACGGGATAGATCGATGAAAACACTACGGGCTTTACTTCCCGAAAGCCGGGCAGAGCTTCGCCGCAAGGATTTTCCGCGTCGGTAATCGTGTCGCCCACGCGGACATCGCTGACTGTTTTTATCCCGGCGATAATGTATCCCACCGATCCCGGTCCCAGCTCATCCTGTTCCACGAGACTCAGCTTGAAGATTCCCGATGTTTCCACTTCGTATTCGGAATTATTTGACATGAAGCGGATGTTCATTCCCTTTTTAAGCGTCCCGTCAAAAACGCGCAGATGTACGACAACGCCGCGGTAAGGATCGTAATGACAGTCAAAAATTAACGCGCGCAGAGGATCGGACGCGATACCCGCAGGCGGCGGAATGCGGTCTACGATGGCCTCAAAAAGTTCGTTAATGCCGGTTCCCTGCTTCGCCGAAACCAGCAAGGCGGTATCAGCGTCAAGTCCCAGGTCATGATCAATTTGATGCTTCGCGCTTGGAATATCGGCGGCCGCCATATCAATCTTGTTGATCACGGGTATTATCTCTAGATCATGCTCCATCGCAAGATACATATTGGAAAGCGTCTGCGCCTGCACTCCCTGTGTGGCATCCACGAGGAGCAGCGCTCCCTCACAGGAATTAATCGCCCTCGACACTTCGTAGGTGAAATCCACATGGCCGGGAGTATCAACAAAATTGAGCGTATATTCCTCTCCGCCGGCGGCAGTGTAAGGAATCGTGACAGCCTGACTTTTTATCGTGATGCCCCGTTCGCGCTCAATATCCATATTATCCAGAATCTGATTCTGAAAATTACGGTCGTCAATAATCTGCGCCTTCTGAATCAGCCGGTCCGCCAGCGTGGATTTCCCATGATCAATGTGGGCAATAATGCAAAAGTTCCGAATATGCGAAGTATCAATCATACAGCCGAACTATACAGGAAAAACATGAAAATTACTATAGCGCCCGATAGTACGCGGCGTCCTCTGAATCATGCTATCTTTTGCATAAGTTCATGCACCCACACGATCATTTCGCCCGGTGTTCTGTTTGCCCAGGAGCCGTAGGGAAGGGCGGTGAGTGTTATATCCTCAAAGTGCGGTTTATCGGTACTGCTGAACGATGCGGCCGTACCGCTTGAGACAAGCTTTTTCCCCTTGCAATGGATGAGCATTGTTCCGCCGAACAAATCCGGGTTCCATTCTTCTGTTAAGACCGCGTTTGGCGAAAGGAAAACGGCGGCAAGACCGGTTCCGTTGTCGGCTTCCTCAAAGCAATACACTTCGGGGCCGCGGACAACGGCGATTTTTCCGCAGTTTGCGCATACTAAGGGGTTTGCATATACGATGTGCGGAACAATGCCGAATGAAACATCGATGCCGCCGCCGCTTTCCCATGTCCGCCGTATTTTGTAATAACCTTTTATTATTGAACCGTCGGCAGGCTCTCCGTTCACGAGGATGCTGAAATTTTCCGCAAAAGAAGGAATCCTTACAGCCAGGGTAAATGCTGTTCCGCCGGTTTTAATTTCAATGGAAATCTTGCCACTCCGGGGATAATCCGTTGTAAGAACAAGTTCAACCTGTGTTCCGTTTATTTCAAACTTTGTGTTATTGGAAATAAAAAGATTTACATAGACCTCTTTTTCATTTTCAGATTCGTTTACAGAATAGATGTACTGTCCGAGAGACGAAAAAGTCCGCGCGATATTCGTGGGACAGCAGGCAACGTCAAACCATTTTTGGCGCACAGGTTTAACGTGAGCGCGCGACGTATGCGCCATACAGTTCTGCGGCAAAACCTCAAGCGGATTTACATAAAAGTAACGGCTGCCTTCAAGGGAGATTCCCGCGCGTACTGTATTATATAACGAAAGTTCGCAAGTATCAATGTAAGAAGCATCTTTTGTGATGCGGGATAATCGAAGCCCGAACAAAGCCAGTCCGATTGAGGCGCACGTTTCAGAATAATTGCTGTCATTGGGAAGATCATAATCCGTGGTAAAACGTTCGAGAAACCCGGAAGAACCGACACTGCCAGTAATATACATCCGTTTTTCTACAATGTTGTTCCAAAGTCTTACGCACTGATTGAGCAGTGCCTTATCATTACGCAATGCCGCAATATCCGCCATTGCACAGTACAGGTATAACGCACGCACCGCGTGACCTTCGGCAGTATTTTGTACACGGACCGGGAGATGCGACTGCGAATAAGAAGGATCAAAATCTTTGGGCTCATTAAATACAAGATGAAAACTAGGCATGTGACGGAAACCGGGCCGCGCCATTTCTTCGAGAAAATAGTTCGGAGAGGCACCGCGTACATCAACAAAATATGCGGCGAGATTGAGATACCTTGATTCCTTTGTTACGTCAAAAAGCCTGACAAGCGCGAGTTCTATTTCCGGATGTCCCGGACAGCCGTGAAGCTGCGTTTCGCCCGGACCGAACACTTTACAGATAAGGTCCGCAAAGCGGCTCGCGATCCGGAGAAGCGTTGTCTTGCCGGTTACTTCATAATACGCAACCGCCGCTTCGATAAGATGTCCGGCACAGTAGAGTTCGTGTCCTTCGGTAAGATTCTTCCATCGTCTCTCTGGCTCCACAAGCGTGAAATAGGTGTTGATATACCCGTCTTCACACTGGGCCCTGCCGATAAGATCGATAAGATCATCGGCATTTTTTTCCAGTTCCGCGTCAGGAGAAGACGCAAGGCAGTAGGCCGCGGCTTCAAGCCATTTTGCCGCATCAGAATCCAGAAATTCCGTCCCTTTTCGTTCTCCGGAAATTTCTCCTGCCGCAATACGAAAATTGTATAAACAATAGCTTGGCGGCGTGTCCGTAACCCGGTCATTCAAAATTCCCCATTGATAAGGAATCGCTTTTGCGGCAATGAGTTTTGTATACCTGTTCCAATATGCATCGTTAATGCTGATATGAGATAAGGGCAATGCGTGCAGATATTTTGATTTCATAATAGGTCTTCTCCTTTGCGTTTCCTTTGCTTGTAACGCAATAACCTAAACGATTAACATCTTTATCACACATGATAGATCGGGAAAGCTAAAATTACAAGAGAAAAATGATGATGGCCGGCTGTGTTTCTCTTCATTTTGGTATATTTTTGTTTAGATGTATGATAGAATATTTCTCACGGAAAATTGAATCTTATTTCGCATAGTGTTTATAACGGTATTTTTCAGTTATAAATCGTTTAGGCAGGTGTTTTTATGGCGACAATAAAGGAAATTGCAAAATTAACCGGCGTATCAACCGCGACTGTTTCAAATGTCCTCAATGGAAAACCGGGATCGGCGGGTGAAGAAAAGATAAAAGAGATCAAAGCGGTTGCGCGATGGCTCAATTACACGCCGAATTCTCTTGCAAAAAACCTTAAAAAGAGAAAAACCAATACTATTGCCATTATTACTGAGGATATTACCGTTTTTAATACACCTGAAATTGTCGATGGCATCGAATCTTTTTGTGAAGAACAGGGATATGAAATAATTCTTGGAAATATGCGCCTGTTTAAACGTTACAACAACGACTTTACAGATACACCAAGGCATCAGGAACTTTTAAACGCGCTTGTGCGCAATCTTCTTGCCAAGCAGGTGGAAGGAATTATCTATGTCGGCTGCCATTGCCGTGAAATTCAGTGGCTCCCCGATGATTTGTCTGTGCCTATTGTCTTTGCCTACTGTTATCCGCATGACGATATATATCCATCTGTCTTATTTGATGATGAAAAAGCGGGATATGATGTCACAAAGTTGTTAATCGATAAGGGGCATCAATCTATCGGCGTTATTTGCGGACCGATCACGAGTTATCATACTCACGCGCGGCTTCAAGGGTTTCAGCAGGCGCTTTTTGATCATCATATTCTCTATAATTCACGGAATGTGTTTTACGGAGACTGGGAACGCCTTTCGGGTTACCGTTTGTCAGGACCGCTGCTCGATACGGGCGTGAGCGCGGTCTTTGCTTTCAATGATGTGATGGCAAGCGGCGTATATGAACGATGTTTGGAGCGCGGACTTGTTGTGGGGAAGGATATTGCTCTCTTCGGTTTCGACAACCGTGACATTAGTTTGGGATATACTCCGCCGATTTCAACGGTGAAGCCGCCTCTGAGTGGAATAGGGCGGAAATGTGCTGAAATTATCCTCAACAAAATAGCGGATCAGTCAGACCATACCGATACAGAGACTTTCGGCAGAATACTTCTTTCTTGCGTTGTATATGAGAGAAAATCGGCCGGAGAATCCATTATTCAAAAATAAGCGAATTATTCGAGGCTCTTGCTAAACTCCGATTTTTGCAGCAATCTCATTCATCATATAAGTTTCTTATATAATAAGGTATAATATTATCCATTATAGAACCTAATCGTTTAGGTAATTCAAAGCGAAGTACAGAATCAAAGAATATTTATTTTTGGAGGAAAAAATGAACAAAAAAGTTATTGCTGTGTTATTGGCAGTACTGCTTGCGGCCTCCCTCAGCGCCCGCGGGGGAAGGGATTCGGGTGACGGACGGGTAGAAATAACCTACTGGCTTTCTGCGCCTCGCACGGCAGTCCCTTCACTGATACTTATTGCTGTGTGGGGCTGCGGCAATTTGATTGTTATTTTTCTTGCCGGTCTGCAAAGTGTTTCTCCTGTGTACCATGATGCTGCCAAGATCGACGGAGCCAACGCGTTCCAGCGTTTCCGTCATATTACCATTCCGCTCATGACCCCGATTATTTTTTATAACTTTCTTATGAGCGTTATCACACAATTGCAGGTATTTGTTCCGACCTATGCCATTACACGAAGAACACCGTCTGAGAGCGCGACATTGTTCCTTGTGTATCTTTTGTATCGTGAAGGTTTTCAGAATAATAATTTCGGCTATGCGGCTGCGATTTCGTTTATTTTCTTTATCATGATAGCGGTTATTACCGTGTTGATTTTCCGTTTTTCTAAAAACTTTATCTTTTACGAAGGGAAATAATTTTTATGAAACATATAAAATATAAAACCGATAGATATAATATTCCTTCGTTTATTTTGTTGGTGTTGTTATCCCTGATGGTGGTTTTTCCTATTTTTTGGATGCTGAGGACATCATTAATGGGTAATGCTGAAATTTGGCAGCAGCCGCCGAGAATGCTCCCAAGCAGATGGTTGTTTTCTAATTTCAAGACAACAATAAATTCCCCCACCTTTCAGTTTTGGCGTTATCTTGTAAATACCCTCACAATAGCGATTCTTTCGGTGATTGGCGTGGTGGTAACCGCAAGCATGGCCGCTTACGCGTTTGCCCGAATGAGTTTTAAAGGAAGCCAAGTGTTGTTTGCTCTGTGTATAGGCAGTATGCTTATGCCGGCAGCCGTTACCATCATCCCCATTTTTATTATGTGGAGCAGACTTGGCTTTTATAATACCTATGCTCCGCTTACGGTTCCCCAGTTTTTGGGCGGCGGCGCCTTTAATATTTTCCTTATCCGGCAATTTATGCTTGGTATACCGCGGGATATGGATGAAGCTGCAATGATAGACGGCGCGTCTCATCCGCGCATCCTGGTTCGGGTTCTGATGCCCATGGTTAAACCGGTGCTGATTACATGCGGTCTTTTCACGTTTATCACAAGCTGGAATGATGTCTTTGGTCCGGTATTGTATTTATCCGATGCGGCGAAATATACTATTTCCCTGGGGCTTGCTATTTTCCGCGGAGGATACGGTACAAACTGGGTTGCAATCATGTGTGCGTCAACTCTGGCGGTTATTCCAGCTTTGCTGCTGTATCTCATTGGTCAGAAATACTTTGTGGAAGGTATTGCTTTAACCGGAATGAAGGCGTAGTGATTGGAATGCAATTGTGGTTCATACCCCGAGGCTCTGCCTTGGAAAAAATTAATAAGCTGCTATGTGTAGGTTGAAATTACAGGTTAGGGTATGAACCACAAGGCATGTATAATAATTTCCGATACAAGAAGATACCGCCCATCGAACCGAAGGTTCGTGCTCTGCTGCGCGGTTCTTCATTTTCTTGACATTTTCCAAAAACGTATTAGATTAAAGTCATGAAAATCCGAATAGACAGTTCCCGCGTTGCCGGTAAACGCGATCCGATGATTTACGGTCATTTTATCGAGCATTTCCACCGTCAAATTTACGGCGGAATCTTTGATCCCGGGAATCCGCTTTCTGATGAAGACGGGTTCAGGCTTGATGTAATCGATGCGCTCAAAAAAATACGGATGCCTGTGTTAAGATGGCCGGGCGGGTGTTTTGTTTCCGCGTGGCACTGGAAGGATGCTGTAGGCCCTGAGCGTGTTCCCTCCTTTGACAAAGCCTGGCGCGTGGAAGAACCCAACACCTTCGGCACGGACGAGTTTATCGCTTTTTGCCGGAAAACCGGCTGTGCGCCTTATATCTGTACCAATGCCGGAAGCGGCAGCAACGAGGAAATGAGCGACTGGGTTGAATATTGTAACCTCAAAAACGAGGGACAATGGGCAAAACTGCGGATAAAAAACGGTAATACGGCACCGCACGCTGTAAAATATTGGAGCATAGGCAACGAAAATTACCTTGGCGGTGAAATCGGCGCGAAATCCGCCGCCGAGTGGGGCCGCCTGGTATGCGAATCTTCCAAAATGATGAAGCGTGTGGACCCTTCCATCGAGCTATCCGCGGCGGCTCTCGCTGATCTTGACTGGAACATCAACCTGCTCCGCAGCGCGGGAGAGCGGCTTTCCTGGATTTCCATACATCAGTATTGGGACGGGCTTTGGCAGAATAACACCTACGCCGATTATGAGGCTTGCATGGCGTTCACCAATACGCTGGACAGTCAGGTAAGAAAAGTCCGCGGGCTCCTGGAAGCCATGGAGCTGGACAAAAAAATCCGCATCTCTTTTGATGAATGGAACCTTCGGGGCTGGCATCATCCAAATGTTGATAAGGGCCTTACGCCGGAAGATTACCTTACGCCGCGGGACCTTAACGATGAAAACAGCCGCTACACCATGGCGGACGCCGTATTTACCGCGTGTTTCCTCAATATGGCGAACCGTAATTGCGATAGTATCGGCATGACAAACTTCGCCCCGGTTGTAAACACCCGCGGTATAATCTTTACGCACGAAAAAGGAATTGTCCTTCGTCCGACATATCATGTTTTTGATATGTACGTTAACGGACTTGGCGAAACGGTTTTGGATGCTCTATCCGAGGATATACCTGTTCTAAATGTGCGCGATAAAGAGGGAAACCCGGCGGAAACTTCCGCGCTTGATATAGTAACCACGCTGGACGGAGAGGGCCGCATCGTAATCGCCGCCGTAAACAAGGATCCGGCACGGAAACATGGTATACGTCCCGAATTTCTCGATGAGAAAAAGCCCCGTTCTTACTCGATGCGGACCCTGGAAGGAAAAAGCCCTGATTCCTGCAACGACATCGGCAGAACGGAAGCTGTTCCGACAAGCGGCGGGGCGGACCTGGATTATAAGGCCGGGGATGAAATCTTTCTGCCGCCTCATTCGGTAAACATTTTACAATTTAATTAAGTTGAGGTTGTTTCAAGAACCGAAGTTTTGAAACAGCCTCGGTTTATAAACTATTTTTTGTTAAATTAACAACTTTGTTTTAGCATTGCACACCGCAACACTCATGGAATGATCTCATGAGTCTTGCCATCTGTCAACAATTTTTTTGATATATTAATAAAATTCTTAATGGTTTCGACTATTTTTTAATTTTTCTTGATATACAATCCTGTCTATGCTGAATATATCAAATATAAAGCCTCATAAGTATTCCCTGATCGTAATTGCCGAAACCTTTTCCAAAAATATTCATTCCGCCGACATGTTCCGCGTCGTTTTTAATTCCGATGCGGACTTTGATCGAAGAATGTTCCTGAAGAGAAAGATCGGCTAAATTGATGTCCGACACCTTATTTCCGTCCACGAAACTGCCCTCCGCCGTCACGCTCCAATATTTAAGAAGCCCATACTGAGAACCTTCGAGCTTCCACCATGAGGGGGTAAAAACGCCCCGCCGGTCGCCGAAATCTCCCGGAGAAGTCCACGACCCCAGTTCTACGTTATTTATCCACATCGTTATATCGGAAAGCCAGTTTTTGTTTGTTCCCGGAATTTCGGAAGAAAGTTCCAGTGATATTTCGAGTTTTTTTGGTACGCGGCTTTCGTATCTTAAATTATTAGGAAATTTATATTCTACAAATCCGCTGCCCATCCAAATTAATCCCGCTTTTACGCGATCCGGTTCCAGGAACGATTCGGGAGCGTCCAGATACCCGATAATGCGTTCCGATGAACACAGTCCGCAGGGAACCGCTACATCGTATTTCGTAAAAATACCAATCGGCATTTCTACCTCAATACTGTTCTTCCGGCCTTTTTTTTCTTCCGGAAAACCAAGAATGATTTCAGAAAACGCAAGGCTGCACAGTTTTTGACTGCCCCTTTTAGCGTTTACTTTTTCAGAAGTTACCAAACCGGCTTTTTCCAGAATACTGATATTGGTAGCCACATTGGATTGGGGAAGATCGCAGACTTCAGCCAATTCGTTAATATTCATGCTTTTTTTACGCAGCAGGTTCAAAAGCTGTATCCGCTGTTCCGAAGCAAGTGCTTTCAGTTTGTTTGTATCTTTCAACGGATCGATGAAAAGAATCTTGGTGTTTTCCATGACGATTATTATATCATACTTTCTTGATACATTCTAGAGCCATATCCGTTATTTCGGGGAAAAAAGAGGATATTAAAAAAATAATACTAATTTAGTCAGTATTATGTTTCGTTTATCCGCATTTTACAGCAGACTGATAAAAAGATTTTTGATGGATTCTTCAAGAAATAGGTATTATATCAAAGTTACTTGATATATACTAGGTGTTTTTCAAAAAAATGAAATATTTTCACGTTTTTTGTTGACATCTGAAAATTTGCATCGTACAATGTTACTTAATCCTTATATAAGGATGAAAAAAAATTGGAGGAAAAACTATGAAAAAGATGTTATTTGTACTATTAGTTTTGTGTCTTTGCGTTTCTCTTTTCGCCGGCGGCGGAGCCCAAGGGGGCAGAAGCGGAGGAGCTGCGGCACCAAGCAGCGCGATGATTCCCGGTGCTAACGTACCGCGTAATCAGACAGTCATTATGGAAAATCCTGAAGGAAATGTTGCTGTTCCTGACAATTTTAACCGTTGGACGCCTGGTGTCCGTGTTACTACAGGATTGCAGCAGCTCGCGATGGATACCCTTTGGTACATCGACCCCAATGCCGGTGTTGCCGGTGTTTGGGAAAACGCTCTCGCGTCAGAACCGCCGATTTACAACGATAATTTTACCGAAATGACGGTAAAACTGCGCACGGGAATCTACTGGAATGACGGCGTTGAATTTACCGCTGACGACCTTATCTACACGGTTGAAACTCAAATGGCAACTCCTGGGTTTGAATTCAACGGACAGTTCAACGAGAACATTGCAAGGATTGAAAGAGTCGATCCTACCACAGTAAAATTCGTTCTTAAGGAACCGAATTCACGCTTCCATGCTTTCTTTACGGTACGCTGGTCGGCTTGTTTCATCATGCCGAAGCATATTTTTGAAAAGCAATCCGATGTTATGGCCTTTAAGAACAATCCTCCTGTTGGTCTTGGTCCCTATAAACTCCATTCTTTCGATCCTCAGGGAAACTGGTTCCTCTGGGAAAAACGCGAAGACTGGCAGAGAACAACGCTCGGCCGCTTGGGCGATATGTCACAGGCACCCCGGTATGCTATGTATATCAACGCCGGTTCTCCTGACGTAAAGGTTATGACTCAGCAGAATCACCAGATTGATGTTATTCATGATATTTCTATCGAAGGCGTTATGGCTCTTGCAAGGAGTAATCAATATACAAAAACCTGGTTCCCGGGCTTCCCCTGGGGACATCCGGATCCCACACTTCCCGCGGTTATCTTGAACCATGAAAAACCCGGTTTGGATAATAAAGATGTACGTTGGGCACTGACATTGGCCATTGATATTGTCAATCTGGCAATTACTTCCCACCGCGGAGCTATGACTGTTTCCGCTATCGCGATTCCTCCTACCGGAATGTATCCTTCTATCTATTTTGAGCCTCTCGAAGGATGGCTCCGCGACTTCACCCTGGATCTCGGCGACGGCACTTCAATCAAACCCTACAACCCGAACGCGGCTGTAGAAATTGCAACTGAAGCACGGAAAACGCTTGGTGACATGGTTCCGACTGCTGAAGCCGACATAAAGAGATACATGGGAGCCGGTTGGTGGAAACACGATCTCGCGGCCGCTGAAAAATTGATGCTGAAAGCCGGAATGCGCAGAAACGCTGCCGGCAGATGGACGCTCCCCAACGGTCAGCCTTTCCAGATTAATGTATTGTCGGTAGACGATTTGGAACCCGGTCAGAACCGTGTCGCGGCGGCGGTTGTGGAAAGCTGGAGAGAATTCGGTATTGACGCAAATCAGGAAATCAGCGCGGACAGATTCCTTGCCGGAAGACAGGGAACGTACGATGCCGGTATTATGTGGAACGTAGAAACATGGGGCGGACATCCCGACCTCTTCTTCTTCCTTGGAACACTCCATTCAAGCCTTTACCAGCCCTCCGGAACATTGGCAACCGGAAGAAACTACAGCCGCTGGCGGAATCCGAAACTTGATACAATCATCGAAAGTATCGAAAATATCGGCTTTGACGATCCTAAGGGTATTGAACTCGGTATGGAATATGTAAAGCTTTCTGTCGAAGAAATGCAGCAGATTCCGCTGATGTCCTTCAACGTACAAACCGTTATGGATGAATACTATTGGACCGGATATCCCAGCATAAATGATCCCTATACCGACCCTGTACCGAACTGGGCAAACTCAAGGTATATGTATCTCAAACTGAGACCTACCGGAAGGTAAGCCGGATTTTAGTTTAGTCACGTGTTTTTAAGAGCTAATGTTGAAGCCTCTGAGACTTTGGCATTAGCTCAATTTGCAAAAAACCATGTAAAAAACGCGCTTTAGATTATATCGTTCTTTAAAATATAAAGAGTTTTAACGATAAGGAGATCGAATGCGTAAATTTTTGTTGAATTATGTGCTTCCCCGCATAGGTCAGTATTTTTTGATTATTTTCCTGGGAGTCACCGTTACCTTTATTATTCCGCGGCTTTCTCCCAGCGATCCGGTGGAAGCACAGATATCCCGCATTATGTCTAGAGGCGGAAGCGGACAGGCAAGCGGAGAAGCAATGGAATCCATGAGGAATAGCTTAACCGAGTTGTATGGTCTTGGAGGTTCCACATGGGAGCAGTATGTTGGGTTATGGAGCCGTTTGATTCGGGGAGATCTTGGCCCTTCATTTTCTTCGTTTCCGACCCCTGTTATAGAACTTATCCGCAGTGCGCTTCCCTGGACATTAGGTTTGCTTATTACCGCGACAATTATTTCCTGGATTATAGGTAATTTGCTTGGGGTTATCGCGAGTTATTATCCAAAAAACAAACTGCTCAATACCGTGGATGTATTGAGTCAGGCGGTGCGCCCTATTCCCTATTACCTCATGGCCCTGCTCCTGATGACGTTTTTTGGTTTTATGTGGCCTATTTTCCCCATGCGCGGAGCCTATCCCATGGGAATGATACCTGAATGGTCATGGCATTTTGCGGTAACAGTATTGTATCATTCTATACTTCCCGCGTTCAGCCTTGTTATTGTCGGGGCGGGAAGCTGGTTTATCGGAATGAAGTCGCTTACATCAAATATCATCAGTGAAGATTATGTGGTGTATGCCGAAACAGCGGGATTAAAACCGCGGAAAATACTTTTTGGCTATGTTATGCGCAATGCTCTTCTGCCGCAGGTAACCGGGCTCGCTCTTCAAATTGGAATGATCTTTAACGGCTCGTTGATTTTGGAAGTTATTTATACCTATCCTGGTTTGGGAGATTTAGCATTCAAAGCCATCAAGGCCAGTGATTATAGTCTTGTTATGGGAATTACGCTTTTTTCTATCGTTGGAGTTGCCACAACAGTTCTTGTCATGGATCTGTTGTACCCCCTCTTTGATCCCCGCGTAAGATATCAATAGGAGACGAGAATGATAAAAATAATCCGTGATCTTTTTCGTTTTGACTGGCGTTTCCGTGTTGGTTTTGTTTTCGTTCTTTTAATTATGATAATGACTGTTATGTCTTTCTTTTCTCCTTATGATTTGAGCAAAACCTTGCAAGTCGGCATGGATCTTCCTCCTTCTTTTCAGCACCCGTTCGGCACGAATAGCCGGGGTCAGGATATGTTTTGGTGGATGGCAGCGTCTATACGGAATTCTCTGTATTTGGGTGTGATAACCGCGCTGATATCCAGAGTGATCGCCATTTTAGTGGGACTTACAGCCGGTTATCGGGGCGGCGCTCTTGATAAGATTCTTATGGCTGTAAACGATGCTTTTGTCGTTATGCCCATTCTTCCCATTATGATTTTGCTGAGTTTTTTGATACGAGGCAATGTCAGCATTACCCTTTTAGCCTTGCTGCTTGGTATTTTCGGCTGGCCTTGGGATGCTCGCCTTATCCGCGCTCAGGTTCTAAGTCTTAAAGAACGGTCTTTTACGCGGACGGCTGTGTATTCGGGGACGAAAACGCTTCGAATCACGCTTACAGAGCATCTTCCTTTTGTACTTCCGGTTGTTTTCGCTACGACCATTAACAATATGATCTGGTCTATCGGCATGGAAGTAACACTCGGTATTCTCGGTTTGTCCGATGTAACAAATCCTTCTTTGGGATCGACGATTTTCCAGGCTAACACTCATCAGGCTCTTATGGCAGGTGTATGGTGGTGGCTTGCCTCTCCCATCGTGGTTTCTATTGTTTTGTTTTTGGGGCTTTATCTTCTGACTTCCAGTATCAACGAATATATTGATCCCCGGACCCGGCTGCGCCGGATGGGAGCGTAATATGGCGAATTTATTACAAGTGCAGGGCCTCAAAGCCTATTACAAAACTGAAATGTATGGTATTTCCCGCCTGGTCAAGGCCGTCGATGATGTAACCATGAATCTTAAAAAAAATGAGATTTACGGCATAGCGGGCGAATCGAGCTGCGGTAAAACCACATTGATCAAGGTATTATCCGGAACGATTAAGAATCCGCTCAAAGTATATGAAGGGTCTGTGAATTATCAGTTTAAGCGCGGGGAAAAAGATATATTGACGGTTCCCAATGATGAGCTTCAGCGCGATATCCGATGGAAGGAAATTGCATACGTTATGCAGGGTTCCATGAGCGTGCTTAACCCGGTAAGAAAAGTAATGAAAACCTTTGAGGATATTATTGCCACCCACGAAGGAATAAAGAACCGCAAGGAATTCAACGAACGTATACGGGAGCATGTCAAAAAACTCGGCCTTCCTCCCGATGTGCTTAAATCTTACCCGCACGAGCTTTCCGGCGGTATGCGGCAGCGTGTCGCGATAGCGCTTGCTACGGTGTTCCATCCAAGCCTTATTATTGCGGATGAACCTACCACGGCGCTTGACGTTGTGGTACAGCGCGGCGTTTTACAGCTTCTTAAAGAGATACAATCCGCGTCGCATAATACAGTAATGCTTGTAACGCACGATATGGCGGTTCATGCCAATGTTGCCGACCGCGTGGGGATTATGTATGCGGGACGCCTTGTGGAAGAAGCTCCCGCGGATGTCATTTTCCGCCGTCCACGCCATCCGTATACGCAGCACCTTATCAGTTCACTTCCTGTTATCGGTGACAAAACCGGAAAGGGCAGTCTTGACGGAACGCCGCCTAACCTGGCGAATCCGCCCGAAGGCTGCCGCTTTCATCCCCGCTGCAAAGAAGCCATGAAAATTTGTAAGACCCAGGTCCCCGCCATGCTTGATATGGGAGAAGAACACAGGGCAGCCTGTCATCTATTAAATAATGAGGCACCGGAGGCAAAACAATGAGTAACACAAAACTTCTTGATGTGCGTCATGTAAGCCGTTCCTTCCGTGTGGGGGGACTTTTAAGCGGTGTTAACATGATGGCGGTAAACGATCTTACTTTTTCGCTTGATAAAGACAAGCCTGAAATCTTCACCATAGCGGGAGAATCCGGAAGCGGGAAGACGACCCTTTCGCGGATGCTGCTTCGGGATCTTGATCCGACATTGGGCGAAGTTTTTTTTGAGGGGCGTGATGTGTCCGCGATAAAAAAGAGAAACGAATTTACCGCGTTTATGCAAAAAGTCCAGCCGGTATTTCAAAATCCCTTTGAGACTTTCAACCCTCTGCGCCGTGTGGAAGAATACCTCTTTGATACGGCGATTAATTTCGGTATAGCAAAAGACAAAAAGTCCGCTATGGAAGAAGCGGACAGGGCCTTGCATCTTGTGGGGCTTTCGCTTGAGGAACTTTCGCGCCGTTATCCCCACGAACTTTCAGGCGGACAGATTCAGCGTATTTCTGTAGCGCGCGCCCTCATTTCAAAGCCAAGCCTTATTCTGGCCGATGAGCCTGTGTCAATGGTTGACGCAAGCCTCAGAATGACGATTGTAAATCTTTTTAAAAAACTGCGGGACGAGGAAAAAGTAAGCATCATTTACATAACCCACGATCTTGCGACTGCTTACTACATAAGCGACCGCATTGCGGTCATGCTCCGCGGATATGTGGTTGAGATGGGGCCGGTAGAAAAAGTTTTGGGCAGTCCTCTTCATCCTTATACACAGCTTTTAAAAGAATCGGTTCCTTCGCCGGAACCGGAGAACAAGGAAGACTGGGCAAAACGTATCGGTCTTTCAACTATTGAGGTAAAGGAATATTCAAGACAAGGTTGTAAGTTTGCGGGCCGGTGTCCCAAGGTAACTGAGAGATGTAAACAGGCTGATCCGCCGGACGTTGAGGCAGAAGGCAGAACGGTAAAGTGCTATCTTTACTCAAATTAATTAATTAGGAAGCAAAAAACATGAACAGGGTTATTGTTAACGCAGCGCAAGGCGATGCCCGGATAAGCCGCCACATTTATGGTCACTTTTCCGAACATCTTGGCCGCTGTATATACGGCGGTTTCTGGGAGGGGGAAGATTCTCCCATTCCCAATGTCAGAGGAATCAGGAAGGATGTGGTTGCGGCTCTCAAGAAGATAAAGATTCCGAATCTCCGCTGGCCAGGCGGCTGTTTTGCCGATGAGTATCACTGGCAGGATGGCATAGGGCCGCGTTCGGAACGGCCTAAGATGATCAACACGCACTGGGGCGGCGTTACCGAAGATAACAGTTTCGGCACGCACGAGTTTCTCGACCTCTGTGAACAATTGGAAACCGAACCGTAATTTGCGGCAATGTGGGAAGCGGCACGGTCCAGGAATTGTCTCAATGGGTAGAATACTGTAATTTTGACGGTGTAAGCCCTATGGCAGACCTCCGCAGAAAGAACGGCCGTGATAAGCCCTGGGATGTAAAGTTTTGGGGCATCGGTAATGAAAGCTGGGGCTGCGGCGGAGACATGACGCCTGAGTTCTACGCGGATAATTACCGGCGTTACGCTGTCTATGTAAGAAAATACGGAAACAACGCCCCGTATAAAATCGCCTGCGGTCCCAACGATAGTAACTACAACTGGACCAAAGTCCTGATGGAAAAAACCCGCGGTAAACACGGCCCCTTGATGGACGGCCTTTCTCTTCATTATTATACCGTTCCGGGAGAGTGGGCCCGCAAAGGATCGGCTCTGGAATTTGGGGAAGCCGAGTGGCTTATCACCATGCAAAAGGCTTATGTTATGGATGAACTTGTCCGCAAGCACGGCGCCATTATGGACGAGTATGATCCTCTGCGTAAGGTTGCGCTTATTATTGACGAGTGGGGAACCTGGTTTGATGTCGAGCCCGGAACGAATCCCGGTTTTCTGTATCAGCAGAATTCGCTGCGGGACGCGCTTGTGGCCGGTATTCATTTCAACATTTTTAACAATTATGCCGAGCGTGTCGGAATGGCAAATATCGCGCAGACCATCAACGTACTGCAATCGGTGATCCTTACCGAAGGCAGGAAGATGGTGCTGACACCGACCTACCATGTGTTCGATATGTACCAAGTGCATCATGACGCGCTTAGGCTGCCCGTTCATGTTGAAAGTGAAACGTGTCCGCTGGGCTTCGACTCGATTCCGCTTGTTACCGCAAGCGCGTCCGAAGATGAAAACCGCAGGATTCACGTATCGCTGACCAACATCGATCCTAAAAATGAACGGCAGCTTTGCCTTGAACTCCGCGGCGTATCATGTAAGATTTTGAGCGGCAAGATTGTCACCTCGGAAAACATGACGGATCATAACACCTTTGACAACAGCGAAAAGGTAACGATGAAGGATTTTTCCGGGGCATCGTCTGACGGAAACGGAAGGATAAAGGTAACGCTGCCGCCTAAATCGGTGGTAACCCTGGAACTTGCGTGAGTTTAGATGCCGGCGGCGCGGATAACGCTCCGCCTTGTCCGCGCTGCGGTTCGGAAATTGATCTTAACCCGGAAAAAATCGCGGCCATAGCCGCTGAAATGCCTATTTCTCCGTCTCTTGCCGCGGATGAGGGGCTGTATAAAGAAAGGCTTGCGGTGTGCGGCGGGTGCGAGGCTTTAAAACAGGCTGTCCTCTGTGCTCATTGCGGCTGTTTTGTTTTGTTCCGGGCGCGTCCAAAAAAAAGTTATTGCCCCCACCCAAAGGGCGATTTATGGAGTGATACAGCTTCCTCAAAGTTTCAAATTTAAAGAAGCTGCTTCAGATATATGCGTATAACGCAAAGGAGTATCTATTTTATGAAAGCAAAACTTACGCTTCACAAAGAATTTTCTATCGGTGAAGTTGATAAGCGTATTTACGGCTCATTTATTGAGCATCTTGGACGCGCCGTGTACCGCGGCATTTACGAGCCAAATCATCCCGAAGCCGACGAGCTTGGGTTTAGAAAAGATGTCATCAAACTGGTAAAGGAAATGAACGTTCCATTTGTCCGCTATCCGGGCGGCAATTTTGTATCCGGCTACAACTGGGAAGACGGGGTCGGTCCTCTGGACAAGCGGCCCGTAAAAATGGATCTTGCCTGGATGACGCTTGAACCCAACAAAATCGGCACAAACGAATTTGCCGAATGGGCGAAAAAGGCGGAAACGGACGTAATGATGGCGTTAAACCTTGGAACGCGCGGGCCGGACGAGGCGCGTAATTTTCTGGAATATTGTAATTTCCCCAAGGGGACTTATTGGAGCGATCTTCGCCGGAGCCACGGGGTAGAACATCCGCATAACTTTAAACTCTGGTGCCTTGGAAACGAAATGGACGGTCCCTGGCAAATCGGCCACAAAACAGCTGACGAATACGGCCGCGTCGCCGCCGAGACCGCCAAGGTGATGAAGTGGACGGATCCTTCGATTGAACTTGTCGCCTGCGGAAGCTCTTATATGCGAATGCCCACGTTCGGTAAATGGGAAGAAACCGTACTCGATCATACTTACGAACATGTGGATTATCTTTCGCTTCATATTTATTTTGCCAACCACGAAAATGATACGCCTAATTTCCTTGCGCGCAGCCTTGAAATGGATAATTTTATCAAAACGGTTACAAGCATCTGTGATTATGTAAAAGCAAAACAGCACAGCAAGAAACAGATTAACCTTTCTTTTGATGAATGGAACGTGTGGTTTCACAGCAGGAATCAAGATGAAGAAATTGAAAAGTGGATAGAATCGCCGCCGCGGCTTGAAGATATTTACACAATGGAAGACGCTCTTGCGGTTGGAACGATGCTTATCACGCTGCTTAAAAACGCGGACAGGGTTAAGATTGCCTGCCTTGCCCAGCTTGTGAACGTAATCGCGCCGATTATGACGGAGCCGAACGGAAAAGCCTGGCGGCAGTCAATTTTCTATCCGTTTATGCACGCTTCTCAATACGGGCGCGGTACCGTTCTCCGCTGTCCTGTCAGCTGCGATACGTATGATTCGCTTGAATACACCGATGTTCCCTATCTTGAAACCGTGGCTGTGCATAATGAAGAAAACGATGAAGTTACGATCTTCGCCGTGAACCGGAACCTCAACGAGGACATGGAGCTTGAAGCGGATCTCTGCGGATTTGAGGATTACAAACTCGCGGAACATGTAACGATACATAACAAAGATCTGAAAGCCGTAAATTCGGCGGCGGGCGAAAAAGTTTATCCGGAAGCGCAAAGCGGCGGACGGCTTGACGGAACGAAATTCCAAACGCGTCTTCCCGCCGCGTCGTGGAATGTTCTGCGTTTTGTGAAGAAGTAAGGAACGCGGGCGGGCCTCTTGCAAGACCGGGTCCGATATTGCAAGAGGTTTAACCGTTTTGTCAGCGTTTATCTATCGGAATATAGGGAAGCCTGTGCTGGACGCATTTATACGCGGGGCGGATGATTTTTCCGCCCGCGATAACTTCTTCCATGCGGTGAGCACACCATCCGGCTACGCGGCTTACGGCGAAAAGAGGAGTAAAGAGTTCGTCGGGGATGCCCATCATGCGGTATATAAATCCGGTATAAAAGTCTACGTTTGTGCAGATTTCCTTGTCGGAGCCCTTCACTTTTTTGAAAACCTCCGGAGTGAGCCGCGCAATCAGATTGTACAGATCGAATTCGTTGGTCAATTCTTTTTCCGATGCCAGTACAGCGGCCTTATCCCGAAGCAGTTTTACTCTGGGATCGGAAATGGTATACACCGCGTGGCCCTGTCCGTAAATCAGACCGGAACCGTCAAAAGCCTCGCCTTTTAGAATCTTGGTAAGATAATCCGCCACTTCCCCTTCATCATCCCATTTTTTGACACCCTGCTTGATGTCTTCCATCATGCTCATAACTTTCGCGTTGGCGCCGCCGTGCTTTGCCCCTTTCAGGGAACCGACTGCCGCGGCAATGGCGGAATAGGTATCCGTGTCGGTCGATGAAATGAGGTGAACCGCGTAGGTTGAATTATTTCCGCCTCTTCAGCTTGCAGAACCAGGGCCAGATCGAGGATTTCCGCTTCCAGCCTCGAATATTTCTGATCGGGCCGGATAAGGGAAAGAATTGTCTCGGCAGTATGACATCCGTTTTTGGGAAGGTGGATGATTAAGCTTTCCTCGTCGTGATAATGCTTTTTTGCCATGTAGGCATAGGCGATGATCGAAGGAAACTGGGCGATAAGGGAAATGCATTGACGGAGCACATTTTCCGGAGCCATGTTATCGGGATCATTGTCATAAGAATAGAGCGTCAGCACGGAGGCCGCGAGCTTGTTCATAATATCTTTAGACGGAGCCTTTTGGATATTGTCTTCCACAAATTGATCGGGCAGGTATCTGTTTTCCGCCAAAATTTGGCAGAATTTTTCCAACTCTTCTGTTGTGGGCAAGGTTCCGAACATGAGCAGGTATATCGTTTCTTCAAAACCAAAACGGTGTTCTTCTTCCGCGGCGGCTGCAAGATCTTCCACATCAATCCCACGGTAATACAGTTTTCCCGGTACCGCAATCTTTTCACCTTCATCAATGATGTACCCATGTACATCGCCTACCCTGGTTAGGCCGACCAAAACACCGGTACCGTCGGCATTCCTGAGTCCCCGTTTGACATTATACTTACTGTATAATTCCAGATCTATATGATTGTTTTCTGAAATTTTTTCCATGTATTCTTTGGTGTTCTTCATATATCCTCCGCATAAATATTCATTATTGTGACATGTTCTGAATGTTTATGCAATAGTCTCCATAGACAATGCCGATGTTCAATTAGGATTAACCTACGGTATCATCCTGCCTTTATAAAACGTACAAAATCTTTTATTATGGCATTATCCATGCTTTCATGATGATACACGAGCTTGGTCTGATGGACAAACTTTGCCCCATCCTTGTGTTCCAGCGGAATAGTAAACAGGTTTTTTTCTCCCTTTGTGTAGCCAATATCCGGGAATATGCCGTAACCAAGCCCCTCCAAAATCATTGCAAGACAGGTGTCCGCATAATTTAACCGCATAAAGACCGACGGAGAAGTGTTGAAATATCCGCCCCACCATCGTTCTATTTCTCTCGCTATTGAGGGATCTTTTATAAAATCAATCTGCGGAAGCTGGGGCAGGTCCGACAGCGAAAGCGGATCTCTGGAGACGATATGGAGCTGATCGGTAGAAACAACAATTTGCTCAAGACTGCTTTCGCATTCTCCCCTGACAAAACCGGCATCCACATCGTGGTTTTCAACCATTCGTAATACTTCATGGCTCCGGGCGGCTATAATATCAAAGCGGATATCCTTGTGCATCTTGTTGTATTCTTTTATCAGATGAGGCATACTGAAACGGCAGAAGGAATCGGACACTCCCAGTTTCAGGGTGCCTTCCTCCCCATTGTTGATCCGTTCAAGATTTTTGGCTACGTCATCAAATAGATGTAATATCTCCTTGGCTTTTTGCGCCATGTACTCTCCCTCGGAGGTAAAAACAACCCCCGTGGAGCTTCTGCTGACAAGCACTATCCCCAGCTCTTCCTCAATCTGCTGAATGCGCTTTGTCAGAGTAGGCTGAGTCATGAACATTAAATCCGCGGTCTTCGTTATATTTTTCACGCTGTGGAGCTTTGAAATAATTGCCCAATCCTGATCTCTCATATCATAATGATATAGGCGTTATGTGAAATATGTCAAGGAATATCATATAAAATATTATCCAACAATTTTTTGATTGATTGTTGCCAGGCCTTAATCGCAAATGTTATATTTATGAACTTGTTACAAAAGCTGGAGTTTGGCAACAGCCTCATTTATTCCGGATTACATAAAAAGCGCTTCCTTTTTCATGCTAAAAAATGTATAGTGACTTATTATGAAGATGACACTTATTAAGGACATGCTTAGGCTGCGCGCGGAATCCCAGGAAGTTTGTGTCCGGGGTTGGGTGAGAACAAAAAGGGATTTGAAGAATCTCGTTTTTATCGATGTAAATGACGGATCCTGCTTTCATAATATTCAGTGTACCTTTGACAGAGAATCCGGTTTGAAGGCGGATATCGAGAACGAACTTAATAAGGTCTCCACCGGCGCATCCGTGGAAATAAAGGGGAAACTCGTCCCTTCTCCCGCTTCCGGTCAAGCCGTGGAAGTAGCGGCCAACGAGATTACCGTCATTGGCGAAGCTCCTGTGGACGTGTATCCTTTGCAGAAAAAACGCCACTCTTTTGAGTTCCTTCGGGAAATTGCCCACCTCCGGGCAAGGACAAATACGTTCGGCGCGGTCGCAAGGGTAGGAAACAAACTCGCCTTTGGAGTGCATGAGTTCTTCCAGAAGAACGGCTTTCATTATGTACACGCGCCGATAATCACAACAAGCGATGCCGAAGGGGCGGGATCGATGTTTCAGGTGACTACCTTGGATATGGAAGCTCTTTCAAAATCGGGAAAGCCTGTTGACTACACAAAGGATTTTTTCGGCAAGCCGAGTTTTCTCACCGTATCGGGCCAGCTCGAAGCTGAAACATACGCAACGGCCCTTTCGCGGGTGTATACATTCGGGCCGACTTTCCGGGCGGAAAACTCCAACACAACACGGCATCTCGCCGAATTCTGGATGATAGAACCGGAAGCGGCTTTTTATCATCTGGAAGATAATATGGATCTGGCGGAAGACTTTCTCAAGTTCTTATTTGAAAAGGTGCTGAAAGAAAGCGCGGAGGATCTCAATTTCTTTGAAGCCCATGTTCAAAAGGGAATTATCGAAACGCTTGAAAGTCTTGTAAAGTCGAAGTTTGTGCATCTTACTTACACCGACGCGGTGAAGGAACTTGAAAAAAATAAGGACGCCTTTGAGTTCAAGCCTTTCTGGGGCTGCGACCTCCAGAGCGAGCATGAAAAGTTCCTCACGGAAAAAGTGATCGGGGGCCCTGTCATCGTGACGGATTATCCAAAGGAAATAAAAGCCTTTTATATGAAGCAAAATGATGATGGGAAAACCGTCCGCGCCATGGATGTGCTTGTTCCGCGTCTCGGCGAAATTATCGGCGGTTCCGAACGCGAAGAACGCTATGATGTCCTCGAACAGCGAATCAAAGAACTGGGGATGAATCCCAAAGATTATTGGTGGTACATGGATCTGCGCCGCTTCGGCACGGTTCCTCATTCGGGCTTTGGACTCGGCTTTGAACGGCTCATCCTCTATGTAACCGGAATGACCAATATCAGGGATGTTATTCCCTACCCCAGAGCCGTGGGTCAGGCCGATTTTTAACAAAAGAGAAATGAGCGGTTAGAAAAGAGGAATGAGAAAAGTCAGCGTTCTTTTTTCACTCCTCTGTGTTCTTTAGTTACCCGCTCTTTGCTCATTATTATTTGGAGTTGTGTTTGTTGTTGTCCCGGGTTATAACTCGAAGTATCTTTTTTCTTTTCTCTTTTTTTGTGGCAGGGAGTATCTTTGCCCAATTTGAAGAGGTTCCCGAAATTCGCTGCAAAGCCGCGGTTCTGTTGGACGCGGTTACCGGAGAAGTTCTTTACGCGAAAAATGCTGATGAGGAGATTCCTCCCGCGTCCCTTACAAAATTGATGACTATTCATCTGGCTTTGCAGAAAGTACACAGAGGAGAAATTTTCCTCGACGAACCGGTAGAGCTGCCGCCTGAGAGCTGGGCGGTCAATCAGCCGCCGCGTTCCAGTTTGATGTTTCTGGCCGATAAGCAGATTGTTACGCTTCGGGAACTGCTTCTGGGACTCGCCGTATCTTCCGGCAACGACGCCGCTGTTGCCGTGGCATCCTACGCGTCGGGCGGCGTTGAATCTTTTGCTGATGACATGAACCGCGAAGCCCGTACGCTCGGTTTAACACAAACCCGCTTCGTTGAACCGTCGGGCATATCGGAACACAACATAACCACCGCCATGGAATATGCGCAATTCTGCCGGGCTTATATCAATTTTCATCCCGAAGTGATGGAAGAACTTCATTCGGTTGGAGAGTTTACCTATCCTAAGGCAAGAAATTATCCCGCGGATTGGAAAGGCATCATTGATGAAATTCGTCAGCCCAATAAAAATAATCTTTTGGGAAGTCTAGGCGTAGATGGCCTTAAAACCGGCTTTATTGAAGAATCGGGATACAATATTGCTCTTACCGCCGAACAAAACGGGACACGTTATATTGCGGTTCTGCTCGGCTTTCCCGGAACGATTTCCTCCAGAGCGGCGGAACAGATGCGGGCCGAAGACGGAAAGCTCCTCTTGTCCTGGGCTTTTGAAAATTACAAAACGGTTTCTCCCAGACTGGATTCATTCCCGGCAATTCCTGTGTGGAAAGCCGCCGAAAACAGCGCGGAAATTGTTCCTCTGGGTTCGATGGATTTTACCGCCCGGACAAACCGCGCGGAACCTCTGCATTGGGTAATCAACATTGATGAGCCTGTAATCGCGCCGCTTCCTGCGGGTTCTGTTGTTGGAAACATCGTTTTTTATGACAGTCAGGGAGAATTAAAACGGGTTCCGATGGTCACAAAGGAAGCCGTTGTAGAAGGGAACATCTTCAAACGTCTTTGGCATTCGATAAGATTGTTTTTTATAAAATGAATTGATGATGCTCCTCTGTGCAGCAATTTGTCCTCTGTGTAAGCATATAAGAATACTTCTCCTCTGTGTTGTATTCATTCCTTTTTTGTGTAAATTCTTCCTCTGTGCAGTGCATAAATATTCTTCCTCTGTGTAACGACAATACCATTTGCATTAAAAAAGATTTCTTCCTCTGTGTAATATTTTTTCTGTAAAAACCAAAGCAAAAACCATAGCAATGCCATACCATTCGTATGAAGAATAGACATAACCGCCTGAACAGGTGTAATCGCCGCAGACAACTCAAACCCTATGCGTCATACCACGTAGTATGCAAAATCAATCGGGATGAAATCATTTTCGACAAGAGGTTTTCCGATCTTTTCGAGGATGTTATTGAAAGATGCAAAAAGAAGTATTCCTTTCAAGTGCTCAATTTCAATGTCATTGGAAATCATGTCCATCT
>QMCD01000904.1_pt1 | contig 51926 bp, 45 predicted proteins | sample 1821841 | NCBI WGS metagenome assembly QMCD01 (sample SAMN01991225, study PRJNA193472) | Termite gut metagenome, whole genome shotgun sequencing project. | isolation source: worker | host: Macrotermes natalensis
AATTTTCCTTTAATTATACTTATATATTGTAAAAAAATTATTTTTATAATTTATAAATAAAGCAACCGCATATTTTCAAATATGCGGTTGCCCATAAGCGGTTTCTTTGATAAAATGATACGGAACTAATTAACATTCCCGCCGTTTATTACGATTTGACGAAGATTTCCGGCTTCTTTAAGAACCTCCGTACTTATAACAAGGTTGCTGTCGGCGGCGGTGGCAGTATGATTAATAAGCCCGCTGAGGATTTCCACAAGATTGCCTACGTTTTCCATCATTCCCAGCTGACGTTTTGTAAGCTCTGACGTTTTAGCCGCAATTTCCAGCATATTTGATGAATTACGGCTTACTGTTTCAATAGTTTCAGCGGCTGATTTTATATCCTTATCGCCTTTGCTTACGGTGGCAAGCGTCCGTTCAATAAGAGTACCCGTTTCTTTGGCGGCGACGGCGCTTTTTGAAGAAAGCATCCTGACCTCCTCGGCGACAACGGAAAAACCTTTGCCGGCGGCGCCCGCCCTTGCCGCTTCCACAGAGGCGTTGAGAGCCAGGATATTGGTCTGGAATGAAATCCCGTCGATTGTTTCGTTTATTTTTGCTATTTCATTTGATACGGTCCTGATATTATTTATGGATTCGATGGCGTTCTGCATTTGCTTGTCTGATTTATCCGCGTCCTTTTGGGATTTTTCAGCAAGCTTTATATAGTTTTCGGTATAATCGGCGTTTTCCTTAATCTGCCGCTTGAACTCGGCTATCGCTCCGTTAAGCTCGTTAATACGCACTAATCCCGTTTCCGTTTCATTTAAAAGATTCCGGGCTGAATCCGACATATGCTGTGACTGAGAAGCAAGCTTTTCGGAAGAAATGCCGGTCTGTTCCATAACATCCTTTATGAAACCGGCTGTTTCGGTAGCTTTAGTGAGCATGGTTTTTGTCTCCGCCGCAAACGCCTGCTCCTTTTCAAGAGCCTTGGCATTGTCGTCGGCGATAAACTTAACGCTTGCCGGCATTGTTACCATAATGAACAGTCCCGAAGCGACCTGAAACATAATTTCACTTGAGGATTCCTTTAAGTAAGAGGGGTCGGATACCGTATATGCGATTACCGCCGCTACATTTATCAGCACAAATGCAATGCAGGAACGCAAAGTGAACTTATAATCATTATAATAACCGAAAGTTATTATTATAGGAAACCCAAGGACATATGTCAGCGGGTTATGCTTTGCCAGAAGCGCCAGGGTAATCATGGTAAATATTGAAAGAATACTGAAAAGTCTCACTTTCAGAGAAGATTTACTGTTAAAATAAATAACCAAAGCTATTATGTCAAAAACAAGCGGTAAACTGAATGCTACAAGAATATCCGTAAAAGTACGTCCGCTGCCAAGCTTGATAAGATAACCGATTAACATGAAAGCTACTGCGACATTAACAGCAATAAGAGCCCGTTTATTGATTGAAGCAGTTTTTTCCATAAAACACCTTCTTTAACTCAGATTTTACATATATAATATCATAATATTACAGGATTGTCAATTATTTTTTAGCGTTTAATATATAAACAGTTAATTTGCATATAATAAGTTATTTATTTTTTGCCAAGAACGATAACGCTGTATGCGTCAACCGTATATTTGCCTTCGACAGTTCTGATAGGAGACGCTCCGGCATATTCGCCGTCGGCATAAACGCCGTATTCTCCGAATGCGAACAACTCCGCCGCATAACCGTTCGGGTTGAAAAACACTATGATTTCACTCAGAAGATTATCATTGTAAAGCACGAATCCGACAATTTTCTTAGGCAGGTTATCGAAAAACTTCAGATTACCGCACACATCCTCATTTGATACCATTCGGAAAGCCGAGTGCTCTTTCCGCAAAGCGATAAGACCTCTGTAATATTCAAAGACACTTTTATATTCGGTTTTTCTGTTCCATTTGATACTGTTCACCGCATCGGGGGACTTATAGCTGTTATGGTCAAAAACATTTCCTCCCGTAAGCGGCTTTGACCTTAAAAATTCCTGCCCCGCCTGAATAAGCGGAATACCCTGCGATAAAAAAACCATGGCGGCGCACATTTTGTCCAGCTTTATGCGTATTTCTTCAGAATCAGTCGAATTGGTATAATGAAGCTTATCCCATAGGGTAAGGTTATCATGAACCTCTACATAGTTTATTGTCTGCGCCGGGGTTTTTGTCCAGGAATACTTATAAAGATTCTCAAGCTGAGGGTGAGGCACCCTGCCTGAAATTATTTCCCTTACATAATTTTCAACCCCGTCCCTGCCGTTGATATATCCCTTGTCTTTATTATGGAAGCTGCTGCCTTTCACGGTATCCCTGAAGTCGTCGCTGAAAAACGCGAAATCGGGCGTATGGCAGGCATTGAGCTTCATAGCGCGTTTTTCATACGGATAGGGGGAATCCCCTCCCGTCCAGCCTTCACCGTAAAGCATGACATCGGGATTGAGCCTTCGGAGTACCCGGCTGATTTCATTCATTGTCTCAATATCATAAAGACCCATAAGGTCAAATCTGAAGCCGTCAAGCTTATATTCCGTCATCCAGTGAACCAAGCTGTCAATGATATACTTCCTGACCATTCTGCGTTCGGTGGCGACTTCGTTTCCGCACCCCGAGCCGTTTGCGTAATGCTCGCCTCCTCCCCACTGCCTGTAGTAATATTTCGGGAACGTCAGCGTAAAAGCGGAATCAGCCGTCGCAAAGGTATGATTATATACAACGTCCATAATAACGCCTATTCCTGCGTTATGCAGCGCGTATACAAGGCGTTTGAATTCTGAAACCCTTGTTTTTCCGTTATAAGGGTCGGTCGAATAGGAGCCCTCCGGCACGTTATAATTCATCGGGTCATAACCCCAGTTAAACTGAGGACGGTGGAAATCGGCTTCGTTTACGGTATGGTAATCAAAGACCGGCAGAAGCTGAACATGGGTAATGCCAAGCTCTTTCAGATGGTCGATACCGATAGAATCTCCCGCCGCATTTACAAGCCCCTTTTCAATAAAGGCAAGGAAACGCCCCCTGTAACAGAATTTCCCGCTGCCGTCAATCGAAAAGTCACGTACGTGAAGCTCATATATGCAGGCGTCCGTATAATTTTCAAGGCGGATTTCCGGCTGTTTGTCCCATCCCTTCGGATTCAGCGCCTTAGAATCGAAAATCAGTCCCATGGCGCCGTTCACGCCCGCTGATTTCGCATAAATATCTATGGTTTCCTGTTCGTTTTTATCGTTGGAAATCAGATAGGTATAATAAATACCGTCCAGGTTCCCGTATGCGGTTTTTAACCAGACACCGCTTTTCCCTCTTGTCATCGGCAGCTTCCTGAACGGTTTTTCGTCGCGGCAGGTATGGTAAAGGCGAACGGTTACGCTGTCGGCGAGCGGAGCCCAAAGCCTGAACTCCGTACTCTCCTTTGAATATAAAGCTCCGAGGCTGCCGTCATAAGCATATTCTTTGTCAATCCTGTCAAATAAATCCATAAGGCTGCCTCCTTAAAAATAATTACTTTAATAAATCTATAATAAATAACTGCATATTCATTTATTTTATATTATAAACCGACTTTTTTAAACCTTATTTTTTAACTGAATAATTAATTTATTATGTATGTAATTTTAACGTGCGTCTAAAATAATAACTGTTCTTTTATTTCTGATTGACATTTCCTGTATATTTGGTATAATTAAGATAATGTCCGCTGAATAATTAAAATCCCGAAAGGATGGTCAGATAAATGAGCAAACAGTTTAAACGGCTTTTGAACTGCATGAGGAGCATCAGTGAAAGGATTGATTTCAAGCCCTCCCTTGCCCTTATTCTTGGCTCGGGTCTAGGCGATTATGCAGACGGGATTAAGACTGAATATATACTTGATTACAGCGAAATAGAAGATTTTCCTGTTTCAACAGTTCCGGGGCATAAGGGACGCTTTGTATTCGGCTATATCGGGGATATCAGGGTTGTAATAATGCAGGGGCGCATACATTATTACGAGGGGTATCCAATGGCGGATGTCGTGCTGCCAGTCCGGCTCATGAAAATGATGGGAGCTGAGACGCTGTTTGTTACAAATGCGGCGGGAGGGGTTAATACTAATTATTCCTGCGGCGATTTCATGCTTATATCCGACCATATATGCTTAGCACCGTCCCCGCTTATCGGTGAGAATATCGGCGAGCTGGGAGTCCGTTTCCCCGATATGAGCAACATTTATGACAAAAATCTCAGGGGAATTGTCAGGAATACGGCAGAACGGCTTGGAATAAAGCTTCAGGAGGGCGTTTACATCCAGCTTACCGGTCCTAACTATGAATCGCCTGCCGAAATCCGAATGGTACGCACCATGGGCGCCGACGCCGTCGGGATGTCCACAGCCTGCGAAGCTATTGCGGCAAACCACTGCGGCATGAAGGTTGCTGGAATATCATGCATATCAAATATGGCATGCGGCATTACAGACCAGCCGCTTACCCACAAAGAGGTTCAGGAAACCGCCGACAGAGTAGCCCCCCTCTTTAAAAGGCTTGTGACTGAAAGTATAATGGAAATTTATAATAGTTCGGCAAAATACTGAACTGCTGATTTCTTAATACTGAAAGCTGTCCGAATGGGAACTATAATAATTTTATTTTTATTAAGATAAGTTTTTTACAGGACGGGTGAATTTTATGCTTGATATTAATGATATGTCTCCTATGGAGGAGCGGCTTAGATTTGAGGAAGAACAGCGTCTGAAAAGAGGTATTATGCCTGACGAACCCCAAAACAGCAATCAAACGGGCATGCAAAGCTTCCCGCATAACAATTATAAGCCTGAGAATCATCAGGAAAAGGATGATTATGCCGGCAGGGCGTTAAAACTGATTGCTAAATACGGCGTTATTTTTACAATCGGATTTTTTCTTGGCTTTACGGGCGGGGATGAATATGTTTCTTATTCAAAGAGCTTCAAAGAACGTGTGGTTTACGGTGTTATTGTCGGTATTATTGTTTTAGGCGCTTCAATTGCCGGAGATGTTGTTTTCCTGTATAAATTAAAGCGCCGCAAAAAAGACAGAGGTGAGCTGTAAATGAAAAATACGGATATTCCTTTGCAGCTTGAAAGCGTAAAGCTCTCCGAAGACAAAAACAGCGTTGTTATAATCGACCAGACGCTTTTGCCGAACAGACTGGAATACATTAATCTTTACACTCCGGAACAGATTTACGAGGCAATTTACAGTTTAAAGGTGCGGGGAGCCCCCGCAATCGGGATTTGCGCCGCTTACGGGATGTATGTTTCAGCAAAAAAACTTGATATGTCATCATATGAAGACTTTTATAAAGAGTTCATGCGTATTAAGGTCTTCATTAATTCGTGCCGTCCTACCGCCGTAAATCTGAGCGCCGCTTTAAACCGCATGGAAAAAGCCGTTACGGATAACAAAAATCTTTGTATGCCTGATGTTATTGCATTGCTCGAAAAGGAATGCGCCGCAGTTCATGAAGAAGACATACTGATGTGCAAAGCAATTTCCGGATACGGGCTTTCACTGGTCAGCGGCGGGGACGGCATACTGACCCACTGTAATGCCGGTCCCCTTGCGACTTCAAAGTACGGCACCGGGCTGGGAACGCTTTTCCTGGGGCATGAACTCGGATACCGTTTTAAAGTGTTCTGCGGCGAAACCCGTCCCCTTCTGCAAGGAGCGAGGATTACGGTTTTTGAGCTTGAAAGGGCAGGGATTGACACAACCCTGATTTGCGATAATATGGCGTCGGCTGTTATGAAAAACGGTTTTATAAACGCCTGCTTTACGGGATGCGACCGGGTTGCCGCAAACGGGGATACGGCTAATAAAATCGGCACGAGCGGGATTGCCGTCCTTGCCAAATATTATAATATCCCATTTTATGTTTTCTGCCCGTCAACAACGGTCGACTTTGACTGTAAAACGGGAGATGATATAGAAATAGAGTTCCGTAACCCGTCCGAAATAAAAATTAAATTTTTTAAGGAGCCTGTCGCTCCCGAAACGGTTAAATGCTATAACCCCGCGTTTGATGTTACCGACAATTCCCTGATAACTGCTATTATCACCGAAAAAGGCATATGCGAACCGCCTTTTTATGATAGTCTGGCTAAACTATTAAAATAACAATATGTATTATAGGAGATGATATTACTATGAGTATAAGATTTTTCGGAGCAAGAATCCTCTCTGCCGGTATGGAAGTAAAACACGGCGAAGTCTGGACTGTTCAGGATAAAATCATATATGCCGGCGTTCCTAAGGAAATACCTGAGAATATCAGTTTTGACAGGCAGATTGACCTTAAGGGAAACCTTATAATGCCTTCGTTCAAAAATGCCCATACGCATTCGGCAATGACGTTTCTGCGTTCCTACGCGGATGACCTGCCTCTTAAAGAATGGCTTTTTGAAAAGGTCTTCCCCCTTGAGAACCAGCTTACCGGAGAGGATATTTACTGGCTTACAAGGCTTGCGCATATGGAATATCTTACTTCCGGCATAACAGCCTGCTTTGATATGTATTTCGAGCCTGACTATGTCGCGAAAGCCTCCGCCGACACGGGTTTCCGTACTGTTATGTGCGGAAGCGTTTCGGGAACCGACGACCCGTCGGAAGTCGATTCCGCTCTTTTAAGGCTGGAGGACTATTTTAATAAATTCAGGAATTATGATGAAAAAGGGCTTGTTTCCTATCGTCTGGGATTTCACGCTGAGTATACTACAGGTATAAATATACTAAAAGGAATATCAGAATTGTCAAAAAAATATAAACAGCCGGTTTATACCCATAATTCCGAAACCGTTTCGGAAGTAAAGGGCTGCATGGAACGTCATAACGGCATGACTCCCACCGAGCTGTTTTTATCGGCAGGGCTGTTTGAGTACGGCGGCGGCGGCTTCCACTGCGTCCATATGACCAACCGTGATATTGAAATATTCAGGGAGAAAAACCTGTGGGCGGTTACGAACCCCGGCTCAAACTGCAAGCTTGCAAGCGGAATAGCCAGACTTGCCGATATGAACGGCGCGGGGGTGAATATTGCCATAGGCACCGACGGGCCGGCAAGCAACAACGCCCTTGACATGTTCAGGGAGATGTACCTTGCCGCCGTACTTCAGAAAGTATCTCTTCAGGACGCCTCCGCAATGCCCGCCGGGGATATTCTGAGAATGGCTTGCACGGGCGGCGCTCTGGCTATGGGGCTTGACGACTGCGATATTATCGCGGAGGGCAAAAAAGCCGACCTCATCGTAATCGACCTTTCACAGCCCAATATGCAGCCGCTTAACAACATTCCTAAAAACATCGTATACAGCGGTTCAAAATCCAATGTCGCGCTGACTATGTGCAACGGTGTTATCCTTTATGAAAACGGGGAATTCACAACCTGCGGCAAAGAGGAAATATACGAAAGGGCAAACGCCGTTGCAAAACGAATCATGAACTAACATTAAGGGGCTATTTAAGTATAGCTCCCTTTAATTTACCTTATTTCAGAAAAATTACAGTAATATTTCAAATTTATCACAAAGTAAATTAAACTATTGACATATTATTGTTTAAGGTGTATCTTTAAATTAGTATCTTACAGATTTTAACGGAAGAAAAGGTATAAATGATGAATATAAAATACATAGTTTTATTTATTATGTTTCCGGTAGCCGCAGTATTATTCGGCGGCTGTGATAATAATACCGTTGGTATGCCTGAAAAGCTGTCAGAGACAACAGCCGTAACATCGGCGTTTACCGATAAAACCGCGTCAGCGGCTGTAACTGCAGCGGCGGCAGTTTCATCAGCAAGCGCAGTTACTTCCGGAAAAACAACAGAAAATCCTGAAGCTGTTGAAAATAAAATAATTGAACCGCGTGATACAATAAATGGCATTCCGCTTTATATTGAGTTAGGTTATAATACGGAGCAGAGTTCACCTGAAACCCGTAATGTTTACACATTAATAGGGCTTGACAATCTATATTCAAACTCAGAAACGATTACGGTTTCTTATGAAGGGCGTATGATGGATATAAGGTCATATGAAATATATTACGAGGATTGGGATAATGAATCATACTATTGGCTCGGCAGAAAAATTTTTGATATATGGTTCCCTTCATCTTGGGACAGCGGATTTTTAATGTATTATTCAGCTTATTTAACAGAATATTCGCCTATCCGCGTCCTTGTCCTTACCGATGAAAGCGGAAACGCTAATTCATATATGCTGAATAAAAATAAAGACGGGACGCTCAAGGTTGAAAAAGTGGATATTCACAAACAAAAACGCGGGAACGACGGCGTTAAGCATACGCTCGCCGGAAAAGAAGAAATTACCGTAAAGTTTTATAACGCCGGTGATTTAAACGAGTATTACGAAGACGGAAAGCTTAATTATGAACTTATGCCGTATACGGATGATACTGTTTCAATTAATAATTTTGCCGATGATATGCAGGAAAAAATGCTTAAGCATTCCGGAATAATGATTGATGATATTTGGTATGAGGGAACTAAGCTGTATGTTGATTTGAACATATATGAAAAATATAATTTTGACAGGGGTTCGACTGCAAGCGGTTCATTACATAATAATTTGTTTCAAACCCTTTACTGCCTGCCGGAAATAGAAAAAATAGAAGTTTTGCTTGACGGCGAAAGAAATGTTTATGCGAGCCATTTTTCATTCGGGGAATTTGATGTACATAGATGATATATACCGAAAACCGGAGTGATAAACCAAAAAGGACTGCCTGATAAGAACGGCAGTCCTTTTAATAATCACAGTAATTCTATTACTTGAGTTCAATGGTGGCGCCGGCAGTTTCAAGCTTTGTCTTAAGCTCTTCGGCGTCAGCCTTAGAAGCGCCTTCCTTAATTGCCTTAGGCGCAGATTCAACAAGCTCCTTTGCTTCTTTAAGCGAAAGACCGGTAATATCCTTAACAGCCTTGATAACATCCATCTTCTTTTCGCCGAAGGAAACAAGGACAACGTCAAAGTCAGTCTTTTCAGCCTCTGCGGCTGCTGCGGGAGCTGCTCCTGTGCCTACCACCACAGCGGCGGTAACGCCGAATTCCTCCTGGATAGCGTCAACAAGCTCGGAAAGTTCAAGAACGGACAAAGCCTTAATATCTTCAATAAATTTTAAAATTTTCTCGGAAGCCATAATCGTTAATCTCCTTTAATATTAATTTTAGTATTTTACATTTTTGAACAGACAAACAGTCTGTTATGCGACCTCTTCAGCCTTTTTCTCCTCAAGAGCCTTAAGGGTAGCGGCAAGCTTCTGCACAGGGCTTTGCAGCGCGTATACAAGCTGTGAAAGAAGAACGTCCCTGGACGGGATTTTTGAAAGAGCGGTGACGCCCTTGTCGTCATAAACCTCGTCTCCGATAAATCCTGCCTTAAGGTTGAACTTGTCCTTAGAGCTTTCGGCAAACTTACCGAGAACGCGGGCCGGAGCAGTCTGGTCTTTTTCGGAAAGAGCGATGGCGGTCGTTCCCTCAAGAACGTAGTCGAGGCTTTCCAGACCGGCTTCCTTGAACGCAAGGCGGAGCATTGAATTCTTTTCGACAAAGTAATTGACGTCCGCCGCCCTGAGCTCCCTCCTGAGCTTTGTATCCTCCTCAACGGTAATACCCTTGTAATCAACGAGCACACCCGCCGCGGAGTTCTTTATCAGTCCGGCAAGCTTTGCGACCTTTTCCTTTTTAGTTTCAAGAACCTTTGCGCTTGGCATAAATTTCACCTCCGTATAAAAATCACGTATTCAAAAGAAAAACCTTTTTCGTTTTAACAAAGACGAAAAAGGGCATAAGTACATATCAATACTCAAGCAATCTTTTCCTCGGCAGGATTTACGCGTCAATGCATATATCATATGCAAAAACACACCTGCTGTCTTTAGAATACGACAGCTGTCATTCAATAACAAAAAAACTATAGATAAAGTCATTAAACAACTGAATTAGTATACCACAATATTCTCATTATGTCAAGTATTTGTCAGTTTTTTATGAAAACTGCCGAAACTGTATGATATTCAAATAAAAACATTATATATTTTGTATCATTACGGCGGTATGAAAGTGAAAAGCTTCCCCCCTCGACGTCGCCTTTGGTTTCGTCCGGGATACCGAATATCCCTTTTACATCCTTATAAAAACTATTAAAAGTAACGCCGTAAATCTCAAAATCAGGAATGCCGTCCGCCTCGGGAAAAAAGGCCGTATCAACATAAAAATCAGATAAATCAGGCGCAGAACCTCCTGACTCTTCCGAAGCTTCGTAAAGCTCACTAAGCTCTTCATCCTTTATCTCAAAATAAAAACTTCCGGAAAAGGGCGTGTTTATAAACCCTGACGCTGTTCCTGATGATAACTCCTGAACTTCCATACTATACCCGTCATTAAAGCCGTTGAGAATGTCAAGTGTAAACGGGAATCCCGTGTTTACGCCGTCAAAGCGCACGGAAGCGTAAACATCGGCAAGCCTCCACGGCTGGACGAGGATTTTTGAGTCATCGTCAACAGTCGTAACCGTTTCGGTTACCGTTGATTCTTCGGGAATATCATCCTCATTGCATCCGCATATCAAAAAGACGAATACTAATAAGAGAGGCAGAATTTTTTTATACATTGCAAGTAATCTCCGTTGTCCGGCAGAAACTGCGGCCGGGTTGCTTATCCTCTGTGCTATACGTGTATCTGCAATGAAACAGCCGTAACCCAGAAGCAAATTGCCGTTATTAAAGAAAGGGGAGTCATTATAAACCTTTCCTTCCTGCTTTTTGAGAGAGCGTTCATAACTGTATTAAGCGATAAATATACGGCAAAGAAAATGCATATCCCTTTTGTTGTGCCGGACGTAAACCAAAGCCGTGTAAACCCTCCCGCCTGAAGTATGATTATTACGGCGAAAAGCTGGATAATAAACGAAAGCCCTGCCATTACCCTCATTTTTGCCGGAAGAATTTTATGCTGACCGCCCATTGTCAGTTCACCCAGCGGTAATCCGAAGGCAACAAGCAGCGTCAATACTGCTATTACCGAAAATAATACGGCTGCTGTTATTGAATACACTGTTTTATGCCTCCTGAATTAATATTTAAGAAAGAGCACATTCTTAACTTGTTCCCTTTTAAAGTTTGCGCAGAACCTTACTTCTTGAGCGTAACGCTTACCGTAGCTTTCGGCGAGAGCGTCCCGTAAGTCCCGATACACCATACGTCGTCATAAGCGGGAGTGCTGAAAAGCACGGGGAATTTATAATCGCCCTCGGTTAAATCGGTATTGCTGAACAAATCTATCTGTGCCAGAACGTCAATATATGAAAGCTCGCTGATGATTTCCTCAGGACCGATAAAATACGGGGTAAGACCCGACGCGATGATTTCATAGTCAAACTGGGCAGGCTGGTTCACGATATGAATCGCTGAATTTCTGATATGAATCTGAGCCTTGGCAAGACCGTTGCTCGGACACATAACGGTAATAGTATTGACTTCGCTTAAATTCTGGTAACCCTCGGGCAGGAAGTTAGAGGTATAAAAGGTAAATACTGAACCTATGTCAACCTCGCGCATATCAACGGCTCCGATTTCAATTACGGGTATATCACTAATCTCATCGCCCGGAGCCGCTATATTAAGCTCATAATCGGAAAATATAAGCTGTTCGGTAAAAGCTTCGGTGTTAAAGCTGTCGGGAGCGTTTGTTATCCTTACCGCCAGTGATACAACCTGTGTTTTCAGGATAGGGATATGAACATTAAAGCTGGAATTGCTGAAAATCAAATCGTCATTTGAAATTTCATTTCTGCCCTCTAAAATCACCAGCTCTTCCGAAACATAATCATATGTTTCGGACAGCACATGGCCTGCGGTGATATGGACATATGCGCTGGTGATTTTATCAACATCCTCCTTGGGTCCCGTAACGGTAACGGTATCAGGGGATATTGCCACATCGTCCTCATCGCAGATAAACCCTGCGGCTATTGATACCTCGGATGTTCTCATCAAAGGCTTGACGGGCACTTCCTTATTGATTATCTCATCAAAGCTTACTGTTACCGCCGAATCGCTTAATTTTTCAACTTCAAACTCAACTTCCTCCAGGCATTGAATACTAAGCTGCAAATTATACGGCTCAGGAGAAAAAACATTTTCCGCCGATACTACGGCAACAAAATCCTCGGCTTCAAGACCTCCGATTTGTCCGCGGTCGCCCGATATGGTTACTGTCACAAATTCAAGCGATTGCTCGACTACCTTATAATTATTGGCTTCCGCGTAGGTATCGGTAATATCCACCGTAACCGGAATTAAGAACACATCCTCAATAGTGGAATAAACGCTCACCGAAACAAAAAACCATATAAGAACTGCCGAAACAAGCGAAGTAATCTGTATAAAGAAATTTTTCTCGAACAGTCCAGAAAAAAAAGCAGATATATTCCTTAATAAATTTTTCATATAAGCTTTGCATCCTCCGCGGTATAACTTTATTACTTATCGGATTTTCTTTTTCCTCCGAAATGTTTTTTTATTATGTTTTCATTATCAGAAAGCAAGCCGGGTTTCTTATGCTTCCGGTTCCTGGTCTGCTTTGCGGGTTTTTCGGGGAAAAGCCTTGAGCGAAGAAGCTTTTTAAGGCTGTCCCTTGAAAAATTCCTTGTTAGCACTCCGTTTTCAGCAACGGATATGGCGCCTGTCTCTTCAGAAACTATAATGACAATTGCATCCGAGGTTTCACTCATCCCTATTGCGGCGCGGTGCCTTGAACCGAGAGATTTGTTTATAGTTTCTTCCTTCTGCGGTTTGGGAAGGAAACAAGCCGCCGCATATACTATCCCGTCGCGGATAATCACGGCTCCGTCATGCAAAGGAGTTTTGGGGTAAAAAATATTGCCGAATATTTCCTTTGAGGGGCTGGCATTTATAATGGTTCCCGTATCAATCTGTTCGCTTAGCTTAAATTCCTGCTCGATAACAATTAAAGCGCCGGTAGCCGTCGATGATAAATCTTCGCAGGCGTCGCATATCGCTTCGATTGCAATCCCCCATTTTGACGTTGCCGATTCGGTTGTTTCATGTGTAAGGGATGAGAAAACAGGGAATTTTGAAACCCTTGAATGTCCCATTTTTTCCAGAGAACGCCTCAGCTCCGGCTGAAAAAGAACAACTATCGCAAGCAGTCCTATATCGAACATCTGCCTCATCAGATAAGCGATAATTTTCATTTCGACCGAGTCCATGATAAAATACAAAACCACAAGAAATACTATTCCTTTTATAAGCCCGCCGGCTCTGGTTTCCCTGACAAGTGAAATACCCTTGTAAATAAGAAAATATAAAACCGCAACATCAAGTATATCCGAAAACTTAATGGGCAGGACACTTTGAAAATACGGAACAAAATTGTATATAAAATCCATAAAAACATCCTCAATAATAATATTGCCTGCATACCGCCTTATTATTGTAGCATTTTTTAATAAATATTACAAGGGCAAATTGAGAATTTTCAATAAAAAGGTAACTGACCCCGGTGAAAAATATAATACTAAATATGAAGAATCTTTGACAGAGGTTTATATATTACAAAGGCAATCAGAGATGAAACAATTCCTTTAAGTAAATTAAACGGAGCTGTCGCAAAAAGCACAAGTGTGACTAAGCTGTCCACCGCGCTGTTTTTCTCAGCTCCCTGCCCGATAAAGGCGTCGACAGGCATCCCGTAAAAAAACGAATAGGCGGGAAGCAGGATAAAGTAATTAATAATACAGGCAAAAATGACCTGTGATACCGTTCCGGCAGCCAAAGCGGCTAATGCGCCTTTTTTTGTTTTTATTCTGCGATAAATCAAAGCTGCGGGCAAAACAAACGTACATCCTATTATAAAATTAGCGGCTTCCCCCACAAACGCGGTACTTGTACCGTTAAACAGCGTATTAATCAATACCTTCAGAAATTCAATAATAACTGCAGCCAGAGGTCCTAACGCAAATCCGCCTATAAGCACTATTACCTCTGACAAATTAATTTCATAAAAACCCGGAGCGAACCATACCGGTATTTCAAAAAGCATGACGACAGCCGCTATTGCCGACAGTATCGCCATTAAAACAATACTTCTCAGGCTGAATTTTTCTTTTTTGATTTTTTTTGTATCTTTCATAATAATGACCGTCCTTTCCTTAATAAAAAAGTATAAAATATAAACAAAACCACCCGTGAATCAAACTGATTTCACGGGCGGATTAATTAACGCGGAAGACCGCGTTGCGTTTCTTTCATCCGGACTTAATATGACAACAGCCTGTTCATTCAGCCATGTTATATATTACCGTTGGTTACGGAATTTCACCGTATCGGCAAGCAAGTATTATATACTCTGCTTGTTAGCGGACTTTACCGCCAGTGGGGATTTTCACCCCGCCCTGAAACTAGGGCGTGTTCGAAAATCATCAATATGCACATAAATAGTGATTTTTGCACCGCATTGCGTTAAAAAATCTTGAAAACCGCCGAGGTTTCCTGCGACCGAGGTTTCCTGCGATTTTTTGCCTTATTCGGCACAAAAATCACTTATTTCTATACACATTGCTAATTATCGAACACGCCCTAGTATCAATTAAAAATTAATAATTAACAATTAACAATGGTTGTATACCGCCTGCGGCGGTATGATTTTTATTTATTATTCGTAATTATTAGTTGTTATGAGGTACTAATATATTAATGTTTTAAAATATACCTTACTTTATATTATCACTAAAATCGAATTCCAAAAGCTCGCCGCAGCCGGGACAGTCAATAGAACCTTCATTAAGCATATCTTCATTCAAACAAATCGTGTCTTTGCATGTAGGGCATACCACTTCATAAATTTCATCATCGTCGTCAAAATCGAAATCATCGTCGTCATCGTCATCACCGCAGCAATAATCGTCTTCATCAACCTCGTAAAAATCACGTTCAACTTCGCCGAGGTCTTCGTCAATCACATCCACAACCTCAACTATTTCATCAATCTGGTCCTGAAGCTCCTCAACCTCAGCCGAGATTTCCTGCAGAATTTCAGCCATAAGGGAAATAACCTTTCCCTCCTTTGTAGACTCGTTAATATCAAGTCCCTCGATAAGCCCCTTCAAATATGATACTTTTTCTCCGAGTTTCATTATTATGACCATCCTTTCCGCATGTCCGCCTTTCGGGCAGAACTTTAAATTTTTTATCTGATTAGAAAAACAGATTTAAGTCTATGCGGTATTATTATATACCATTATGCAATGAAAAACCATTATCTTATATTTTCATGCCCTGACGGCATCAGATTCAGGCTCTTTCCATATATTCGCTTGTGCGTGTGTCAATACGGACCATATCACCCTCGTCAATGAAGAGAGGCACCTTTATTTCCGCGCCGGTTTCAAGGACGGCGGGTTTAGTGGCATTTGTCGCGGTGTCCCCTCTGAAGCCCGGGTCGGTCTGGGTTACCTTAAGGTCGACAAAGTTCGGGGGTTCAACGGCAAAAACCTTGCCCTTATACGAGCAAACCTTGCATATCATCTGTTCCTTGACGAATCTGAAGTTGTCGGAAAGCTCCGTTTTGCTGATGGGAATCTGCTCATAGGTTTCCTGGTCCATAAAGTAATAAAGGTCCCCGTCCGAATAGGAATACTCCATATCCTTCCTTTCAACGAAAGCAGACGGGAATTTTGCGGAAGGATTATAGCTTTTTTCAATTACAGAGCCTGTAATGACATTCTTGATTTTAGTTCTTACGAAAGCAGCTCCCTTGCCCGGCTTAACATGCTGGAATTCAACAATCTGAAGTACATTGCCGTCTTCCTCAAAGGTTATGCCGTTTCTGAAATCTCCTGCCGTTATCATAAAAAATACCTCCGAATTTTATTGTACATATATGTTATAAATATATTCTACTACATCTTGGTTTTATTTGCAATAGTTTTTTACACATTTTAGTATATTGTCTATAAAATTATCCAAAAAACATATAAAAGCTTAATATTAAGATGGTTTACTGTTCGTTCAGAGTAAAATCAGATTCTTTGGGGACTTAGTAATATTCTCACAGCCGTTTTCCGTTATGACGGCCATGTCTTCAATACGGACGCCGAATTTTTCCGGAAGATAGATACCCGGCTCGCAGGTCATTATAACTCCCGGTTCCAGTACGGTTTCATCCTTTGTGTTGCAGGCGGGGCTTTCATGGATTTCAAGGCCGGCGCTGTGACCGAGACCGTGTCCGAAATAAATGCCGTAACCTTTGTCATTAATATAATTCCTCGCGGCTGCGTCAATATCCCTGCATACCTTTCCGGCTTTAAATTCTTTCAGGGCAAGCCTCTGAGCTTTAAGAACAATTTCGTATACCCTGACCATTTCATCGCCCGGGCATCCCAGGCATACGGTTCTTGTCATATCTGAACGGTAACCTTCATAAACGGCTCCGAAATCCATCAGGATGAATTCGCCGCCGCTGATTTCCCTGCCGGAAGGCGCGCCGTGCGGAACCGAAGTGTTATTGCCGCTCAGAACAATCGTCCTGAAAGACGGCTCATCGGCTCCGTTCCTTAGCATATAATCATCAATAAAATAAGCGAGCTGTTTTTCGGTAACGCCTGTTTTTATGAAGTCCAAAGCATTTTCGAATACCTTTTCGGCAATCCTCTGGGCTGATATGATTTTATTTATTTCATCCTTTGTTTTGACTGAACGTATTTTGTTTATAATAATACTAAGAGATGATGATTCGTCGAATATTGCATTATGTATATTTCCTCTTAATTTATTAAGCATTGAAACCGTCAGGGTATCGGCTTCAATCATAGCTTTTTTTATATTATGCCTTTTGAAAAGCTCCGTAAGCTGCGAATAATAATCATCCGTTTTAATCACAGTGCAGTTTTTCACAATTTCCCTTGCTTTTTCATAATACCTGAAATCTATTATCAGGTATGAAACTTCATCATGGCGAAAAACCAAAAGCGTCCCCGCGGAGGAGTCCATTCCTGTAAAGTATCTCCGGTTTACATCGGAAGTGATAACGGCGCAGTCCGCATCAACAGGCATTTTGGTAATTAATTTCCGAATGTTATCCATAAATCTCCAGTCCCAGCATAAAAAATTGCTTTATTATACACCGTAAATATTCATTTTATTATTTCATTTAAAGCATGCAAAGCCAGAATATACCCGAATTTCCCGAAACCGCATATTTGTCCCTCGCAGGCAGGGGCAATCACCGAATTGTGACGGAATTCCTCCCGCTTGTATATATTTGAAATATGAACCTCAATAACGGGAATGTCTATACCGGCAGCAGCGTCCCTTACAGCATAGCTGTAGTGCGTCAAAGCTCCCGCGTTCAGGATTATTCCGCATTTATCCGAACGTGCTGAATGGATACGGTCTATGATAAAACCCTCATGGTTTGACTGAAAAAATTCACAGCCGTCAAAACCAAGCTCCGATGCTTTTGCTTTTACCTCGTCACAAATACTTTCCAGGGTATCGTTTCCGTAAATTTCCGGTTCGCGTCCTCCGAGCAAATTCAGATTAGGACCGTTAATAATAAGAACATTCTTCATAATAACTCCGTTCTGTAAAAAATGATATTAATGCCTTATACCAGTGCCTCATAACTAATAAAAATCATACCGCCTCAGACGGGATACCACCATTGTTGATTGTAAATTTTTAATTATTAATTGGCACTAGTGCGTTTCATAATAATATGACTGTTCAATTCCCTTTATGAAAATTTCACGGCTGTCAATTTTATCGGTCAGAGCCGGCTTTAAAAGGGTGCGTATTTCCAAATCATTCACGGGACTGCGTTCCATTGCGCTTAAATATGCATATTTGTCAACCTTGCTCCAGTCAACGCACTGCCTCATGTTCTTTTTCAGAATTAAATCCAGCCATATACGGCAGCTTCTTCCGTTGCCTTCCATAAATGGGTGCGCGATATTCATTTCAACATACTTTTCTATAATCTTTTCAAATGAGGTTTCAGGCATTTTTTCAATTATCGTCAGACTTTCTTTCAGATACAGAGCGCTTGCAAACCTGAAACTCCCTTTTGATATGTTTTTATCACGGATTTTTCCGGCAAACTTATATAACCCGTCAAATAAAAAACGGTGTATCTCCAGCAATCCCTCAACGGTACCGGCTTCGATTCTGTCAATATAACCGCTGTCAAAAAGATTATACGCATTAAGCCTGCTTTTTTCATCTGTATTATTCAGCATAAGGTATCACTCCTGTAAACATCATCATTCAGTCCGTGATAATAATCCATCATGGTTTTTGCGTCCTCCGCCTGAGTCCCGTCGCTTTCGCAGATAAAAACGGGGGAAAGGGATTTTTTATAAACAAGCTCTAAAAGCGGTTCAAAATTCGGTCCGTAAATCTCATCCGAAAAGGTCAGATGCTTTTTCTCTCCGCCGTTTTGGGTATATTCTATTTTAGAAAAATGCGCATGGAAGGTCTTAAGCCTTTCACTGCCGAGTTCGTTTTCTATCATATCAAGTATTTTCTTATAATCACTGATGCCCTTAATCCCCCCGAAGGTACGGGCGTTAAGATGCCCGAAATCAATACAGGGTATAAAAGATTCATCCGATTTGCATATTTCAATAACCTCATGCAAATCTCCGAGCTGATTGATTTTTCCCATCGTTTCGGGACAGCACCGGATATTTTCAAGTTCGTTTTCAATAAGCGTCCTCCTCGCAAGACGCATGGTGTCAACAGCCATGGAAAGAGCAGCTTCACGCGGCATTTTCGCGCAGGAACCGCTATGTATTATAATTCTGTCGCCGCCCATATTTTTAACCGCTGCTGCCGATTTTAAAATATAGTTTACCGAGTTAAGGCGTTTTTCCTCTTCTATGCCGGATAATGAAATATAATAGGGAGCATGAAGCGAAACGCTTATATTTTTTTTTGCAAGGGCTTCACCGAACAGAACAGCCGATTTTTCGCCTATGGTCACTCCCTGACCGCACTGGTACTCAAAATGGTTCAGTGAAAACTTTTCCAGGTACTCCCCTACCTGCAAGGTTTTTTTATATCCCATTGCGGAGAAGCTTGAAGGTATCCCCGCGGTGCCGAACCTGACGCACATATTATACACTTCCTCCGGTATATTTTGCCTTTAAATTATTAACCCCCGAATTTTTTAGGCAGAAAGGGTTTCTCCGCCGTTCTCTTTATTTTAAAGAATATACTGTTCTCAGATTCGATGGGTACAGTGAAAATCGATTTTATTCCGGTTATGTTCGCTCCCAGAATATCGGTGAAAATCTGGTCGCCCACCCCGCATATATATTTCCTTTTTACTCCGAGTTCCTTTACAGCCTTTTTATATCCGACGCTAAGAGGTTTTGCACCGTCAGGTATAAAACCCAGCTTCAGCATGTCAGCGAAGGGTTTTACCCGCTCCGCACTGTTGTTTGAAAGGATTAAAAGCTTAACGCCGTTTGTGCGCATGGTTTCTATCCACTCGGTTACACCCTCGGCAGGCTCGGGATTATTATGTGTGGTTAGGGTGTTGTCAAGGTCAAGAATCAAAGCTTTAACCTGCATTTTTCTTAAAACATCAGGAGTAATATCAAGTATTGTCCGAAAAGCCGCCGTAGGCTTAAAGAGCATAAAAACATCTCCGATAAACCACAGTAACAATTAACAATTAAAAATTAACGATTAACAATGGTGGTATACCGCCTGCGGCGGTATGATTTTTGTTTATTATTCGCAACTTTTAGTTGTTATTAAGGTACTATAGCCGTTTAAAATTAAACGGCTTTCCGCTGCGTGCAACTTTAGTACCAATTAATACTAGCGGTTATTATATTAAAACCGGACAGAGTAATCTCTGCCCGGTTTGCGGTTAAGCGTTAAATCCTGCTATTAATATTTACGCTTACGAGCAGCTTCGGATTTCTTTTTACGTTTTACCGAAGGCTTCTCATAGTGCTCTCTTTTACGAACTTCAGCAATAACGCCGTCCTTGGCGCAGCTTCTCTTAAAGCGTTTAAGAGCAGTATCCAAGGATTCGTTTTTACCAACACGAATTTCAGCCATTTGATTCCCTCCCTTTGCCGCAAAGGCAGAGGTTTACTACTAGTACTAATTAACAATTAAAAATTAACAATTAACAATGGCGGTATACCGCCTGCGGCGGGATAAATTTTATTATTATATAGTAACTTTTAGCTGTTACGAGATACTGGTAGGTTCAGTAATATGGGGATTTATCCCCTTTTTACTATTTTCTTCCTGCGCATATGTCATGACAGGGAAGCAACCCCTTGTTTGTTATACTAATTCCAAATAAAAACATTCTGTGGTTTAATCAGCAATAGTATTATAATTAGATATAACTTCTTAATTATACAACAGTTGAACATACTTTGTCAAGTATTTGCGAAAAAATTATGCACAAAAAACACTTATCAGTTTTGACAATGCAATTATTCACTGATGTTTTACTTTATAACAATATTTACAAGCCTTCCTTTTACATAAAGCTCCTTTATGATTTCCCTGCCGTTTAAAGCCTCTTTTATACTTTCCTCGGATTTTGCCGAAGCAAGGGCTTCATCCTGACCGGCTTCGGCGGGAACGGTAATCCTTGCCCTCACCTTACCGTTGATTTGCACTGCAATCTCGATACTGCTGTCAGCGCAGAGCTTTTCGTCATATGACACCCATTCCTGCTTACTAATAATTTTACCGAAAACTTTCTCATACATTTCCTCAGAAATATGCGGCGCGAACGGATTAAGAAGAATCAGCAGCGTTTCAAGCTCCGCTTTATTGCAGGAACCCGAAGCGTATATGTCATTTACAAGCGACATCATTGCGGCTATTGCTGTATTGAATTTGAGCGACTCTATATCCCCGGAAACCTTTTTTATTGTCTTATGCATAACGGAAATCATTTCGCCGCGGTATCCGCTTCCTTCAGAGAGGATTTCCTGCAGCCCCCAAACCCTGTCTAAAAACCTTTTGCATCCTTTTATGGACGAAGCCGACCAGGGAGCGGTTTTTTCAAAATCCCCTATAAACATCTCATACAAACGCAGTGTGTCGGCGCCGTATTCCTTTATAACGTCGTCGGGATTTATGACATTCCCCCTTGATTTTGACATCTTCTGTCCGTCACCTCCCAGAATCATCCCGTGGGAGGTTCGTTTCATATACGGCTCTTTTGTATTTACCGCTTTTATATCATAAAGGAATTTATGCCAGAAGCGTGAATAAAGTAAATGAAGCGTGGTATGCTCCATGCCGCCGTTATACCAGTCGATGGGCATCCAGTATTCAATCGCTTCCTTTGACGCTAAAGCATTCTTGTTACGCGGGTCGCAGTACCTAAGGAAATACCATGACGAACCGGCCCACTGCGGCATTGTGTCCGTTTCGCGCCTTGCCTTCCCTTTACAGCATGGACAAGTCGTGTTTATAAAGCTTTCAAGGCTGGCAAGAGGGCTTTCGCCCGTATCGGTAGGCATATAATTATCAACATCAGGTAACTTCAGCGGCAGTTCCTCCTCGGGAACGGCGACATAACCGCACTTTTCGCAGAAAACGACCGGAATCGGCTCTCCCCAGTACCTCTGCCTTGAAAACACCCAGTCACGGAGCTTATAGTTTACCTTCGGAGTTCCTTTTTTATTAGTTTCAAGCCATTCTTTTATTCTGACCTTGGCGTCCTCAACCGAAAGACCGTCCAGAAAGCCGCTGTTTACCATAACGCCGTTTTCGCAGTCGGTGAAAGCTTCAATTTCAATGTTGCCGCCCTTTACGACTTCAATTACCGGCAGGTCAAATGCCTTTGCGAAATCATAATCCCTTGTGTCGTGACCGGGAACAGCCATTATTGCCCCCGTTCCGTATGACATGAGGACATAGTCGGATATAAAAACGGGTATTTCATTTCCGTTCACCGGGTTTACGGCGCAAATGCCGTCAAGCCTTACTCCCGTTTTGTCCTTGGCAATTTCAGTGCGCTCAAAATCGGATTTCCTTGCCGAAACTTGCTGATAAGCCTGTATTTCAGTATTATTCTTTAAAAGCCCCTTCCATTTTTCAAGATAGGGATGCTCGGGGGAAATTACCATATAAGTCGCCCCGAAAAGAGTATCGGGACGGGTGGTATAAACGGTGAGGACATCCCCTGCGGTGGTTGTGAAATCCACTTCTGCGCCGGTTGAATACCCAATCCAGTTTGTCTGGGTCGCCTTAATCCTTTCAAGGTAATTCACTTCTGAAAGGTCGTCGAGGAGCCTTTGGGCATATTCGGTGATTTTGAGCATCCACTGCGACTTTACCTTACGGACAACCTCGCCCTCGCAGCGTTCGCATACGCCGCCGACAACCTCTTCATTAGCGAGAACGACCTTGCAGTTTGTGCACCAGTTTACGGACATTTCCTTTTTATAGGCAAGCCCCGCCTTGAACATCTGAATAAAAATCCACTGCGTCCACTTGAAATACTCCGGGTCGGTGGTGTTTATTTCCCTGTCCCAGTCAAAGGACAGCCCTATTTCCTTAAGCTGTCTTTTAAAGCGGCTGATATTTTCTTCGGTTACGGTAGCGGGGTGGATTTTATTCTTAATCGCATAGTTTTCAGTGGGGAGCCCGAAAGCGTCCCAGCCCATCGGGAACAGAACGTTATAGCCCTCAAGCCGCCTTTTGCGCGAAACAATATCCATAGCTGTATAAGGGCGGGGATGACCGATATGAAGCCCCTGCCCCGATGGGTAAGGAAATTCAATCAAAGCGTAGAATTTAGGCTTTGAATAATCGTTTTCAGCTCGGAAGGTTTTATTGTCATCCCAGTATTCCTGCCATTTCTTTTCTATTGTCTTAAAATCATAACGTTCCGCCAATATTATCGTTCCTTTCAAAAGTTATGTATCAGTAATAAAAACAGAAATTGAAGTAAAGTATGAACACGCCCTAGTACCCCATAACAACTAAAAGTTACGATATAATAATAAAAACATACCGCCGCAGGCGGTATACCGCCATTGTTAATTGTTAATTTTTAATTGTTAATTATACTAACCGATTAACCATTCCGAAATATCAATTTCCTCTCCGTCCTGCCAAAGCCGTTCAAGGTTATAAAAATCTCTGGTTTCCTTATAAAAAACATGTATAACAATATCGGAATAGTCAAGGACAATCCAGTTTGAGCCGTTGTTGCCCTGAACCTGACGGGGCTCTATGCCTATTTGTTTCAGCTTGAATTCAAGCTCGTCGGCAAGGGATTTTGTGTGGGTGCTGGATGTACCGTCGGCGATTATGAAATAGTCGGCGACAATCGTAAGGTCGCCGATTTTTATTACCTTAATATCCTCGGCTTTTTTGCTGTCAAGAATTTTAACAGCTTCTTTCAATAAATCATTCTGTGTCATAAGCTATCCTTTCTTTACAAAAACGTGTTATACAGGAAGTTTCCGCTGCTATACAGCGGACAGGGAGCAACGCTCCCGTTGAAAACCCTTTATGGTTTTCAACTTAACGCACTATAATTGAGATAAAGACCGTAAGTTTTAATATATTCTAACACATTTCCAGGCAAATAGCAAGATATATCAGAATTTTTACCAATCATTTCACGTATAAAGGTTGACGAAATTTCAAAGGGCGTAACCGGAATTACTTTGACATCCCCGTATTTGCGTAACTTTTCGGCGGTTTCCTGTAAAACTGCATAATCCTTTTCGGATTCTGTGCGTGCGGCGGCAATAATTCCGCACAAAGACATTATTTCGTCAAATTTATACCACATATGAAGCGAAGAAAGCATATCCCCGCCCATTATAAAATACAGTTCGTCATCGGGATACGTTTCGCGGAAATGCTTCAGCGTATTGACGGTATAGCTTACCTCAGCCCTCTTAAGCTCATAATCGCTGACAAAAATATCCTTCATTCCCTTAAAGGCAAGCCTCAGCATTTCCAGCCTGTGTATACCGTCTGCGGGCAACGGGCATTCGTTTTTCTTGAAAGGTGAAATAAAAGCCGGCATTATTATAACCCTGTCAAGGCGTTCAATTCTTATAACCTCCCGGACAAGGTTAATATGCCCGTTATGCACAGGATTAAAGCTTCCCCCGAATATTGCGGTTTTCAATTTTGTCATAACTCCTTTTTTGACGAAAGAATAATTTTAGGCTCCTTATGATTACGTTTGAAAAGCACGAATTTATTTCCTATTACCTGTACGATATCGGATTTTGATGCCTTGGAAAGTTTTTCCGCTGCTTCGTGTGGCGTCAGAACACACCCTTCCTGAACCTTCAGCTTAATTAGCTCCCTTGCCGTCAGTGCGTCGGCTGCCTGAATCAGCAACGTATCGGTTATGCCGTTTCTGCCGATATGCAGGATAGTATCTTCATTTGACGCCAGCCCTTTAAGCATCGCCCGCTGTTTGCTTGTTAACATCCGAGATAACCCCCGTTTTATACTTATATTATACTCACCGGACTATTTTATCAAATGCCAACAACTTAATAGATTTCACTTTACAATAAGACTCCAGAATCCAGACGCCAGTTACCAGAAATCTGACCATTGACCACTGCTTACTGACCACTTATGATTAGAATGTTATTCGTTTTCTGCTTAAGTAGTTGGTATTGCTATTTTATCAGGTCTTTATACTAATATCATTCTCAATAATCCTGTATATCTGTTCCAGAGCTTTAAAACGGTGACTTATTGAATTTTTTTCATCCGATGAAAGCTCGGCGAAGGATTTATCGTTATACATAAATACAGGGTCATATCCGAAGCCGTTATTACCGCGCTTTTCATACCCTATGAACCCTTCGACGGCGCCCCGTACGGTAAAAGAATTACCTTTGCCGTTTACATAGCATATTGATGATACGAACCGGGCTTTGCGTTCATTTTCAGGGACGCCTTCAAGCTCTGAAAGAAGCTTTTCGCAGCATTCGTTTTCGGGCGCGTACCTTGCGGAGAAAATACCCGGCTTCCCTTCGAGATGGTCAACCTCAAGACCGCTGTCGTCGGCTATGCAGGGAGTATTTGTTCTCTCATATATCGCTCTTGCCTTTATATACGCGTTTTCTTCAAATGTAGTGCCGGTTTCATTTATGGCAATGTCAGCCCCCGCTTCGGATTTTGACAGAATTATTACCCCCAGACCCGACATCATTTCACGGATTTCACGTAATTTATGCTCATTATCTGTAGCCATTATTATTTTCATACAAATAATTGTCCTTTCTGTTTTCATGACATTTATCCGTTGTCATTGTTTTTGTTTGGTTTTTTACTTAGCTTAATGTCTTTGAAAAGCCAGTTGAGCTTACCGTTCCTTTCCTTTTTATTACCGCCGGAATTATCCCTGCCGGCGATGACTTCATCTTCCTCGCATATACCGATTTCTTCCGTATTTTCAGGAAAATCAGCCTGCATTTCAGGTTCATAAGCCGGTGATGCGGAAATATTATCTTCGGGTATAATTCCTGAATTAAAGTCCTGGACATCGTTAAGGCGTTCATAATTATAGCCGGAGCTGTAACCGGTTTCAAAAAGTGCGTCGACGAAATCCCTGGCGGAAAATTCCTGCAAATCATCAGTCTTTTCGCCTGTTCCGACCAGCTTTACAGGAATACCCAGCTCTTTATGAATGGAAATGATTATTCCGCCCTTTGCCGTACCGTCAAGCTTTGTCAGAATAATACCCGTGATTTCGGCGACTTCGTTAAAAAGCTTCGCCTGATTCACTGCGTTCTGACCTGTCGTGGAATCGAGTACAAGCAGTGTTTCAAACGAGCTCCCGCCGCTTTGCTCTTTTATTATCCGGCTGATTTTACGAAGCTCCTCCATAAGGTTTTTCTTGTTGTGAAGCCTTCCTGCCGTGTCGCAGATAAGAAGGTCGGCTCCGCGGGCTTTTGCGGCTTGTACAGCGTCAAAAACCACGGCGGCAGGGTCGGAGCCTTCGTTATGCTTGATAATATCAACACCGGCTCTTTGCGTCCATACCTCGAGCTGGTCGATAGCAGCCGCGCGGAAGGTATCCGCCGCCGCAACAAGCACTTTTTTGCCCTGTTCCCTGTATTTGGCGGCAAGCTTCCCGATGGTCGTAGTTTTCCCGGCTCCGTTCACTCCGATTATAAGAATAACTGCAGGCTTTGACGAAGTATCAACCGCCTTGTCCTCGCCGAGCATTCCGGTAATTATTTCTTTCAGGATACCCTTAATGCCCGACGGGTCTGAAATGCCTTTTTCCTTAACCCGCAGACGAAGCTCCGAGCATATGTCAAGCGATGTTTCCACTCCTATGTCGCAGGTTATCAGCAGTTCTTCCAGCTCCCCGAAAAACTCCTCGTCAATCTTTGTGAATGAGTTGACTAGCAGTTCAAACCTGCCCATCATTGAATCCCTTGTTTTTTTCAGCCCCTCGGCTATTTTACTGAAAATTCCCATATAATTTAACACAGCAAGGAGAATAGCCAGAGGAAACAGGAATAAGGGTTTAATACCTCTTCTTCCCGCTCGTTATTCCTCATCCCCTTTATCCTCGCCTCTCACTTTCCCTGCTCATTATTTTCCTTAGCAATCTGCATTACCTGAATATATATCCCTGCAACAACCTGATAAAGCTCAGGAGGTATACCCTGACCGACATTAAGCATTGTGAGCATTGCCGCCGTTGAATCATCCCTGTATACCGGAACTCCGTTTTCGTCGGCAAGCTCAATTATACGCTCAGCTACCCTGCCGTGACCCGAAGCCACTATGACCGGCGTGTAATCCTTCTGGGGATTGTATTTAAGGGCGACAGCCGAAACGCCCGTATTAGGGTTTTTATACCTTGACATCAAGACCGCTCCTTTTAATGTTTATTTTCGGGAACACATTCCCCAAATCCCGTTTTTTATTCAGCGGACCGACGGCGGCGTTGCTTATGCGATAACCGCAGGCTTCAGCAAGAACCGGAAGGCTTTCCTTTAATGGATGATACTGTTTTTCGGTTCCCGGAGGACAAAGAAGAAGTATGTTCAGGTTCTGCCCTCTGGAATATACCTCCAGCTCAAAGTATCCGTTATTTTCTATTTCAAAGCACAGGAACATATGGCTGCTGTCCTTAGCGCCGTCTTTTCCGCCGTTTTCCCCGTCGTCCGGGTTAGGGTCCGCCCAAAGCTCTCCGAATGCTTTGAACCCGTCCATATTGACGGGTATCAGATAATGAAGAAGCGGCGTCTGAACCCCGGGGGCGTTCAAAAGCCCCTCGACCATCTGACCGCGGTCCATAGACGACAGGCTCTTTAAGGCAGGGTCGTTGATATTCTTGACTAAAAAGTCATACATATTCTCCTTTGATGTCGGCGGATAATAGTTTATACCCTCTTTTGTCGTCAGATTCCCCAGAACCTCATTCAGGCTCTGCGCAACCATTATTTTCTTGTCCAGATTATCTATTGAATTTATAATAATACTCAAACGGTTTATAAGCAAGTTCAAATCCCTGCTGTTCACGAAATCCCTGAGCAGCGTGTTTACGGCTCCTCCCATATTGTCCGGCGCAACCTGCATAAGTATCTGCTTAATTGATTCCGTACCCTGAGTTGTGTCAATCGCGCTGAGAGCTTTAGACATTTCCTGTAAATCATTGCCATATTCGGACGCAGATATGCCGGAGCGGCTGTTTGCATCCTGCGGCGGAATTTCACTTCTTAGCGCATCGGGATTATCAGAGCCGGTATTTATGCCGCCCGTATTGTCAGCCTGAGGATTTTCCGATGGGGATGCCTGCCGGTTCGTAAACGCTTTGACAGAATCGGCAATCCTTTCGGTAAGCATTGACATCGAATACTGAGTCACGGCGTTTTCACCGGATTTTAACGCCGCCATTTTTATATCGGGAGGTAAATCCGAATTTTCTATGTATTTCATGAACTGTTCGCTCAGCTTTGCCGACAGCTCCGGATTCCCGCCGGTCAGATTTATGATCTGGCTGAAGCTTTCCGATAAAGCCGTGCTGCTCGGGTTGAAACGGGACATATTATAGATAATAAGGGGCAGCAGGTTCTTGCTTTGGTCATTTAATATAAGGCTTCCCTGAGTATAATCAAGAAGGGAGAGTATGGAATTCTTGTATTCGCTGAAATTTCCGGCTGTCAGGTTATCCGCAACATTGTTAAGTCCCTGCGCCAGTTCGTTGCTGTGGGCGACTTCCGACGCCAGATACCTGAGATTCAGCACTAATGACCTGATTATATCGTCTCTTGTCGCGGCGTCTATATCGGCTTTCATGAAATCCACAATAGCTCCCGCAAGCTCCGACGGGTTCATTCCGCTTTCGCTGAGCTTTATTCCCGCTTCCAGCCCTTCAGCCGTTACGGGAACGGACGACGACTGCAGAGCCGTCAGTAAATCCTGCTTTGAAATAATACCCGATGAGGCAAGGTCGTTTAAAAGCTGAAAATCCCCGCGGGTAAGCAGACTGCTGCATTGCCCCAGCAGCTCCTTCAAGGATGCAAACAGCTCGCCGCTGAATATAGTGGTTTCGCTCTCCTGCCTTAAAATATCATCAAGCACCTTGTCGGGTTTCAGCATAATCTCGTTTGCAAACTGCGTGATTTTATTGATTAGTTCTTCGGCTGAGGATGTCTTTATTATTTCCATTGCGTCTGTTCCGATTAACGAACGCAGAAGAACTGAAACAAGTACTGGGTTTTTTGATATGGCAGCTTCAAGCTTGGGGCTTTCCTGCCCGTTTGAATCCTTTAAATTCTGTTCGGAAAATTCCTCCGCCTTTTCGGTAGTCTGATTTATTCTGGTCGTATCCCCGAGGTTAAATACCTGTTCAGGGTCATTCGGCTGGAATTTCTGCGTGTAGTCATATGATTTTGGAATAAGCGGAGCAGTAACTCTCAGCAAGTCAGCCATTTACAACACCTCCTGCCAAATAAAAACAAAAATATTACATGATAATAAACAGGGACACGCGCATAAAAGGTTTAAAAATTATAAATAAGTAAATTTCTGTGCAATTTTATATGTTATTACTGAAAATACTTATGAATTTTCTTTGCCGATATTACTATTATAAACGATTTTTCTCTTGTAGTAAAGTGTTTTTTGTAGTATAATTAATATTGTACAAAACTTTGTATATTTTAAAGTTAATTATATACAAAAAACAACGTTTACTATTTCATAAAAAGTAATAGTAAACAGAATTAATTTTTATAGGTAGGTGTTGTTAAATGGCAAGATTTGAGGCGGGTATGGAAGCGATGGTTGATATGTACATCTTTGAAACCACATCCCTGCTTGAACAGCTGGACCAGATTTTAATGAAAACAGAAAACGACAGCAGCTTCGGGGAAGAAGAAATCAACGAGATTTTCCGTATAATGCATACCATCAAGGGTTCGTCCGCTATGATGGGGCTGGAAAATATGTCCAGACTCGCTCATATAATTGAGGATATGTTTTTTATAATACGCGAGGAAAATCCTGTTATCCAGTCAATAGATTATTTATACGACCTTATTTTTACCGCATCCGACCTTCTTAAAGCCGAAATCGAGCTTGTGCAGGACGGTGTAGAGGAGCCTACTGATTTTTCCGAACACTGCATGAAAATAAATGAATTTTCCGACGCCTTAAAGAACGGCGGCGGTTTTTCCGTGCCCGAGACCGGCAGCACGGAAAGTGAAGCCCCGGAACCCGAACCTGCTCCGTCCGGAATCGGGGAGGCAATAAACGGCAGGGCTACTACCATTAAGGTGTTTTTTGACGACGACTGCAGAATGGAAAACCTGCGGGCTCTGCTTGTCGTCAATAAAATTGCCGAAGACTGCTTAAAGCTTGAGTATATCCCGGACGATATAGAAAACAATCCCGAAAGTGCCAGGGAAATTATTGAAAACGGATTTACAATAAGCTTTATCCCCGCCGGCGACACAAACGCCGATTCCGTTATCTCGTCAATTGCCGAGACATCAAACGTAAAATCATATGAGATTCTTGAAACCGGAGCGAATAATATTCCCCTCCCCGCTGCCGGGCAGAATGCCGTCACCGTCAGAACCTTCTTTGAGGATGACTGTAAAATGGAAAACCTGCGGGCGCTTCTTGTCATCAGCAATATACAGGATGCATGCGATTCCCTTTCATATGAACCCGCCGATATTGAAAATAATTCCGAATCGTCAAAATTCATAATTGAAAACGGTTTTATAATCCGCTTTACTTCCTCATCTCCTAAGGAAGTAATAAGAATAATCGAATCTGCTCCCAACGTAAAATCATATGAGGTGTATAATATGGAAAATACTTCTGCCGAAGCTTTAGAAACTAAAGCAGCCGCCAAATCCGCACCGGAACCCTCTGTTAATGCTATGAACAACCTTCCCGCCGTTGCCGACAACAGCCAGAAGGCTGTGGAGCAGCTCAGCAATATGCTTGGGAACAACACTAAGGCAGGTTCCAAGCAGTCTCTTATCTCGGTTAACCTGCATAAGCTTGACACTCTTCTTGACCTGGTAGGCGAAATTGTAATCACCGAGGCTATGGTTACTTCAAACCCCGACCTTAAAGGGCTTCGCCTGGACAACTTCCAGAAAGCCGCGCGTCAGCTCAGAAAGCTTAATTCCGAGCTTCAGGATACCGTTATGTCAATCCGGATGGTTCCGCTGTCGGGAGCATTCAATAAAATGACCCGGATTGTCCGCGATATGAAGGTCAAGCTCAATAAAGACGTAGACCTTGTTTTTGAGGGTGAGGAAACCGAAGTTGACAAATCCATCATTGACCAGCTCAATGACCCGTTAATGCATATGGTCAGGAACAGCATGGACCACGGTATCGAGGATACCGCAGACGAGCGCATTGCCGCCGGAAAAAACCCTAAGGGAAGGGTTACTCTTTCCGCATACAACTCGTCCGGAGAGGTTATTATCGTCGTAGCCGACGACGGCAAGGGCATAAATCCGGAAAAAGTGCTTGAAAAGGCTGAGAGGAACGGTCTGCTTTCAAAAGCCCCGTCCGAATATTCCGATAAGGAAATCTTTAATATGATAATGCTGCCGGGCTTTTCCACCAACGATGAGGTAACCGAATTTTCCGGCAGAGGCGTCGGAATGGATGTTGTGCGCAAGAATATCGAAAAAATCGGAGGCACCGTTTCGGTTGATTCCAAATTCGGCGAAGGAACAAGCTTTATAATAAAAATCCCGCTCTCCCTTTCTATTGTTGACGGCATGGAGGTTTCCGTCGGGGCTTCAATCTTTACCATCCCGATAAATTCAATCAGGGAGTCATTCAAGATTAAGCCGAGTCAGCTTGTTAAGGACACAAGCGGCAGGGAAATGATTATGATTCGCGGAGAATGCTACCCGCTCATAAGGCTTTATGACCTTTATGAGCTTACCCCGGGCACCGATAACCTCTTTGAGGGAATCGTAATTCTTGTCGAATCGGAAGGACGGTGCGCCTGCATATTCGCCGATGAGCTCATAGGCGAGCAGCAGGTGGTTGTAAAGCCGTTTGCGGCGCTGCTTAACAATTATAATGTCAAGCAGAACGGCATGGCCGGATGTTCAATCCTGGGCGACGGCTCTATCACAATAATCCTTGATATAAGCAATATAATCACCGATTTTTAATAAATTCATGATTCGATATTTGAAAGGATGGTCTATATTATGAGCGAAGAAATTATGGCTTTAGAAACATCAAAGACATATGTCACCGACGGGGTTGAGGTATTGTTTTTTAATATCGGCGAAATAATTTACGGTATTGAAATAAAGTATATCAATGAAATAATCGGCATTGAGCAAATCACGATTGTGCCGAAAATCCCTGATTATATAAAGGGGGTTATAAATATCAGGGGCAAGGTCGTTCCGGTAATCAGCATCCGGCGCCGTTTCGGCATTGAAGAAATCCCTTACGACGACAGAACCTGCATTATCGTTCTTGAATATGAAAACGGGACGCAGGTGGGAATTATAGTTGACAGGGTTCAGGAGGTAGTTGTCGTAAATAAAAAGGAAATCAGCAAAACTCCGGACTATAAAAACGTGAATGCCAACCGCTATATAAAAAATATAATTGAAAACGGCAGCGAAATCAAGCTTCTTCTTGACTGTGACAAGCTGATTCAGGACTGATAAAAGAGGAATGAGGAGTACAATGCCAACAACTTAAACTAAAAACGAATAACTTTCTAATCATAAGTGGACAGTGAGCAGTGGTCAGTGGTCAGATTTCTGGTAACTGGCGTCTGGAATCTGGAATCTTATTGTAAATAAAGTAAAATTTCTTAAGTTGTTGTCATTGATGAGGAGTAAGGAGTGAGGGCTTCCTCCTTACGCCTGAATCCTCGTCCGATAGTACCAATTAACAATTAAAAATTAACAATTAGCAATGGTGGTATACCGCCTGCGGCGGTATGATTTTAATTATGAGGTACTAGTACCAATTAACAATTACTATGATTCGGAGAAATTTTATGCTTAAACTAACTGATGACGATTTTAACAGACTGGTTGCCTTTATGAAAAAAAAATACGGCATTAACCTTGAAAAAAAACGTACGCTGATTGAAGGAAGGCTCGCCAATACAGTTTCCTCCAGGGGTTTTGCCAGCTTCAGGGAATTTATTGACTTCGCATTTAATGACAGAACAGGCAATGAAACTATGCAGCTTGTCAATAAGCTTACTACCAACCATACGTTTTTTTTAAGGGAACCCGAGCATTTTGAATACATGAAGACCGTACTTCTCCCGTATTATGAAAAAACCAATACAAATCATGAGCTGAAGATATGGTGTGCCGCGTCCTCGACCGGGCAGGAACCCTATACCCTTGCCATGACCATTGACGAATACTTCGGCGCCAGACTTGCGCAGTGGAGGGTTAAAATCCTTGCCACCGACCTTGATACCGATGTGCTGAAAAAAGCAAAGGACGGCGTTTATTCGCCTGACATGGTCAAGGATGTGCCTGCCGGCTGGCTTGCCAGGTACTTTATAAAGGACGGCGGAGATTTTAAGGTTTCGGACAGGATTAAGAATATGATTGAATATAAGCAGTTCAACCTTATGGAACGAATTCTCCCGGTTCAGCCCTATGACCTTATCAGCTGCCGCAATGTTATGATTTATTTTGAAGCCGATACTAAAACCGCTCTTATTGAAAGATTTTACGACGTTACAAAAGAAGGCGGGTATTTATTTGTAGGTCATGCCGAGAGTATCGGCAAAACCACCCGCTATACCTATATAAAGCCTGCCGTATACCGTAAAATTTCAACCGGCTCCGTTAAAAAATAATTTAAGCAAATTTAAACTTCTTCATTAAAACTTACCAGTTAAGGAGGCAGTTCCGTTAGCGGAATCATAGGAATTATGCCGAAAGTAAAAATCCGGGTTCTCATTGTTGATGATTCTATGCTCTTCAGGGAAATGATATGCAAAAACCTTGAGGATAACACTAATATTGAAGTAATCGGAACGGCAGCCGACGCTTTTGAAGCCGGTGAAAAAATTACCGACCTTAATCCCGACGTACTGGTGCTTGACATTAATATGCCGAAGATGGACGGACGCAAATTTCTTTCGCAGCTTATGTCACAGTGTCCGATTACATGCATAATGATAACCGCGAGCGACGCGGTTAAAGAGCAGGAAATACTTGACATCGGCGCGGCGGGTTTTTTAAGGAAGCCCAAATCCCCATCCGATATGAAAACCTTCTGCAGCGTTCTTACCACAAAAATCATTATAGCCGCCGGTAAAAAATCCGATTTGAAAAAAATCCCTGCCGTCGGTATAAAAAAAGCAGCAGAAACCCCGGCTGTAAGCAAAGCAACCGCTTTTTCCTCTTCTTCCGGGGGAAATTTCGGAAAGGTAAAACCCAATATGCCGTCCCGCGAAGATATTGCGGGGGTAAGCCTTAAAGGCGGCGACGGTTATGTCGTTGCGCTGGGCGCTTCGACCGGAGGAACCGACGCTTTGGAATGCGTCCTAAAATCGTTCCCGAAGGATATGCCTCCCGTTCTGGTAGTACAGCATATGCCTCCTGTTTTTACAAGGATGTATGCCGAAAGGCTTGATAAAAGCTGTACGGTTCAGGTGAAGGAAGCCGCCGACGGCGACAGGCTCCATAACGGAATCTGCCTGATTGGGGCAGGCGATTATCATCTTGAGCTGAAAAAGGACGCCAAGGGTTATTATGTTAAGTGTTATCATGGCGAAAAGGTTTCGGGGCATTGCCCATCCGTTGACGTTATGTTTTCCAGCGTAGCCGAAGCTGCGGGCAGGAAATGCGTTGCGGCTCTCCTTACCGGAATGGGCGCGGACGGAGCAAAAGGACTTTTAAAGCTTCGCAATAAAGGAGCTTTTACCGTGGGTCAGGATAAGGAAACCTGCGTCGTTTACGGTATGCCGATGGAGGCTTATAAGCTCGGCGCATGCTCCGAACAGCAGCCGCTCCCCGATATAGGCGTTTCGCTTTGCAGAGCTCTTACCGGCGGCTGGAAATAGTTATGAGTTTATTAATATTATTGATGGAAAACGATAGCTGCTGATAAATATAATCATACTAAAATAACGTATACCGGTAATTCCCATTGAATAATTTATCATCAATAAATATTTGTAATTTTGCTCTTGACGTTGTTCCCATACTGTGATACAATAATAAAAAAATAGAGAGGATTTTTATGAATGTATGATATTTATGCCAGGCCAGTCAGGGAATTAAGAAATAATTACACTGAACTTGCAAAAATGACAAAGGAACATCATCATATCATTGTCACGAACAACGGGAAAGATGAAACAGTTTTAATGGGTATTGACGATTATAATAAATGCCGGGAATTTTTATTTACTCAGTATATATTACAGGAACTTGAACTGGCAGGTGCGGAGGCTGATGCTTCAAGCACACACTGGCTTTCTCAAACAGAGGTGTTTGAAAAGTTCAGGAGCAAGTATGGATATGAAGTATGAAATTAAATTTCTGCCTGCTGCGAACCAAAATCTACTTGATATTGATAATTACTTAAGTAAATTTTATCCCAGTACCGCATTAAACTTTTTTTCTGAGCTTGATAAAAAAATTTCGAATCTTCAGGATATGCCATATATAGGAACAGTATATGCTCCAAATCCAAAATACCGGCGGTTGGTTATCGGTGATTACCTGATGTTTTATGTTGTTAAGGAAAATACCTGTATTGTTGAAATACACCGTGTTCTAAACGGTTCACAGAATATTAAACCGTTTAGTCATTAAATTTTTAAGTGGTTTTATGAATATTATTTACGGGGATACAATAACAGCCGATGAATACAACGCAATCCGGAAATCAATGGGGCGCCGGTGTTTTCATCCCGAGCAGGCGCAGGCAGATATTGACGGTAACAGCCTGATAATATCCGCCCGGGAAAACGGAACGGCAATCGCTATGGCAGGTCTTGTATGGAACGGCGGAACCTTTGCTTTTATGAATATTCTGTTAAATCCGGAATACCAAAACAGAGGAATCGAAAAGGAATTCACAGACCGGATATTTAATTTTCTGCGCGGCAAGCTAAAGCCCGGATTTGGCATTCAGGTTGAAATTTATGTCCAAAGCGGGCAGGAAGAAACGTATGAAAATTCAGGATTTAACCTTATTACGCCGGAAAACCGCGGGGTACCCATGCAAATCTGCCTGACAGACCAAATTGAGCTGACGGATAGAATGTTCAAGCAGATGGAGTATCATGAATAGTGTTATATAAAAAGGACGCCCTTTCAGTATCGGCGTCCTTTTAAATTATTCATCCGTATCCGCCGTTGTTCCCGCGGAATTAAGCTTTGTCTGGTATGCCTCGTTGTCGAACCATTCGTCAAGGACACTTACTGAAATTGAATATCCCGTTTCGGTCTTGATGTATTCGGAAATATCCCCGCCCGAAATAAGGCTTAAAAGCTTATCCCCGGAAATATTGAGGTATTCGGCAGCCTCGTCCTGAGTGAGGTATTTCTTTTCGGAGAACGAAAGCTCGGAAGGCGCGCTTAATGAATTAGTGGACGCAAACTGGATTTCACTCATGCTTTTATTGAACTTTTTTATGTTGCCGCCGATATTGAGACCCGCGATTAATATGCATATTCCCAATACGACGCACCCGATAAAGGTTGCGTTAATGCCGCCCCTGCGGATTTGGCGGTTGTTCGGCCCCGGTCTGTTATCTGCCATATTAAAATCCTCCTTAGATTTTTACATCTGATTTGATTATTTAATAGATACTGCTTATTGAATTATCAAAACTTTCATTTTTTATTTTACTATATAATAATTATAATCATACCGCCGCAGGCGGTATACCACCATTGTTAATTGTTAATTTTTAATTATTGGTACTAGTTACTATTTTCTGACTACTATTTGCAGCGCCTTATCAAGACTGAACGAATATATGTAAGCCTCTTTTACGGGAGCCCCGTAAATCTTCCCTATCGCTTTGCTGTAAAGCTTCAGCTGTCTTTCATACCTTGATACCAGGAACTGCGAATTATAAACCCTGTCCGTTTTATAGTCGATGAGGACAAATCCGTCATCTTCCTTAAAAAAGCAGTCGGCAATCCCCTGAAGCATACCGCTGGTATTATTATACTCCTTTCCAAGCTCATCGTCAAGGTCTAATTCAGATATTCCGACAAGAAATTTTTGCTCCCTGTAAACTTCCTTCGATTTTAAAATTCTCATATACAAATCCGATTCAAAGAACTTTTCCAGTTTTCCGAAACGCAGTGAGGAATATTCGGCTTGGGTTAATATACCGTAATCACAAAGCCTTAAGCCTTCGGCTTTTATACCGGCTGCGGCTCTGGTAAAGTCTGCATACTGCATGAAGGTATGCATTGCGGTGCCGATTTCAGCGGCGGATAAATCCTTTGTGTCCGTAACAAAAGCCGGACGCCTGAAATTAATGCCGTCCTCGGTTTCGTTTTTTACAATTTCCGTGATGGTAAGCTTGGCGGTTTTTTGGGTTAAGGTATTGTCGTATTTGAAATCAAACCGTTTTTTAAGCATTTCAACCTGTCCGCCGTCAGCTTCGGCTCTTATGCTTGTATTATTCTGAGCGGTTTGCGCACCTATTTCAGTTACCGTTACCTTTAACGGTACAGGATTGTCATTGCAGGGTATGTCAGCCAGGCCTGCCGCTTTGTTAAATTCAGGATGGATAATCAGGACTGCCAGAAGCCAGTCAAGCATTGATTTTGCGCATAACGCGACGTTTTCGGTTACTCCCCCCTCGGATAAAATTTCATCGGATACGGCTTTAATGCGTTTTTTAGTTTTACCGCTGTTTACAATACTGATAAAAAGCTTCTCCTTTGCCCTTGTCAGCGCAACATAAAGAAGGCGCATCTCCTCGCTTACCGCCTCGCTTTCATTTATGCGCTTAATCATGCTTTGCTGAAACGAATCATAAAGCTTTTTATTTTTGTAATCCTGGATTCTGAACCCTATACCGTATTCAAGGTTAAAATATGACGATAAGGCAAAACCGTCTTTATCTGTGTTTTTCAGGTTGAATTCCTTCGATGTGCCGCATAAAAAAACATACGGAAATTCAAGCCCTTTTGAACCGTGGATAGTTTTGATTAACACCGAATCATCCGAAGCCGGCGTCGCTGCCGCTATTGAAAAATCCAGGCCGCGTTCCGACATAGCGTTAATATATCTTAAGAAACCCGATAAACCGCCTGACGAATTCTGCTCGTATGATTTGGCATATTCGAGGAGCAGACGAAGGTTTGCTTTTTTCTGTTCGCCGTCCTTATAAACCTGAACAACCGAAAGAAAGCCGGTGCTGTCATAAATTGAACCTATCAGCCTGTCAAGGCTCAGGGAAGCCGCTTTAACCCTCAGCATATCGTAAATATCCATAAATGACGAAAGCTTTTTATAAAGAATACCATCCGCTTCGGACAGGATTTCCTTTGACCGCACTATATCACGTATACGGGGGAACAGCGGTGATTTCGGGGCTTTTGTCAACAGCCGGATTTTTGCCGTATCATTGGCGTCAAGCAAAAACATCGGTGACATTAATACTGCGCAAAGGTGAATATCCTGCAAAGGATTGTCGATAACCGACAGCAGGCTCAGCAGAACGGCTATTTCCCTTGATTTAAGATACCCCGGAGGTTTGTTCTTTACGGATTTGATACCGTACCTCATTAATGCTTTGGAATACAGCTGCTGTGCGGCATTGCTCCTCAGCAGAATGCAGAAATCGCCGTATTTTGATTTCCTGAGCATGCCGTTTTCACAGATTTCAGTCTTGCCTGCCATATCGGATATTTTTTTTGCAACCGCTTCAGCCTCGGCTTCCTTCTCTTGGGTTTCGGATTCTGTAATTATATCATTATTTTCTGCGGTTTCTTCATTTCCGTCAGTGTTGTCTTGAACGGTTTCATCATCGGTCTGCCCTGCTGCGGCAGGATTAACAAATAATATTTCGGTCGTCCGGTCAATTCTGTTACCCGACGAATCAACGTCAGGAAATACAGCCCCCTGAACAAGCCTTTCGTCTTCACCGTAATTAATTCCGCCTGTGTTTTCGCTCATTAAGCTTTCAAACACATAATTTGTAAAATCCAAAACATCCGGGCTGCTCCTGAAATTTTTGTTAAGCAGTATCTTTACCGATTCTTTGCCCTTTTCGCCGGGATACATACCGGCATTATGCAGGGCGTTAATTAACAGCTTCGGATTTGCCAGCCGGAAATGATAGATTGACTGCTTTGCGTCACCGACGACAAAAAGATTATCACCGGCTTTATATGGAGAACCGTTATGTGATAAAAGCTTGAAAATCATATCCTGAGTATTGTTCGCATCCTGGAATTCATCTATCATAATAATTTTATAGTACTCCGAAAGTTCTTCGGACAGGGGGGTTCTTTCAATTGTGCCGTCATCATTCTTACGGCACAGCAGACGGATTGCCAGTTGTTCCGCGTCGGAAAAACCGAGCGCGTTTTTTTCGGATTTTAGCCTGCTGATTTCAATATCCAGCAGCTTTATTATAACTATAAAACCGTCAAGGATTTCAGCTGTTGCGGCATTATCCTCTTTGATATAATCGAGTGAGAAAACCGACTTTACCGTATTGCCGTAAAGCTCCTTGTAATTATTCCTGAGTGTTTTTATAAGGCTGCTTATTTCAGTTTCCTTTTCATCGGGCTTGCCAGAAAAAACAAGCCTGCCGAATTTAAAAGTTTTGGTTCCGACCCTCATGTCCCATGAATTAAGCGGATTCTCGAGTTCTTTTACCCGTGATGAGAAAAAATCATATTCGTCCCTCAGTACTGCCATTGCTTTTTCATTGCGTTTACCGCCGGTTTCGGTATAAATTTCACCGCACAGCAAAACAGCTTCTTTTGAATACTTCCCGCATTTTTTATATACCCTTAAAAGCTCCTTCAAATACAGTTCAGCAAGCGGATTGTTCTCACCGCTGAATTCAGCCGTGTTCTTATTACGGAATTCAATGAGCCAGTCCTCATAAAATGGTATTGACATAAGGAAATCATACAGTGCCAGAATATTGCTTTCCAGCCGCATATCATCCCGTTTCTCCCTGCAGAAAAAATCCGCAAGTTTGTTCATAAGGACGGCATTATCGGTATAAAGTTTTTCAAATACGTTGTTTACGGCATCTTTTATAACAGCCGAATTTTCCGTTTCATCAAGTATGCGGAACCCGGTTGAAACATCAAGCGACTGTACGTTTTCACGGATTAAATCAAAACAGAATGAATGTATTGTGGATATTTTCGCAGTATTTATCATAGCCTGCTGCCGGCACAGCCAGGCGTTTCCCGGGTTTTTATTAACCTCCTCCGACAGCGCGGCGGAAAGCCTCTGCTTCATCTGCGCGGCGGCGTCGTTTGTGAATGTTACAATAACCATCCTGTCAGCCGGAATTTTATTTTCAGCGCTTGAAAGAAGGCGGATTACGCGTTCGACAAGAACCGATGTTTTTCCGCTTCCTGCCGCCGCTGAAACCAGCGCCGCACAGTTTTCCGAATTTATCGCGTTTAACTGCTGCGGAGTCCATTTGCCGCTCATTTTGAACAATCCTTTCCCGGGTATATTATCAAGCCCCGAAACCAGCTGTTTAAATGTTAAAAACAGCTCTGCTGTTTTTAACACGGGGGACGGTAAAACCGTCCCTGCGCCGCTTTGAAAAGCGGCGTTTAAACAGCTCCCGCGGTTACTTCCTTTTCTTTTTCACCCAGAATTTCAGCCAGCTTTTCGGAAGCCGTTTTATTATCGTATAATTTCCTTGCGTTGTCTTTCATATCTTCGCGGCCGCAGATATTTACATAATCGCAGTAATCGCAGGGACTGCCGTTTTTCCCTTCAAGGGGGGACGCCTCAATTTTCCCCGACTTAATACTGTCAGCCATTTCAATAATAAGCTGCGACGAATACTTTCTTAAGGCTTCGAACTGATTTGACAACAGGAGATGCTCCCCGGAATTCGAATCATAGTTCCCGTCTTTTTTTTGCCTGACAGGGATATAAATCCCCGAAACATTATCTTCCATCGCGTTGATTACTCCGTTTTCCGCCAGCAGGACGCCGTTCATTCTGTATTCTTTATTAATATGGTTAATAATATCGCTTTCTTCACGCCCGAGTTTAGGAGCTATCCCCTTAACCGGCATATGTAAAACACCGGCGGGTAATGCGGATTTGTATTTGCCGTACGGTTTCATACCGCTTTTTTCAGTCAGCGCGAAAAGATATAGGAACATCTGCATATTAAGCCCGTATATGAGATTTGTGATATTAAACGCCTGCGTTCCGGATTTATAATCGACGACACGGATGTAGGTTTCGTTTTCTTCGCTGTGATAAACATCCACGCGGTCGACTGTCCCGGTAAAGTAAATTTCCGTGCCGTCACAAGCCGTAAGCTTCAGAGGAGCTTCATCGCCCCCGCTTTTTATTGTGTATTCAAACTCGGACGGCGTAAACCGGCTCTGTATAAGCTCGTCCCTTAAATGAACGGCGACGCTGTAAATTGTATCGGAAAGCTTGCCGTAAGTTTCCCTGAACCGTTTGGTTTTGCCGTAGTCTCCCTTTATTTCATCGCTGTTATAAAACTGAGCCATATAAATATCAATGAGAGATTTTAATTCATATTCATTGTAATCCCCGATTTGCCGGCTTTCTTTTCTTATTCCGTCAAAAAGCCTGTAAAGGCAGTAATGAATAACATTGCCCTGAGCCGAAGCGCTGATGTCAATACGCCTTTGGGATTCAATGCCAAGACCCTTTTTACAGAAGTACGAAAACGGGCATTTCCTGTATGTCTCAAATGAAGACGGTGAAATATACATTCTGTCACCGAAAAGTTTTCCGCTTGTCACGCTGTCAAGGGAATGCCGCATATTGAATTTAAGGTCGTCAAGATATTTTATTTTACCGTAATAATCAGGTTCGTTCATAAGAACCCTGCGCAGGCTCGCGGCTTGGGTGTTTTCAGAGCTGTAGTTCTGAACGAACTGATAGTAAGCGGAATCAGCAGTATGGCAAAATGAAAGCAGCTGTGAATCACGGTATGAGGATTTAATTCCGGGTGAAAAAATATTTATTAGCTGTCTGATAACTGCGGACGGGTATAAAATTTTACCTGAAGTATCTGAAATAGGATATGATACATACAGCTTTTCGGAAGCTGAGGATAAAATATTATAAGCGACAAACCTCTCCTCGCTTATTTTATCGGCAAAACCGCCTGAAAGCGAAATGCCGAGAAGCTCCAGGGCTTCCCTGTCGCGTTCGTTGAAAAGCCCCGTTGTTTTTACGGAAAAGGGAAGCTCTCCGTCATTGGCGCCCATGACAAATACAGCTCTCGGAGAAGCCAGCCTTGCGGTGTGTGCCGATACGAACAATACCGTGTCAAGCGTTTGGGGAGCCGACGATAATTTTAACTCCGCCGCCGATAATTCAAATAAGTCCGAAAACTCTGACAATGGAATTTTTACGTTTAAGAGAACAGTGTTAAGCGTTTCAAAAAGTCCGCATAAAAGCTCCCACAACTGCCTGTATTCCCGGGTAAGCTCTGTTTTTGCGGTATTATCATCAATTCCGGAAATTGTGCTTTCTATTATGCTGTTAAGCTTGATTTCATCGAAGAATTCAAAGACAGCGCCGCAGATTTCACTGCCCGTTTTATCTTTGCAGCCGTTTGAAAGCTTTAATAACGGCGCAGTAATACGCACCCGTATTTCTTCGGCTGCTTCGTCTATAAAAGGCTCTCCCCACATTTCCGGCGCAACGTTCCATTTATAGCAGTAATCCTCGATAATATTGATTTCTTCAGTATCAAGACCTGAAAAGCCGGTTTTTATGTAACGAAGCCATGTTTCCGTATCGGACGGCTTTTTTTCAGCCGACGCTATTTTCAATGCCGACACAATAAAAACAACCAGGGATTTATGTTTTATGCTGATGCTTTCATCAGTATAAAAAGGAATGCCGTATCTTAAAAACGCCCCCTCCATAACAGACGAATAAATTTCCTTGGAACGGACGGCAACGGCAATCTGACTGAACTTATAATCCTGCTCGGAAATCAGCCTTCTTATTTCCGAGCATATAAAATCCGCCTCGTTATAAATATCCGAAGCTTCATAAATTTTTATATTACCGCAGTAACCGTCATATTTACCCTGAAAATTCCTGAGAATATTCCCGCTTGCAAATGCAAGTTCTCCTGATTTGAAACGTACTCCGTCTTTCAATACCGTTCGCCCGGTTTTTATATTATGCTTTTCAGCCGAATTAATAAGATGACCGGCAGTTCTGTTCACCGTATCAAATACAGAAAAAGCCGGCGGTTCGGTTTCCCCTGCCGCAAGACTGACAGTTACCGATTTGCCGTCTGAAATCATAACGTCAATGATTGCCCGTTCGTCTGCGGTAAAGCTTTTAAACTCGTCAATATATATATCCTTACCCCGGAAGTATTTATGATAAGAAGCTTTTTTCGCCGCTTCTGAAATATCGTTCTGACCGTCCTTATAGCCGCATTCGTTTAAAATACGCATATATTCCGAATAAATAACCGATATATCGGACAGCTTTTCCTTTATGCTAACCGGAGCATTATTTGCGCCGTCGGCAAGCTGCTCCGGGGAAAGAGCCGAGAGCATAAGTTCCTTAACGGCTTCCAGACTGCTTTTTATAAACCGTAATGATTTCGCCTGCTTACTGTAGAACAGTAAACCCTCATTCCTAATAACCTCGGATAATGTCCGGCGCATAAGCACAATTTTAACGGTTTCATCGGCATAACTGCCCTTAATGCCTCCGTGGCTTAAAAAAATCTCCCTGGCAAGCCGTGAAAATGAAAGCACGGTTATCTTATTGAAATTTTTTATCCCCAGACGTTTATAAAGAAGCCTGTCATACTCAAAGGAAAACTGGTCGGGTATAATAACCAGAACATCGCTGTTCGCTTTGATACTTTCTTCAATCCTGTCCATAAGATAAGTTGATTTTCCGCATCCCGCCCCGCCTGTAATAAGCTTAAGCATTTTTCTTCCTTTCCGTATGTTTTGTCATTAAGAACATGTCTTCACAAGCAAAATCACTGTCTAAGCGGCTAATTTTTCGCCCTGCATCGTTAAATTTTCTTGCCGTACGGCAAGTATGCCTGCGAAAATTTGCCTTGCATAGCAAAAAATCAGCTTGCTTATCCATCACTTTTGCTTGTGAAGACATGTTCTAAGAACAAAACTTATCGCCTGAAGCAATTCGGTTTCCTGTCGTTATTTCATTACAAACCGCCATTTTATATCCCTGAACTCCGGCGTGGCATATGAAATACCGATGCGGGGCATAGTAATGATATTAGGAGTAAACCCGTCGTCCTCAATCCAAAGCTCCGGATGATTATAAATATTCATCCCGTTAAAGCTCTTATCCACGGCAAGCTTCTTAGTGAGCCTTGCCGGACCTTCAAATCCCTCGCAAGCCCTGAGCAGGACGCCCTGCGGAAAACCCTTTTCCCCTGTGACGATATTCATCAGAAAGTGTATGCCGTAGCAGAGATAAACATAGATTACCCCCGGTTCGCCGTATAAAATCTCCGTCCTCGGGGTTCTTCCCTTTGAAGCGTGGCAGGCAGTATCCTCTTCTCCCCGGTAGCATTCGGTTTCGGTAATTCTGAGCTTTATTTTTTCGCCGCCGTCCAAAATCCTGACGATATTTTTCCCGACAAGCTCCGGCGCGACCGAAAGAACGTCCCTGCTGAAAAATTCCTTAGTAAGTACGGGCATATAAAAAAATCCTCACTATATCGGTTTCGGTTATTATATATAATATTATAAAACAATTCCCGTATAAAATCAACTGTGTTTTTACAACTTATAAATTTTCAGGCAATAAAGCAATGTCAATCGGAGGAGCGGTTTTTCTGCACTCTGATAAAGAGTGCGCTTTTACAAATAATCCATTGTGCCAAAATTTATAGCATAATCTTAGCTATAAAAACTATTGACTTATGTAAATTTATGGGCTATAATGTTTGTATAACTACTGTGAATTTTTATTCTATTAATTGTATATTCCTATGAACAATAATAACTAATCCGAGGAGGCAACAAAAATGGCAGGGTTTATAAATAATGAACAGGAGTATGAAAATACCGAGGCTCAGAGCTTGCCTTGGCTTATTTTTACTCTAAGCAATAACGCATATGCTGTAAACAGTAAATATGTAAGCGGGATTTTAATGCCTCCCGAAGTTACCCCCCTGCCGGAAGCTTCAGACATTTACAAAGGGCTTGTTGATATAAGGGGGGAAGTTTTTCCTCTTTTGGAGGTCAGGAAGCTTTTCCGTTTTAAAACCATCGAAGAGGAATGCTCCGAATTCGACGTTAAAATGGAAACGGTTAAGCAGGCGCATATCAACTGGGTAAAGGAACTCAAAAGATGCGCAGCCGAAAATGCGGTATTCACTCTTACGACTGACCATACCAAGTGCGCGTTCGGTATGTGGTACTACGATTTTGTTGAGCATACCAAAAATGACGGCGCGTTAAATATGCTCAGGAAAGCTGAAGAACCTCACAAGCTTCTTCATAAAAGCGGCATAACTATAATGGACCTTGCGAAAAACAATGCCGACGGAAACAATACCGAAAAAATAAACGAGCTGATGAACATATCCGAAATGAACTACATACCGTTTATCCTTGCCTGTATCGACGACGCCAAGACGGTGTTCAGGAATTTTTACAGGGAGACTGTCGTTACTCTTTCCGACGGTCATGAATCCCTTGGTTTGCTGGTTGACGAAGTTCTGGCAATTGATAAGGTTGATATTATCTGCGATGACCGCTCAATGAACAAAATTGTGGATTCAAGATATTTCACAGGCGTCGGTCACAATGAAAAAATTAAAAAAGAAATACTGATAATAGACGAGGAAATGCTTTTAAGGAAAGCAAAGATATGATGAATGAATTTAACCGCTGATTTGTAACAATCTATACTTATCGGTGGTTTTATTTGAACAGGTAAACATAATACCGGAATATATAGGTATAATTATTGGTAATATTTAAATAATATGCTTAGATTTTATATGTTTTTTGTATATTATTTGTGCAAATTAACAAATCAGACATTAATACTTAAATAATTATTACATTACTTTATGATATAATACTAATGATAATTAAATTACTTTTTACATATTAATATAAACATTGGCGGCTTGAATTAAAAACGTTTAAGATTTTACATAACTAAAATCCATATATCATTTAAATGCTATATGACGAACGGAGTTGATACAATGGAACAGCCAGGTACAATAATAAATGCCAATACAGGCAATCCGGAGCTTGATTTCTTAAAACAGAATAATTATGAGCTTTCACTTAAACTGAAGGCGGAAACAGAAAAATACAAAATTATCGCAAATGATTCCAATGCCGGTTTATGGGAATACGATATTGCTACCAAAACAGTTTATCAGGATAAAAAGCTGAACGGCAAATGGAGCCAGAACAACCTTACCGTTGAAAATTTCCGTGAAACGATACTTGGCTGGGGTTTGATTTACCCCGATGATATAGGTATATTTGAGGCTTACTGCGACAGTATGGATAACGGCGAGGCTTTTTTTGAATATGACCTGAGAGCTATCGGCGATACGGAAAGCTTTGCATGGTTCCGTTATATAGGGACTACAATTTACGATGATGAAGGCAAGCCTTACAGGGTTGTCGGCAAAACGCTTGATGTAACCATGGAAAAAAACGAAAATGCCGACCGGCAAAGAAAAGTTAATATTGACCCTCTTACGCATCTTTTCAATCGCAACGGTGTAAAAGTATTGATTGAAAAAGCCCTTGAAACGACTGTTTCCAAGAAGGCATGCCATATGCTGATTATCCTTAATATCAATAATTTTAAGGATGTAAATAACAGATGGGGGCATCTGTACGGCGATTATGTGCTTGAAGCCTGCGCCACCCGAATACAGGGAACATTTTCCAGCACTGATATTATCGGACGTCTTGGCGGGGATGAATATGTAATTTTCTGTCCCGATATAACAAACCCCGACACCGACCCTCCTAAAATCATCAGAAGGCTATTAAACAGAGTATGCGGCATTTCTTTAAAAGACAACTCCACGATTTCGGTAAGCATCGGCGTTTCGATGTTCCCTAAGCACGGAATTACTTACGAAGCTTTGTACCGATGCGCCGACATTGCATTGTATCAGGCGAAACGCACTGCCGGAAGCTCATATATAATCTACAGCCGGTTTGTAACCTATGATTCTGAAATTACCGACTTAAGCTTTAAAAAAAATACGGATGTTCCTATGGAAATCGGCGTCAAGCACCTGGTGGATATTGAAAAGAATCTGTTTGATTTTGCTTTTGACGTTATCAGCATGAATCCCAATTTTATCAATGCGGTATATTTGGTATTCTCAGAAATCGGCAAATATTATGATATTGATAAAATATGTTTTATAGAAAAGAACCTTCATACCCATAAAGTATCGATGCTTAAATCCTGGAGCAATAACAACGACTATTCATCTGATGAAAAACTGGTTGATTTTTATATTAAAAACTGGAATGAAGTGGAATCCAGGTTTTATAACGGAAATGCATTTTATGAATACCACTGCTCAGAAAATGAGAATGAAGCAAATATAATCCACAGGGATAAGGATTTTTTATCCCTGAATATCTCATCTGTTCTTCAGTTCCCAATTTTAGACGGCTCACAGCTTGTCGCCGTTATAAATTTCGAGGACAGGAAAAATATCCGGGAATGGACAGAAAATGAAAAGACCACAATCTCAAGCATCATAAAAATTATTTCTTCCTATATGCTAAGGCTCAGAAGCAAATCCGAGCTTGAGGATGAAATCCTTTATACCGGTAATGCCATGGATTCTCAGATGCTTACATATTATGTAATAAACCCAAAAACCCATATCATAAAATATATAAGCAGGTATGCAAGAGTCCTTTTCCCGGATATAAAAGTCGGAGAAAAATGCTACCAGACTGTAATGGGTCTTAATTCCCCTTGTTCCATGTGTCCGGTGCTGGGTCTTAACAACGGAATAAAGAAGTATACGCTGGAAACCTACAGCGAAAAATATGACGGATGGTTTTCCGCAACCGCCTCGGTTGTTGAAAGAGGCGACAAGCCTTCCGAAAACCTGATATGCTGGATTGATGTTACGGCTTTCCTTGAACGCGTAAAAGCGAAAGACCATTTAACCGGTGCGCTGTCCTTTGAAAAATTCAAGGCGGTTGCCCTTAAAAAGATTATTGAAAACGATACGGCATATTCGGTTTCAATTGTCGGTATCCGTCATTTTTCACGGATTAATGAAGAATTCGGTTATACCGTGGGCGACATTGTACTCAAAACAGCCGCGGAATGCCTTAATAATATTCTCAAGGAGGATGAGCTTATATGCCGTATTAAGGGCGATGACTTCATTCTGCTCCTTAACAATAAAAACACTAACGAAAACGTTAATATTTTTGACCGTATGGGAGTTGCCTGCCTTTCGCTTGAAATAATGATGCGCGAAAAATACCCCAAAATGAATATCCGCTGCGTCGGAGGCATTTACAGCATCACAAGCGATGATTATTCCATTACGACTATTATTGATAAAACAAATATCGCCAGGCATAAAGCCGGAGAATACTTCACGAACGAAACTCATAATTTTATTGAGTATGACTCCGATACGGAAAGTCAGCTGATGGAAGAACGGGCTTTGGAGCAAATCATGGATTCAGCCCTGAAACAAAAGCAGTTTAAGGTTTATTTCCAGCCTAAGGTCAATATGTCCAACGAGGAAATATGCGGAGCGGAGGCTCTCGTCAGATGGATTGTCCCCGACGGGCAGTTTATTCCCAATTATAAATTCATACCGCTTTTTGAGAAAAACGGCTTTATAGTTGAGCTTGATAAGTATGTTTATAACGAGACGCTTAAGCTGATGCGGAAATGGCTTGACGAGGGTAAAAACGTCCCGCTTATATCTGTGAACGTTTCCAGGCTGCATCTTTTTGACGAGGAATTCCCCGATTATCTTGTCGGTCTTACGGAAAAGTACAATATACCAAGAGAGCTTGTTGAAATTGAAATAACCGAGAGTGTTTTCTTTGACAACACCGACCGCCTTATTGAAATGATTTCTAAGCTGAGGGGAAAAGGCTTCATTATTTCAATGGATGATTTCGGCACCGGTTATTCGACTCTCAGCCTTATGAAGTCTCTGCCGATTGATATTATAAAAATAGACAGCAGCTTTTTCCTTAACAGTGACCTGGACGAGAAAAACAAGGCGATTATTTCGTCGATTATCCATTTATCACAGAAGCTAAACCTCAAGATTGTTTCTGAAGGCATTGAAACAGCCGAGCAGGTAAAGTTTATTAAGTCGGAGAATTGTGATTATGCTCAGGGGTATCATTATTACAGACCCATTTGCCATGAGGAGTTTGAAGTTCTGATATGATTGCCGTGTATCATGCTCAATGTCCCATATATCACCATAAACATTACAGATAGTTGTTAGAAAATAGTAGTTAGAAACTAGTTTTCGGGAGAGGAGTTCATCCCGTACTCCTTAACCCTTACTACTCATTCCTTTTTTACAGACTGAAACCGCTTAAATCATTTGATTTTAAGCGGTTTTTTACATTATTATAGCGCCAATAATACTCATAAAGCTGTTTTATTGTCTTAATCATTTACAGTATTACAAAAATAACCTGACGAAGGGTCCAGCAGAGAATGTCCTTTAAGCCATTCCGTAAACTGTTCCTCTATCCATTCACATGCTGATTTATACCCCTCTCTGGTCAGCTCAAATGCGCATGAAGCTTTAACCTCAGATTTTTCAAAACACTTTATATCATACCATATCTCTATGTTTATATTTCCTTCGGGGTTAATGCGGTAATTAAAATCATCACGGTCTGTACCCCTCTTACAGCCGCTGTACTTCCCGCCCATTCTGAAATATTCATATTCGGGTATTCTGAATGATTTTTCAGGCATTTTATATTTCCTTTCGGCATTGAATATAAAAATATGTTCTAACTATAACACATTAACTTTTCATTACAGCGAAACAGGTAAAATCTTTATACTGCTTTTTATCATAACTGGCTGTTACCGGCGCCTATAAGAGGGGAATCCTGTATTGCGACCAGCGAATATTCGTTATTGCGCTTTGAAACCACATATTCAACATATTTAACAGGTTCAGGAACCTCATCCGTGTTGAAAGTCAGCCAGGCGGGGGTAGGCGAAATATATCCGACGGTTAAAGTATATCTCTCCCCTACGCGGGTTATATCTTCAATTACAGGGGAATATGCAAAATATTTGGGATTTGACGGTATACGGTATGACTTTATTTCCTCGTCGTAGTAAAATTGTAAATCCGCTCCCAGTATAGAACCGTGTGAAATCGCAAGACCCTTTCCGAACAGCTTTTCCGCATGAAACTCAATATCAACTTCTGGGACTACAATATAATCAAATTCGGCGGTATATTTGGTTTTATCGTCATAAAGTATAATATCCCAGACGGCGGCTGTGATAATAGTGTCGTTTCTGAGCTTGATTGTCTGGTTGAAGGGCGGAGGGTCGCATATTACTATAGGGTAAATAAAGCTGGCGAATTCATTTTTCTGCTTTGTATTATCGGCAAAAGCCCTGATTCTGTCAGATGTAAAATCAACCGCCGCTATTAATCCTATAATTGAAAGCATTGTTACGATAACGCCGAAGATTAAATAGAATTTCCGTTTCATCCCCTTCGGGCTGCTAACCGGGAAAGCCGGTGTAATTTCCTCCTGAGAAAATTCCGTAAGCTCCTTTATATCTTCGTCCAGAGCGGCGTCAAACATTCTTTTTATGTTTTCTATGGATTCATGTCCCTCCGTTTTTATCCTTTCAGAGGAATGACGCGCCTTTTCAACGTCCTCTGCGGTTGCTTTTACAAGCTTTGCGGGTTTTTGCCGGTTTTTGCCCGTACTTTTAACTGAGGATTTATTTATACCCTTATCATTTTGTATAACATGGCTTTTCTGATTATCTATATAATTATCATAATCAAAAAAATCATCTTTTTCCTTTTTTGGATTTTTTTTCATTTCCCGAAAATCCCTTTCGTTAAAACTAGTGCCCGGTGTCAAATGATACTAGGGCGTGTTCGATAATTAATGTCTGCTGAATAATTGAAAAATGCCGTCGCTATGCGACGTAAAAGCATTTTTCTATTATTCGAGTGCAAGGTTGGTAATTGTCAAGAAAATCGCACAACCAAAATCGGTGTAATATTTAGCAAAGCGGCTTTTATGCCGCAAAAGCGTATTTACAATGAGTTTGCGGTGTGATACGCTTGTGCCGCGGGTAGCCGCCCACCCGACATTCAAACGGACACCCTGAGATGGGTGGTCTGCCCGTGGCTACAGAATATCGCGTCGCGGAGGCTCGTTGTCAATATGACTGTGGAATAAATGCCGGTTTGCGGTCGGTTACGCAGCTCTCAAGAGCCGATTGTAGATTTCGCGCTTGAGCAGCGGGGGGAGCTTATGCTCATTCGCTGTGTTGCGCCGATTGAAGTTATATTCTGTTTCGACCCATTCCCAGATAAGAGCTTTGACTTGCTCCCGAGTCATTGTGGAATAGGGGATTCTGTAGATAAGTTCGCGTTTCAAAGTTGAATGAAAGCTTTCGATTCTTGCGTTGTCCGCGCATGTTCCGACAGCTCCCATAGACTGTACGAAGCCGAGTTTTGCCGAAATTTCCTCGTATAAATTTGACGTAAACTGACTGCCGCGGTCGGTGTGAATTATACAGCCGGACAGTGTGTTAAAACGGTTTTTTGCCCGTATCAGCGCTTCTGTACACATTTCAGCCCTCATGTTATTCTCGATTGACAAGCCGATAATAGCTCCGTCAAAAGCGTCCATAACTTCGCAGCAGTATAGCTTTCCGTCGGCGCAACTTACTTCGGTTATGTCGGAAAACAACTTTACACCGGGGGTTCTTGAATAAAAATCACGATTTATCAAATCTTTTGCGGGTATTTTGCTTTTATCGCGTTTTGTATTGCCATGGGGCTTTCGTTTCCTGAAACAGAGTAAATTGTTGTCCCGCAAGAGTTTGTACGCCTTACCGTAACTGCATTTCAACTCTTTCGGCAGTTCGTCTATCAG
>QMCD01000676.1_pt1 | contig 51918 bp, 40 predicted proteins | sample 1821841 | NCBI WGS metagenome assembly QMCD01 (sample SAMN01991225, study PRJNA193472) | Termite gut metagenome, whole genome shotgun sequencing project. | isolation source: worker | host: Macrotermes natalensis
TTCGCTCCGCCGCTTTTCTTTTCTCCCGCCGAGCAAGCCGCCGCCGTATTTCCGCAACACAGCCGCCGTGCCACCGACTTTCCCTCCCGCCCGGCCTTTTTCCGACCGGACGCCAAGTCCGCGATATCTCGCGGCCTGTTAGCAGAGACGCGGGAAATCAGTCAAACACCATAAAGCGTTCGTGCGAACCTCTTTTTTCCATTCTTGGCAAGGATGGTTATATGAATTTTGGTGAATTGTGGTAGAATTCTTCCTGCTAGTAGGTAGTTTTTTTGATTCATTCCACGTTTCGCACGCCCATGTCGCTTACTCATTACAATGAATTTTTCTCCATTGACGAAAAATTTAAGCCTGTCATATCTCGTGAAGCCTTTGCCTGTGAGCCAGAAATATGGCTCAATTTCTTTCCTCATAAGTCTTTTGTTGAATTTCTCCGGTCACTTCTGGACCAAATGGAGCAGAACAAAAGGTCCGTTTGGCTGCATGGGGCGTATGGCACAGGAAAAACGTATGCCGCCCTTGTTTTGCAAAAACTTCTCAACGATTCCGCTGACAATGTGGAGCAGTGGTTTGCGAAATACAACAACGAAATTTCAAGTAATTCGGTCAAAAACTCGCTGACAAAAATTCGCCAAGGTGGTGTGCTTGCAGTATTTGACACGAACGGCGACGGTGTCGGGGCAAAAGAACAGTTCCTCGTTCGGATTGAAGTGGCCATTGTAAAACAATTACTGGATCGAAATTTGCAGGTTCCGCCGAGAGGCAATTTGGACACCATCCTTAACCGTATTGAAGAAGAAGGAAGTAATTTTTTTGCCACTCGAGATGTCATCCAAGATCGCTTGTCATTTTTGAATTCGTCTTATACCCATTTTTCCGAGTTGAAAAAGGGGCTTGAAGCAGTTGATCTTCGTGATGGCTTATTGGCCGACTCCTTCATGGTTTTAAGAGAGCGTTCGATTTACCTTGACGTGTCAGCAGAATCGCTTTTACAGTGGGTTGACAATGTTCTTGAAAAAAATCATTTGTCAAAACTCGTTTTCATTTGGGATGAATTTTCCGCTTTTGTTGATAAAAATCGAAGTGAGCTGACAACACTGCAAGACCTAGCGCAGGCTGCTCAGTCGGGCAAGTTCTATTTTATTCCTGTTACGCACATGTCAATTGATTCCTACATGGCTCATGGAACGGAAAGTGCGAAAAAAGTGAATGACCGATTTGTTTTTAAGGCATTGGATATGCCCAATGACACGGCCTTCCAATTGGTGGCAACGGCTTTCCAAGTGGTGCCAGACAGAAAAACAGAATGGGAACAGGAACAATCCATACTTTGGGGCGAAATCAACAATGTCATTGATCTGCATCTGGCAAAATTCGACAATACCATTCCTTCAGATTCCTTCAAAAAGATTCTGCCCATCCATCCGATGGCGGCGTTTGTTTTGAAGCATCTTGCTTCGTTAGTCGGCTCCAACCAGCGTTCTTTGTTCGACTATCTAAAAAACGATGCTAAAGGTTCAGAATTTAGCGAATTTATCAAGTCTGGCGGCCCTGCAATTTCTGGAAAACAGTTTTTGACTGTCGATCATTTGTGGAGTTATTTTGTAGAACGAGATGACCTAGGGCAGGACAAGAATGTGCAGGAAATTAAGGCCGAATATGGCCGGCAATCAACGTTACAACCGGAGGAGCAGCGGGTTTTCAAGGCCGTGCTTTTGTTTTCTCTGCTGGGACGATTACAAAATGAGTCCCACGATTTATTGCAACCAACGATTGAGAATATCAAAGCAAGTTTTCAGGGCGATGGGGCAATCCTCGGAGTGGATACCGTGCTCAAAAAACTTCAGGACAGAGGGTGTTTTCACGTCATCAATGGCCGCTGTGAAATATTCCGCTCCAATATTAACGAAGGGGAATTGGAAAAAAGAAAAAATGATTTACGGTCAAAATTTAACACGCTCATTTTGGCAGGCAATACTCAGGAAGTAATTGCAAGCAAAATCAGGCAATTTCACATTGGGGATCGTTTTGAAGTTCGCGCAAACAGCGTCGATTCCATTTCAACGAATCTCCCTAATCGGGAACGTTTTTCTGAGGAGAGAAATCAGATATTGATTCAATTTATTCTTGCGAAAGATGAGAGTGAAAACTAAAAATACCGGATAAAATCCAGACCCTTGCAAATCATTTTCACGACCATCGAATTCTTTTTCTTACGGTTCCAACCACTTTTTGCGAAAAAAACCTGGATTGTTGGGAGGAATTTATTACGTACTGGGCACAAAAAGAGTTGGCTTTAGATGCAACGGAGAAAAAACGATATGCGGAGGTGATTGAGAAATTTTACGAAGGCTGGAACAAAGCACTTCATGATGCCGGTCAATGTATTTCTGTTGGAACACCAACAAAGGGCGGAATACCAGAAACCTTATCTTGCAGCTGGAGCACTCTAAAATCGCTTCTGCTCAATTTTGTTGACCAAACCTTGCCGTGCTGCGTTGACAAATACAGCGGCTTCGGCATGAATATCTTTGGCACTCCAAGTGCATTAAAACAGTGGGCAGAAGCGGGGATATCTTTTCAATCCAAGGGAGCATCAGGACAAGCTGTCGCGGCTTTCAAAAATAACAGTATCACAGCAGATGTTCAATGGTTTGAACAAAATCCACAACACCCGCTGGCAAAAATGCGAGATTTGTGTCTCGAAAAATTAAAAAATACGGTCGGTAGAAATACTCCTTGTTCTATTCGCAAAATTTATATTGAATTGCAGCGTGCACCGTATGGTTTGCGCTGTAATCCCTATTCGGCCTTCGTGCTGGGTTTTGTGCTCAAAGAATTTTTAACACAAAAACAACCATTGCAATGGACGAATGGACAAATAACAAGGCAACTTGACCAACCAACTCTTGCGGAAATCATCGAGGAGGTTGTCAAAAATGATGGGAAAAACAATATCAAGGCAGAAAAGTTGCTGTGTCGCTTATCGAAAGAAGAAAAGGCATTTATCGAACAAGCTCCTCAAATGTTTGGCATTTCTTTTTCCAAGGATCCAACTGTTGAGTCGGTTATCCAGGAATGCCAGCATCGTATTGAAAACATTTCAGGTCGCGTACCTCTCTGGTGTTTGCCCGAATATATTGACAGTCTATCGGACCCGCAAACTGAATTGTGTCGTGGAATTATTGAGAATTTTTGTGCAGCAAGTTTGGTTAGTTCCAAAAGCAAAACACCTGAAGATCGCAGCAATGCGATTCAGCAAATCGGAAAATTTCTCCTAGAAACCGACGGATTGGCACAGGCATTTTCGAGACACATCACCAAAGAAAAATTTTCGGACGCTTTTTTACACTATATTGATACGAAAGAACCAGCTCTGAAACAGGCGGCTGTGGAAGCAGGTGATTTGACACGGAATTATTGTAATGTTATAAAAGAGAAAGTGGCAGAAACCGCAAGCTGGCTTTGGAAAGAAGATGATTATACACCGATTATCGCGTGCACGCTTCGTGAGTATCAAGTTACCAAACACTTGATGCCCCTTTGGAATAGCAATGGTTTTGTTCCCTACAAAACAGTCTTATCTCATTTGCGCGATGCTGTTTTTCAATCGAATAAAATTTCTCTTGCTGTTCTTGTGCAAAAATATCCGTCCCTACAAGGTTTTATAGATTGCCTCAAGCTGCCACAGGACAGTGATATTTCTGAAACGCTTTTGAATATCCTGCAATCGGATGCAGAAAATGTCAAAAACGTTTTTTTCAGTGTTAGCAACGAAGCCCAAATAAAATGTCTCAAGGAACAACTCAACGAAATCCCAGAGGCGACCCTCAAAGAAATTTACGGCATCTTACCAAAAGATTGCTCGGTCATGGAAGGGCCTGTTTTTTTATCGCGTGTTCGTGCCGCCGTGCAGGATCATTGGGCAAACTCGCTAGAGTCACAAATCAAAAAACTCTGGAGAGAAAAAACTCAGACAGATTCACCTGATGACTGGGCGGTCAAGAATGCGCTCCCACTCAATTTGTTGTTTGCTGATAGTGGCACGGCAAAGGATTTGCAAACGATATTCGCCTCACCAAAAACGTTCACGAGTGAAAAAATGCAAACGGTGCATGATGCACTGCAATCGTGGACTCTTCCTGAGATCAGCGAAAAACAAAAAGAGCTTGAATTGGCCAAATCAAAAATTTCAAAACTAAACTCCAACGAGGCGAAAAATTTGCTCAACGCTCTGTTGGAACAACAGCCGGATATGGTTCTGCCATTGTTGCGATAAAACCAGTTTCTATAGACCTCCGATAAAATTTTGATCGGGGGCGACCATCGGAAGCCCCGGTTTTCAGGGCAAAGAAGCCAAGACTGCCTTTACTCTTTTTGTTGAAGTAGGATAAAATGCCCACGCTCAATGAATACGCAAATTTTATCAGCACGGAACGTGATTTCCGTGGAACACGGCTCATTGTTGTTCCCAACGAAGAAGTTGCGATGGAATTGACCAAACTTCATACGGAAAAAGAACCGAATAACCAGTGTGTTCGACTTTGCGATTGCATTGATGAAACATCAATGTTCTTGCCTATGCCGGACAGTGTGTTTTTACGTTTGAGAGAAAAAATTGCAAATTCGGATCGCTTGGCAATCGTTTCTGGAATCCATGCCTATCTTCTTTTCCTTGATCCAGAAAAACGCAACCTTGCGTTTTCCAGACTTAAAGGTTTTCTTGATTCGCCGCCATCGCAGTCAATCGTGCTTATTCCTGCTGACTGGAGAGAATACGTCTTGAACATGACAAAGTATTCTCCAAAATATGAAGAAGGAAAGGAGCTAATCTATATTGAAGGTGAAACAACAACCAATTCCATTGAAATCGTTCTCGTGGACCAAGCTTGGGTGACGGTACAGCCTCCGGATTGTCACTCGTTCCATGAATGTTTGAAAACAATCGACGATTTCCCTACGCTTTCCAATGGCAGAATGATTGTTGCGCTTCCCGACAACAATAGAAAGATACCGGGCCTCCATGTGGATGTCAAACAGGTCCACTCCCTCGCGGACTGTATGCGTTATTTTTATGGCGTAGATGATCCCTTGTCCGATAGTGTGTTACGGTGGATATTGAACGAGTGCCAAGAGTTAAACATCAAAGACGCTCGCACTGCTTTGCAACGAAAATTTTTTGCCGAAGATGTCCATTTATCTGTCGCCGCCCCGAGGAGAATCATCGACGACCAGGAAGATACTCCACGCTCCGCCTTGATCTGGTATCTGAAACATAAAGTGAAGGCCAATTCCTATCTGTACGCCGTTATTACCGATCCCAATTTTGATGACAGGAATTTTTTTGCCCACTACGTTGCCCACGGAGCGGTGCAGCGGTTGCAGCACAAAAATGCAGCATTTTTTTCTAAGGAACGCAGCGAAGCACTAAAAGAGTTGGATGACCGGAAAAGCATCTACATCAAGCGATTTATCGAACAAGTTAAAGATGCCCCTTTGTCACAGGTCGCGGTCTGGCTCAATAATAATACTCAAGCAGAACACGAAGAATTTGTCCGACGTTTTGCTGAATCGCATATCCCGGGGCTATATCCGCATCTCGACAACTACCTTGCCGATTATGATTACGGAACAGATGAATTGACAAGCTATTTCAATCGGTATCGCCGATACAAGTTGCGAAATAATGTGGATGCGCAATTTTGCGACGAAGCCATTGAAATCTCATTCGGCCAACTCCCGTCGCGTGAATCAGAATTGACGAAAAATGTGCATGGAGCCAAAACAGCCGTTCTCGTTGTCGATGCAATGGGGGCTGAGTACTTACCCTTTATCGTGGAACAGACAGCAAAACGTTCGCTAAAAATTGAAAAGCATTGCGCTGTCTTATCTCGATACCCAACCTCAACCCAATTCAACAAAATTGACCCCGCTTGTGAAAAGCTACCGGAAATGAAGGGGTTAGACGTTATTGTTCACGATGGTACAAAGGCCCACCAACAAAACACCTACTACGAAAACATCGCAGCAGTTCTGGATCGTGTGTTTTCCGAGATTTTCAATTGTCTGGAACAAAACATGAGCCAATTTGACCGCATTATTTTGACAGCAGATCACGGGGCAAGTCGGCTAGCAGTTTTAGCGTATGAGCTTGGATTCGCAAAAACACTTGATAATCCTTGCAATGAAAAACCGGATGATTGGCGATACATTCAAGCACCACCGGGAAAATGTCCTGAAGAGTTTATTGAAACTTTAGATGGAAAATACTGGGTAGTGCGAGGATATAATCGACTGCCAAAGCAGGGCAGTAAATTGTACGAGTTACATGGGGGATATACAGCAGAAGAGTGTTTGGTTCCCTTTGTGGTATTCAATAAGACCGGCACTCCTACAATACCGTCTCAAAGGTTGCCCCAACAACAAAAACCAAAACAGATCGTTGAAAAAGACGATTTTGACCTATAACGAGCGAAAATATCATCATGTACGATATTGATAAGTTGAGGGAAATTTTTCCTGATACCACGGTGTATAAAAATCCCGCTGTGATGGCAACATTCTTATCTGCTGCCGTCCCTGCGTTTTTGCGTGATTGGATTCTTAAGCGGAAAGCGGGAAGCGATGGCCGCATCGCCGACAGCAATGAATTGAGTGCCTATATTGCGGATATTATCCCGCGGCGAGAACACAGACTCCAACTCGAAGATACAGCCCGCTCGGTCGGAGAAACCAAAAGGTTTCTCGCCAGAATTGATATTCGATTCAACATTAAACAGAACCATTATTCTTTTGAGATTGCTGATCTTGGCATTCAGCATGGGCATACATGGATTGAGGACTATATTTGGGAACGAATAAAAAATGAAGTCGTCCAGACTTCCGGCGGCTGGGGATTAGTGAAACTCGGCTATGCAACGCCCGAAGAAACAGGAAAGTCGCAAGGCGGTAAGTTGACGTTGCTGGAGTACAAAAATTTTTGTCCCTATGATGTTGATCTGGATGCTTTCCGCGAGGCACGAAAAGCATTTTCGACAACGGAATGGATGGACATAATTCTTGGCGCAATTGATTACAATCCCGACGGCTATGCTGATTGGCTTGAAAAACATACACTTTTGACTCGTCTGCTGCCGTTTATCGAAGCGCGTGTGAATCTTGTCGAACTCGCCCCCAAGGGTACTGGAAAATCCTATTTATTTGGACGAGTGGGAAAATACGGCTGGCTTGCCAGTGGAGGTACGCTAACACGACCAAAACTATTTTATGATGTTGCTGCAAAAAAAGCCGGGCTCGTGGCTTCATCCGATTTTGTTGCATTGGATGAAATTCAATCGATCCGCTTTGATGACCCAAACGAAATGCAAGGAGCGTTAAAAGCCTATATGGAAAGCGGTGAAGCGACTTTTGCCACTTCAAAAATTATTGGTTCGGCGGGCATTATTTTACTCGGCAACATTCCTCGTGATGATATGGATTCATCAAAAGATATGTTCCGCACTTTGCCGGAAATTTTTCGTGAATCAGCTCTTCTGGATCGTTTTCATGGATTCATCGAGGGAAAAAATATTCCACGCATGAAGGAAGAATTGAAAATCAACGGCTGGGCATTGAACACAGAGTATTTTACGGAAATTATGCATCTGATGCGCACGGAGGCTATGCGTTACCGTTCTGTTGTGGAAAAATTGGTCGAATATCCATCGAGTGTCGACACGCGTGACAAAGAAGCAGTGTTGCGGGTGTGTACGGCGTATCTGAAACTATTTTTTCCCCATTGGACGAAGGCTGAGAGTGTGGAGGCTAGTGAATTCCAGCAATACTGTTTGCGACCTGCGGTGAAGATGAGAAAGATTATCCGCAACCAATTGCAATTGCTCGATCCCAAAGAGTTCGGTGGCAAAAATCTCGCTGCATTTATTCTGCGGGGCATGGAGTGAAAAATGACACTGCGAAGCACGATAAAATGTCGTTTTTGTGGCGAGACGCTGGACAAGGAGTCCGCAGCATTGAATAAAAAAATGATCAGTTGAAATATGCCAAAAGATTCGAAGGTTTGTTTGCAATGTATGGCCGACACGCTTGATTGTACCGTCGAGGATTTACACGATAGAATAGAAGAATATCGAAACGAGGGATATGCCTTATTTTCGCAGCATTATGTCCAAGCACAAAGAATTTATCATCAAAAATAAACCAAACGGTTTTTCGCTTGAGCCAATGGCTCTGCGTTTGCTCGAAGCCGAAGCGGGACTGGGAAAATGGGATGAGCAGGTCATTGACGATTTGAGAGCGGAAATTTTTCAGCGAACGGATGGCGTTTGTTTTTTCGCTGACCAAATCGCGGACGACAAGACACAGCGGGCAATTGACGACCTTGCCGATGATTGGATTAACACTTTTGGCTGTTTTTCACTTGATGCGCTGCGTGTTCGCTTTGAATCCAGAATCCTGCATGTTTCCGATGACACGACTGACTTTGAATGTTTTTTGAATATGTATGAGGGCTATAAGATTGTTTCGTATGGAAAAACAAGACTCGTGCGTGACCATGAAGTCTCCAAACAAGAGGCACTAGAGAAGATGAGTTTCCATATCGAGATGTGTCTTGATACCGATGGTTCATCCGAAATACAACTGCTCGAACGCATTCCGGCCTTGGACGCAGGCCTGCTTTCGGATATTGTCAAAGAATGCTTGCAGCGGGTTGCAAAACTGGATGTGGATGGAGTGGTATGGTATTGCAAACAAGCCTCCGTTTTTCCCGATGATTTATGTGCAAGCATTTTCCAGTCGGTGCAGCAACTTGAGGATTTGGATTTGCCCGTCGACATTAATTCGTTGTCGATATTATTGTCACTTAGATATCAAACCAATTTTCGTAAAACATACCAGATAGCGGATGATAAACAATTTCGGACAATGGTGTCGACTGCTTTCGATGTGGTACGGTTTGGATTGTTGCAGAGCGATCAAGATAGTGTGATTTCTACGTGTGAAAGAATTGAAGAACGCAAATGGCGAGGCAGAGAATTTTTGATTTTGTCCTCCAAATGATAACCTCGGAATTCCTTGAAACATCTCCAGACACGCTTCATACCCCCCAGAGGAAGACGGAAAACGACACAATTATTGATTCGCCAAGTGTTCATTGATGAAAAAATCGTTTTATGTCAGCCGCTGAAATTTGGGATATCGGAGCAGCAAGAGGGTATTATGAAAAATATGGGCTTGGCAGCAATAAAAAAATATGTATGCAATTGTCCATACTACTGTATCCAATTCTAAGGACTACGAAATCGTCGGTAGCAATCCCAAGCGTTTTCGTTTATTAGATTTTGAAAAATAACCACTCGTACACAAATAATGACATCTTTTCTAATACATGCACGGATACAACCGGACTCATCAACACATTGATACACTCTCACAACAACAACAGGAAAATTTGTCGCAAACGAGTTTCGGCCTGTGTTCGCGGAAGAGCTTTTATTCTATGGATTTCAAGACAGACTCCAGTTTAATCCAAACGAACCCACCAGCTCCCTGGCTCTGGGCACAAAAAAATAACTTTTTTTACAATGGTGAAAAAATTATTACGCTCGACACGATTGAGTACGGAAAACCGATTATTGCCCAGTTTTTTGCAATGGAACAAAAAAACTGGTTCCACTGCACATTCTGAGGTGGGTAAATAACGAGTAAAGAAATCCTCGATGCACTTATATTCGATACATTAAAACGCATCAAAGAAATTTATGATCAAAATGACAAAAAATGTGGCATAAAATATATCGCATTTAGCGACTGTAAGGATTCAATGCTCCTTCTGGTCTGGGTGTATGACACCGTGTTTTGCCGCTGACCGTTCCCGTCGTGTTCAGTGACACCGACATGGAATTACCGAGCACCTACGATGTTTGGAAGCAAGTACAAAATGACCCGAGATACGCAGGGTGTCCGTTTATGAAAGTCACAGCGGAACGGTCTGCGCTTGAAAATTGGGAGTTATTCGGTCCGCCAAGCCGAGTGCTACGGTGGTGTTGCAGTGTCCATAAAAGTCCCCCTGCAATTTTAGTGTTGAAGGAATATCTTGGGAATTTCCATGCAAAACTTCTTGCTTTTGTTGGCGTTCGAGCTGATGAAAGTTTAAGGCGGGCAGAATACGATGACATCGGCGAAGGGGGAAAAAATAGTAGTCAAACTCAAGCAATGCCTATCCTCGGTTGGTCAACGCACGAACTTTGGTTCTACACCTTCCGCGAACAACTCATTATCAATGATGCATACCGAAAAGGAATACCGCGGGTGGGGTTGCATCATGTGCCCACTCACAACGAAACGACAAGCAGATTTAATTAGACAGATATACCCTGAAAATATTCAACCTTTTGTCCTTGCTATTGAGCAGCAATCAAGCCGCCCATTCAAAAACAAAGCGGATGTAGAAAATTTTGTCTATGACGGAGGCAGACACGCGCGAAACAATGGAACCTACTTAAAAAACGTCATCGATATTCCAACGATTGATCGAAAAGAAAACCTCGTCATTGTTTCGCTCACCGCGAAAAATATCGCAGTCTTCCTTGAATGGATAAAAATTCTGGGGCGAGTTGAAATGGTCGAAGGGAAAAGAAGAGGACTCTACTACCGCAATGAGCAGATAGAATTTGATATTAAAACTAATGAACAAGCATATAAAGCAATTTTTCTGTTGCAAAACTTAAATAATGCCAAAAAATCATATTGCATTTATCAAAAATTTATCATAAGGCGCAAAGCTGTGTAGATTGTCGAACCTGTGAATCTGAATGCTTAAATAGGGCAATACAGTTTAGACCTTTGTCCATAGACTCAAGCAAGTGTATTCATTGCTAACGCTGTAATGAAAAAGATAATGGTTGTCTTGCCTATCATTCAAGACGCAATACAAAAGGAACTATAATGACAATATCCGGTATTGGAAAATATCAAACTTTTGGGCTTCAGCCCATGTGGATTTCGAAGCTCATCGAACACAAAGAAGATATTCGTGAAAAATTTGGTGCAGGAAAACCAATGATTTCCGCAGCGATGGCATGGTTTCGTGAGGCAGGGGTTATCGGGCCAAACACCGATGTCAATGTTACACCATTATTATCGGTCGCTGAAAAACTTGGCGCAGACCATTCTTTGTTTTGGCAGATAATCTGGCTTCGACTTGTCACTTGTTCCTCACTTGTAAAATGGTTTATTTGTAACACAACGATTGATTCTCCAACAAATAAAAATGAACTCGACGAAAAATTAGCACAGGGGGTAACATCAAATGCGACAAGGGATAGTGGGCTGAATTCATTGTTCGCATTGCTCAAAAATGCACCTTTTGGTACAGACACCCATCCACTCGTTAAATTGGAAATGAAGGGAAAAACGATTAAAAGTCTTACCCGCCAGTCAATTGATCCTGATCCCTTAGCCGTACTTTATGGCCTCTATCTCACTGCTTCACTCGCCAAAAGAAATTCGCTCACAATTCGTGAGATGCAAGAAGCTCATTTTGATATGCCCTGTATTTCACCTATCGTAGCGTTTGGATTATCGCGTAATTCGTTCGTTCAGATGACGAACGGTTTGGCAACAAAATATCCTGAGTTTATTACAGCGGCATTCACTCACGGGCTGGATGAAGTTCGTCTGTTTTCTGAGGAAAAAACGGTTGATGACGTGATCGAACTTGTATTGGATAACGGGTAATTTATCATGTAGAATCACAGCGAACATTCTTTCTCTTCGCATATTCGATACAATAACATTTTTCCATGCAACGATATACCGACCAAGAACTTGAAATGTTGCTCCGAGACCTAGAGTCGGGTCGCGTCGAACGCAAAGAATCCTTTCGAGGCGATGTGTCCAAAAAAGCGAGGCAAGCTGTATGCGCATTCGCAAACGACCTGTGCCTAATCACAACAGGCCCAGCATCCTTTTTATCGGAGCCAAGGACGATGGAATGCCCTCGGAATTGGTAATCGACGATCAATTGCTTCTTGCGCTGAGCGGTATGAAAACCGATGGCAATACATTGCCGTTACCAGTATTGACGGTTGAAAAACGAATGCTGCTTGATGCTGAGATGGAGGTTGTTACGGTAATGCCTTCCGACATGCCGCCCGTAAAGTACGATGGCCGAATCTGGATTCGCACTGGGGCTCCCGATGTTCGGTTGCCAATGCGAAAGAGGAAAGGATTCTGAACGAAAAACGCCGTTGCAAAGAAATGCCATTCGACTTGAGGCCATTGACAACAGCGAGTCTCCATGAGTTATCAAGAGCCGTTTTTGAAGACGAATTTCTTCCAGCAGCATTTGCCCCTGATATTCTTGAAGCGAATCATAGAACTTATTGTGAACACTTGGCATCATGCAAGACGATCGTTGCGTCTGATGATTCCACTCCGACTGTGCTTGGAGTTTTAGCTCTTGGAAAAAAGCCACAAGATTTTCTTCCTGGTGCCTACGTTCAGTTTTTGCGAATTAATGGAACAGATTTAGCTGGCCCAGTAAGCGATGAAGAGATGATCGATGGCAAGTTGACAGAGGTCATCCGTCGTGCCGAGGAGAAATTAAAGTCACATAATCGAACTTCTGTTGATATTTTGTCCGCTCCAACACATCGTATTGAGTCGCTTTATCCTCATGCAGCCTTGTAACAAATTCTGTACAATGCGGTGCTGCATAGGGTGTACGAAAATACAAATGCTCCAATCCGCGTTTTTTGGTATATAATGATCGTAATGAAATTCACAGTCCGGGCGGTCCTTATGGCAATGTGACGGCCGAGAGTTTTGGCAGACCAGGAATCATTGATTACAGAAATCCGAATATTGGTGATGTTCTCAAGACATTCGGTTACATTCAAGCGTTTGGCCGAGGCATTGCAACGGCCAGGCGCGAGATGGAGAAAATAGGCAATCCTGCTCCAGAATTTCTTATTAGTCAAGATACCGTTGTGGTGACGTTGAAGCATGATTTGCACATGGTTTGACGTGTCCAACCGTGCTCCCAAAACTGAGAACGTCGCGGCGAACGAGAGAGGACGTTTTTGCACGTATTGAGGAATAAAAGCCCAGCGACTGTTCGGACTTTGAATGAAATGGATGCAAGGATCATGCTTGAGGACGGGCTATATTTTTGGCTCCAGCAAAGTGAAAGATTTCATCACGGCCAAGAGAAACAGCTCAGTGAAATCGGTCGCGTATCCCGGCGAATCAAAAACCGCTTTGAAGCCGAAACTGGCCGAACATCGCGGCTTGTTCAAGAAAATCGTTGCCCAATTTGCCGCTCTTTACAGAAACGTCAGCAATCCTATAATTCTCGCATTCTTTCGGCACTTTTCCCCGATGCGACATTATGGCCAAAGCAACCGAAGTCAAGCTGACCAAACGAGATAAGGAAACCATCGAAAAGCTCGTCGACATGACCGGCGCGGTTGTCTCGCAGGCTAAACGGAAAAGGGACCCGGCCGTCGACATTCCGGTGCGGGCTTTGTCGAATGTCAGCTTCAACGAGCGAAAGAAAATTATCGAGATGGGTCGGCGTACCTCGCAGCGTCAGCTTTTTAATCTCTCGCAGGCCCGGAGCTTCATGCAGACCATGCTCGTGGCCAGTGGCACGAAGCAGCTCATCGAGCAAGGCAAGACGGCCAGCATTCGTAGTTTGTTCTACATGCTCAAGCACACCATTGCCGGCGTCGTTCAACGATCAGGCCGAAAGCGATCCGATCATCGAAGATTGCGAGGTCATGCTCGGCGCGCTCCGGGAAGAACTGCACCTGTATGCCAAAAAGGCGGGCGACATGGTCGGCGAAATCGTTCTCAACGATTCCGGCGACGAAATCGACTGCTCCCGGATGGGCAGCGGCGGTTACGGCATTCCATCCATCGTTGAGCCGCAGGTGATCCAGTTCAAAAAATGTAAAGCGAAATTCATCCTGCACGTCGAAAAATCGGCCGTCTGGCAGCGGTTCAACGAGGATAAATTCTGGCTCAAACACCACTGCATTCTAACCCACGGGGGGGGCCAACCTCCGCGTGGCGTGCGGCGGCTCCTGCATCGATTGCACCGCGAACTCAATTTGCCGGTCTACTGCCTGCTCGATAACGATCCTTGGGGGTATTACATTTACAGCGTCATCAAGCAAGGCTCGATCAACCTGGCCTTCGAATCGCAGCGCATGGCCATTCCCGAAGCGCGGTACGTCGGATTGCGGAGTGACGATTTCGAACGCTGCAAACTTTCCAACGGCGTGAAAATCGCCTTGACGGAAAACGATAAGAAGCGGGCCAAGCAGGTGGCGGAATACCCGTGGTTCAAGAAAAAGTTGGCGTGGCAGAAAGAAATCGCGCTGATGCTTGAGAACGGTTTCAAACTCGAAGTGGAATCTCTGACGAACCGCGACATCAGCTATGTCACGGAGGAATACGTGCCGCAACGACTGAAAGAAGGCGTGTTTTTGGATTGAACAAACCGCCAAGGCTGGGTACAATACAGCAATGACAGAATCGCCTCTCTCCATTTTAGTAGTTGACGACGACGAAAACCATGCCGATGTCGTGGTTGCCAGCCTTGAGAAACTCGGAGCCTGCTGCGTGGTCGCGCATGACGAACAGACCGCACTACGGGAAACGGAATCCCGCTATTTCGATGTCATCATCACGGATTTGATGCTGCAAAAGCAAGACGGCGGTCTCGAAATCCTCAAAACCGTCAAGCAGCAATCAGAAGAAACCGAAGTGATTGTCGTCACAGGCCACAGTTCCGTCGAAGTGGCCGTTGAGGCCATGCGGCAAGGTGCGTTCAATTACCTGCAAAAGCCGCTTGATCTGAAACAATTACGTACCATTACGGAAAAGGCTGCCGAAAGTTCCCGTTTGCGGCGTGTCAACCGCGAACTTAAGCAGCGGCTCGACGAAAAATTCGGTTTTTCGGGTGTGATTGGAAGCAGTCCGCAGATGCTGGCCGTCATCGAGCGGCTGAAACGTATCGCTCCAACCGATGCGACCGTGTTGATTCAGGGTGAGACGGGAACCGGTAAAGAGCTTTTCGCGCAGTCCGTTCATCAAAACAGCCTGCGCAAGAATAAACCGTTCGTGGCCCTAAACTGCGGTGCTCTGAGCGAAAGTATTTTGGAAAGCGAGCTTTTCGGGCATGTCAAAGGCGCGTTCACCGATGCGTCTTCCGACCGGCTGGGCAAATTTGAATACGCCAGCGGCGGTACGCTTTTTCTGGACGAGGTCGGCGACATGCCTATGCCGACGCAGATCAAGCTGCTGCGCGTGTTGGAAAACGGCGAGGTGACGCGAGTCGGCTCGAACAACACGATCAAGGTCAATGTCCGGCTTATTTCTGCAACGAATAGGAATTTGGAAGAGGCCGTCGCCAACGGCACATTTCGGCAGGACCTCTATCACCGTCTCAAGGTGGTCACGATAAGAATACCGCCGCTTCGAGAGCGCAAGACGGACATCCCCGTTCTTTTGGATTATTTCCTAAAACAGTTTTCAAAGCGTTACGGCAAGACATTTCGCGGCGTGACCCCGGCTGCCCGAAAAACGCTTTTCGGATTCGCTTGGCCGGGCAATGTTCGTCAGCTTCGCAATGCCGCGGAAAGTATGCTCGTCGTCGATTACGATAACATGATTGACATCGACGACCTGCCGGAGGAAGTGGGCGGCGTGTTGACTTTGCAGGAGTCCGTCGACATCACAAGTAGTAACATCACAAGTCAGGCCAACTCGGAAAATTGGCCGGGGCCATCCGAGGACGGTCGCGGTTTGCACGAATTGATCGGCAAACCCTTGACGGAGATCGAACGCCTCTTCATTACGGAAACGCTGCAATCGACAGGTGGCAATCGTGAAGAGACAGCCAAACTGCTGGGAATCGGCGAGCGGACGCTGTACAGGAAGATTAAGGAATATGGGCTGTGAGCCGTTCGGCCTGCCATACGTTTGCCGTATCTCTACCGTATTGGCGAAATACAGTAACGTCAAAGTGGCCTGTTTGTTGTGTTCACAACTTTTTCAGTCTCTCCAGCAAACCCGGTATTTTGTCTTCGATTTTTTCCACGCCGCGCTGAATGGCGTCTTCGAGTTGCGGCGGCCCCTGCCGACCGTTTTGCTGCTGTTGCAATAAATCTTGGATGGCCGGTGTCTGCATGAAATTTTCCAGCCGTCGTCGATCCTTGTCCGACAGCTTCGAGATTTGTGTTTCGACAAGCTGGTCAAGCGGCACATCGGAAAGCCGGGCAAGTTGCCGCTCCCAATCGGTACGAGCCGCGTTCACATCTTGCACCACCGGGTCAAGATGTTCTCGAACCGCGGTATCCAAAATGGCCAGCGCACGATTCGCGTCGTCGGTCACATTTTTGTCCAGCGACTGCCGGAGCTTACCCCATTCGTTTAGTACGATGCTTTCAACTTTGGGCTTGAGGTGCTCGCCGATATTGCTTTTGACCGCATAAATCGGTCTGTCACGCGTGCCCGAAACGACAAGCGATGCTTCAAAACGATCAATCGCGGCGAAAATGGGATCAAGGGCCTTTTGCAAATCCGACTGCCGGAGATATGGCGGGAGCACTGCGGCCAGTCGAATGCCTGTTTGTGCCAACCGAACCTCGCCACGGAGCTTTTCGTCGTTCACAATCACAACGCCATCTAAGCTGGAATTGCCGGGCGAAACAGAAATAGCAAACGTGTCTTGATTGCCAAGAATGCGTTGCGGAAGCTGATACAGAGGGCAACGCACGATCAACATGTCTTCCCTGTTTTCGCCGATGCGGTCGATATTCATGGTCACATAAATACTGGGAAAAACATCGGGATCAAGGGCGGCATTCAACTGGGCAGCGGCGGCGTCTGATGCGGGATTGTCCAATGTGGGTGGCATGGCCGGCGAAAGGGGCGCACCAATTCCTGAAAAGGCCATTTGGACGACCATCGGAGCAGGCCCCATCGGAGCAGGGTAGGCTATGTCGCTGACGGCGGCATTGAAAAAGAGGGGCAAGCCAGCATAAAGGATTTTGCCTGCGAGGTTTGCTCTGTCAATCAAGAGTTCCGGTCGCACGTCAAAAACGGTCAACGGAATCGTGAGGCCCCGGAAACGAGGCTTCGGCGTGCCCATCCAAGGCGTGCCGACGGGTAAAGAGGAGGAAGATTCGTTATCGGAGGTAGGCACGAGCAATGATTTGGCCCAGTCACCCCAAACGAGTGTTTGTTCCCAACGTTCACGGATTTCCGGCCCGACGAGGGTTTCCGAAATTTGGTCCGCGTCAATTTCCGGCGGCCTGAGCGTTCTCATTTTTTCCCGGTCGCGTTTGAGCGTGTCGGTGATGGCCTGCGAGTCTTGCCGGGCTTTTTGTTTCAATTGCGCGACGCTGGAAACAAGCTGTTGAATTTCAAGATCGGCCCCTTCCAGCTCCTTGAGAATGCCTTGGAGCAAGAGCACCTTGTCGTCGGCTTGCTGGGAACGGTTGGAGAGTGTGTTGACATTTTTTAATCGCCTGCGTATCAGATCGGCGGCCTCTTCAAATTGGCGAATTTCCACCGGCCAGCGTTGCTGCAAGTCGGCCACAAGCGGCAATGTTTCCAATTGCTGGAGCAGATTCCTCGCCGCATCTTCCGGCTCGTCGGTCAGGAGCACCGTCCAGTCCAGTTCGCCGACCGCTTCGAGTTCTTTCGGAATCGATTTTTCGATATTCCCCAACAGATTAGCGGGAAGGAATTGGTTGTTCTCCGCGCCGGCTATTTCAACCTGAATGCCCTCGACCGTGATTTCGGGAAAATGGAAGAAACGCCGCAAATAATCGTCACGCGAAGCCACTGCGGTGACTTTTTCCGCCTGAAATAGTTTTTTGTCCGGCTTTTGCGGATCAAAAAGTTGAAAATGGGAAAGGACGATGGAATCATTTTCCCAAACCATTCGCACCGCGGCGAGGTCGGCGGCGGCTCCGGTGCGTCGGGCAATATGGCTGCGGATTTGCCAAGCGATGAGCGCATTTTGGCCCCACCACAGGGCAATGAAAAAAATGAACAGCAAGGCAAGGCGGGGCAAAAAACGCGACCAATTGATGAGCATCGTATCGTCTACGGGAAATTCTTAAAAATGTTCCAAAAATATCGCCAGCAGTTCCAGCCGGATCGCGCTGCGTTCCAGCCGCCGTGTCCCATCGAGATCGGAACCGTGCAGCATCACGGAGCGAGTCAGTGCCATGTATTTTTCGCAAATCAGTTCTCGCTCTTCCGGCTTGGTTCGCGCCGTCACGGCCTTCCAAGTTTCCCGGATTTTGGGCAACACCGTTTCATCACCGAAAAACGCTTGAGCGAGCGAGGAATCGAGCAGCCGAAATTCTTCTTGGAGAAGCGGGAAATTCTCCGCAAAATTGAAATTCATCAGATCGGCACTCGGCGAGCCGGGGGCGAGGTCGACATCGCCGTTTTCCTCTTCAATCAACGGCAAAAGCTCTTCGACTGTTCCCAAAACGCGCACGGCCTCAGGCATGTCGTCAGGAATGGCTCTATTCTCAGGTTGAGGTGAACCGGCCATATTTCGGGCGGCCTTGGCCCAGGATACGGCTAGGGAATGCAAATGCTCCCAGTCTGGTGTAATGGTCGCATCCTCATCGTAAGTAGACAGAGCGTGGCGGTACTCGTGTGCCCACTGCCGCTCCAAAAAATCAAAGTACCGTGCCCGATGCCGGGATTGCAATAGGAACTGGATAAACTTCGGCCACGGGTCTCGATGGGCTGATTTTGTGAGCACGTTTCGATTTCTCTGCGGTTCGAGCAAGACGAGAGGAATGTTGATTCCCTTGACCCATTCCAGTGCCTGCCGGCGTGGGCCACCAAGGCCGATGAGGCGAAACGGGGTTTGTTCGGAAAAAAACAAGTCTGTCGAAAAGGTCAGTTCCGTCCGATAATGAAGCGGCAACAGCTCGAACAAACCGGCCAGCACGGACATCACCGAGCCTTTGCTTGAGTGCAGGAAAATACATTCCGAATCGAAAAGCGATTGAAACAAACCGGCCGGCGCATCGGGACCCGTCGAGTTGACGAGAGCTTCGAGCAATCCACGATTCAGGGGGGGGCCATTCGGCGTTTCCGGCAGCGGCGGTATGGCTGCGAGATGCTTTGGGGCCTTGGAGACCATCGGTATTTTTCGCCGTCGGCGCAATTCCTCGTACAAGGCCAGTGGATTATTGGCTTTTTCAAGTAGTGTTCGCGGCGGAATCGTCAGGATTCGTGCAAAAAAAGATGTAGGAGGTTGTAAAAAAGAAAAGAAGCCCCGTTGCTCTGGATAAATCATTCCCAAGGCGTAATCACCGCTAGGCAGGGGATGAAAGAACAGGTGGAGCGTGTCAAAACGGATGACGGCATTCGCCCCGGCGTTGCCGAACCAGCCGACGATTTCCGTTACATCCGAAGCGCGGACGCCTCCGGTTGCGGCGACGATTTCCGCACGACGACCGCCATCGACGGGGGGGACACGCAAAAAAAGCTGTTCAACCGGTTCCATGACTCTTCCTACAAAAAAGCTAGGGCACGTCAACACCAACCAGCTTAGGAGCAAATTTCCACGGGCATGCGCCGAGCACTGCAAATTCGGTGTTCGGCAAGCCTCACCTACCTCAAAATCGGTTAGACCAACGGACCTAGAACGGCAGTTGTGGCAAATCCCGGTGACGGCATGGAAGTTGCTTGGGCGGCAACGGCTGTTCGTAGTAGTCGGACCACTGTTCACGATCATCGTCGGTGGCATAATAACGAAGCCAAATGTCCGAGTCGCCACCGGAGCAATCCCAGTGAATGCAACTGCTGCGATGCCGGAGATTCTTCTCACGAGACGGCAAGATATCTCGATAGATCATCGTGTACAGCTCACGATCCGTCAAATGGTCGGTGAAGTCGAGAACGATTTTGTGATCGAACAACTTTTGAATGATTTCATCCACGAGCTGTAGCAGCTTTTCGTCGGACAACCCGTCGGGTGATGGAATGCGCAACTCCGGCTCAAACCAGCGATAAATCGGCTCAACCGGAGCCACTTCCCACTCCAACATGCTTTCAAGAAACTCGTTTTCAAGATGTAGCGGAAGATGGTGGAGAATACGGGCAATGGACTCGTCAAAATAGGGTTCAAGCTCCGTTCTCAATTCCGCGTTGCGTATGAGTTCGTCGACTTCGCTGTAGCCGGTGTTTATACCGGTACTTATGAAATGCGGTTGTTCCAGCATTTAGGGCCTCAAAAGAAACCAAGGGGGATGGGTCCAGTGGGGGCGGACTATGTACAAATCCATTACGCCCTAACCTTGATGAATGGTAGCAAAAAAACTTCAAACTTCAATCATATTTGGCATTTTCCAAGTGAAAAAATTTTTTGTGATCATAGAAAAAAGGTATAACCCGCAATACTTCCCAGAAACAAAATCGGCAATCACAATCTACAAATCGGCGATATGAAAACTGCCGTAGGTGTGGACGCGGTCAAGTTTGTGCAACCTCGCCGCCGTTTCGGAGTCCAGCTTGAGAATCTCGCCCAACAGCGTTTGCCGACCGCTGTATTCGACCGGAACCGTATTGATGAATTCCGTTCGCAACCCACCGCTGCGCCACAGGATACGAGTCCCATGTTGTGCACCATCGTCCGCTCGCTTGAGAATGGCGTCCCACTCTGACACCAAGGCATCGTAAAGGTGATAAGACAGCCAGTCCATGTGATCGAGCAGCACAAAACGTGAAATTTTTGGAGCGTCCGGGCCGTCGGTTTCGCGCAAAAAGCCCTCGACCGTGTTGGTGTGGGTGCTGATCCGATCAACCAGACCGCCTTTGAGCTTATCAAAATTGTCCCGCTCCAGATATTCGGGACAGCAAGTGGGGGTGTAGCTCCCCGTGGCATAGAGCCGCCAGAAGTAATTGTCCTGAATCGGAAGCGTTCCGAATACGGAATCGAGACAATCCTGAATAAATTTGACCACGCCGCCGTCATACTGCGTTTCAATCTGCTTTCGCTGGGCACGGGGCACGCCCAGTAGCGACAGGGTGGTATCGCGGTTCATCAGAAATTTCACGAGCCGATTCCAAAGTCGCTCCCGGAGCCGGTTAAACCAGATGTCCCGCTGCTCTTCCAGCGTGGTGGCACAGAGTATGTCGTGAACCAGGCTGCGAAATTTGTAGCGGTCGATGATCGTATTGATGATTTTTGCAAACGCGCCGGTCGTGCCGCAGAAATAAAAACTTTTTTTCTTCCCGTCAAAGTATTTCCGAATACGATGATCCCAATACCGCCTGGCCCAAGGAGAGAGATTATCGCGGAGTTTGGCGTGATAAATGCCTTTGATGCCCGTCAACCTGCCATTGCCGAACATCTGGAAGAAGGTCTCATAGTCGAGATTCCGAATGCCGGACATCTTGAGTTCCAGCAACGCATTTTGCCGCGGATTCATATCGACCGCGTAAACATGATTCAAGCCTGTCAGGGCGTAAGACAGCGCGTTGCATCCTGCCGAGGTGATGACCAGCAGGTTGTCGTCCGGGCCTAAGTCCAGAACCTGCTTGTCGATGCGTGGGTCTTCCCAGCAAGTGTTGTAGACCAAATTGTTGCCGTGGACGATACGAAAGACCCGGCCACTCATCCATTCACTGATTCGATTCATATTGATATATTCCTGTTCGCATAAACTTTGAACCGGCGATTCCAACGCGCACCCGGCATCACTCGCTCCAATGGCCACGGCCTTGGGCCGCCGAGCTTCAGTGCGTCGGATTTCGATGCGATACCGCTCGAACGATTCCCGGCGAAAACTTTCGACGTTTCTGGCAATTCCATCACGGGAATACGATCCAACCGCTTTTCTCGCCACGCTACGTCCATCATCGACGTGACGCACTCCGAATTTTCCCGCGTCTTGGGACATCATGGCCATGAATCGCTTTCCCGAAATTGGATTCTACATCAAAATCGGGAGAGTTCAAGAGAATTTAGTCAGCAAAGACCAACACGGTTCACATCCGAGGACTGCGCTGATTTGCGTAAATGACGCGTCCCCGGATCATTTTGGTCGCGCCGTGCCTTTACCATCCATACGATTCCAGAACGACTCCGGGCTTGGTCTGGCAGCCCGTCTCAATCCGTATTATCGGAATAGTTTTACTAAAGCAGCAAAGCGGACTCGTCGACAATAGTGTTATGATTCTCTTGAGAGTCTGAATAGACGTTTGATTCTGTGGTCTTGTATGCCATTCTCCCCCTTTGAGAGGAAAAAATGAGCTTGACATTGCGAAAAATAGGCAAGCTGTGCGCTTTTTCGGCGTGGTTTCTTGCCGCGATTCTTTGTGTTTCGCACATCGTTGGAGTCGGTAAAGCGGAAGAATTGTCGGATTTCGAGAAATTGCTTCAGGAGGCCATTCAAAGCAATCGGCAAGAAAAACCGGACAAGGCTGCACAATCTGCAACGGCACTACCAAGCAAGTCCGGCGGCAGCCCCGGCAAATTGATGCCGGGTCAGCTCGTGCCCGACCGGAAGAGTGTGCCGCAGACCCCCCAACCTATCGGGGCAACGTCAAAAGTAGCTTCAAAGGCAGTGTCGTTGGAACGTACCGCCAAGCCGAAAGGAGAACGTATCAGCGGAGGTTGGACTACCGTTACGCCACATCCCGCTACGATGGACGCGGTGAAAATTGCCGACAAGGCCATGCCGGACCAAGCGAGAGCGGACAAAGCCATCTGGGACGCCGAGCCTATCACGGTGAAGCCGGGGAGCGTGCAGACCGAACCCGTCGTCAAACCATCGGAAATTCCGCCGCCGCTCTCCATGCAGGACCAGTCCGAGCTGGACACAGAAATCCCGAATAAGGAGCCTCTGAAAGAAACGCCTCTGACCAGATTCGGAACGGCTGAAACGGAGGTTGTCGAGGCGGCGGTTCCTGAAGAACCTGTCAAACTGGATACGGTGGTCAATGTCGGAAAGAGCGGTGTTCCGGCACAGAAGGGACCGAACCTTGACGCGCCGGAAACGAAAAAGAGCGTTGTCGATAGCCGGTTTCCCGGTGAGATGGCCTCGATTTTGGACTCGCTGGCCCAAGACGGTGCTGAAGCACATGTTGAAAGCGGCGTTGAAAACCGTGCCGGACGTCAGAACGAACAAGCGGAAGCAACGAGGGATAGAGAGGCAAAAAGTGCGGAACAGGCTGACCGAACTCCTGATAAGCAGCCTGCGAAGACGGAGCCTGCCAAGGATTCGGCGGTTGCAGACGCAAATAGAGACTCAAACGCGACTACGAAACCGATAGAGAGCACACCGAAAACGGAGGCATCGAAGGCGGAGACATTGAAGACGGAGGAAGCCAAGAAATCGGAAACGCTTGCCGTGGTCGTGGAGCGAAAACCTGAACCGACATTTCCCGCTTTTGACGCTGATGGCGACGAGGCGAAATGGCAGCTCATTGACGCCACGCGCGTGGGCGATCCCCATGCTGCGGACAAGCTGCGCCTCATGTACGATGAAATCGTTAACGGTCTGCGAACTCGCAATATGTCGGGGCGTTATGAAATGTGGAAAAACTATGCCAAAGCCACGCTCCGCAACACGGCAGGCCTCAATACGGGGAGTGAGCTTGACGGACGCTGCCGACTGAATTGGTACAAAAGCCTCTATGCCGATCCGATCAAGTCGGTGCATGAAGCCAGCGAATTTTCACGCAAAATTCACCACGGCCTCAGCGGCAGTCACCGACACCTTGCGGAAACGCTGACCCTGATCCGCGAAAAAATGGACGTTCCTGCCCGAAACGACGGCGGCGTGCGATTTGTCGAATGCAAAACGCCCATCGACGCCGTGAACGAAGTCAAACGTTGTTTGCTTGAGGCCCAGATGGGTCACGCTAGGGCGGTTTCGACACTCAGCCCGGCGGAATTGTCCGAGCTGGAACGGCTGCTTGTTCCGACTTTTGTCGGCCCCGGCTGTGTCGAAGGGCACACGATTCCGAACCGCTCCGTCGGGCGGCGATTGACCAACATGATGGAGAAAATAGACAAGGCAGCCATGTACGATGCGGCGGAAGCTCTCTTGCCGCTAACCAATGCGAGCCTCCTTGCGCTGTTGGACAAGCTGCCCGAAGACGCCGTGGCATCAACTATGATTCATGGCCAAAAAGTGCAACGAATTTCCACTGCGGCGGGCGACATCATCATCGGCGGACGTGAAGCCAACACTTACGATCTCGACGCTCAGGATATGCGCGACGTGGTGTGTGTCATCGATCTAGGTGGGAATGATACTTATCGTGACGGAACCTGCAATTTGCGGCGGCCTGTCCTGGCCATCATTGATCTCAAGGGCAATGATACGTATGTGGGCACGAAGCCCGGCATTCAGGGCGGCTCCGTGCTCGGCGTTTCGCTGCTGGTCGATGCCGAGGGCAATGACACCTACTCCGCGGGCGATCTTTGCCAAGGTTCGACCATCGGCGGGGCGGGAATGCTCTTCGATTTTGCAGGCAACGACAGTTACAAAGCGTTGCGACGCACTCAGGGCCACGCGCTTTGTGGCGTCGGCGTTTTGGTCGACCGGAAGGGCACGGACAAGTACCGAGCCGCCCTTTGGGCGCAGGGTTTCGGTGCTCCCGGCGGTTTCGGTGCTCTGGAGGACGTGGAAGGCAACGACCACTATTTCTGCGGCGGCATTTACCTCGATTCGTATCCCGAACATCCCGGCTATGACGGCTGGGGCCAAGGCATCGGAGCAGGCATTCGCCAAGTGGCCAACGGCGGTATAGGCATGATTTTGGACGGTGCCGGCAACGATGTTTACGAAGTGGATTATTTCGGTCACGGCGGCGGTTACTGGCTCGGCGTGGGCATCGCGCAGGATTTTGGCGGTGACGACTTTCGTTACGGCACTACTAGGTCCATGTACAACGGCGGGCCGCGGCAGCAACAGGAATGGACACGTTTTGCTAACGGTTTCGGTTGCCACTACGCACTGGGGTACGTGTTCGACGATGCCGGCGACGACACCTACGGCGGCAGAATCATGGGAACCGGCATGGCTTGGGACTTGTCGATTGGTTTTTTGTGTGATTTTAACGGTAAGGATCGGTTTACGGCCACAGGTGGCATGACGCAGGGCGTCGGTGCGGAAGGCAGCATTGGCATTCTGTACACTTACGGTGGCGACGACACGTTCATGGGACGGAATCAGGCTTATGCCAGCAATAACCTCACGTATCACACGCCCGCAAACTGCGGAAGCAATTTCAGCTTTCTGGTCAATTACGGCGGTAATGATAAGTACGGTAGCGGAGCGAGGAACAATTCATACGTGCAACGTGGTTCGCAGGGCGGATTTCTGATTGACAGGCCGACCGACCGCGAAGCCGCCAGTGAATTGGCCAAGATGAAAGACTTGATTGAACAGCGTGAAAAGGAAATCGCGGAGTACGACGAAATGGTCAAAAAAGGTCGGGAAGAGGCCGCCGCACGAGGCCGCAGCTATCGACCGCGAACACGCCGTCCCGCTCCGATTTCGGCGGATTCATTGCAGAAACTAGGCTCCGTGCCGTATTTTGAATCCGCGACACGCACGACGATGAAGTAGGGCTTTCGCCGGTACGTAACGTGCCCACGCTGAGTATGCCGAAAGCCTGTTGAGTGAATAGCAAAAAGATAAGCAGCGTTATTCCCGCCTGCGCGGGGGTGACAAATTACCGAACAGTCTAATGACCATTCATAACCCGATCATGAAAACATCCCGAATCCTCGCTCTTCTCACCGCGGCCGTGCTGGGTTACTTCTGCTCACAGGCCCTTTTCGCCTACGATAGCCTGCCGATGGAGGGCGAAGCGCAAATGCTGGAGCCGGACGAAATTCCCGGCCTGAACGCGACACCTAATGAAGTCGACGGCCCGGTGCGAATGTTGGACCCAACGGAGACAGAGGCCGAGGCGCAGGCGGCAACGCGGGAAAAAGAGGCCGTCGATTCTGCGGAGGCCGTTCAGCCACCACCGCAAATCAGGGCGAACGAAGCCCCGGAAGAAGTGGAAGCCAAATTCGCCCTAGTGCAGTATCGATCTCGTGCGAAAGCACCGGATTTCCAGCCCGAACATGTCGACACGCTCTCGGCCAAGGAAATTGACGCCATGCCTCAAACGGAACAGCGTGAGGCCTTGAAGAACTCAATCCGAAAGGTTTTAGCCGCCAACGCGAAGCGTGCCATTACGACGCAGCACAATTCACCGGGCGACATTTTGATGATGGCCTTGCCTTATGGGGCGGACGCTCGCGTTTATCAGCCCAATGCCCAGGCCAATCCGAAAGATCGTTCCGAGCCGAAGGGCAGTTACCTGTATTCCATTGGCACACTCTGCTGGAATTATCCTTGTGCCGGAAAAACGCTCTTGCGTAGCGGCGGTGAAAATCGCGGTGAAAACCGGATTTATGCAAGGGTCGGGGCGAGCTACCAGAAGCGGCCGGCCTCCTTTCTTGCCATGCTGGCCATGTCGAATATCATGCCGAACTACGAAATGAAAGTCGGTGGCAGCGCGTATACCATCGGGAATTTGATCGCTTCGGAAAAGGCTGGCGTCTCCAAAGGTATGAATCTTTCGATGGCCTTGGTGGGTTTGTCCTTTTACGGCGAAGTCGACACGCAATGGAAAAGCGAGACGGGCGACAACTGGAGCATCGAACGCATGGTCACAGAAGAACTGAATCGTTCCATCGATCAAGGCTCCAGTGACGTAACGGACTGGCTCCTCGGATTGACTTCGGCAGTCAAACTTTACGAAGAGGAGGGCAGAACACTGCGTGGCCCGATGGCCTTGGCCCGGCGGCAACTGGGCACGTATCACGATTTCGTGCTGTCCATTCAGAACGAAAATTATCTGTGGCATCCGAAATTTTTCCTGTTCAAAGGTTCCAGTGCCGATGCCTACGACACGCTGTACTCCAGCGGTCACATTCTGCGTTGGCTGCTCCTGTCGTCGCCGGAAAACAAGCTGAATACCCCGAAAATTTCCAAGGCCGTGGCCAGTTTGGCTTCCACGATCAGCCGCGTTCCTACGAACGTCAATGCCGGCACGATGTCGGATCGCCAGCTTGAAAGTCTGGCCGTCGCGCTCCACGCCTTATCCATTTACAACCAACGCGTTTTCGGTGAAGAGCCGGAAACCAAAGAAGCCGCGGACGAAAAAACGCCTGCGGAATCCGTGGCCCAGCGGTAAACATGAGCCGTGGTTCGACCGACGGGCTACGGCCTGTGGTCGCGGCCTCGCATTCACGGAATGCGGCTTGTTGTTTCTTTCCATGCTGCCCTGTTCGGGGGCAGCCTTTTTTATGGGATTACCGGTTTTTTGGAAAAACCCCGTAAAATCATTGCAATCCCTACAAATTCCAGACGATGTAGAGGAAGGCGGCTCCGTTTTCTTGCTCGGAAAACCTCGTGCGGCCACAACCATTCTCACAACGAAGTATCGGCGCGCCGATTTTTGACGGAATCATCCCCGAATGATTCATTGAAGCCATGAACGAAAAAAAGCATTTCGACCGTCATTTTGAAAACGATTATTTGGCTCCACAATCGGATCAAACACCCTATTCTTTCGCGGAAGAATGGGAATGGGATGAGCAACCAGCCGACCTAGATTCTGAGCCGATCAGTGCCAAGATCATTGCCAGAATGCCCGATCTTGGAATGGGTGACACACTTTTAAGCGTGGCCGATTGCACGGATGACAAGACAAAAAAACCGGTTGCGGCCATTGCGTTCCTCCGCCGATTTTCAGGCAGGGTTGGAATACCGTCCTTTTTTCGCCGTTCCAAACGTGCGGCGTCAGACCGTTTTGAAGTCCCGGAAATGGCCAACGGTAACCCTAAAGCGCGTGGCCTGCGAATAACAAGCCGCCGCAAGATCAAGGTCGTTGCAACGGTTTTGGTCGTCGCAGTCGTTTTGTCGGCGGCGGGCGGGTTCGTGATTCACAAGAACAACAAGCGGAAGGCGGGTAAGACGGAGGCGGCCAGCGTGGAAAACAAAGAGGCCAAGGCCGCGGTTCCTGCCCCGACACCTGAGAAAAAAATAGCGACGACATCGACTCCGACCGGGACACCCGCAGACAAGCCTGCCGCAGTGGCAAAGGCGGTGGAGAAACCTGCCGTGAAGCCCGCAGTGCCCGCTCCGGCAAAAACGCCTGAGAAGCCTGCCGCAGTGGCAAAGGCGGCGGAGAAACCTGCCGTGCCTGCTCCAGTGAAAGCGACAGAGAAACCGGTTGCTCAACCGGCGACGCCCGCCAAAGCTGTCGCAGCGGCGGCGTCTGCTCCAAACAGTGCTTGGGATCGGTCGACAACAGATAACTACACACCTTGGACGATGACCTCACCCGGCCGCCTCGAAGCGGCAGAGAGCACTCCGAAACCGGCGTCTGCGCCCGAAGTGGCTGCCGCGGCAACCGAAAGCCCCGGCTTCTCAACGACTCATGCCACCGTCGGCAACACTGTCAACGGCACGGCCAGCGTCACGCCGTCGATTCCGGCTCCGGCAACGCCCTCGGCGTCGACCTCACAGCCGATGCTGTCGATGCAACCCATGTCGCCTTTGCAGCCGACACAACAACCGATACCGCAGCCCGTTCAACAGCCCATCACACCGCCGACACCCGCCGTTATTCCGCCTCAATACGTGCCAACACACGCCTACGCGACTCAGCAATATCCATACGCGGCGGTGCAACCTGCCATGCCGAATCAGGCAGTCGCTCCAGTGCCTTCACCGCAGCCCGCACCGCCGTACAACGCTTATGGAAACCCGGCTTTGGGTAACCCGTATCAGCCTATGCCGCCCGTGGCGAGTCCTGTCCCGCAGCAATCCATGCCACAGCAAGCCTATTATCAGCAACCACAATATCATCAGCAGCGTGTGCCGCAACCGATGCCGCAAATGCCATCACAAATGCCTCAACCGCAACCGTCTCAGGCGATGATGCCCTCCTATCAAGGCTTGCCAAACGGAGCTTCCTACCAAGCCGCCCCGCCACAGAGCATGGTCAACGTACAGGGCAATGCCGTGCATCAGGGCTACATGTATCGGCAAGGGGCTGTGCCGACGCAAGGCATGTATTGAAGATAAGGAGCTTGGGGCTGGGGGTGAGTGTTAAATTTTTTCTTTTCTTCCCACTCCCAACCCCTACATTTCAAATCCTGACGCCACCATGACCGTTTTGCCGGAATCTCTGATACACGACGAAGACAGGCCATCCGATGCCGATGTATTGCAGGATGCGTATTGTCTGCCGGGGATTCTTCGCGGGGCGGCCTACGTTTCCGCCGGTGGTCGAGCCTACCGACTTTTTTCGGAGGGCGAGGAGGACACGAGATTGCGTTCTCTCCCCTTACCGCTCATGTCCTCTCCTCCCATACCGGAAGCCACCTCCGACACAGTGTCGGACACAGCGCCAGGCATGATGCCACAGGCTATTCCAGACGAAACGGCAACAGCGGCGAGCAACGGGAGCGCGAACGCAGAATCACAACTCCAGAGCGACCTACTCCAGAGCCACGTCGCCGATGCTCTCGACGCCATCGAAGGGATCGAAGAAGAACTGGAACGCCTGTCCCAGTCTGCGATTGCGACCAACGCGACGATGCCGTCCGTGCCACTCCGAGAGAGCCGTCGTCGCCGTGCCGTCGAAGGCATTTTCACAGGAAAAAGTGCGGGAGCGTTGACGGGAAAGTCGGCAGAATCAGCAAAAAATTTTCCTGTCGGGCCGCACTCGGCAGGGACGGCCCCGACCAAGTCCGTTCTGCTTGCCGCCCCATCCTCGCCGACACTGTCGTTGCTTTCCGATTCGGTGTCTTCCGAAATTCGTCCCGCATTGAAACTGTTCGACGCTTTGCCGTGCGATACTTTGCCGGCAGCACAGCCGGAAGTTGCGCTGGCAACGGAACAGGTTTGGGATCAAGTCAAAAATACGACTGATGTGGCTGATGCCCTCAGTACCGATGGCGATACAGTGGCGACAGACGGGAGCGAGTATTCGGAATCGCAGCTCCAGTGCCATGTTCAAGACGCTCAGGATTCCCCGACAAACGCCAACGCGTCGTTCAAGCTGATTCGACTGGAAATTAAAACGCTTCGGCAATCGCGTTGGAAAAGAAGCCGAGAAAAAACGCGCCCCTGTCCCGTGTCCGTGAAAGCGGAGTGTCGGAAATCGGAAATACTGCGACCGCCTGCGGAAGATGTCGAAGAATGTGCCAAATCGTTGAAGCCGGAATTGCAAGCGGAGTCGCTCGCCGACAACTTTCTTGAGTCGGAAGTCGAACGGACGATTGTGGAAAGCCCGGTTGCGGAAAATGCGGAAAGCAAAGTCTGGCACTTGCACTGGCAACCGACTTGGCCGGCGCAGTTGGCGTCACTGGAGCGGCAGGCATCGAATCAGGTTCACTCCTTGGCAGACCATCTCGAAAGGCAATTTGACCGAGGCAACCGTGTCATCAGCTTCAACGGTTTCAGGCCCGGTGACGGCTGTACGACGCTTGCCTTGTGTGCGGCGCGGGAATTGGCCGAGCGAGGCCACCGTCTTCTGCTGGCCGATGCACACCGTCAGAACCCGGAACTGGCCCAGCTTTTGGAATTGGACATCGATCCACAGCATTACGAAATTCTGACGTTGATCCCCGGTCGTCTCGAATTACTGCCGTGGAGCGAATCGTTGATCGAAGTCGATGCGGACGGCCAGTCTGCCACGCAGGAAACCCGAACGAGGTCTTTCGACGAACTCATCGCCGAGCTGCGCGCCGAGTACGATGCCATTCTCCTTGACGGCGGAGCGTTGATCGAATGCCCCTTGGCCGAGCGTGTCGCGTCTTGGCGGAAAATGGACTCCGATGGCGTTCTGTTGGTCGTGAACACGAATGCTCATTTGCACTATGCGGAGCCGGTCAATGTCGAGGCGGTGGCCCGGCGGTTACGACAAAATGGAATCGAATTGCTCGGCGTGGCGGAAAACTACGTATAAGCAGCGAAATTCTCCAAAAAATCAAGATTCCTGTTGACTTTTCTTGCGTTTTGGATTGAAATACATCCCATGCGTGCGACTTTATCTTGAACCGCCGCCCTTCAACCCTTCGGGATTCAGGGCTGCTTTTTCTCGACGATCATTTCACGAGCCGCGTTCTGTGTACGTAGGCCCCACCCCATGCAAAATTCCGCCAAAAATCTCCGTTCCGCTTACACGCTTGTCGAACTCATGGTCGGCGTGACGTTGTCGTTGGTGTTGCTGATTGCCGTGACCGACATGTTTCGCAACATCGGCGACACCATCAATGAAACTCAGGCCACGCTGAACATGGCCCAAAATCTGAATAACGTCGCGCTACAGCTGCGGGCGGATTTGGGCGGGTCGCAAGTCAACGTGGACAATCTCGACGCACTGGCGAGAAAGCCGAGCCTTCTCGCAACAAATCCCGATGCGCCGGGCGATGGCTATCTGGAAATCAGCGAAGGCCAAGGCGCACCGCCGAACGTGATTGCCAACCGTGCCGTCCCTGATGCGGGCAAATTTTTGCCGACAAGCATGACGGCGTATTCGCCGGATTCGGCGGACAACCGCGATTTGACGGTGGGCGATGTTGATGACATTCTGGCGTTTACCATCAAAGATGGCAATTTTCGCGGTTTGATAGAGGATCAAAATCCAGCCAATCCGAATCCTGACGGCAAGATCGTTGACGCAACAGAGGCCGAAGTGATCTGGTTTCTGCGGGGAACAAATCTGTATCGCCGTGTCCTGATGATAAAAACCCAGCCTGTTTTGAACGCTGTGGGATACAATAACAATTACACGGTGCGAGACAACTATCAGAAACAAGACCTTTCCATTTCGGCAGGTTCCGCGACTCCGCCCTTGAACGCCCTCACAGACCTTGATCGCCGCGAAAATCGCTTTGGACGGGCGCAGGTCACGGGTATTGGTGTTGTCGGCTCCTATTTCCCGTTTCCGTTGCACACGAACTATGGCTCTAGCTTTTACAACGATTGGTATTATTTGCGTATGCCAACTCTGGAGGAAACCGTGCATTCCACTTGGACGCCCGGTTCTCTTTCTACATACACTGCTGGTGTTACACCAGGTGCGCCCTTTTGGGATTTTTGGGAGAATCCGAACGGTTTGACCGGAATGGACATGCAAACCGGCTCGCTTTCCGCGTATGTTTCAACGCCACGCAATGACCGCGCCGGTGAAGACATTATCCTGTCCAACGTCATCGGCTTCGATGTCAAAGTCTGGAATCCGTACTGGGTTCCGTGTGGGACGGGCAATAATGCCAATGAGTGGGCACCGCCGCAGTATATTGATTTGGGGCAAGATCAACTTATTTGTCAAGATCAAACCGTGCGTGCCGTCAACTATGCGTTCCGATTTAACAACGGGGCTAACGTCAATGCCCGCGTCCCCGCGGGCATACCAACCGATAGAGTTGGCTACGGGTTTGTTCTCAAAGGACGCTACAATAAGACCACCGCCGTCAAACGAACGGCCGCCGATGGCGCGGACAACGAATGGTATCAAGCCGACAGAATTCGACAAAACAACGGCACCTATGCTGACCACGCCGGCACGGCCATGTCCTGCGTCTTCGATTCGTGGAGTGCGGACTATTTAACGGACACGTCAATCACCGGCTTAGGTGCCAATCAGTACGCCGATCCGCCGTACACGGAGCCGCTTCAGGGCATTCAGATCACAATTCGTTGCTTCGAGCCGCAAAGCGGCACCATCAGGCAGATTCGCGTGGTGCGGAATTTCAATCATTGACAACAAGAGAAACCAAAGCCGAAAGGAGTGCAACGCATTGACGGAACAACAGGAACGAAGACGAAGGAAAACTCACTCCCCGGAAAACGCCGCCGATTCCCGTCTCGTAACGGGCCGCTTCCAGCGCCGCCCTTCCGGTATCGGTTTTGTACGCCCCCGTTATGCCGTGAACGAAGACGCCCCGGTGTACGATATTTTCATTCCCGCCCACTGGACCCGCGACGCGGCCTCCGGTGACACGGTGGTCGTCGAAATTTTAGAACGAAAACCGAAAGACGATTACGGACGGTCGACACGCCGAAAAAAACGCAACGATTTCGTGCGTGATGACCGCGGCCCCCGTGGAAAAGTCGTTGATATTCTTCAGCGTGCCTCGAATCGCTTTGTCGGCAGTTACATCGCCGAAAGCGGCTGGGGCTACATTCAGGTAGACGGCTCCTTGTTCAAACGCAAAATCCCTATCGGCGACGCCTCGGCCACGCCAGCCCGACAAGGCGACAAGATCGTGGTCGAGATGGTTAAATTTCCCACGCCGCACAACGACGGCGAGGCGGTGATTGTCGAAGTGCTGGGCGCGCATGGCGTGCCGGGAATCGATACGCAACTCATCATGCGGCAATTCGATCTGCCCGAAAATTTCGGCGAAGCCACGCTGGCCGCCGCGTCGAAAGAGGTGAAGAAATTTTTCAAAATGTTTCCCGACGATGAGGAGCTTGGGCCGGAAACGGAATCGTCTCAGGAATTTCTCTCGCACAGGCATAAAGGAGTTGGCTCTACGTCAGCCCCTCCGTGCCTTGGTGAGAAAAAAACACCGGCCGCCCTTGCAAAAAAACTGGCCAAGCTGAACCGCGTCGACTTGACAAACGAACTCGTCATCACCATCGACCCTGCCGACGCCCGTGATTTCGATGATGCTCTTTCGCTTCAAAAACTCGATCAGGGCTTTTGGCGGCTGGGCGTTCACATCGCCGATGTAACGCATTTTGTCGCGGAAAAGTCTCCGATTGACAAGGAAGCTCTCGACAGGGCGACGAGCGTGTATTTGCCGGACCGCGTTATTCCCATGTTGCCTGAAGTGATCTCGAACGCCCTGGCCTCGTTGCAGCCGGGAAAATTGCGTTTCACCAAATCGGTTTACATGGAATTCAATGCCGAGGGCGTGAGAACGCACACGGAAATCCACCGCGCCGCCATTCGCAGTACGCAGCGTTTCAATTATTCCGAAGTGCAGGAATTTCTGGACGATCACAGGAAGGGAAAGAATTGGCGTCCCGAAATTCGTGATTTGCTTTTGAATTTGCATGAACTTATGAAAGTGCTCAAGCAGAGGCGGACGGCCGGCGGCTCGCTGGAACTGAGCATTCCTGAACCGAAAATTGAACTGAACGACGACGGGGCTGTGACGGGAGCGCACGTCTATCCGTATTTCGATTCCAACCGGATCGTCGAAGAGTGTATGCTTTCCGCCAACGAGGCGGTCGCCGATTTTTTGCACGGAAAAAAGATTCCGTTCCTGCGACGCATTCACTCCGGCCCTTCGATGCGAAAACTGCGCAGCTTTGTCGACTTCCTTCGCACGCTGGAAATTGCCGATCTTGATGCCGAAGACCTTTATGCGGACCGCTTTACCATTCAGCGTCTGCTCGGTTCCGTTCTCGGCACTGCTCAGGAATATGCCGTGAATTTTTCATTGCTGCGATCCATGCAGAAAGCCGTCTACTCGCCGGAAGCCGAAGGCCATTACGCCTTGGCCTCGTCCTGCTACACGCATTTCACGTCGCCCATCCGCCGTTTTCCCGATCTTTCCGTACATCGATTGCTTGACGCCGTTCTGGACGGCAAAACCCCGAAACCGGAATGGCGGGAACTCGTTTTACTGGGCGAGCATTGCAGTGATCGGGAGCAGCGCGCCGAGGAAGCGGAACGCGAACTCGTCAAGCTCAAGCTCATCGATTACATGAGCAAGCATATCGGCGAGCGAATCGAAGCGGTGGTCACCACGGTCGAATCATTCGGTATTTTCGTCATGGGCATTGACATTCCCGCCGAGGGACTCATTCGCTTGGAAGCACTCAACGACGATTTTTACCGTTTCGAGCGCGGCGCGAAAATTTTGATGGGAGAGCGCAGCGATAATCATATTCGCATCGGCGACAAACTTCTTGTGGAGATTGTGCGTGCCGATCCCGATGCCCGGCAAATCGATTTCCGTATGGTCAGGCGGCTCAAATCGGATAAGCGCGTGGCGAAAATGAGAAAGACGAAAATTCAGCGGGTCGCGGAGAAGAACGCAAAGAAGACAGTGAAAAAAGCTGTAAAGAAGAAAAGATGACACCCCGCCTTGTCTTTCTTTCCATTCCCGGTCTTCGCATGAAAGACCTTGATCGGCTGCCGAATCTTCGGGCCATGACTGCTGCCGGGGCCGCTGCGCCGCTGTCGCCAAGTTTTCCTGCCGTGACCTGTCCGGTGCAGTGCAACATGACCACCGGCCAGCGACCGAACCGGCACGGTGTGGTTGCGAACGGCCTCTATCTTCATGCCGGCCTTAAACAAGGCGATGCACCGGAACCACCGCCGTCCGTTCTTAAAGCGGAACGCGACGATCCATGCAACGTTTTGCCGGTCTGGCCACTTGCGGCCACGCTGCCTCGTGTTGAAATGTGGACAATGCCGAACACCTGTGTCGAGGCTGCACAAGTATGGGAGACGCTAAGAAAACTGGGGCGGGCACGTTGTGTCGATGAAACATGTAGAACGAAGTCGCCGGACCACGCTCACATAACCAGTGCCGTCTGGTTCGCGTTGCTGAGCAAGTTTTGCAGCGCGGATTATATTTGTAACTTCGCCCCCGTTCATCATCCCGATGGCAGTGAATCGCCCTGGTGTTACACGAGGCCCTATCGTTTTTATGGTGAACTGCATGAAAAAGCGGGGCATTTTCCGGTGCGGCACTACTGGGGGCCGCTGGCGGGACAGCCGGCGTCGAAATGGATCACGGACAGTGCCGCAGTGGGGGCACAAAAGTTTGTCCCGGACTTCTTTTTCGTGTACATTCCACGCCTTGATTACACGCCGCAGAAATTCGGGCCGAACGCGCCTCAATTGGCAAATGATCTGCATGACCTCGACACGCTGCTGGGCGAGCTGCGAGCGAATTTCACGGCGGCCTACGGCGAAGAACCGACGTGGCTCGTGGCGGGCGAATACGCGATGACGGAGGTTGATTCCGTGACCTATCCGAATCGGGTGCTCCGTGAACTGGGCCTGCTCGGCATTGAAGAACGCGATGGCAAAGAATACCTGTTGCCGGAAAAATCCAAAGCCTTCGCCCTCTGCGACCACCAGTTTGCGCACGTCTTCTTCAATGAAAAAGACGAGGCCCTTGTTGAAAAAGCGGCAAAACGTTTCAAGAATGAGCCGAACATCGACGAGGTGCTGTACGGAAAAGAGGATTTTCAAAAATATGACATCGACCATGAAAGAACGGGCCAAATCGTTTTGATTTCAAAGCCCGATGCGTGGCAAGCGTATTATTTCTGGAACGACGATGCAAAAGCACCGGACTATGCCGGAACGGTCGACATTCACCGCAAGCCGGGCTATGATCCTGTCGAGCTGTTCTTTGACCGGGAAACGAAGTCCATTCCGCTGGACGCCTCGCTGGTTCGCGGTTCGCACGGTGCGCCGGTGCACGATGCGGCGCAAAAAACGGTACTGCTCTCCAGCGATGCGGCACTGCTGTCCGCCAAGAAGGAATTCGACGACGTGGACGTCCATGGCATCATCCTGCGATTTTTTGACGTGGAAAAATAGCACGTATCCCAAGTACAGACCGCACGATGGTTACGGCACGGTGATCTGGATCGTCGCGCGAACCGGATAGTGGTCGCTGGGATACCGCCCCTTGTCGTTGTCGCGGATAATTTCCGCCTCCGTACATATCAAGTCGCTGGAAACAAAGATGTAATCGATTTTGGCACCGGGATTATTGATTTGTCTGCCGGTGCGTTCAATGCCGCGAAAGCCGTGGGCCGTGGCCGCGTCCGGTTCGTCGGGGTGCACCATGCGGAACGTGTCGGCAAGAGCCCTCGGCGGCTTTTTCTCTTCACCATCCAACACGACGGTTTCGCCCTTGATGTAACGAATGGCCGGACTGTTCTCGCCACAGTTGAAGTCGCCCATCAAAACAAGGGGAACCAGGGCCTTCCTTTGGAAGCAGTCGATTCATAATCGTTTCCGCCGACTTTTGCCGGGCAGACTCACCGACATGGTCGAAATGCGTGGAATAAACGAACAATTTCACGCCCGTGGCCTGGCCGTCCTTGATTTCGTGAAACAATGCGCCCGTGGCCGTCCGAGGACAAGGGCTTTGATCTGCCCAAGTAAGCGAGCCGGGTTCTTCTGGCGTGTCGGAAAGCCAGAACGTGCCCTGAAAGGTTTTATCGGGACGCCATCGATCTTTGCGATAAAACACGGGCGTCGATTCACCTTGGTTCGGATTTTTTTCACGGCAACGAGCCAGCACGCCGTACTCAGGCATGTTTTCGGACAAGTATTTTACTTGATTGAATTTGTCGTCGGGATGAAACAAAACTTCTTGGCCTCCGATAAAATCGTACCGGCCTTTTTTGACCACATCGAGCAAAAACTCTTTGCGCAGCGGCCAGGCATTAGCTCCGTCATTCGCAGAGCCAAAACGGACGTTGATTGACAAAACGGCAATCGGCTCGGAGGCCGGTGCGGCGGCATTGAACATGCCAAAGCAGGCACAAAAGAGAACGACGGTGAGAAAAATTCTGTGTGGCATGACTTCAAAATAGATGAGTGGAAACCTTTACCGTTCAGGGTACTCTCCAGAAAACTATTGCCCCGCCGGAATAATGTTGACCGCGACAACGACCGTGTAACGAGAATGTCAAATCCCGTGGGTCAAACTCATTCGCAGTCCAAGGAAGACACATCCTAACAAAAGTGGCGGAAAAATGCCAGAGGGCCGCTCAAAACTCCATGAACGTGATGCACAGACAAAGCGGTACGGACAAAACCGTTGTAGGTGGAAAGGCTGCGATCCCAGCGAACGGCAATGTGCTGAAAACTGCCGATACCACCGTGTCAGGCACCACGAGGCCGCCTACCAATTTGTTACAAGTCCGAACTGGCCGGAGTGGGCGGTGGAACGTTCGCCGTCGACCGTGACCGTGCCGGTAGAGCTGGCCTATGATGACTTGTCCGCCCGCCGTGGCTGTTCCCGCCGTTGTCGATGCAGGCGTCGTCCCCGAGGCCGGGCAGTTGCTGCGAGGCCCAATTTGCGGCGACTTCCCAGTTGCCGGTTTCGGCGTTCCAGTAGAGGTTGTCGGCAGCGGCTGGGGGGCGAAAAGCGATGCGGCTAGGAGGGCGGCGGTCCCAAACGCGAGACCTCTCCTCACCCGCAGCATTTCTGAAATACGGCTCTCCCGCAAGTGGAAGAGGGGACTTTACCCTGTGCGAACGTTTGGGGGTTGAGAAACAGCGTGGCGATGATACGGTCGAGGAAGGGTTTCGTGTTACAAGTGGAATTTTTCACGGAGTTATTTGGCATTCCCCTCTCCCCGTATGGGACGAGGGGGACGATGGTACGGGAATGACGGTGAGAACCAAGCCCGTTCTACCTTGCTTCGCTCGCGGCAACTTTTCGCGCCGACCTATCCGTGGTTAAATCCCAGGCGATGATCCAAGTAACGCCGGTCTGTTTCATTTGGAAATCCCCTTCCAAACTTTTCACAAATTCCGGCAAGTGGGCACCGCCATAGAAAATGGCCAGTTTTTTCTTGCCGCGTCGCATTTCCTGTCGCAAAACCCGGAGGGCCGCCGCATTGCGATCCGTAATGAGGGCGGAACCATCACCGTTGCCGCAACCATCGCCACTGCCTTCTCCGCCTAGGACATAGACCGAATCATCCATCTGATTCATCATTTCCTTGGCGAAAAAGCGTTTCAATTGCAATGCCGGGTCGCGTGCTAAAAGCGTGCCAAGCAACCTGCCCTGCATTTGCATCTCTTCGTTTGCGCCGTCTTTGCCTTTGCCCAACTCCAGCACGATGGTGCGGTAGAGCATTTGAAGCAAATCGCCCCGCTCGGCAAGTCGCTCGGCAAACTCCTCAGGCGACAAATCGGCGTGGACGAAATTTTTGGCACGGTAATCGACGTGTTCCAACTGAAAATCGAGTTTGAGGGATCGGCCAACCGATGATTGAATGCTGGAAAGCACACTGTGTTCACTTTTGTCTCCTGCGGCTTTTTTTTCGGGCACAACATCGCGTTCGGCCACCAATTCGTACAGCACGGCGTCATATTTTTTGAAACGTTTGTTCAGTTCCTCGTAATATGCCTTGTCGCCCACATGCACAGCCGCGACGAGATCGACGGAAATTTTTCTTCTCGCATCGACAAAATGAACGATGGCGGTGTCCAGCGACTGCGGCTGGCGTTTGCCCTCCGGTGTGTTGACCCGCATCACATCGGACAGCTTCACCGCCTTGGCCGGCCCTGTGTTCTTGGCCTGTTCTTCCGCGAGGCAAGGCGACGCCCCCGGCAAGCAAACGATCAGCGTCAAAAGCAACAGGGCGGAAAACGGTACGGAGCTAAAAAGGGCGATGTTGGTGGTGTACGTCATGGCTTTTTCGATTTTTGATCTACGATGTCGGACAAAGTGTAGTGCCATTCTACACTTTTTTTATTTAACCAACAGGCTATGGAAATCTTGGAACAATGCTGATATAATGAATCTGTTATTCGTCTGTAGAGTTTTTTCAACCAAACGGAGGTTATTATGACAGCCGCGTCTTCACGCATCAATCGACGTCACTTTCTTGGAGCCGCTGCGGCCGCAGCCATCGCTCCTATGGTCATTCCCTCAAAAGTGCTGGGACGCGACGGCGTGCCCCCCAGCGAAAAACTTGTTACCGCCTTCATCGGTATGGGCAGCCGCGGCGGCCAAGTCATCGGCGATTTCCACCATGCCCGAAATAAGGATTACCAGATCATTGCCGTCTGCGACTGCTACAAAAAACCCTGTGAAGAAGCCAAGCAGCGTATCGACCGCGACTACGGCAATAACGACTGCAAAATGTATGAACGCTACGAGGATATTTTGGCCGACGACAAATTTGACGTAGTGGCCGTGACCACGCCGGATCACTGGCACACGAAAATTACCGTCGAAGCCTGCAAGGCGGGCAAGGATGTGTTCTGTGAAAAACCGCTGACGCTCACGCCGATGGAATGCCGCGAGATCGTGGCCGCCGCACGGAAATATAACCGCGTTTGCTCCAGCGGCTCGCAACGTGTCATGGAAGATTATGGTTACATGGCCGAAGTGGTCAAAAGCGGTGCAATCGGCGAAGTGAAAGAAGCGTTCATCGAGGTCGGCGGCCCGCCGGAAGACCTCTATTATCCCGAAGAAGCCGTCCCTGAAGGCATGGACTGGGATCGTTGGCTCGGTCCGGCTCCGTGGACACCCTACAACCGCGAACGTTGCAGCGGCGATTACGGCGGCGGCTGGCGGCGTTGCTGGGATTACGGCAACGGTTTTCTCGCCGACTGGGGTGCTCACAAGCTCGGCGGCACGCTCTATGCACTCGGTATCGACCATCTTGAACCGGTCGAAATTCTTCCGCCGGGCGTGGATGGCCAATGGTTGACTTGGGTCTATCCGGGCGGCATCAAAATCCGTCATGCCCGACGCGATCACGACATCACGCTGGTTGGCAGCGAGCGCGAATTCCGTCACCAAGGCGACCGCAACAGAGGCGACCGTAAAGCCATCAAGCCGCTCCGCCAAGTCGACGTTCGCCGCTATTCCGGCAATGCCCGAATGCTGTCCGAGGATTTTGCATTCTGCGTCCGCAATCGCCTGCGTCCGTTCCAAGATCTTCCCTACGGCGCAAACACAGCCTTGGGTTGCCAGCTTGCAAACATTACATACAAAGTGAACAGGCCCCTGAAATGGAATGCTGAAACCACTTCGTTCGACGATGAAATCGCCAACCGTTTCGTCAGCAGACCGAAACGCGCGCCGTATGTGATTAACGATTAGTGACGAATAAAACGCGCGTGGAAGTTCGCGCGAGCGATTTGGCATTCCCCTCTTCCTCCGTGAGAGGGTTAGGGTGAGGGGGGCGAGTCCCCGATTCAAAACACATCATTTCCAACACAAAATATGCAAACCATGAAAACACTACGAATACTCTTTTTGTTTGTCGCCGTCGCCCTGTGCTGCGGTGGCCCGTTCACCTCAAAATTAGACGCCTCGGAAACCTCCGACAAATTCAATGAGCTTGTCGGAAAGATGGCTTCGGATACCGTGCTTGACCGTGAAAACGATAGAGACCGAATCTTGGAAGAACGCAGAAATGCCCAGCAGGATTGGATGAAGCTCTGCCTGCAAACGACCGACGCCAAGGTGCGAGCCGAAGCGTGTGATCTGATGCTCGCCAAGCTCCAGGCCGCCGACACTCCGGTCGAAACGGCCGTGTGGCTCATTCGTCAAATCGGTTACATCGGCGGCGATGCCCAGGTTCAGGCTTTGACCGAGCTGGCCAAAAGTGACGATGTCCGCATCAAAGACGAAGCGGCGAGGGCCTTGCTGTGGCTGCCATCGGCCAAAGCGACCGAGCTTCGGAATGAAAAGCAAAAAATCGGCGTCGAAACCGTGATGCCGCAGGCCATCCCGTATGCCACAGAAGCCGATGTGACCGCTTGGATGGCGAAATATGATTCGCTGGACGACTTCGGCAAAGCCCAAACGTTGGCCAACTTAACCAAACTTGGCGACAAAAAATATCTGCCGCAGGCCAAGGCCGCCGTCAAAAGCGACAACCAGGCACTGCGCGACGCCGGTATGCTGGCCATCGGCAAACTGGGCGGCAAAGAGGAAATGCTTGAACTGCTTCAGATCGCCACCGGTCCCGACCAAAAAAGCTATGTTGCCAATAACAGCCGCGACTTGGCCAAAGACATTCTGACCGTGATGACCGGCAAAGGTGTCGATGAGGCTCTCCTCGCGCAACTGAAGTCGGAAAAGGACTTCGGCAAGTTTGAAGTGTTGGCCGACGTTTTAAGCCGCCGTTATGCCGTCGCCGCCAAGCCGATCATTTTGATCAAGGCAAAATCCGCCGATTGCCCGAACAGGCTTTCGTTGATTCGCATTGCGGAAAACTTTGCGCAGCAAGCCGATGTGGGCAATTTCGTCGACGTCTGGTCACGTATCACCGACCGAGGCCAGCGTGATCAGGCCGAGCAGATCATTGCCCGGCTCGTTGACGGCGATTCGTCGCTTGTTTTGAACAAACGGACCAATGCGAATTATGCGGCGTTTTTCACACTGCTTTCCCGAATCGGTGACGAGAAAACGCTCGAAGAGCTGCGCAATCGCGCCATGGACAAACCGCTGGGGGCAGGCATGAAAGCATCGCCGGAGTTGAAAGCGGCGGCGATCCGTGCCCTGTGCAGCTGGCCCGATGGCCGGGTGAACGAAGATTTGCTGGCCATCGCCTCCGGTAATAAGTTTGCGGAAGGCGACCGCATCGCGGCCCTGCGCGGTTTTGCCCGCGTCGTTTCGCTACCGAACGATCAGATTCGTATTCGGATCAGCGATGAAGACAAGGTCAAAAAACTGGCGCAGGCCATGCAACTGGCCACTCGCGTCGACGACAAGCGGCTCATCATTCAGCGGGCCAGTGCCGTGCGCTGCCTGGATTCGCTGGAATTTGTGCTGAAGTATTTCGACGATGCCGAGCTTCAGGACTGGGTATGCCAGTCAATTTTGGATTTGGCACACCAAACGGACCTGCGACGACGCGACCGTGCCGCCTTCACCGCCGCCTTGGACAAAGTTCTTGCCGCGACGAAGGATAACAACAAAATCCGGCGTGCAAACGTGTACAAGGAAAGCATGTAAGTCTATGTCATACGAGCCGGGGCGGTGTCCCCGGTTTTTTCCCCTATCATTGAAGAGTCCGACCATGACAAAGTATGAATGCGATGTTTGCTCTTGGGTTTACGATCCAGAAAAGGGCGACCCCGAACAGGGGGTCGCGCCCGGGACGGCCTTTGAAGATATTCCCGATGGCTGGGTTTGTCCAGACTGCGGTGTCGACAAAGACAAGTTCAGCCCGGTTGCATGAACAAATTGAATTGGGGGCGAACCGGCTTGGTTGTCATGCCGTGCCTCGCGGTTATGACCCAGGCCGTTGGTTGCCCCGTATCGTTTTTTCTCTGACACCTCTATGCGACAGCTGAATGCGCCCAGCTTGCTTTTCAGTCTGGCCCTCCATGCCGCCGTGCTGGTGATTCTCGGCATTTGTTACCTGCCGATAGCTGTCGACTTCCAGCCAGATTTGACGGCGGACGTGGCGATTTTGGAAGAACTCGACGATTTCCGTCTCTTGGAAGAAGAGCCGTTGGAAGCCCATCTCGACGAGCCTGTTTTGCTCCATTCGAAAATGGCATTGTCCGATGACTCGCCTGTCGCCCTTTTTGATGCGCCGTTCGAGACCGACTTGAATGCTGTTGCGGAAACACCCGTCGAGTTTTCGAACATCGATTTGGCCGAGGCCATGTCCACCGAATCGATCTTTCCAAGCCTAGATTCGCTTTCTGCCCGCGATTTTAGTGCTCGATCCAATCGAGGAGCGGCGGCTGCCGGCGGTGGGGGCACGGAGGCGAGCGAGCGGGCCGTTGCCCTGGGCTTGAGCTGGCTCGTTGCCCATCAGCTTCCGAACGGAGCTTGGTCTTACACGCAGTTGCTTAACCCGAATTGTCGGGGGCAATGCCAGGATTCTCCGGTGGGTCGCGCGAACGGCGGTCTGATTTCTGCGACAGCCTTCGCTCTTCTGCCGATGCTCGGATGTGGCATGACACACAAGGAGGGACGGTATAAAGAGCAAGTCAAAGCAGGCCTTGATTACATCACAAGCCGCTGCCGCGTGCAGCAGGGCGTCGTCATCTTATGCGAGCCGGGCGCGAATCCCGAAATGTATCATCACGGCCTGACCGCCATTCTTCTTGCCGAGTTGGCAGCGATGACGCGGGATAAGGACTTGGAAACTTTGGCGCAAGGGGCCGTCAACTACATTGTCTGGGCACAAGACCCGGTCGGAGGCGGTTGGCGTTACACACCGCGGCAACCTGGTGACACGTCCGGGCTGGGCTGGAATTTTATGGCACTGAAAAGTGCCCAAATGGGTGGCCTCAGCGTCCCGCCGATGACCATTCGGGGAACCAAGCATTTTCTCGATCATGTCACCGCCGTCGACGGTGGAGCGTATTACGGTTATCTGGACAACTCCTTTGACGACAACACCAGTCCCGCACTCACCGCCATCGGACTGCTCTGCCAAATGTACATGGGTTGGCAAGCGGACAATCCGGCCTTGGACAAGGGCACCGATTTTCTCGCCAAACTCGGCCCCAAGACGGACAATTTGTATTACAGCTATTATGCCACGCAGGTGATGCACCATGTCGGCGGCGAAAAGTGGGAAAAATGGAACAGTCAAATGCGTGACGCTTTGGTGGCCAGTCAAATTCAAACAGGCCACGAACGCGGCAGCTGGCCTGTCGAAAAGGGGATCACCAGCGAAAGCGGCGGACGGCTGATGTCCACCGCGCTGGCCACAATGATTCTCGAAGTGTATTATCGTCACATGCCGCTGTACCGAAAAAACACGACGCTCGAAGATTTTCCCTTGGAATGAATACGCAGGATTATGATTCCGGCTCTTGTGAATCCGACGTGACGAGTTTTCGTATGACGCGATAGGCTTCAAAAATCAGCCGGCAGGCCAGTAGAAAAAAGCCCGCCCCGCAAAACAGCAGCGTGTATTTTGGCGATGTGACCGTCCCATCCGGGCCGAGCGGAAACAAAAAACTGTTCGGGCCAAGACAAATCTGATACAACAAACTCCAAAGCGGAATGACCATCATCACGACGGCGGGCAACAGCAAATAAAGTGCCGGGGCTTTTCGTCGCATTAAATAAACGCCGCCGATCAACAGCGTCAGGCCTGCCACGATTTGATTGCCCGCCCCGAACAGAGGCCAGAGAATCATACCGCCCGTGCCGTAGTCCGCAGCCGGGCCTGCTTTGCAAAGTGCAAGCGATCCGCCGAGAAACAATCCGACGCCGGCCGCGATGTAACGATTTCCCAGCGGTTTGAAACGGATCGCTTCGCCGACCTCGTGCAAGACGTAACGAAAAAGCCTGAGCACGCTGTCGATGGTCGTGGCCGCAAAGCAGGCGATGAGGATGGCAATGATCCCTTGGGCCGCTTTTTCCGGCACGCCGATTTTTGCAATAAAGTTTCCGCCGCCTTCGATGAAGACGCCGACTTGTTCGCCCAAGTTGACTTTCGAGGCTGGCCGGTCGTAACGCAAGTTCCACGCATCCTGACCGTAGAGCATGTCGGAGCCGATTGCAGGTGGTGCGACACCGCCCGATTTGGAACCCGTGGCCGCCGCGGACGTGGAAACGTTTTTAACGCCCAGTGCCAAGCCCGCCGTGCAAGAAAGAATGACGAGAACGGCCAGCACGGCCTCAAGCAACATGCCGCCGTAAGCGATGAAGCGGGCGTCCTTGGTCGAGGCGACCTGCTTGCTCGTCGTACCGCTGCAAACGAGGCCGTGAAAGCCGCTGACCGCCCCGCAGGCCACCGTGATGAAAAGGAAAGGAACAATGGGCAGCGAACCGTTTTTTTCCGCTTCAGCGATGTGTAGCATGGGCGCGGCGTCCGCGATTTCAGGCCCGCCAAAAATTCCTGCCACAAAAATACCGGCCACGATGAGCGTCATCGTGATATACAGTACGAGGCTGTTCACGTAATCCCGCGGCTGGAGTAAAAGCCAAACCGGCAGGACGGAAGCGGCGTAACAATAAATCAAGATGGCCCAACTCCAAAGCATGGTCGTGTTGAGCATGGGATGAATGCCACGCCAGTCGGGCATGGTGATGGTCAAGCCCGGCCATTCCGACACGGCGAAAATGAAACCGAACAACAGTGCCACGGCAACGGTCGACGCGGTTTTCAGCGACGCTCCGAATTTTCGCGTGGAAAGTCCGAGTCCGATGGCAATCGGGATGGCCATGATGGAAGGGATGACCGATTGCGGATAATCTTTGAAGGTTGTAGCGATGACCACTGCAAATACCGCAACGACAATAGCGAGGAGAAAGCAGAGCAGGAGCAACAGTAACAGTTTCGCGGAGGGTGAAATGACCTTGCCGGCAATGTCGCCAAGCGATTTGCCGTTGTTGCGCAGAGACATGACGAGCGCGGTGAAATCGTGAACGGCCCCGATGAAAATGCTGCCGAAAACCACCCAGAGCAAGGCGGGAAGCCAGCCCCACATGACGGCCACGGCTGCGCCGACGATGGGGCCGGTACCGGCGATGGACGTGAAATGGTGGCCGAAAATGACGTAACGATTGGTTGGCACAAAATCGAGTCCGTCCTCTTGTTCCACACTGGGAACAGGCTCATCGTCCCGCAGTCGGAAGATTTTTCTCGCTAAAAACTTGCCGTAAGTGTTATACGCAATGAAAAATCCTACGAACGAGGCCAGAGCGATAAAAAGGGTGGACATGGAAAAGAGTGCGACAAGAGAAACTCAAAAAGCAGTCTAAAAAAGAGTCGGGGACGGAGCGTAGTCCCCGGAGGAGTGATTGCAGCGTGAGAAACAGTTACCAAGTTTCCTGCTGAAAAATCGCAGTGCCAAACCCAAGTCCGCCGCCCGGCGTGTTTGCATTCGGGGCAGTCACCGGCTTTTCGGCCAGCGCGTCGTTCGGGCAGACAGCCTTCAGATACGGTCCGAAACCGACATCATCGTTCATGGCCTTGGCCGTACCGTCTGCGTAGGCCACGATAACCAAGCCGGGGTGCATCGAAGAAGGCCGGGCATAATTGATGTCGGGAAGAGTGGGCGTCTCTGCGAAACCGTCGTTGATTTTTGACTTGAAAGCACCGCCCGCAATGTTCGACCAGACGAAACCGAGGCTGGCGGTGACGGCGGGACTGCGTGTACCATCCAATTCAGATGTGCTGCCGGAATCGTTGGGGTCGGAGTCCGCCCAACCAGTGGTCGCGTACCATGTATAGGCTTGGATATTTTCCGCAATCAATACGGTGTTGCTGGCCCCGTCTTTGATGTCTTCGAGCTTAAATTTTTTGTTGTTCGCTTTATAGAGTGCCCGGCGGTCACGGAAAATCGTTTGTGGAATGCTCACAACACCGGTAATGACAACGGAGCCATCACCCGAATTTGCCTCCGGGCCACAATTGACCACGTAACTCAGACGCGGATCGTTGGGGGCGGCAAAGCTGTCCAGCCCCGCCGAGGGGCAGAACAACACCGGAATGCGTTCGAGCGTCTGCGGCAATTTGGTCGTGTCAGGCGTGTCGGCCATGAGGATGTCGTACCGGGTATTTTCTTCAACGTAGGGCATGAGCGCAACGACCCAGCTGTACACTCGCGGCGTTTTGGCAGCATCTTTGTAAGTGCCCAACTGATCCAAACTCCCCGGCAGGGCACCCTCGGCCGTTTCGTGCGTCAGCATGGCCAGAGCAAGATTTCTCTGGTGATTGATACACTGCGTCCGCCTCGCGGATTCCCGTGCGTAGTTCACCGCCGGAATCAACATTCCCGCCAAAAGCCCGATGATCGTAATGACCACGAGAAGTTCCACCAAGGTGAAGGCGTTGCGGGAATGGGGGAGGGAGAGCGGGGAGTGGAGAGTGGAGGTATTTTTTATTTGATTCTGCATGGTCGGAGGAAGTGAAAAGTATTTAGGCATTCCCCTCCCCCTCCGGGAGAGGGTTAGGGTGAGAGGAGTGAGTACAACCACAAAACTCAGATTGTGACACTCGCTCCTATTCTCGCATAAATCGCACTCTTTTTCCACACTATTCTTTGCAAACCGGTGAATTTTTCACGAAATTTTCCCGGCCAGCAGGTTTTCAAACAGCTTTTCGTATTTCTCCACAACGCTTTCCATGCGAAAGTGCCTCGCGGCGCGGTCAAAATTTGCCTGGCCCAGTTCTTCCGCTAATTCCTCGTTTTGAGCAATCAACAAAATCTGTTCCGCCAAGGCCGCAGTGTCACCAAACTCAACCAGTCGTTCGTTGGAACCGAGAAGTTCCGCCACACCCTCGACATTCGTGGCCACGACCGGCAAGCCCGCCGCCATCGCCTGCAACACGACATTGGGCATTCCCTCCCAGCGCGACGGCAGCACGAGCAGCCGCGATGCTGCCAGCAATTCCGCCGCATCCGCTCGCCAGCCCATCATGTTCACTTGGTCACGAATGCCGTCAAATTCCGGTTGGGCCAGCATTTTCGTCAAAGTTTCACGTTCCTCGCCTTCACCGACAATCCAAACTCCCCAGCCGGGCAATTTATCGAGCCATTCTGGAAACGTGGCGAAAAACCAGTCGAGGCCTTTTTGGTGCGTCAGACGACCGATGGCGATGATACGGTTTTGTCGGAACATGGACGCCGGAGTACCGGCCGAAGAGACACCATTCGGAATCACGACAATTTTTTCCGCCGGAATTTTTCCGACGGTTCGCGTAAACTCCGCGACGGAATCACTGACGCAGATGTATGTTTTGACAAAATGGCTTGACCACTTGTCCAGCAGGATGTACGAACGCCTTGCCCGCTCCGCCACGCGAATGCCGGAAATGATGTGACGAATGCCAAGCGATCTTGCAGCCAGCCGCCCCAGAAAATTGGCGTGGAACAAAAAGGACACAAAAATATCAGGCCTTTGCCGACGCAGCTTTTTTCGCAACTCGAAAAAGCCGGTCAACAATGACCAAGGCGATTTTATATCCAGAAAATGAACCGGAATGCCCGATGCTTCAAGCATTTCAACACAGGCCGATTGTTCTTGACAGGGCTTGGCTTGCAGCGAGTAAACCGCGACAGAAAACTTGCCTTTGTCAAGGCGTACTGCCAGCTCGCAGAGTGCTCGTTCCGCCCCGCCGATGTTGAGTTCCGTGATGCAAAATGCCAATTTAATCATGCGAGCGACCGGCGTCTGCGACGCTCGGCTTCACGGTAATTTACGGTATAATCTAAACTATGACAAATCACCTACACCCTACCACATTACATCGTCCATGCTTTCCCATTACGATTACGCCCTTCCTGATGAATTGATCGCCCAATCGCCGCTCCAAAATCGCGTCGACGCCAGAATGCTCGTGGTCGACCGCAAGGCCGGCACGCTTTCGCACCGCCACGTCCGCAATTTGCCGGAATATCTCGATCCGAAAGATTGTGTGGTTGTGAATGACACAAAAGTTCTCCCGGCCAGACTTTTGGGAACACGGCAAAAAACCGGCGGTCGCTGGGAAGGGCTGTTTCTCGCCTTCGTGCCAAGCGGTGGGCCAAACGGACTGTGGCGAATCATCGGCAAAACCCGTGGACGGATATTGCCGGGCGAAATAGTCGAGCTTCGCACTCCGAGTGGCCGAGGCGGTTTGGCACTGGAATTTGGCAGTCAGCTTGACGACAAAAGCTGGATTGTCAAGCCATTGACCGAAGAAGACGACCTCGCCGCCCTGAATCGCGTTGGCTGGATACCGATCCCGCCGTACATTCGCGGAGGCCGAATGATTCCTGAGGATGTGCAGAATTACCAAACCGTTTACGCCGCCAAACCGGGAGCCGTGGCGGCTCCGACCGCAGGCCTGCATTTCACGCCGCAGCTTGTCGAAGCCGTCAGGAAACTCGGAGTGGCCGTTGTTCCCGTGACGTTGCATGTCGGCATCGGCACATTCCGGCCCATCATGGTTGAAAACCTCGAAGAGCATCAAATGCACAACGAACGCTACGCCGTGACGGATAAGGTCGTGACCGAAATTATTGAACGCCGCGAAAACGGTGGCCGAATCGTCGCGGTAGGCACAACTTCCGTCCGTGTCTTGGAATCCGCAAGCGGCGAAGGCGGATTAAAACCGTTTGAGGGCGAAACGTCGTTGTTTATTCGGCCACCGTACCAGTTCAAAAGCGTTGACATGCTTCTGACCAATTTTCATCAGCCAAAATCGACGCTACTGATTCTCGTGCGAACTTTCGGCGGCGACGAACTGCTGCAAGAGGCCTATCGAGAAGCCATTCGTAAAAAATATCGCTTTTTCAGCTACGGCGATGCCATGCTGATTGTGTAAAGGATGTCGCATGGCTTCAAGATAGCGAAAATCCGCGAGGCCGGAAGAGTATTCATTATTCCCGCGCAAGCGGGGCGATTATGGCGTAACTCAAGTACACCAAAGTGAGGTTTATTGCGACGGCAGGGCTTTCCGACGGTCGGATTGGATGGATCGCAGAAATTCCCGTTGCATTCTTTCCAGCTCTTCCACTTTTCCAGGATGCGTTTCGGCGAGATTGCGTCGTTCCTCCGGGTCATCCCTCATGTTGATGAGTAAACGTTTGGCGTCCTTTTCCGGCATCGGACCGTTTTGGGACGGGTCGATGGGATTGCCGTGCAGTTTCCAGTCGCCGGCCAGTACGGCCCAGCTGTTTCCGTTTTGCCAAAACAGTTTTTCGTGTGGCGTGGGCGCGTTTTCACAGATGACCAGTCGCAAGTTTTTGCCGTCAATGTCGGCGTCGGGCAACGTGACACCACAGAAATCGGCCAGCGTCGGCAGCCAGTCACAGGCGTAAGCCAAGGTATCGCACACGGTGTCTTCAGGAACCTGGCCAGGCCACGAGAACACGGACGGAACACGGAGTCCGCCGTCGAAAAGCGAAAACTTTCCGCCGCGAAATCGTCCTGCGTGCCCGCCGCCCCGGAAAGCGCGTTCTTCAAAAGAATGGCCTTGGTCCGCTTGAAAGAGGATCATTGTATCGTCGCGTAGACCACATTGCTCCACGGCATCCAAGACACGACCGATCTGTTCGTCCATGCCGGAAACAAAGGCGGCATAAAGCGTGCGGATCGCCGCCGAACTCATTGCAGAAACACGGTGGTGTGGTTGCGTGCCTGCAATCGTTACAGGATACGGCTCGATATTCTCATAGCGTTTCATCCACTCCTGTGTCGGTTGGTACGGATAATGCGGTATGTTGTAGGCTAGGTAAATGAAAAACGGTTCCTCCCGATGACGCCGAACGAAGTCGATACATTCGTCCGTGATCCGCTCGGGATAATACCGGCCCGGCTCGAAGATTTCTTTTCCGTCTCGATAAAGGTCGTGCCGATTCGGCCCTTGCCAGTAGAAATAGTGGGAATAATTGTCGATACATCCGCCCATGTGGCCATAAGATTCATCAAAGCCGTGCCCCAGAGGCATGGTCTCCGGCGTAAAACCGAGATGCCACTTTCCAAAATGCCCTGTCTTGTATCCGGCCGCTTGGAAAATTTTGGCGATGGTTGTTTCCGATGCTGGCAATCCCGGCACGCCCGGCGAGGACGAAACATTGCCCGGTACGCCCGCCCGGGCAGGAATTTTTCCCGTCAACAACCCGGCCCGCGAGGCCGAACAAACCGCGGCGGGAGCGTACATTCGGGTGAATCGCGTTCCCGTTTTGGCCAAACGGTCAATTTGCGGTGTGAGAATATCTTTCGTGCCGTAACAGCCCAAGTCGACGGCCCCTTGATCGTCGGAATAGATGATGATGACATTGGGCCGCTTTCTTGTCGGCTTCTTTTCGACGGCAGACAGGGAAAACGGCAACAAAAGCACGACCAGTATGCAGAACAAGCGTATTGTGTGCATGGTGAACGATCTCTCTATCAAAAATTTTTCTTTTGGGGCATCCGCGATTCCCGGCCTGTCAAGGAATGCCTTTCGGCGGCTTCCCTGCTGCCTCCACCTGATACATGCCGTATGCCTGCGGCCCCCTCCCTGTATACCACAGCCCCTGTCGCAACGCAAGGCTGCTGCCGCCTTCACGATGTGTCCTCCAGCCTACTCCGCCTAAAAAATGGCACGGACGGCGAGCGGCAATTCAATGTGCGTGCGCGGCTGGAAGGCGTGGAGACGCTTGCGAAACAGGCACTCGGCGGCAACGTGCGAATCGGTCGATTGATCG